>JRHI01002240.1_pt1 | contig 13740 bp, 19 predicted proteins | sample 215371 | NCBI WGS metagenome assembly JRHI01 (sample SAMN02929681, study PRJNA255918) | sediment metagenome | biome: cave system; feature: Ice Cave; material: Sediment; isolation source: sediment from deep within a dark volcanic ice cave with no known source of... ...
AAATAACTCTGCCCAGGTGGGGCCAGTCGACGATGCCGTTCCTACCTGGCGGCGGCCGTGGACCGGCCGGCGCTGGCGCCCTCCGGCTAGCCGCCTCGCCCGGGGTGGCTCCGTCCATTGAGTCGCTCACGGCGGACGCGGAGCGATGGGTCTGCCCTAGGCGCGGCGCTCGGCGATCCCGCTGCCCACGGGGACGGGCTGGGACCCGTTGCCCTCCCCGGCACGCGCACGGTCCGCCATCGCCGCCGGGCTGAGGCCGCCGGCGGGCTCGCCGGCGCCGTTGTCGCAGGAGCGCAGGCTGGGGTCGCGCTCGGCGTTCACGGCGCCCCCGATCATCACGATCTGGCCGAGGACGAAGAAGTAGAACAGGAGCAGGAAGAACAGCGCGAAGGTCTGCCCGTAGGCGGCGAAGCCCCCGCTGAGGCGGAAGTAGAGCGGGAAGACCAGGGTGAAGCCCTCGAAGAGGGCCGCCGCCACCAGCGCTCCGGGAAGCACCTGGCGGAGCCGCTGGCGCCGGTTGGGGACGACGTAGTACATCGCCGTGAACAGCAGCATGGCGTCGAGGATGCCGAGGCCGAGCTGGAGGAGCAGCGACACCGGTCCGATCCGGAAGACGGTCGGCACCAGCGGCAGCTTCTCCAGCAGCCCGAGCAGGCTGCCGCTGAGGATCAGCGGCACCGTCAGCGCCGTGAACAGCAGGATCATGCCGAAGGACATCAGCTTCTGCCGGATGAAGTCCCTCGCCTTGCAACCCGAGAGGCTGGAGAGCGCCTGGTCCATCGCCCCGAAGAGGGCGGAGCCGCTCCAGAAGAGGCCGGCGAGGCCGAGGATGGCGTAGACGCCGGTCTTCTCCTTGAAGGAGTTGAGGGCCTTGATGATCTCGCAGTGCGAGCTCTGGCGGCAGTTGGGGAAGGCGGCGGCGATCTGGTGCTCGATGCTGTCCTTCAGCCCCTGGTCCTGGAGGAGGAGGCCGAGCACGGTGATGGTGACCAGGACGATCGGGAAGAACGCGAAGAGCGCGTTCCAGGCGATCAGGGTTCCCCAGTTCGTCCCCTGGCCGTCGAGGTAGCGCTTGACCACCCGCACCGGGAAGGAGTTGAACAGACGTCGCTTCATGGTGCCCTCGTCCCCATCCCCACGACCTCGACTTATGATAGTTGCGATATCATGTTGCCGCCGCCCCGGGACCGTCAAGGGGGCGGGTTCAGATGATGCTACGCGCGGCGGCGCAGCGCCAGCGCGCCGCCGGCGAGCGCCAGCAGCAGCGCGAGCAGGCCGAGCACCACCGCGGGGGCGGGGCCGCCGTGGTCGGCGGGGGCGGCGGTGAGCGGTGGCTGCGGGGCGGTGGGCAGGGTGGACCCCGAGGTGGTCGCGGTCTCGGTGTCGGTCTCGGCGTCGCTGAGCGGCGTCTGGACGGCCGCCACCGGGGAGGCGGTGGCGGACCTGGTCGGGGCCGGGGTCGCGGTGGGCGCCGGGGTGGTGCTGTGCGCGGCCGTCCGCGGCGCCGCCGTGGGAGCGGCGGCGGCGGCGCGCGCCGTGGCCGCCACCGTCGGCGCCGGGCGCGGGGCCGGCACCGCGGTCGGCGCGGCGGTGGGGTTGGGGCTCGGCGCGGCGGTCACCGTGATCGAGGCGTGCATGGTGTCGGGATGCTTCTGGCACTGGAAGGTGTAGCAGCCCGGGACCGTGAAGCGGTACTCGTGGTAGGAGCCCTGGCCGTTGAGGTCGTGGCTCCGAAAGCCCGGGTCCGGCGTCACCGTCGGCGTCACCGTGTGGTTCGCGGTGGTGGGGTTGAGCCAGGTCATGGTGTCGCCGGCGACGATGCTCGCCGGCACCCCCTGGTACACGTAGGGCGACTGTGGGGTGCCCGCGCCGCCGACGGTCACCCCATGGGTGGACGCCGCCCCACCCACGGCCGGCGGCGAGAGCACGCCGAGCACCGCCGCGGCGGCGAGCAGGTGCGACGTACGAGGCCGGGCCGGGACGGGCATGGGCACATCGTATGGCCGCCGGGCACCCTCTCACCGGGCGCGGCGCCGCCACCACACACCTCCGCCCGCCACCGCGACCGCGAGCAGCCCGAGGCCGCCCGCCAGCGCGGCCAGCGGCGGGCCGCTCGAGGCGGAGGCCGCTGCCGGAGCGGTCTGCGCCGGCACCCCGGCGGGACCGGTCGCGGAGTCGCCACCGCCGGTGGGGTCGCTCGCCGGGACCTGGGCGACCGGGGCCGCGGTGGTCTCCACGGCGGGGGCGGCGGTGACGACCGGTGTCGGTGCCGGGGTGGCCGCCGGGGCCGCGGCCGGCGGCGCCGGGGCGGCGCTGGCGACGTGCGCCGGGGGCGCCGGCGCCGCGGTGGGACGGGGCGTCGCCGGCGGCGGGGCGGTGGCCACCGGGGTCGGTGCCGGGGTCACGGGGGTGCCGCTCACCACCACCGTGCCGGTCATCGAGGGGTGGATGTCACAGTGGTAGCCGTAGCTGCCCGGGGTGGTGAAGGTGAAGCCGTAGCCGCCTCCCATCGCCACGGTGCCGCTGCCCGGGCCCGCACCGGGGCAGGAGGCGTCGCAGGTGACGGTGTGCGGCGCCCTGCTGGCGCTGGTCCAGGTCACCCGGGTGCCGGCGGCGACCGCGATGGTCTGGGGGGTGAAGCAGTGGGCGAGCGAGCCACAGCTGTCGGTGATCTGGGCGGCGGCGGTGGGCGCGGACGCCGCGATCGCCGGCGCCATTCCGGCGGTGGCGAGGCCGAGACCGAGACCGAGACCGGCGGCGAGCGATGAGAACCGGGTCATGCTGACACTCCTGCTGGCCGCCACTGACAGCAGGTACGGAGGGTGGTTACGCGTCCGTGGTCTCCCCGGTGACGGGACCCCGTGTAGGATGCAGCCCGGCGCGGGTATCCAGACCGCGTCGGGGCGCACCCCGGCGCCCGGCAGGCATACGGAGGTCCGCGCGGTGAACCCGACCGCTGTCATCCCCATGGTGGTGGAGACCACCAACCGCGGCGAGCGCGCGTTCGACATCTACTCGCGCCTGCTGCGCGACCGCGTGATCTTCCTGGGCACGCCGGTCGACGACAACGTCGCCAACGTCATCATGGCCCAGCTCCTGTTCCTCGAGGCCGAGGACGCGGAGAAGGACATCTCGATCTACATCAACTCGCCAGGCGGCTCGGTGACCGCCGGCCTGGCGATCTACGACACCATGCAGTACGTGCGGCCGCGGGTCAGCACCATCTGCATCGGCCTGGCCGCGTCGATGGGCGCGCTCATCCTCGCCGGCGGCGCCGCGGGGATGCGCTACAGCCTGCCCAACTCGCGGATGCTCATCCACCAGGTGTCGGGCGGCTTCCGCGGCCAGGCCACGGACATCGAGATCCACGCCCGCGAGGCGCTCTTCCTCCGCAACCGGCTCGACGAGATCCTCGCCAAGCACACCGGGAAGGAGCTCGAGACCATCCACCGCGACACCGAGCGCGACTACTTCATGGACCCGGGGGAGGCGAAGAGCTACGGCCTGATCGACGAGATCATCCGCGGCACCCGCGGCGCCGGGGCGGTGGTCACGCCCGGGGGCGAGGGCGGCACCTCCTAGATCCGCCGAGATCCGCGCGGCGCCGGGCCGCGTATCGTTCCCGTATGGATGCCGCCGCGGTCCACCGGCTGTGCCTGCTCGAGCTCGGCGACCCCGACGACGCGCTCGCAGCCGCCGCGGCCGCCCTGGCGGCGGTGCCCCCGGGCGCCGGCGGCGCCGAGCTCGACGGCGACCCCGGGGCCGAGCGGCTGCGGATCCTGCGGCTGACCCGCGCCGCGATCGCCTCGCGGAGGCGGCGGCGCCTCGCCGGCCGGCTGCTCCGCCGCCGTCCCGCCGGGGGGGGCACCCCCGACCCGCTCGGCGGGCTGCGCGGGCGGGAGCGCTCGGTGCTCGCCCTCGAGCTCGCCGCCGGCCTCGGCCCCGCCGCCGCCGCCGAGCTCCTCGACGTCGGCGAGGCGGCGGTGATCCGGGCCCGGCGCCGCGCCCTCGGCCGGCTGCGCGATCCCCCGTCCGGCGAGATCGCCACCCCCGCCGGGCTCGACGACCGGGTGCGGCGGGCGCTGGCGGCGCGGCGCCGGCGCGAGCGCCTCCACCCCCGGCGGCTCCTCGCCGGAGGGCCGGGACCCCGGCTGGCGGTCGCCGCGATCGCCGCCGCCCTCGTCGGAGGGGTGGGGGCGTCCGCCGGTGCGCTCGGCCACCAGCCCCACGCCCGCCCCGGCGGCCGGGTCACCGGGGTGGCGGCTGCGGCGCCGGCGGGACCGCCGGCCCGCGCCTTCGCCGCCGCCGGCTACGACCCGGTCCGCGGCGAGGTCGTGCTCTTCGGCGGGCGCGCCGGCGAGAACCGGCTGCTCGGCGACACCTGGACCTGGGACGGCGCCGCCTGGCATCGCCACCACCCCGCGCGGTCGCCCTCGCCGCGGAAGGCCGCGGCGATGGCGTGGGACCCGTCGAGCGGCCGCCTCCTCCTCTTCGGCGGCGAGGGCTCGACCGCCCCCGGCATGCCCGAGGCGTCGCTGCGGGACACCTGGGCCTGGGACGGGAGCGGCTGGAGCCGGCTGCAGACCACCCTCTCCCCGCCCGGACGGCTGGGGACGGGCACCGCCGCCCTGGCCACCGACGAGGCCGCCGGCCGGCTCCTGCTGGTCAGCGACGGCGGCCGCCGGGGCTCACCCTGCGTCCTCTCCACCTGGCGCTGGACCGGCGCCGGCTGGGCGGAGCTGGCTCCCGCCACCTCGCCGCGCGCGGCGCTCAGCGGCCGGCTCGCCTACGACCCCGCGGCGCGCGGACTGGTGCTGGTCACCGCCATGCCCACCGCATCCGCCTGCGGCGGCGTCGCCGCCACCGCGGCGGTGTGGATCTGGGACGGCGACGGCTGGACCGAGCGTCACCCCGCCACCGAGCTCGCCGCCAAGCGGGTCGTCGACGGCCAGCTGAGCGGCGCCGGCGGCGGCCTCGTCGTGCCCGGCTACCACACCTGGTCGTGGCAGGAGGGCGAATGGCACGACGCCGGCCCCGACCCGGGCGGGCCGGGGGCGCGCTTCGGGGCGGCGGTCGCCTACGACGCCCGGCGCGGCCAGGCGGTCCTCTTCGGCGGCTGCTGCATCGTCGGCGGCCGCTCCGGCAGCGCCTACGACGACAGCTGGACCTGGTCCAGGGGCGGCTGGGTGCGCCGCGGCGGCTCGCTGCCCCCGGCGGAGATCGCCACCGCCGCGGCGCCGACCCCCCGCAGCGGGACGATCCGCGCCACCGCCGGCGTGGTGCTCATCGGCCTCGACCCCCGCTGCGCCGGCTGACCACGTCGGCGGCGAGGATGTGGAGCATGTCCTGGTCGCGGCTCAGATGGGTGGCGTCGTTGAGGCCGAGGAGCACCCGCTGGTCGCCCTGGATCAGCACCGACGAGATGCCGGTGTGCCAGGGCACGAACCACATGTGACGCGCCGCCCCGGTCCACGAGCCGAGCACGGCGTTGGCGAACCCGCCGTGGGTGACGCACGCGATCACCCCGCCGTGATGGCGCTCGACCACGCGGTCGATGGCGGCGAGCCCGCGGTCCAGCAGCGACTCCAGGGACTCCTCGCCGTCCTCGCCGGTCCAGCGGGCGCGGGACAACAGCCGCACCGCGTTGAGCGCGGCGGTGACGTAGTCGTCCGGATCGGGCTCCAGCAGGCCGCGGTAGCGGCGCCAGCGGGCCTCCTCGCCGAGGCGGACCTCCTCGAGCCCCTCCTCCACCTCGGCCTCGAGCCCGGCCCGGGTGGCCACCACCTCGGCGGTGCGCCGGGCCCGCCGGAGGTGGCTGGAGACCACCGCGGTGAGCGGCAGGGCGGCGAGCCGCTCGGCCAGCCGCTCCGCCTGGCGCTCGCCGCGGTCGCTGAGCGGGGCGTCGCGGCGCTGCATCGTCGCCTGCTCGGCGTGGCGGATCAGCAGCAGCAGGGTGCCTGGCGGGGGCGGCGCGGCGGCGGGCCCGGTCACCAGCTGCTCGCCCGGTCGAGGAGGCCGAGCCGGCGCGCCCGACGGTCGCCCCAGCTGAAGAGCACGTGTCCCACCACCACGGTCACCGCGGTGGTGAGCAGCAGCCGGAGCAGCACCGCCCCGTCGCCGAGCTCGGGGAACATCCGAGGCGCATGGGCGCCGAGCAGGGCGCGGCGAGCGGGCCGGGGAGGACGGCGATGGGGAGGATCGCTCCGGAGACGATGTAGAGAGTCTGGGCGATGATCTCGCCGTGGCCGTGGCTGTCGCGCGCCCCGAGGAGGAGCACCACCACGGTGACCCCCAGCGAGAGCGTCGCCACCACGCCGCAGACGCAGGCCACGAGCAGCAGCGGCCAGCCGATGTGGAGCACGTCGATGGGCAGGTGGAGCGCCGGGGTGGCCACCAGCAGCACCACCGCCACCGAGATCACCGCGCTCACCAGCGTTCCCGCGGCGCGCACCGTGGTCGCCGCCATCCCGCCGTGGTGGGTGGTGAGGATGACGGTGCGACCCGGGTCCCTCGGCCATCCAGCGGCGCACCTCGTCGCGGACGGTGCGCGCCGCGGTCACGTCGAGGGCCGGCCGGCCGGCGGCCTCGGCGAGGCCGAGCGCTCGAGCAGCTCGTCGATGCGCCGCCTCGCCACCCGCGACTCCATGCCGTAGAGCTGGGAGAACATCCAGAGCTGCTCGCGGACCCGCAGCACCGGGTAGCCGCTGCTCTCGCCGCCCGAGACCATCGCGTCCGCCACCGCAGCCGGCGGTGGTCGCGGACGCCGTCGAGGCCGTCCACGGCGGCGCTCCCCGAGCTCGGCAGCAGCAGGGTGACGAGGATCTTGATGAGCGTGGTCTTGCCCGCCCCGTTGGGGCCGAGGAGGCCGTGGAGCTCGCCGCGCCGGACCTCCAGGTCAACGTCCTCGAGGGCGGTGACGGCCTCGCCCCGCTGGCGGTAGACGCGGCCCAGCCCGCGGGTCAGAACGGCGAGAGGCTCGGCACCGCTCAGGTAGGGGTCAGCTCCACACGCCGGCGAGGACCTGCTCGAGCTCGTCCCGGAAGACCTCGATGGGCCGGTAGCCGTTGATCCGCTCCAGCGCCCGGCCGTGGTGGAAGAGGAACAGCGTGGGCACGGTCATCACCGCGAAGAGTGCGGCGGTCTGCGGGTTGGCGTCGACGTCCAGTTTCGCGACCACCACCCGTCCCGCATACTCCTCGGCCAGCACCTCCAGGCTCGGGGCCAGGGCCTTGCAGGTCGCGTTCCATGCGGCCCAGAACTCGACGAGGGCGGGGATCGGCGACTCGATCACGCGCTCCCGGAAATTGCTGTCGGTGAGGGTCAGCGGCTTCGCCATGTCGGAAGCATATCGAGGGAAGCAGGTGGCTCCGCGCCATGTCCCCCGGGGGGTGGCCGTTAAACGTGTGCATGACGTGGACGCCGCGACCCTGACGATGGACATCCCGGCACAGCACGCGGAGGCGTCCTTCGAGGCGTTCTTCGAGGAGAGCTGCCAGCGGATCGTGGGCATCGTCGCCGTCGCCACCGGCGACGTCGCCGCCGCCGAGGACGCGGTCCAGGACGCCTACGCCCGGGCGCTGACCCGCTGGGGGCGGGTCTCGCGGCTCGACCGGCCCGACCTCTGGGTGGCGCGGGTGGCCACCCGGCTGGCGATCGACGCCTGGCGGCGCCGGCGCCGGGAGACCCCGCTCGCGGCGGAGATGCGGGCCGCGGTCCACGACGACATCGACCGCCTCTGGGTGCGCTGGGGCCTGGAGGTCCTGAGCCCGATGCAGCGCATGGCGGTGATCCTTCGCCACGTCGAGGGCCGCCCCGTCGGCGAGGTCGCGGCGGCCGCCTCGATCTCGCCGGAGACGGTGAAGACCCACCTCAAGCGCGCCACCCGCCGGCTCCGCCATCTGCTCGGGGAGTCGAGGTGAGCGACCTGCGCAACCAGGTGGACGACATCGGGCGGAGGATCTGGCCCGACCCGCCGGCCGCGCTCCGGGAGATGCGCGCGGGCCGCCGGCGCCGGTGGCTGAGCCTGTTCCAGCCCCACCGGCCCCGGCTGGCGATGCGCTGGATGCCGGTGCTCGCCGCGGTGGCGACGGTGGCGATCTTCGTCGCCCTCGCCGGAGCCCGGCCGGCGGTCGAGCGCACCGAGGGCCAGGGCCGCCATGCCGTCCACCCCAGCCCGCTGCCCTCCGGGTCCCTCGACAGCAGCACCACCCAGGTCCCGCCGCCGGGCCGGGCGATCGCCGTGCCGCCGGCGAGCCGTCCCGGCACGGCGTCACCGCCGGCCGCCACCCCGGCGCCCGCGGTCGCCGACAACGGCTCGCCCGGCTCGCCGGCGCGGCCGCCCTCGAGCGGGGGGGTGGTCACGGTGACGCTCACCGAGGCCGACTCCGGCCGCACCATCACGGTGGCGCCGGGCACGCGCATCGTGGTGACCCTGCAGGGCGCCGCCCACCGCCAGTGGAGCGTACCCCGCACCCTCGACTCCCGGGTGGTGAGCGCCGCCGACTCCGGCCGCGACGCCGGCGGCGGCGCCCACGGCACCTTCCTCGCGGCCCACTCCGGGCACACCCGGCTGATGGCCGGGCAGAGCGGCTGCCACGGGCCGCTGTGCCTGATCGCGGCGGCCTCGACCTGGCAGGTGCACATCGTCGTCGGCTGAGCCGCCGCGCCGCCCGCCGGGAAGGGCGGGGGGAGGGGAGGTCAGGGGGCGAGCAGCGGCCGCAGGTCCCCCGACGCGGGGTCGCCCGCCCGGCCGAGGTAGCCGACGCCGTAGGCCTCCTCGAGGGCGCGGAGCATCCCGAAGTGGTCGCCCACGGTGGCCAGCCGCCGCTGACCCGCGGCGGTCACGACGATCATCGCGATCTGCCCGCCGGCGGCGCCACCGCAGCAGCCGTTGGGGCTGCCGCCCTCGTCCCAGGTGACGATCACCGAGCCCCCCTGGCGATACCAGCTCGAGCCCGTGACCATCTGCATCTCGCCCCGCAGCCAGTTGTCGGCGGTGGCGTTGCCGCAGTCGTGACCGTCGTTGCACAGGTTGGGGATGACGAACAGGAAGGGCGGGGCGGCGCCCGTCCGCAGGTCGCCGGCGAGCTGGGTGTGGGGCACCACCCGGGCGCACTGACCGGGGTTTCCGGTGATCGAGCTGAAGTACACGAAGGGGTCGTGCTTCTTCGCATAGCCCCCGCTCGAGCCGCCGCCGAAGCAGGGCGCGGGCATGTCCTCCATGTACGCCTTCCAGCCGATGCCGCGACCGGCGAGCTGGTCGACCAGGGTGGGGCCCCCGAAGGTGTAGCCGGTGCCGTCGTCGTGCACCCCCTGGTCGCTCCCCGAGATCATCCCCAGGTAGTTGGGGAGGCTGGGATGGCTGATCCCGTACCAGTGGGTCGCCTGTCCGTAGCCGGTCGCCAGCGAGTTGATGTAGGGGGCGTCGGGACGGCCGAGCACCGAGCTGGCCTCGCGGTTCTCCATGATGACGACCATGATGTGCGGGGGTCCCGCGGCCGCCGCGGGCGCGGCCGTGGTCGCGGCCGCGGTGGCCGGGGCCGGGGCCGCGGAGCCGGGCAGGGACGGCAGGCTGGGAATGACGATCGCCGGCGAGGAGCTGGCCGCGTCCCGGGTCGGCGCCGGCGGGGCGGCTGCGGGGCTCCCACAGCCGGAGACGGCCACGAGGGCGGCGAGCGAGGCGAGGCGGACGGCTGTCTTCATGATCCCCCCAGAATGTTGACTGCCCGGGCCGCCACCACCGCCACGGTGAGCAGCGAGGCCAGTGACTGCACCGCCATCAGCATCTTCGCCATCACCGTGAGCGGCATGGTGTCGGTGGGGCTGAACGCGGTGGCGTTGGTGAAAGCGACGTACGCGTAGTCGACGAAGCTGGGCGACCACCCGGGCGGCGCCGCCTCCGGGGTGACCATCTGCGGGAACAGGAAGTCGGGCTCGCGGTGCTGGGGATGGGTCCGCTCGCCCGGCCCGCCGCGGTCGAGCTCCCAGTACCAGAGGGCGAAGACCAGCACGTTGGTGAGCCAGATCTGCACCGAGAAGATGATCAGCGAGCGGCCGTCGGCCTTGGTGCCCGTGACCAGAAGGTCGATCAGCCGCACCAGCGACACCACGTTGGCGGCGTTGATGATCGCGATGACCGCGAGTGACAGGTACCGGCCCACCCGCTCCTCGCGCTCCCGGTCGGGGAAGGTCAGGGTGAGGAAGAGGAGCAGGGCGCCCTCGCCGGTGGGGATCAGCCACGCCGGCCCCACGGTCAGCTTCGCCGGCAGGGTGAGATAGAGCACGAGCGCCGCCAGGGCGGCGACCGAGGCCGGCCAGCGCGGCTCCCGATGGCAGGCGACGCCCCAGGCGGCGCGCTCGTCGGTGGTCTCGGTGGGCACGGCTCTCCCCTGATCGGTCCCTTCCGGCCATCAGCATATGCTGGCAGGCACGACGGTGGACGCCGCGAACGGCAGGAGGAGTTGCGATGGCGGTCTCGAGCGGGCACCAGTGGGCGACGGCGGAGGAGCTCGTGCCCTACAACCTCCTCGAGGGCATCCTCGCCCGCACCGTGCACGGAGAGCAGCTCAGCTTCGCCGTGATCGACCTCGCCCCCTTGCTGCAGATGCCCGAGCACCGGCACCACCAGGAGCAGCTCGGCGTGGTGGTGCGCGGCACGCTCACCCTCACCATCGACGGCGACAGCCGGCTGCGCCGCCCCGGCGACCTCTGGGTGATCCCGAGCGGCGTTCCCCACTCGGTGGTCGTCGGCCCCGAGGGCTGCACTGCGGTCGAGGCCTTCTCGCCGCCGCGCGACGACTGGGAGGCGGCGCCGCGCCACCAGCCCCGGCCGGGCGACTGGCCGGAGCCGAGCCCCGGTGGCTGAGCCGGAGGACCTCTACCGCGGCGTGGTCGAGGAGATCGTGGCCGGCTCACCGGCCACCGCCTCGAAGATGTTCGGCATGCCCTGCCTCAAGGTGGGCGGCAAGGCCTTCGCCGGCCTCAGCGGCACGGCGATGGTCTTCAAGCTCTCCGGTGACGCCCACGCGCGAGCGCTCGGGTTGCCCGGGGCGCACCTCTTCGAGCCGATGCAGGGACGGCCGATGCGGGAATGGGTCTCGGTGCCCGCGGAGAGCGCCGCCGCCTGGACGGACCTGGGCTGGGAGGCGATGGGCTACGTGGGCGGCTCCCGGCGCTGAGGGCGTCAGCCGCCGGTGAAGATGTGATGGAGGGCGACGGCGGCGAGGCCGAGGCCGCCGCTCAGCGCCAGGCCGGAGATCACCGTGCCGCCGTGACGGCGGAGCCGCTGGACGCGGGACTCGGGCGCCCCGGCGCGGAAGTCGATCTCGACCAGCCCCTCGCCCACCCAGCGGGCCAGCGGCCGCCTCGGAACGTCCACCTCCCGCTGCGGGGAGCCCATGACGCTCACACCACACCTTCCCCGAACATTCCCAAACCCTGGCCTGAGGATACGCTGCGGGGGGGCCGTGTGACAGCCCGGTGATGACCGAGCGACAGCATGCTGACCGGACCGCCGCACCGCCGCAGCGCATTTACGGTTCGGGGCATGAACGATTCCGCCCTGGCAGTGTCGGCCCCCCGGGAGGAGCTCGTCGAGCAGCTGCTCGATCTCCAGGCCCGGATGCGACAGCGTTTCGACTCGGTGCTCCCGCGCGGCGTCTGCGCGACCATGTCCACCGAGCTCAGCGGCGTCACCCTGCACCAGCTCGAGGTGCTCCGCACCCTGGCCGGTCGCGGCCGGGTGACGATGCACGAGCTCGCCGCGCTCCTCGGGGTCGGTCCCAGCAGCGCCACCCAGCTCGTCGACCGGCTGATCAGCCGCGGTCTGGTGCAGCGGCACACCGACCCCGGCGACCGCCGCCTGGTCTGGATCGTCGCCACCGCCCGGGCCGACGAGGTGACCTCGCGGTTCGGCGAGCTGAAGCGCGAGATCGTGCGCGCCCTCGCCAGCGGCCTCGACGACCGCGAGCTGACCACCTTCACCCAGCTGCTCGCGAAGCTCGCCGACGGCCCTCAGGTCACCGTCGACATGCTCCGGGAGGCGCAGCCGCGGTGAGCCGCACCCCCGGCGCCACCGCCACGCCCCACGCCGCCCCGGTGCAGATCTCGCACCGCGCCCGGATGGCGGTGCTCGGCGCCACCCTGCTCGGCCTCTTCCTCGCCTCCCTCGACCAGACCATCGTGGGCACGGCGCTGCCGCGCATCGTCACCGACCTGCACGGCGACAGCCTGTACACCTGGGTGGTCACCGTCTACCTGCTCACCTCGACGATCACCGGGCCGATCTACGGCAGGCTCTCGGACGCCTACGGTCGCAAGCCGCTGCTGATGACCGGCATCGCGCTCTTCCTCGTCGGCTCGGCGCTGAGCGGCCTCTCCCAGAGCATGACCCAGCTGATCGCCTTCCGCGCCCTCCAGGGCATCGGCGCCGGCGCGCTCTTCCCGATCTCGCTGGCGGTGATCGGCGACCTCTTCAGCCCCCGCGAGCGGGGCCGCTACCAGGGCCTGTTCGGCGCGGTGTTCGGGATCAGCTTCGTCGCCGGCCCCTTCATCGGCGGCTTCCTCACCGACCACGTCAGCTGGCACTGGGTGTTCTACGTGAACCTCCCGATCGGCATCGCCGCGCTGGCGATCATCGCCGCGGTGCTGCCGACGGTGCGCCGCAGCTCGGGGTCGTGGCGGGACATCGACTTCCTCGGCATCACCCTCTTCAGCGCCGGCGTGGTGCCGCTGCTCATCGGCCTCTCCAACAAGGGCCAGGCCGGCGCCACCGGCGTCCTGCCCGACTGGACCAGCCCCGGTGTCGGCGGCCTGATCCTCCTCGGCGCGGTGGTGCTCGCCGGCTTCGTGATCGTCGAGGGGCGCGCCCGCGAGCCGATCATGCCCCTCGACCTCTTCCGCGACCGCACCTACTCCGCCTCGCAGGCGGCCGTGTTCCTCATCTCCGTGGCGATGTTCACCGCGGTGATCTTCCTGCCCCGCTACTACCAGGCGGTGCGCGGGGTGAGCGCGACCGGCTCCGGCTACGAGACCTGGCCGCTGCTTCTCGGGCTCATCGGCGGCAGCATGGCGGGCGGCATCCTGATCAGCAGGACGGGCCGCTACCGCTGGCTGCTCACCGCATCGGCGGTGTTCCTGGTCGCCGGCGCGGCGCTGATGACCCGGCTGGACGCGAACACCGGCAGCCCGGCGCTCTGGGCGTGGATGCTCGTCTTCGGGCTCGGCGTCGGACCCTCGCTGAGCGGCTTCACCGTGGTGGTGCAGAACTGCGTGACCCCGAACCGCATCGGCGTCGCCACCAGCACCCTGACGTTCTTCCGGCAGGTGGGCGGCTCGGTGGGGCTGGCCGCGGCCGGCACCCTCTTCAGCGCCGGCTTCGCCAGCCGGCTCCCGGACGCGCTCGGCGCCCAGGGCGTGCCCGCGAGCGCTGCCGCGCACCTCGCCGGCGACCGCGGCGGCCTCACCGCGGTCGGCGACCTCGGCGGCCAGATCTCCGCGGCGCTGCCGGCATCGCAGCAGGGGCTGGTGTCGCAGATCGTCGCCGGCGTCCACGACGCCTTCGCGGCCTCGGTCGCCGAGCTGTTCTGGCTCTCCCTCGCCACCTCCGCGCTGGCGCTGGTGGCGATCGTCGTCCTCCGCGAGGTGCCGCTGCGGGGCGGCCGCAGCGACCGGTCGGCGGACGACGGCGACCTCGTGGCGGTGGCCTAGGCGGAAGTTCCAGCCCGTCGACTGCTGTCCGGG
>JRHI01002241.1_pt1 | contig 13737 bp, 10 predicted proteins | sample 215371 | NCBI WGS metagenome assembly JRHI01 (sample SAMN02929681, study PRJNA255918) | sediment metagenome | biome: cave system; feature: Ice Cave; material: Sediment; isolation source: sediment from deep within a dark volcanic ice cave with no known source of... ...
CCATCGGCGCAACGCTGCTGGCTCTGGAATCACCGCTCGACGCGGCCGGTGAAGCACGTTTCGCACCGCACATGCTGCAGCATCTCATCTTGACCGATGTGAGCGCGCCGTGTGCGCTCTTGAGCGCTCCGTTGCTGCTCGTCCTCTCCGTCGCCCGCACCGGCGACGCCCGTCGCATCGTCGCGTTTTTCAAGGGGCCGGCCGGTCGCGTGCTGACGTTTCCCGTCTTTACCTGGGCCGTATTCATTCTCTCGCTTTGGCTGCTGCACTTCACCGGTTTCTTCGAAGCGGCACTCGACGCGGAGCCCATCCACGTGCTCGAACATGCCGTCTATCTGACGACCGCGTCGCTGTTTTGGTTCCCCATCATTGCGATCGGGCCCACGCCGTGGTCGCAGGGCCCGCTCGCGTATCCGCTGCGCATGCTTTACCTGCTGATCGCGATGCCGGCCGAGGGGATGCTCGGCTTCACGCTCAACGGTGCGCGACACGTTCTCTATCCGCACTACGCGGCAGCGGGGCTTGCCGATCAGCAAAGCGCGGGTGAGATCATGTGGATCGGCGGGACCCTCGCGATGTTCGTCGCCTTTATGATCGTCGGGTATCAGTGGGCCGTGCACGAGCAGCGTCTCGGGGAACGGTTGAACGCCCGCGCGAACGATGTCGTCGCTTAAGGACACTCTGTCGGCACGCCCTGTCGGCACGATCAGCCTTTGTCGTCCCATTCGTGTACGCGGCGGCCGTCAGCTTTCGTGCCCGTGAAATAGACGACCCAAAAGAGAAATCCCACTCCGATGAAAGCGCCGACCGCACCTTCGGCGGTCGGTCCCAAATACCACATGACGCTTCCGCCGAAGTTCTGTTTTTCCGTTGCGAGATAGCGAACGTACGTAGCGACGGCGTCGATATCGTTATCGGAGAGTTGGGCCCGCGTGAAGCGCGGCATGACCCCGGGCCCCAGCTTTATCGCCTCGCCGATTTGCGTCGGCGTGGCTGCGTAGAGCGAGAGCGCGGTCCATTGATAGCCGGCCGTCGCGCCCTGCGCTGCAATACCGTGGCAGGCCTCGCAATTCATCTCGAAAATCTTGCGGCCCGGTTGTAACTTCGTCGCATCGATTCGCACCTTCGGGATGCGCGTGGTGCTCGTACCGCGTTCGCTCACGTAGGCATCGATCGCCGCCGTTTGGCGTGCATCCAGGAGCGCCGGCACGTGGAACGCCTGCGTTCCGGCAGCCGTGATGCTCCCGGCCGACGCCGCGAGCGCCTGCTCTGCCGATTTGTTCGCGAGCGGCATGCGCCCCGTCGTGAGGTAAAAATCGATCGCGGCGCCACCCGCCGTCAGCAGCGGCGGAACGCCCCGCGTACCTTTCAAATCCGCCCCGTGACAGGTCGCGCAATGCAGACCGTAGAGGGCTGCGCCTTCCTTCGTAAGGAGCGCGCTCGCGCGCTCCTTACGAACGAGCGCGGTATCGCCCGGCGCGGAGGTCTGTGATGTTTTCGGAATGCCGGAATCGTAGAGCGTGCTGCGCTGCAGCGCGGGACGCGAAGGCGTTAGCCAGTGCGTGGCGTCCTCGGCCGCCGCCGGTGTGAAGCCGGCGCAAAGCGCGAGTGCCACGGCGCTCGCTGCACGCACTAATCGCATCGAACGCTCAGCCCGGTTCCGGGGCGGCATATTCTTCATCGAATCCCCCCTCGGCGTTGCGACGCAGCATCGCGCGCCGCACCTGTCCCTTCCCGGCACGCGACTCGAAACGCGCGCGCAATTCGAATCCGATCGCCACAGCGACCAGACCGCAGACGAGCGGGCCGATGACCAGTACGTAGCGATAGAAGATCATCAGCGTTTCGACGTCGATGTGAAAAATTGTGGCTTGAATATCGTCGCTGCCGGCAAAGCCGAGCGTCGTTCCAAAGACGATTACCGCAACGCCCAGTCCCAGACGCCACGGTTTTTCGTATGGCATATCGTCGAGGTTGTGTTCGCGGGTATCTTGCGTAATCGTGCGTTCGATCTCCGGCCAGGCAAAGAGCCCGGCGAAGAGCAGCAGCGGCAACACGATCCCGGCCCAAAAGACCGGTGGGACCGTGTGACCCCAAAGATCGAGCGAAAGCGCGGGCCCCAGGCGTAGCGCGCCGTCGAGCCACGCGACGTACCAGTCCGGCTGCGCCGGCGAGGCGACCTTCCAGCCCTCAAACGGTCCGTAAATCCAGATCGGATTGATCGTGAAAAAGCCGCCGAGGAGCGCGAGTACACCGAACATCGCGACCATCAAAGCGAGCGACTTGATCGTATACTGCGGCCAGAGCTTCGAACCGACGACATTGTCGTTCGTGCGTCTGGGACCGGCGAATTGCGTGTGGTGCTGCCGCCAGACCATCCCGAGATGCAGCGATATCGCCCCGGTAAGCAACAAGGGCACGATCCACACGTGCGAGACGTAGAGCCGTAGCGTGATCTGATCGTTAGGAAAAATTCCGCCGAAAAAGAACAAGGCGAGCCACGTGCCGACGAACGGAATCGACTGGGCGACGGAATACGCGATCCGCAATCCGGCGCCGGAAAGCAGGTCGCCCGGTAGCGAATATCCGAGGAAGCCTTCCGCCATCGCGAGCAAGAAGAGCGAGACGCCGATCGTCCAGTTCATTTCGCGCGGCTTGCGAAACGCACCGGTAAAAAAAATACGCATCATGTGCAGCACGATCGCACCGGTAAAGACGAGCGCCGCCCAATGATGCATTTGCCGAACCAAGAGCCCGAGCGGCGTTGCGAAGGACAAATCCAACACCGATGCATACGAAGCGGGTACCGAGCGTCCGTCAAGCGACGCGTAGGCGCCGTGGTACACCGTCGGGGCGCTCGAATCGTTGAAGAAAAACGCGACGTACGTGCCCGTGGCGAGCAGCGCTACGAACGCGTACAAGCAGATCTCACCGAGCATGAACGCCCAGTGATCGGGAAAGACCTTGTCGAGCGCGGCCTTGATGAACGCCGACGACCCGAGCCGATCGTCGAGGTAGGCGATGGTGCGACGAACGATCACGCGCGTTCCCAGTAGCCGGGGCCGATGGGTTGCGGGTAATCGCCGAGGGCTTCGAGCGTTCCATCCGCTGCGAGGCGCAGCGGCAACTGCGGCAAAGCGCGCACGGCCGGTCCGAAGGTGCGATCGCCGCCGGTCAGCACGTCGAACGTCGACTGATGGCACGGGCAGAAGAGTTGGCGCGCAGCCGCGCGGTACAACGCGACGGGGCAGCCCGCGTGCGTACAGACTTTCGAGAACGCGAGCAATCCCTCCGGCGCCCAGGCCGCGCGCCCCGCGGGCAGATGCACTTCGTCCGCGGGCACGCGCACGAGAACGGTCGCATCGTTCGCCATCGCGTTGACGAACTGCGGACCGACGTGACCTTCGGGGAACACGGTGACGATCGAATCGACTGCGAGGTCGCTCGCGTGCACGAGCGAGCCGTCTTCACGCACGAGTCGCATTCCCTTGCGCCACGACGTGTGCGCGAAATCGTCGGGACTTGCGAACTTCGGCGCAAGAGAGCGCAACGGAAACAGCGCCGCGATGCCGAGCGTCGCGACAGCACCGGCAAAGAGCCCCAGGAGCCAGGGGCGAGAAGCCGCCACTTCGCGCGCGCCGGCGAGGAACGTTTGCGCGGCCGCGTCATTTTTTTCGTCGCCCGAGGACAGCGTGCCGCGCTCCTCGATCGACTCGCGGCGCGGCATCAACTCGTGTTCGTAGACGATCATCGCCGCCGCAAGCGTCCCGAATCCGATTGCGAGCAACATCGCCGCGAGCTGCGTCTGCGCCGACGTCGCGTACACGAACGCGAAGCCGATACCCGCGAGGATCGTGCCGACGAGCAGCCATGCGACGATACGGTTAGCGTATGACAAAGACCGTTCCCCAGATCAGCACCCAGATCCCGAACACGAAATGCCAGAAGAAACCGATCGCTTCCGTACCGGCGCGCTGGTCGCGTTGGAACGCAGCTTTGCGCATGTTAAAAAACAGCATGGTCATCAAGAGCACGCCGACGCTCACATGAAAGACGTGAAAGCCGAGCACGGCGTAATACACGGAGCCGTACGCATTCGTATCGATAGCGAACGACGCGATCGTCCAGCCGTGGAGCGATAACAGAACGAATGCGGTACCCAAAAGCATGGTCGTTCCGAGCCACAGACGCGCGAGCGTAAAGCGGTTGCGCGCGATGAAGTGCGAAGCATAGAGCATCGAGCCGCTCGAAAGGCCAAGCAGTGCGGTTCCGACGGCCGCGCCGGTCTCATCGAGCTGAACTCCCGCCGGCGGCCACACGTCCGTAAGGCTCTTTAAGTTAAAATACGCAGCGATGAACCCGCCGAAGATCATCAGATCCGACGCCAGGAACATCACGACGCCGAAGACCAGCGGATGCGTGCGCAGCGCCAAGTCGCGCGACGGAACGGGCCCCTCGATGCGCTGCGAACTCCGCGCTTGAAACGCCATCTTCACGCTGCGCTCACGTGCTCTCGCGAACGAGGAAGCGCAACGTCCACGCGATGAGCGCGGCGCCTGCGATCACGAACGCAAGCGACACGCCCGGAACGAAAACGAGTCCGAAGAAAAACACGACGGTGCCGGCCGCCGCTAGGATCGGCCAATAGCTCTCGAGCGTGAACATGCCCAGCTGCTCCCCTGCGACGTCGGCCGGCGACATATTCTTGCGATCGCCCGCAAGGTTCGCCTCACGTTCTGCAACGAGTATGTAGACCGCAACGACGATGAGGGCAAGCGCCATACAACCGAGAAAAATCACGCCGACCATATCGTGCGTCGTGGCCCCGTAAATGGACGCAATCGCGATTGCGAATACCATCGACGAGGCAAAGAGCTTCACCGCCGTCTTCATTGCGCGTCGCCGTTGGCGAGCTCGGGATGGTTGAGGTCGAAGGCGGGCCGTTCGGAACGCACTGCAGGGAGCTTGCTGAAATTCAGTTCGGGCGGGGGCGAAGTCGTCGCCCACTCCAGGCTATTGCCGTCCCACGGGTTGTCACCGGCCGGAACGTGCTTCCAATTCGAAAGATAGACGTTCGCAAGGAAGACGAGTACGGCAACTGCCTGCAAGGCGGCGCCCGCACTTGCGACGGCGTTGAGCTGCGACCAACCCGGAAGATCGGGATAGGTGTAGATGCGTCGCACCATGCCCATCACGCCCAGGAAATGCATCGGGAAAAACGTCACGTTGAAGCCCACGAAGAGCAGCCAGAAGTTCCACTTCCCGAGCCGGTCGTCGAGCATAAAACCGAACATCTTCGGAAACCAAAAATAGATCGCGGCGAAGATCGCAAAGAGGCTACCGCCGCCCAGAACGTAGTGAAAGTGCGCGACGAGAAAGTAGCTGTCGCGGGCTTGGAAATCGATCGGCGGTGAGGCGATCATGACGCCCGTGACGCCGCCGATCAAAAAGTTCCCGAGAAAGCCGAGCGCGAAGAGCATCGGCGTCGGAAACGTCAGCTGCCCTTTCCACATCGTGCCGATCCAATTGAAGTACTTCACTCCCGTCGGAACGGCGATCAGGAACGACACGGCCGCGAAGAACGGGTCGACCACGGCACCGGTCGTGAACATGTGATGCGCCCAGACACCCATCGAGAGACCGGCGATTGCGAATGTCGCAAGGACGAGTCCGACGTACCCGAACACCGGCTTGCGCGAAAAGACCGCGATGATTTCCGTGACGACGCCGAAGTACGGCAAAATCATCACGTAGACTTCAGGGTGACCGAAGAACCAAAACAGATGCTGGTAGAGAATCGCGCTTCCGCCGAGGCTCGGGTCGAAGAAGTGCCCGCCGAAGTGGCGGTCAACCAGCAGCATCATGAGCACGGCCGTAAGCATCGGAAACGCCATGAGAATCAAGAGCGCCGTCGCCACTATTTCCCAGGTAAAGATCGGCATGCGCCACATCGTCATACCGGGCGTGCGATAGATGAACACCGTCGTGAGGAAATTGATTGCCGTGAGAATCGAAGAGACGCCGATGAGCATCACGCCGATGATCCACAGATCCTGTCCCGCACCGAAACCGACTTTTAAGGTCGAGAGCGGAGCGTAACTCGTCCAACCACTCGCCGCGGCCCCGGTCGCGGTCGTCGCTCCGAGGAAGACGATGATGCCGCCGAACAAAAATAGCCAGAACGAGAAGGCATTGAGACGCGGAAAAGCCATATCCGGTGCGCCGATTTGCAGCGGAACCAGATAATTCGCAAGCCCGAAACCGAACGGCGCAACGAACAAGAAAATCATCGCCGTACCGTGCAACGTGAAGATGGCGTTGTATGCCTGCGCGCCCACGAGATGGAGATTGGCCTGCGCTAGCTGCGCGCGAATCGCTAGCGCCAACCCTCCGGCAAGAAGAAAAAATCCGAGCGTGGAGACGATGTACAAGATCCCTATGCGTTTGTGATCCGTCGTCGCCAGCCACGACAGCAGCCCGCTACGAACCAGACGTTCCGAGCCGCTCAGCGGCGGAGCCGCCACGGCCGTCATCGCCGGGCCGGCCCTTTCGGCGAGACGGCGACGCTGCGCTGCGACCGTATCCAACGCTCGAACTCGGCGCGGCTCACCACCTTCAGCGAAAACGCCATCGAGGCGTGATCGAGACCGCAGAACTCGCCACACTCGCCACGAAAGGTGCCGCGCTTATTCGGCGTCCAATCGAACACGTTTTCGAGCCCGGGAATAGCATCGCGCTTAAAGAGAAACGCCGGCACCCAGAACGAGTGGTCGACGTCGACTGAGGTGACGTTGAAGCGCGTGGTCTCGTCGACCGGCAACTCGAATTGCGGCGGCGCCTGCGCCGTCCCGATAACCGTGGTATGCGATTGCGGATATTCAAAACGCCACGACCAACGAAACGCGACGACGTTTACGACGATGGCCTGCCGCTGCGCGATCGTCTCGACGTGACGTTCGGCCGGATATGTGATGGCGAACAGCGCCCCCACCATGAGAATCGGGACGATAGTATAAATAATTTCCCAGCGCCCGTTACTGCGAAATTGCCGTGGATAGGCGAGATCGCTCGCGCGCTTGCGATAACGCAGCACGCACCAGGCAATCAGGCCGTAGACGACGATTGCGACGAATATTCCCGCCCAAAAGAATACGATCCACGTATCGTGCAACGACTGGGACTGCAGCGTACCGCCGAGTGGGAGCGGCTTCGCAGAACATCCGTCCAGGAGCGCGGCGAACGTCGCGAACGCAGCCGCCGGAAAGCTGCGCAAGACGGCCTTCATCGCGGCTCGATACGGCACACGCCGAGCCGGAGTGCGCTGCTAAAGATCATCGAACGTTCTCCTGCTGCGGCCAGCTCCGATGCAATGTGCCGGGCATCCTTTCTCAACGTTTTCGGATTCCATTTCCTGCGAAGGATCGGCGTTCGACCAACGTGTCGGCACATTTCCGCCTTGGGAAACCCGCGCGGACGGCAGACCGAGAGCGACGCCGCAGATTCATTGCGGCGAAGTCGACGAAGCCGCCATGCAGGCTCCCGGGAGCGTTACGCGCACGCGTCCGCCTTCTCACGCCGGCGCCGTAAGGACATGATTTCAGAGTCCCAAATCGTTCATCTCGAAAACGGGAATACCCGTAGCATGTCCGAACCCCAGCTGTTTTTGCATTGCGAACGCTACACGGAAGGCGCGGTCGTAGCGCCGGACGGGCGGCTCTACTTTTCGATGACGTCGATCTCCACGATCACGGTCGTTTCGACGCGCGACGACGGCCGCGAGCCACGCGTCTGGGCGCACGTTCCCGGCGCGAACGGCCATGCGATCGCGCCTGACGGGACGCACATCGTCATGTCGAGTACCGGCGCATTCTTGCGTCTCGATCAGAGCGGGCGTATCGCACGCGTCATCGCGACGCAAGCCGAAGGCGCAACCCTGGTCTATCCGAACGACGTCGCGCTCGACCCGCAACGTGGCGGCTTTTTCGCGACGGACTCGGGCTACAAGACGATGCCCAGGCACATCGACGGCAAACCGAAGGGACGCATCGTGCGCGTCGAGCGCGACGATTGCGTGCGCGTCGTCGCCGACGGGATCGCCTACGCCAACGGCGTCGGGCTTTCGCCGGACGGCCGGACGCTCTACGTGACGGCGAGTTCGACGAGCACGATCTGGTCGTACCCTGTGGACGACGAGGGGACGCTTGGTGCGCGCACCCACTTTGCCGACGTCCCAACGATTCCGGGAGAAGTGAGCGCGCCCGACGGGATCACGATGGGCGAGGAAGGCTCGCTGTATGTGGCCCACTACGGCGCACGCGCGATGCTCGTCTACGCAAGCGACGGGACGCTCGTGCGTCGTATCCCGTCGGGAAACCGCTGCACCAGTCACGTCGGGCTCGATCCGGTACGCAGCCGCGGCTACATCAGCGGCGGACTCGAGGACGAGTCGGGCCCAGGCGCTATTTTTGCGATCGACTTGGGTACGCTCTGCTGAGTAGCGCGATCAGAAGACGACGGCGTTAACGAACGAATCCGAGGTGGGCCAACCTGCGCGAACGACTCGGTGGGGCAAACCTCCGGGCTGGCCGCGTCGCTTACGTGAAATCGTTTAACTCGCCGCGCGTCGGAACGGCGCGCAGCGTGCAGAAGGCCGACGTTACGATGCAACCCGTGCTTTGCGACGTTGTAGTAATTCGCCCACGAGCGAGGGCGCGACCGGCAAGCCGTACAAGAATCCTTGCACCGACGTGCACCCAAGCGAACGAAGCGTCGCTGCCTGCTCCAACGTTTCCACACCTTCGGCGATGACGTTGACGCCGAACGAGCGGCCGAGGGCTAGGAGCATCGAGACGATCGCTTCGCTCGCGAGTCCCCCGTCCGGACCCTTGATAAATGCCGCGTCGATTTTGAGATGATCGAACGGGAAGTGTTGCAGGTAGCGCAGCGATGAATAGCCGGTACCGAAGTCATCGATGGCGAGACCGACGCCCGCGCGCTTGAGCCGTTGCAGCATGCCTTCGGCATAGCGGTCGCTTTGCAGGACGGCTGTTTCCGTCACCTCGAGGACGAGATCGCCGCTTCGCAAACCGTGACGCTGCACCGTTCGTTCGACGAACTCGCAGTAGTCCGATTGCAACAGTTCGCGCACAGACGCATTGACCGCGAGGTAGATATTTGCGAAAGACTGCGATTCCGAACGCCAACGAGCGAGTTGAGCGCACGCGTGCTCGAAAACCCAACGTCCCAACGGCACGATGAGTCCGATTTCTTCAGCGAGCGGGATAAATTCGCTCGGCGCGACGAGGCCGAGTTCGGGGTGTTCCCAGCGCACGAGCACTTCGAATGATGCGATTCGTTCCGTTGCTAGCGTTACGACCGGTTGAAAGACCAAAAAGATCTGCTCGCGCTCGACGGCCCGGCGTAGTTGACTCGCAAGTTCCAAGCGGCGCGTTGCGCTATCGCGCATCTCCGCATCGAACACCGCGCAGCGCGAACGGCCGGACATCTTCGCGCGATACATCGCCGTATCGGCATCGCGCAAAATATCTTCGACGGCGTCGTAGGGGCGATCGACGAGCGCGAGTCCCGCACTGATGGTGACGAATATTTCGCGACTATCGATCTTAAAGGGCACGGCCAGTGCCCGCACCACGCGATCCGCCGCGGCGATCGTCTCTTCGCGCGTAGCGCGCGCCCGCAAGAGTGCGACGAACTCGTCGCCACCGAAGCGCGCCACGAAATCGCCCGTATCGACAGCCGAGGCCATGCGGCGCGCCGCGGATACCAGGACGCGATCGCCGATCTCGTGTCCGAGACTATCGTTGACAACCTTAAAGCCGTCGAGGTCCACGAACATCACGCCGAAAACTTGCCCGGAGGTGGCGAGCATCTCTCGCATGCGTTCGAAGAGAAACGCGCGATTGGGCAGTTGCACGAGGACGTCGTGTTTTGCTTCGTAGCGTAGGAGATCGTCCACCGCGCGACGTTCCGTCACGTCCTTCAGAATCGCAACTGCGAATGAGGGCGCGCCCGCATCATCACGCACGAGCGAGACGACGGCCTCGATCCAAGCGACGGATTCCGTACCCGGAATCTCGCGCTCCGTCGTATAGCCGTCGATGTCGCCCGCGATCAGACGCCCAAAATCGGGATGCTCCGCGCCAACGTCGCCCGGCGTCGTCGCCGGTAGCATGCGCTCGAGCGCCGCATTCGTGCGCACCAGCGCTCCGCTCATATCGAGGATCGCGGCGCCGATCGATGCGCGGTCGAAAACGGCTTCGAAACGAGCTTCAGTCGACGCCAACGCTTGGCGCATGCGGTCGTTCTCGCGCTCGGTCGTGAGGCGCTGCGCCTCCGCACGCGCCCGCAAAAGATCGCGGCGATCGCGCACGCGTATGCTGCGCCACAGGAGAAATCCCACGAGCAATGCGAACGCGGCCGCCCCGACCGCGTCGATACGCAGCCAGCGTAGGGAATCGCGCTGGGCCATTAAATGCGCAGACAACGCAAGTTGCGCTTGGGACACGATATCCTGTGAGGTGTTCCCGATCGCAAGCGATAGTGCCGTGCCCGCGCGAACCAGCGCGGGACGCGAAAAGCCGCTCGGGCGCGAAGCGACGCGATCGAAAGTCCCCAATGCGACGCCGACGCCTTTGAGCGACCGCTCCGCGCGTTGCACCGACGGCTGAACGTTTGCCGCTCGCCCGAGGTCGGCGGAAGCAGCCTCATAGGCACGCTGCGTTTGAGCGGCAAGGATCGCCCTGCCGATCGCCACTCCGGCACCACTGGCCCCGCGCGGCTGCGTCAGGAGCAAGGCCTGCTGTTGATCGACGCGTTCTTCGATCGTCGGCGTCTGCTGTGCGAACGCATCGACGAGATCCGATGAAACCTCGTCGATCCCGGTTCGCAGCGAGCGTCCGTCGATCCGTAAGCCGAGGTCGTACGTTTGGGCGATCGTCCGATCGATTTGGGGAAGAACGTCGCCACGTTCGGGAATCGCGACCCAAGCGTTCTGGATCCGTTTGAGGGATTTCTCGACCGCGAGCGGACGGCCGCGCCCCGATCCGAAATCGTAGAGATGGGTGAGCGCGCGCTCGACGGCGAGGCGGTCGATCAGCTTTATCTGCCGATCCAGTAGGACGCCCGTTCGCAAATCGTGCAAACCAATAGCAACCGCTTGGAGTCGCACGCGAAAATCGAGAGCGATCGATTGCTGACGGGTCGCCGCGATATCGCCCGCCTGCCGGTCCACAAGAAAGCCAGCGGCGGTGACGAGCGGGAGAGCGACCAAAAGAACGATCGCCACAACGTACGCAGCGGTCTGATGGTCGCGTCCGGGCGGACGCTTGAAGAGTGCGGCGCGTCGGATCTGCTGCCCTACTTTCGTGAATTATACGTCCGAGGCGGGGTTTGTTCGAACATTAAGCGTGTCTCTGTTTATGCTACCTGAAGATTGTCGCAACAGTATGACCGAACGTTCTTTTCATCCTTGCGCGGATTGGCCCGCGTCGCAGACGAGCGCCCGTACCGATGGCACGTTCTTTCGGCGAGGTGCAAGGGGGCGATGTGGTGCGCCCTCTGGGACTCGAACCCAGAACCAACGGATTAAAAGTCCGATGCTCTACCGATTGAGCTAAAGGCGCATAGCGTGATTCTACGAGGGTTTGCTCTCCATGCAGAGAGGCATACGTCCCCTTTTCAATTCACGGAACACAACGTCGGCCACGAAACGTCGGCAACGCTGCCTTCGCCTCTCCAAGGCGTGCCCCTCTGCGCCCCAACCGTGGCCGCCAAAGCGATCGGCCGAAGATTTGCGACGGAATCAGCGCGGCTTCTCAGGAAATGGCTGCCATGACGAATGCGGACCAATTTTTCGCCTTACATGTGGCAGGGTCGCCTCTGATCCTTCCCAATGCGTGGGACGCGGCAAGCGCCCGCATTTACGAAGATGCCGGCTTTCCGGCAATTGCCACTTCGAGCGCAGCGATGGCGTGGGCTCTGGGCTACGCCGACGGCGAAGCGGTCGACACGGACGCCTTATTCGCCGCAATCGCGCGCATCGTGCGCGTCGTCCGCGTGCCCGTGAGCGCGGATCTCGAAGCCGGATTCGGCACGTCGCCGGAAGGCGTCGTGCGCTCGTTCGAACGCGCGATCGACGCCGGCGTCGTCGGTGCGAATCTCGAGGACTTCGACGTCGCGAGCGGCGATGTTGTGCCGATCGCCGTGCAGGTGCGGCGCATAGAAGCCATGCGTGCGCGAGCCGCAGGGCTCGGGGTCCGATTTTTCATCAACGCGCGAACCGATCTTTTCTTGCACGCGCTCGGCGACCAGGCGACCAGGCTCGAACGCACCATCGAACGTTTGCGCGCGTACGCAGACGCCGGTGCAGACGGCGTGTTCGTACCGGGCGTTGCGGACGCAGCAATCGTTTGGCGGATGACATCCGCGGTCGATCGGCCCCTTAACGTGCTAGCGGGCGCGGCGACCCCACCCGTCGCGACGCTCGCCAAGGCCGGCGTGGCCCGAATCAGCGTCGGCAGCGCGCCCATGCGTCGTACCCTCGGCATCCTGCGCGGTATCGCACTCGAACTGCGGGACAGCGGCAAGTTTGCGTTCTCCCTGGATCCCGCGATTCCGTACGACGAACTCAACGCGCTCTTCACCTAAAACGACCGCGGAAAAATCGCGAAAGGAATCGACGGCGTTTCGGCAGCGGTCATTTTCTGCAGCAGCTGCGCGCGAATGAGCCCGTCGGTATCGAGCTCCCTCGAAAAACGACGTCAGCAGATGCCCGCTCGGCGCGAACTCTCGAAGCGCAGCGCTACGCGGAAGGCGCTTCTACCGGGAATAGAGATTCGATCGCCTTTGAGTGCTGTTGCGTCCGCATAGCGAGTGTGAGAAGAGCGACGAGGGCCGAGCCAAGTCGGTACCTTCATCGCGACTAGTCGAAAATCGTCGATCGACTCGTAATTGGTGGACGTGAGATAACGCGAAGAGCCGCGCGGGCTTGCGTTTGAGTCTCATAGCGTCACGTTTCTAAGCGTTTGAAGCAATCGTCGTGCGATACTGAGGGCGATCTGGGGGTTAGCTGCGGAGCGTCTGAGGGGACACCTGATCTCACGACAGCCGCGTCGGACATTTGCATACGTTTGGAGCGGTGCGGCGGTGAGGGAAGTGACCAAGGCGAAATGAAGCTCGTCGAGAGCAAGCTGCATGCTGGAGCCCTTCTAAAATGAAAGAAGTCGGCGGGACAAACGTCGCTGCCGATAGGTCGAAGGACGCTTCGTCTCCTGCGAAGTCAAGATGCCACCGGACCCGCGTACCCGCCGCTCATTGCGCACCCGGTGCCGGTCGACGTACCCAGAAATACCGCGTCGATGGCGAGCGAGCGCCGCACCATTTTTTTACGGACGCGCTCGGGTTTCGAGCCCCCAGCGGTTCTCAGCGCTCGCCGTTCGAAGCACGGCGATTTTGACGACCGACTGATGAGCGACGGGTGCGGCTTCACGGGACCACGAAAAGAGTGACCGAGTTTCCGGCCAAGGACCGAACGGCAACGGTCGAGGCTGCCCTCACGCAAAAACCCTTATGCCATAAGGGTTTCAGTGGGGTGATTGACGGGGCTCGAACCCGCGACCTCCGGAGTCACAGTCCAGCGCTCTAACCAACTGAGCTACAATCACCACGCGGCACCGAGCGCGCCCGGAGGGAATCGAACCCCCATCTTCGAGTTTAGAA
>JRHI01002242.1_pt1 | contig 13730 bp, 14 predicted proteins | sample 215371 | NCBI WGS metagenome assembly JRHI01 (sample SAMN02929681, study PRJNA255918) | sediment metagenome | biome: cave system; feature: Ice Cave; material: Sediment; isolation source: sediment from deep within a dark volcanic ice cave with no known source of... ...
CGCCAGCCCAGGGCGTCGCGGTTCTCCTGAAGACCGGGCGCGGCCCGGTGGTTGGCCGGTTGGGCCGTCGATCGCTACCCGAACACGGCGTCCAGGTCGATCGCGACGCCGGGCAGCGCCGCGGGTTGCACCCGCCCGCCGCGATAGCTTGACTGGGCGTACCTGCCGTCCGCCTGCCGCCGCCAGGCCGTCAGGGTCCGCTCGAAGGGGTGCAGGTGCCAGATCTCGAGATCACCGCGGCGCTGGTACTCGGGCAGTTTGGCGTCGACGTCGTAGCCGCCGGTCGCCGGCGACCAGACCTCGACGACGAGCGGCAGGGGGTCGTCGTAGACCTCCAGCACGTCGGGGCGGTCGCGATCAGGGCCGATCATCGCGGTCGGCAGCACGAAGACGTCGGGGATGTAGGACGTCTCGTCCGTGCGCCTGACGTGGCCGAGGTTGATGCGCACCAGGAACTCCCGCGGGTCGAGCTGGTTGAGAAGCTGATGCCCGAGGTAGACGATCGCGTTATTGTGCCGGAAGCTCATCGCCGGTTTTTCCCGCAGCCGCCCCCGATGAAGCTCCCAATGCCCTTCGGGATCCTCCAACACCACCGTTCGGTAGGTTTGCTCGCTGACCGGCATAGGGCTCACCTCTCATCTATTGTCGTGGTGGGCACATGGAAGGAACGCCGCCGCCGAGGTCGCGAGGCGATAGCTGTGGGTAGCCTTCGCCATCCCGCGCCCATGAGACTGGGGCTATCGAGAACACTGGTCAAACAATCCGAACGTCGGTCGTGAACCAGTGGCGATCCCTCACGGACCACGGAGAACAGCCTGGACCCGGTCTGGTCCGACCCTACGGGGTGGGCCCGCCGGACGCCACGATCAGCTCCATGACCGTCGCGACCTTCGGGAGTGGGGCTTGCCACAGCCAGGCCGGGTCGAGCCAGAACCCCGGCACCACCTGGGAATGGTAGCGCCCTGCTTCGTCCGGCGCGACGGACCGGTACCTGCCCATCGCGTCCAGTCGGTAGAGCTCCAAGCCCTGCCGCTCGAGGCGCGCCTCGACGATCAAGTACTCCGGCACACGGGCGGCCTCGTACTCGCGCATCTTGTCGCGCCGATCCCGCCCGACGCTGTCATCGGACAACAACTCCACCACGAAGTCGGCCGGTCCTTCGATCCACCGCTCGCCAATTCGATCGCCGTGTTCGGCCAGCATGACGAGGAGGTCCGGCATCCGTCCGGAGGGCCGGGCGGCCAGATGCAGGAGGGTGCCCTGCGTGAACAACTCGCCGAGACCCTTGAGCTCCAGGTACGTTCCTAGGAGTCGTGCCAAGAACTCCAGGATGCGGCCGTGGCGGATGATGTTCGACACGTAGATGATACCCCTGCCGTCGACCCATTCGGCCTGCCCCTCGTCCGGCGACCAGGTGAGGAACTCTTCAAAGGTCATCGGGTACCACCGGCCGGCGACGATCGGGGGCAGACTCGTCTGCTGTGCCATGCTCGCCTCCTCCGCGGCCCAGATTCGGAACGTCACCCGCCAGCGTATCACACACCCGTTCGCGTCATCGTCGCCAGCCGACGGACTCGGCGTGTCCTGAATCATCGGCGCCGCCTCGCCGGCGCGGTCTGGCCGCGTGCTAGTATGCGGGCGACCGATCGGGTGCCTCGACGGGACGGAGGGGGAGGGGCCGTGGCAGCCGGCGACGACGCGGAGCCGATGACCGAGGAGCGCGCCCGCGATCTGGCGGAGCGCGCGGTCGAGGAGGCCGGCGGGACGCAGATGATCTACCGCAACCCGCGCCATCCATTCGCCCTGCACCCCTCGACCATCGAGGAGATCGACGGTCACCGGGTCGAGCTGCGGCACGGCGAGATCAGCAGCCCGGCGGTCGTTACGGTGGCCGGGTACGTCTTCGAGATCCACGAGGACGAGATTGAGCTGCTCATCCGGCCGCCGAAACCGAGGGGGTGAGGCGGTTCAGCGGAGGGCCGTCCCCAAACTGGCGCATGATTGGTTTCGAGCGGCCTGTCTCTCCCCAGACCACCGCTGGCAACGGCCACGGCAAGCCACCCACGAGACACCACTCCGTCATAGCCCCGGCGGGGCTTTGTCGGTTCAGCCCGGCACTTCAGTGCCGGGTCTTGGACGAATCCGGGCGGGTTGCCGGGGTGACGCTGCTTGGCGCCGGTTCCGCGCCGGCGCCGGCACGCCGTTCGTTGCCGTGCCCAGCGGCCTGGGCGACGACGTGGCTCGTCCAGCCGGTCGTCGGTGCGGCGACGGCTGTGCTTGACCCCGCCGGCGTGATCTCGGATGGGCGGCCGACGCCGGCATCGGTGTGGGGCGGGGGTGATGGGTGCGTGGGAAGATGCCCGCGCATCCAGCGCCAGCTCGGCATCTGGGTCTCTCGGGTCCGGAATCCCTCGCGGCGGACGCTGAGGTAATCGGAGACGACGACCTGGATTGCGGCGGCGATCGGGATGGCGAGCAGGGCGCCGGCGACGTTCATGAACTTGGCGCCGGCGAGGATCGCGATGAAGACCGTCAACGGCGACAGTCCGACGGCGCCCCGCATGACCCGTGGCACGAGCACCGTGTTTTCGGTGAGTTGGAGGACGACGATGAACCCGACGACGAGGAGCGCCTTCTCCCCCGATTGGGTCAGGGCGATGGTGACCGCCGGAATGCCGCCGAGCCAGGGGCCGACGATCGGAATCGCCTCGGTGATGCCGGCGACGAGCCCGAGCAGCGGCCAGAACCGAATGCCCATGATCCCGTAGGCGATGGTCGAGGCGCCACCGATGATCAGGCACAGCGTGAGCTGCCCGCGCAGCCAGCGGCCGACCTGGGCCTCGACATCGTCCCAGATGCGGTTCACGCGCGACCGGGACGCCGGCTGCACCTCCATCAGGATCAGCCGCCGCAGAAGCGGCTTTTCCATCAGGTAATAGAAGGTCATCACGAGGACGGTGATCGCGCCGACGATACCGCCGCCGATCCCGGTCACCAGACCGACCGCGTATGCCTGGGGTGGCGCCGGTGGGTTGCTGATCGCGTCGATGGTCCGGTCGAGCGCATGGACGCCGGGGCCGTTGAGGAACCCATGACCGCTGGCGCGCCAGGAATCCTGCAGCTGGCGCAATTGGGCCGGCGCCTGCGTCCGGAAGTCATTCGCTTCCCCCGTGATCATCGGGGCGAGGAGGGCGGAGAGGAGCACGAGACCGCCAATGATCGCGATGTAGACCGTGAGGATGCCGAGCCCGCGGGGAAGACGCCGCTTGTCGAGCTCCTGCACCGGGCGCTCGATGATCGAGGCAAAGAGCAACGCCATCAGGATGAGAACGAGGACGATCTGGATTTTGATGACCACGTAGACGAGGAGCAGGACAAGGAAGAGCGTCACCGGGGTCAGACCGGGACGGCGCTGCCCGGACGGCTGGGCCGTCCCGGCGGCGGGTTCGCGCGGTTCGGGAGGAAGATGCGGCAACATGCGCGATTGGCTTTCGACGGACAGCGAACAGCGAACAGCGACTCGTCCCACCCCGGGCCGGTCAGACAGCCAGGGCGTGACCGCCCCGTGTCGCGTCAATCCTGAGCGAAGCGTCCAGCGGATGCAAGGAGCGCCTGGATACCGCCGGGGTCGCGATCGGCCGGGGCGCTATCGCCGACGCGGCGACGTCGCCGGTGCGTTCGCCAGACGGCGGACCCGCCAGTAGCGAGGGTCAAGCGGGTCGATCCGCCGACGCGTCTGCTCGGGCGGCACGTCGTTCCAGACGGTGGCGAAGGCGTAGAGCTCCTCGCCGTCGACAACCAGGCGGCGGGCGACGCCGAACGGGCGGTCGACCGGGAAGATCTCGCGTGGCGGCCGTGAGATGACCTCGGCCTGGAACCAGCCGTGCTCCGGGCACTCGCCCGCGTGGAGCTGCCAGATGAGGTCCGCGGTGATGCCGCCGAGGTCGCGGATCAGGACGTTGTGCAGCTCGCAATCACAGATTGGGCAGCGCATCGGCGTACGCGCCCCGACACGATCCTTGGAAGGAGCAAAGCTCGGCATGGTTGTTCGTCGTCCTACCGCCGCCGGCGGCCCACCCGGCAAACCTCCGTCGAACGCGGCGACAGCCGCGAATCCTGGGCCGGCAGTGTAGCACAGGGGCGATGCGGCAAACGGCGCAACCCCCGACGCGCGAGACGTGGTCATGGGGTGGGCGCCCGACTCGCGCCCAACGCTTGGGCCCGGGAAGAGCGGAGCCGGAACGGCCCGCTGGCAGCGCAGCCCCTATCCTTCTAGAATCTGCTCAAATCGCCCGACGCGGCCGGCGGTGGCCTGCCATTCCGGGGCGATGCAGCAGCAAGAGACCCGCCTGGCGCGCTTTGTGCGTATACGTTGGGCAGAGGAGTGGGAGGACCCGGATGCCAGACCAAGAGCTGATCGACGGTCTCGTGGCAACCTATCGTACGCTCAATCTGAATGTGCGGTCCCTGCCGGAGCAGCGGCTCCAGCAGTCGTCCGCCGACGGCTCAGTCCGCGATGTCGTCCGGCGGCTGCGGGACGACGAGCTCCGCTTCTCTCAGGCGTTGAAGGAGCGCATCACCGGCGTCGCGATGCCGCAGATCTTCGCCACCGAGGCGCCCGTGCTGGGCACCGAGGATCCGAACGATACGACGGCGATCTTAGTCGCCCAGTTCGGGACGGCCCGCGAGTCGACGCTGGCGATGTTGCGTAGCCTGCCCGACCCCGAATGGGATCGCGCCGAAAACAGCGGGACGCCGATCAGGGCGAGCATCCGCGATCTGGTCGCCAACGATCGCCAGCAGCTGGACCGGATCGCCAACCTGCTCGCGCCTCGCTAGGATCGCCGCGCGGCGATCACGTCGACGCGGTGCCGTCCGCCGTTGTCGAACCCGTTGCACGCCGGGAGACGACTGGTATGATACGCTATCCCCGCTGGCAGCTACGCCGTCAGATGAGCCGCGCGACCCGCGCCGCGACCGTCTGGGTGCTGGGGCCCGGTCTGCTCTCCCTGCACGTCGGGATCTATCTCCTGACCGCGACCGGTCTCGTGCTGTGGAACCTTTACCGTTCTCCCCACGATCTCTGGGTGGTCGGGCCGTTGCGGCGCTGGGGGCTGGTCGTCCTCTTCCACGCCACCGCCGTCGCCGCCGGGTGGACCGCCTGGTGGCTGATGCGGACGATGCAGGAGGCGACGAGCGCGGGTCAGCGAACCGGCGGGGAGCGCCTGTGGACGCCCATCGGTCCGCTGGCCGCGCCCGGCGACGGTGCCGTGCAGAAGGCGGGCGCCGCGGCAACCGGCGTCGATCGACCGGCGTTCGGCAGTCATGCTTGGGGCGAGCTTCTCTCCGGGTGGGGGGTAACGTGCATCCAGCGCGCGCGAGGTATCGTAACTTCCGCCCAGCGGCACCTCGATGCGGTGAGCCGGGCGCCCGGTGAGCCGGTGCGAAGCGAGACGATGCCGGATCCGGATCCAATGCGCACATGGCCCTCCGGCGAGGTGGTAGCGGCTCACCGCCAGGGCGATCTGGTGATCAGCCAGATGGTGGTTGTCTCCGAGCCGTCGCCGGTTGCGACCGAGGATGCCGTCGATGCCCCGGCGGTCAGCAATGGTCACCACCCGGCATCCAACGGTCCGGAATTCGATCCGCTCAAGGCGGTGGCGGATGCGAACGACGTCCTGGTCAGCGCGAGCGGGTCGAGTCTCGGCAAGGCCGCGCAGTGGAGCTGGGTCGAGGCGGCGGCGGCGGCGTGGCTGGCGCGGCGGGAGGTCGATGGCGCGGCGTCGAACGGGCCCCCCGCGGCCTACCGGTGATCTCGCCCCAACCGGGTGCAGTTGCCGAGGTCGGGGTCACGAGGGATTTCACCGTGGCGGTCTTTGTGATCCATGAAGGCCGCGTTCTGCTCCACCGCCATCGACGGCTGGGCCGCTGGCTACCGCCCGGCGGCCACATTGAAGCGGACGAGCTACCCGACGAGGCGGCTGTCCGCGAGGTGGCGGAGGAGACCGGAGTCCGCGCGACGCTGCGGGGCGAACCCAGCATCGCCGTCGCGGTGCCAGGCCAGCCGCGACAGCTCTGCCGGCCGGCGGGTATCCAACTGGAGGACATCGCGCCCGGCCACCAGCACATCGACCTCATTTACTGCGCGAGCGGCGCGCCGGTCGCCCCGCGCGCCGGGGTCGGCTGGTTCGGACCCGCCGACTGGCCGGCGCTCGGTCTGACCGAGGAAGTCGCGGCCTGGTGCGCAACGGCGATTGCGACCGTGGAGGCGCCCCGTGGTTGACGGCGAGGGCGCTGCCCGGTCGCGGGAGGAGTCGCCGGGATGACCGACCAGGCCACGATCGTCCGTGAGCGGATGCGTGCGTACTGGGGAACGACGTGCTGGCGGTACGCCGAGCACTCGGCGCCGCAGACGGCTCGTCTCAGCGAGCCGCTGCTCGCCCTCGTGCCGCCCGCGCCGGGGGAGCGGGTGCTGGACGTCGCCACCGGCACCGGGGTCCTCGCGATCCGCGCCGGACAGGCGGTCGGCCCAACCGGAGCGGTGCTGGCGACCGATCTCGTGTCCGAATGGGGCGAGATCGTCGCGGCGGCGGCCGAGGCTGCCGGTGTGGGCAACGTGACGTTTCGCGCCATGAGCGCCGAGGAGATCACGCTCCCGGACGCGTCGTTCGACGTCGTCTACTGCCAATTGGGGTTGATGTTCGTGGCGGATCGGCCGCGGGCGCTCGGGGAGATGCGCCGGGTGCTGCGCAATGGGGGCCGGCTCGGCGTCGCGGTCTGGAGCACGGCGGATCGGGTGCCCTGCTTCGAGTCGAACCGTCTCGTCGGCGCGATCGTGCCGCCGCTGCCCGGCGACGAGCTGATGCCGACGCCGCTGTCCCTGGGCGAGCCGGGGCTGATCGAGCGCCTCGTCGCCGAGGCCGGCTTCCGCGACGTCGTCTCGCAACGCCGGATCATCGACTTCGAGGTCGGTGACCCCGAAGAGCACTGGCAATACCTGACGTCCAGGCCCGATCGACGCCTCGCCGATGCTCTCGCGGCGCTCTCGGACGACGAGCGCGTGCGGCTGCACGACGACCTGATCGCCTCGCTCGAACGGTACCGCGACGGCGATGTTGTCCGGTTCCCCAATGAGGCGATCTTCGTGCGGGCCGCCCGGCGCGGGTAGGGGCGCCCGACGGGGCTCTGCCTGTGGCGAACAATCGGGTAGAGGGTAGCGCGGTTAGCGCGTACGTACATGTATAATGCACTTGTTCAGACACCGGCCGCGCCCGCATCGCTGGCAAGGATTGATCCGCTCCGAACCCCGCTCAGCAACCAGGCCTGACCGAAGGAGACCGCGCGGCCATGTTCACTCCCGTTGTCGAGTATCCATCCGTGGCCGACGCCGGTGCCGTGGCGCCACTCGCCGTGACGACCGTCCCCAACGGCCGACCGATCGACGCCGGACGACCGACGCCGTTCGTTTCCCCGGCACCGGCGGTCACGCTGCTCCGTGAGGAATCGACCAACCACCCGTTCGCGCTGGCGATCGCGGCGGCGTGGTCGTGCTACGGAGCGAAGCCGGCAAAGGTCGAGAACGTGCTCAAGCTCGTCCACGGCTCGGCACCGGAGCCGATCAGCCCGGAGAAGGCGGCTGAGCGGGCCGATCGCCGCCAGCGGGCGCTCAAGCTCTACGCCGATCTCTTCGCCGCCGGCCACCACACGACGTTTCAGCATGCGACCTTCGTCTTCGTCCTCGACAACGTCTCGCGGCTGGCGATCTGGTCCTTTTTCCACGCCCACCCATACTACAACTCCGAGCAAGTGTCACAGCGGTACCGCGAGGTCTCCGGAGATGTGATGGTGACGCCGGCGCTGCCGGAGCCGGCGCTCGGGATCTACCAGGCGGCGATCGAGCGGAGTCTGGCCGGATACCGCCGGCTGACGGAGCTGTTAACGCCCGACCTCCAGCGCGACTATGCGACGGTCTTCCCCGCCCGCGCCAAGGCGAAGAGCGAGACCGCCGCGCGGCGCATCGCCGCCGCCGTCCAGAAGCGAGCGCAAGAGGTCGCGCGCTACGTCCTGCCCCTGGCGACGCCGGCCCACCTGTACCACACCGTCAACGGCCTGACGCTGCTGCGCTACTACGTCCTCGCCAATCAGCCGGACGCACCGACGGAGGCGCGCTTCATCGTCAACCGGATGGTCGAGGAGGTGCTGGCGGTCGATCCCTTCTTCCTCGGCGCCCCCGGTTACCCGCTCGACCTGCGCGTCCTCGGCGCGGGCGAGACGCTCGAAGCACAGGCCTTCGCGCACTGGCGGGCCAACCTGAGCCAGACGGCCCAGGAGACGGAGGCGTTCTGTCGGGGCTTCGACGCCGACCTCGGGGCGCTCGACAGCCGGCTCCTCTCGTTCAACCCCGCGGCCGAGCGGGTGATGGCCGACGCGGTGCGCGCCGTCCTCGGACTCTCCGCCACGGCGATGGGTGACGGGGAGGCGATCGCGCAGGTCCTTGACGGCGCGCGCAACCCCTACCTCGGCCACCCGATGTTCCTGGCGATGAACTCGAAGCTGATGCAGACGATGAACCATGTGCCCTTCACGTTCCAGAAGCGGATCAGCGGCGCGGAGGAGGCGCAGAACCAGCGCCACCGCGGCACGCTCTCCTCCAGCCCGATCCTGACCGCCCACCTGCGGCGCGAGCCGGACGCCATCGTGCCCTGGGCGATCGCCCGCAACGCGGAGGCGTGGGCGGAGTACGAGGCAACGATCCGGGCGATGTGGGATGCGAAGAACGCGCTGCTCGACCTCGGCGTCTCGCCGGAGGTGTGTCTCTACCTGCTGCCGAACAGCCACCGCGTGCGCTTCTATGAGAGCGGCACACTCCTCACCTACTTCTGGAAGTGGATCAAACGGCTTTGCTTCGACGCTCAGCGCGAGATCTTCGAGACCGCCCGGCAGGAGGTCGCCCAAGTCCGTGCCGTCTTGCCGATCATCGGATGTTATGTCGACGGACCGCCCTGCGTCATGCGCTCCCGCGCCGGCACGAAACCGATCTGCCCCGAAGGCGAGCGCTACTGCGGCATCCCCGTCTGGCGGGAGCACGTCTTCGAGGAGCTGGCCAAGCGGCGGGTGATGTAGCCGCGCCCCGGCCGTTGCGGACGGGTTCGCCAATCGCTCCCTGGATCATACGCCTCAGACGCATCATCATATTCAATAACACTTGCGCGGGCGCGGAAGAAGGCGACGAGGGTGCCGCTGAGGGGCGCGCACGTCGCGAGACTCGACATTCCGGTCGACGGCTCGATCACGTTCGAGCGAACCACCAACAGCACCGGGCATGACACGGTGTGGGGCACGCCGGAACATGTTATGGCCTGTTGGGTACCGTCGGTCGTGCCGGCTCGGGGAAGCGAGCAAGACGATGGCGTACGAGCTCTGGGATACCGAAACCGCGAACCTGGTGGGTGATTATCCGACTGAAGAGGCGGCTCTGGCCGACGTACGAACGTCGCTCGTCGCCCTCGGTCCATCGGCCGTCAAGGCTCTGGCGCTCGCGTTCGAGGACGCCGAGGGGGCGCCGCGCCCGCAGCGATCGGGCGCGGCGCTCATTGCGCGCGCTCAGGCCGCCGTTCGGCACAGCGCCGCCTAAATGGTCCCTCCGGCACCTTTGACTGCCCCGTGCCCGGTGCTCAGCATCGCGCTGCTCCCGCAGGTCGGCTTGCCTGGGGGCGTTGCGGGAATGGGCCGCGATCCGGGTAACGATCAGTCCGCGGCTGAAGAAAAAGCGGGAACCTCGGCGAGCATGGTCGTGATCGTTGATTGCTTGCGATGTTGGGCGGTCTCTCGCCTCAGCCGCGCGACTTCCTCAAGAGTGATGCCGCGCAGATCGGCAATGTCGAGGAGGTCCAGCAGCCTCGGGTGATCGTGAACGACCCGGCTCAGGAATCGCTCGATCTGGACCCCGATCACCCGTTTCCGGTCACGATCCAAGCGAAGCATGAACTCGTCGGTCAGCGGGTCGCTGACCCCAGGGACGCCGCGGCCATAGAAATGCACCATGAGCGTGTCGCTCTCGCGGTCGTAGCTGACCACCAGCACGCTGCTGTCGAGTCGTTCGACCTGGCAGATCAGTGATTCGAGGTTGAGGTGTTCGTGGGGCTGGTCCATATCGTCCGTTCTCCGCGCGAGATGCGCCGGATCGCGTAGGCCGTGACAACTCTTCCGATGACCGAGCCCGTCTCCGTGGTCCGATAGGCGACGACGACCTTCAGGAAATCCTGGTCGTCGGGAGGTGGCAACGCGCCGCGACGGTAGTAGATCTCTCGGTTGGCGTGATCTTTGTCACGAGTGTGGTGGTCTGGGGCGAGCACGGTCAGTTCGATTGCGTTCTCGTTGCCGAAGAGCTCGTAGTGATCTAACAAAATCGGTCGTGCCAGTTTTCTCGCGACAGCACCACTGTGCGGCCTCGACGATCATTGAAATGCAGAACGTCGGCCATCGATGTATTGTATTCCCTTGTCACTCTAAGTGAGTGGCCGAGCGGGTGTCAACCGCGGCGATTCTGGCCCTCCCGCGGCCCGAGGACGGACCGCGCCGCGCCGGCTTCACCCTTGGTGCCACGCCCTCTGCCAGGAGGCAGCAGGTCTCCTCGTCGTCGGCGTCGAGGACCGGAACGACGAAGTGCCGCATCCCGGCGTCGGCGAAGGATTGGACGTAGTCGACGGCACCAGCCGGCGTGCGGGCGATCAGGTATATGCTCCAATAGGCGTCCAGGCCGTCGGGGACGGCGCGCCACCTTCACGGCGGAGCTGATCGGCGGGCGCGGGCTGGGACTCGCCGGGGTGCGCTAGATCGTCGCCCTGTACGGCGGGACGATCGCCGTCGACAGCGCGGAGGGCGAGGGAAGCTTGTTCACCGTGCGGCTGCCCCTGGCAATCTCGGAGGCGTAGGGAGCCCGCGGGCCGGGCGCCGGACGGCGTGTCCGGTGCCCGGCTGCGAGGTCACCGGCTGGCATTCCAACTGAGCGCGCGGTCCGAACCTCCCGCCCGATCGCCGACCGCTGCCCGGAAGGATTCCGCTTGGCTGCTCGTCTTCGTCGGTCCATCTCGTCCATTACTCCGGCGCACCGCTCGCCGCCGGCGCTCGGTCGGGCGCACCGAGCCAGCCCCCGCTGAGTCCCGCCTCGCGCAGGTGGTCGGCCCCGATGTTGCGGGCGAGGACAGCGAGACCGGCGAGATGCGCCTGCCGACCCCAACGCGGTCGCGGCGAAGGCATGGCCAACGGTCCCGGTTCTGGCACGGGGCGACCTCGCTCCTAGGCCGAAGCGGCGGCGCGCGAACGATCTGACCTAGACTCGACGGAGAACCTCGGCAACCGTTACCCTTGGGCGGTTGCACTCAGCCAGGCCGTATTTCGACTCACCCGAAGCGGCGGCGGACCGATCCCCGCACAATCCAAGATTCCTCGCCTCCAGCCGCCAGGCAGTCGCTCACGAGACCAGTGCAGGCAGCAGCCGGCCAGAGCGCGGACCGGGCACCCTTCGCCGCCAGAGGACGGGGCGATGGCAGCACCATTGCGACAAGCGACGCTGCTCCGACGGGCCGGGATCGGCAGTGCCCGACGCGCGCGCGATGGGCGGGCGGGCTTGATCGTTCCGGCGTTGCTCTGGGCCTTGGCGATCGTGCTGGCGCCGACCGCAGCGGCGCGAGCCGCGCCGCCGTCCGGCGCGCTGGCGAACGACTTCGCGGCCCAGGAAACGGAGCACGTCCGCTTTGTCGTGCAGAAGAATGATCGCTGGACCGCGCCGGCATTCGCCGCTAAGTACGGCGGCGCGGCGGAGCGGGCGTACGCCGAGCTGAGCGTCCTCTTTAACGCCAAGCCCGCCAAGAAGATCGACGTCTTTGTCTACGTCGATGCCACCGCGTTCGGCGCCGCGGTCACCGCCCTCAACCGCAACGAGCTTGGCGGCGTCGACGCCATCGCCGATCCCGTCGCCGGCGACGTCTCGATCGCGCTGGCGCGGTTCGGTGCCCACTCGGACCTCGAAGCGGAGAACGCGCTGCGGCACGCGGTGTCGCACCTGCTGGTGGGCATGGCCTCCGGGCGGAAGATGCCCCACGGCTTCGACGAGGGGATCGCCCAGTACGTCGAGCGACCGATCAATCCAAAGATCGCGCGGATTGCCGCGCTCGTGCAGAACGCCAGTCAGGGCGGCAAGCTCGTCTCCTGGTCCGACATGAACCGTCCGCAGCCCCCGGTCGACGCCGCCGAGATCGTCTCCGCCCAGGCCTATTCGGTCGTCTCCTTTCTGATCGACCGCTACGGGTTGCAGACGTTCCAGAAGTTCCTGGTCGCCATGCAGACCTCGGCGGACTGGCGCGACGCGATGCGAACCTCGTTCAATCGCGATCCGCGCGAGATCGAGAAGCAGTGGCGAGAAAACGTGCCGCGCTGGGTGACGACCGGCTGGAAGGTCAACCTCGTCGCCGCGTTCGACCTGCAGCCGGCGCGCGATCTCCTGCGCAAGGCCAACTACGCCGGCGCCAAGACCGCGCTGGAGCGTTCGCAGCGGCTCTACACGGAGTTGAACGATGCCGAGCAGCTCAAGGTCGTCTCGGACCTGATCGCGCAGTGTGACACCGGAATCCAGGCCGAGGCGCTGATGACGCAGACCCAGCAGGCGCTCGAACACCATACCTACGACCGGGCCGCGTCGCTCCTGATGCAGGCCAAAGCGCAGTACGACCGGCTCCCTACCACTGCCCGGCCGGACGACCTGATCGCGACCTACGACTCCTTAGCGCAGGCCGGCACCAACGCCGCGGCCAAGCTCGACGAGGCCGTCCAGCTTTCCCACAGTTGGGGCGACTATCCCGCCGCGCGCACCGCCGCCGTCGACGCCGGGAAGACGTTCGCCCGACTCGGCGACGACGAGATGACGAACCGAGCGCGCTCGCTCCTGAGCGATCTGGACTCCCGCCAGCGCCGCCTCGTGCTTCTGCTCGGCGCGCTGGCGGTGCTCACCCTCGCCTGGCTGGCGCTCTGGCTCTGGGCCCGCGGCGCCTCTGAGCTCGAATGGGACTGACGACGAGCCGCGGGCCGATCGCGTCCCCGCGGCAGCGGCGAAGGAGCATTTGACGATGTCGTTGAAGATCGCTAGGTTGCCGGACAACGATCGGCGATCGGCGATCGGCGCGGAGAAGGCGTGACCATGGCTACTCGACTCACCCTACCCAAGTTGCCGCGGATCCGGGTCGACCTGGATCCGCGGGCCACGCTCGAATCGTGGCGGCGCGCGGTGGTCCGGCGTCCTCCCCGTGGGGCCGCCTTGCACCAGTTGATCTGGCGGATCGCCTGGGCGCCGTACTGGGTTGCGTCGGACGTGCCGGCGCCCCACCTGCCGGCCCGGGATCGGCCCGCGCCGGCGGCCGGGCTGGCCGGCGACCAGGTGGCCCGGGAGATCGACCGGATCGCCCGGCGGGTCTGGCTCCAGCGCGCGCTGACGATCCTCGTCCGGTCGTGCTGGCTCGGTCTCTTAGTCGGCTGCGTCTGGATGGCGATCGAGCTGGGGGGCGGCCTCCCGCTCGACGTCGGCGTCCTCCTCCGGATCGCGATCGTGCTCGCCCCGCCGGGGTTTGTCTTCGCCGCCCTGGTCCGTCCGACGCGGCGCCAGGTGGCGCGGATGCTGGACCGTTCCTTCGGCCTGCAGGAGAGGATGGGCACCGCCGTTGACAATCTAGGCAGGG
>JRHI01002243.1_pt1 | contig 13726 bp, 14 predicted proteins | sample 215371 | NCBI WGS metagenome assembly JRHI01 (sample SAMN02929681, study PRJNA255918) | sediment metagenome | biome: cave system; feature: Ice Cave; material: Sediment; isolation source: sediment from deep within a dark volcanic ice cave with no known source of... ...
GATCTTGGCCAAGGCCAACCGTCAACGTATTCATCTGACGGTGCACTAGGCATCGACATCGACATCCGTCAGCACGCTCGCACCGGCGTCGGCCAGCACCCACTGTCGCACCGGATCACCATGTTAGAGGGCTCTTCGGTGGCCCCTGAGATACTCAAGCAGGTCAAGACCTTGGCGGAGGGAAGACACCGACCCATGGTCGTGCTCGACTCAAATCACACACACGAGCACGTAATGCAGGAGCTCGATGCTTATTCGCCTTTCGTCCGCGCAGGGTCCTACCTGGTCGTGTTCGACACCGTGATCGAGGATCTTCCGGCAAGGCTCTACGCCGATCGACCATGGGGACCGGGCAACAATCCGAAAACCGCAGTGCGCGAATTCCTCCGCCGAAATGACCGGTTCGAGGTCGATACCGAGCTTGAGGAACAGCTGTTGATCACTACCGCCCCGGAGGGCTTCCTGAGGTGCATAAAGGACTGATGGCGGAAACAAAGAGGATCCCTGTGTTTGTCCCTCACATCGGCGTGGACACGCTGAAGCACCTGACCGACGCCCTCGACGTGGGATGGTTGGGCATGGGCGCCCTGACCAAGGAGTTCGAGGAGCGTATCGCCGCGTATCTAGAGCTGGAGAACCGATACGTGGTCGCCACCAACACGGGCACTTCTGCCCTCCACATCGCGCTGCTTGTCGCCGGGGTAGGAGCGGGCGACGAGGTGATCACCCCCTCGTTCAACTACGTCGCCGACCACCAGGCGGTTCGGATGTGCGGTGCCGAGGTCGTCATGTGCGACATCCGCGAATCGGACCTCGCCATCGACGTCGAGAAGGCCGAGATACTGATCAGCGAGCGGACCAAGGCAATCATCCCGCTATGTTTCGCCGGAATCCCGTGCGACTTCGACGGCGTATACCGCCTTGCAAAGAAGTACGACCTTCGAGTGATCGAGGACGATTGCCATGCGTTCGGGACGACCGTGGGCGGGCGCAAGGTCGGCAGCCTCGGCGACATCGCATGCTTCAGCTTCGATCCGGTAAAGGTGGTGACCTCGATCGACGGCGGCTGCGTCGTCGTCAACAGCTTGCAGGAACTGGAGCGTCTTCGCCGCCTGCGCCTACTTGGCGTCGACCGCGACACTATGGTGCGTTACAAGAATAGCCGCGCCTGGGACTACGACGTCGTCGACGTGGGCTTCCGTTACCACATGACGAACATCATGGCCTCCGTTGGTCTTTCGCAGATCAAACGCGTGGACGAATTCATTGCGTCTCGCAGGCGAATATGCCAGTCCTACAATCAGGCCTTCAGTGGGCTCGACGGTGTCAGGGTGCCCGATACCGATTTCTGCAACGTCTCGTCTTTCATCTACAGCCTGCGTGTCCGTCAGCGGAGGCGCGACGCGCTGATCAAGCACATGGATGGGCGCGGCATCGACGTCGGCATCCACTTCGTCCCGGTGCATAAGCACGCGGCGTTTCGCGACTCGCGGCGGGGTGACATGGCCGTGACGGACGAGGTCGTGGAGGAGGTGGTGACGCTTCCGCTTCACTCTAACATGGGGGTGGAGAGCGTCAACCGGGTCATCGAAGGCGTCTGCAGCTTCTTCAGCTAGGGGATTCGAACGAGCCCGGCCGCCGAGCCGGTGGATACTCGATCCGGCTGAGCTACCGGTTGCGGATCAGATGCACCAGCTTCACCGGGCCGTAGTCACCCAGCATGGGCAGGTTGGTCGCGATCTCGTAGATCGGGTCATCGTAGTCCGGCTCTCGGCCCTCGAGCTGGCAAAGACGTGAGTAGACGACGCGGGTGACCACGTAGTAAGTGCTGGTTAATGGGAGCAACCCAGCCACGTCAAACCGGGCGCCGCAGCGGGAAAGAAGCTCGGCCTCTCTGAAGTAGCGGTTGTGCCACCGGATCGGGATCGGCGGCAGGCCAACTGCATGGCGTAGGTCGTTCAACCGGTCGTGGCTTTCCGCGAAGTTCTCGACCAATATTGCGTGCCCGGCGGGCTTCAGAGCGCCTGCAATCCGTTCAAGAGCCTCCCACTGGGCCTCATCGGAGGTGAGATTGATGAGACACCGGTCCGTGATTACCACGTCGAATTGTTCCGACGGCTTTAATGCGAGCACGTCCATAACCTTGAACTCGGCCCGCGCTGCCACATCAGCAGGCGCCTTGCGCTGGAGTTCCTCGGCCGCGTGGATCATCTCGTCGGAGTAGTCGCCCCCGAGGAACCGATGGTCGGCCTGCGCGGCTGCCAGCTTTAGCGTGCTGTATCCGTTGCCGCAGCCGATGTCGAGAACTCGGAGCGCCCGGCCGAGGCCGGCCAGCACGGCCCCTATCGTTCGGATCTCCAGCTCGCGTAGCCAATAGTCAGGGGTAGTGGCGCGGGGGTCACTGCGGTGAAGCCGAGCCTGTTCCTGCCAAAACTCGCGGACCGCGGCTGGGTCAGCCAAAGAATCTCACCATGCCCTCATTCACGCGCAACCAACTCCGTCTCTGTGTTCGAGTGTGAGCACGTCCTCGAGAATCATGAAGACTCCGCCGAAATCAGCGAATATGAACCATCGCGTTCCGAGGCGATTACCTGCGACACCGGCCAGGGTATCGCGAGTACCGGGTCATCCCACCTCAGCCCCCGAGCTGCGTCCGGGTGGAACTTCTCCGACATCTGGTAGAAGACTTCGGTGTCATCCAACAGCGACTGGAACCCGTGGGCGAAGCCACGTGGGATGTATAGCGCAGCACGCGTGTCGGCGTCGAGCTTGAAGGAGCGCCAGGCCAGGCGTGTCGGCGACGCGGGCCTGAGATCCACGATCACGTCGAATATGGCGCCCCTCGTGCACCTCACGAGCTTCGCCTCCTCATAGGGTGGCGCCTGGTGATGCAAGCCGCGCACCGTGCCGCGGCGCTTGTTGAATGAGATGTTGCACTGGACGAGCGAGGGATCGAGACCATACTCCCCAAATTCGTCCACATCCCACGAACGCGCGAAGAAGCCACGGTCGTCAGGTAGCGACTCAAGCTCGACCAAGAAGGCGCCCTCCAGCCCGGCAGGCACGAACCTCATTTCATGTTGTGGCCGCACACCCGCAACAGGCCCGGCCACTTTCCCCCAGGCACTGGGACAACCGGTGTGGATCCACGCGCGGTCTCCCAAGCGTCTTGGCCCCCAGCTGTATGAAGGGGATCGGAGTGTAGTGGGACCGACTTACTCTTCCCCCGTACCGCGGCCGATTTCATCTCAGCCACGACCAGGGTTAAGCTGTAAACCGTTGGATCGGCGAGAATCCAGCACAACAAGCCCTCTCATTCGAAATCGTGGTCCCTTCGGTCACCCCGACACGACTCTCGGGTGAGGCACCGGGACGATGAATCGACCCCCTCGGCGCAGATACTCCGCCTGCTGAACCAAAATCTCATCGGCAAAGTTCCAGGTGAGAAGCAGTACGTAATCTGGCATGTCTTTCAGCAGCGCGTCCGGCGAGCGGATCGGGAGATGATTGCCAGGCATGTGCAAGCCCTGTTTGTGGGGGCTGCGGTCAACGACAAAGTCGAGGTGCTGAGCCCCGATCCCGCAGCAGGACAACAGCGTATTGCCTTTGGCCGCAGCGCCGTATGCGGCTATCGAGCGTCCCTCACCCTTGAGGCCAAGCACAAGTCCTCTCAGCTCATTGCGCAACCCCACCGCATGGCTCGCGAAGGCCTCGTACACAGCGGGGTCGCCGACGCCCCATTCCGCTTCTTCGCGCAACATCTGGTCGACCCGCGGCCGCTTGGGCGCCAATCCCTCCCGTATGAAGAAGATGCGTAGCGAGCCTCCATGAATGGGGAGCCGCTCGACGTCGACCAGCTCCAGATGGTGCCGAGCCAGCAGCCGATCAAGAGCGGTGACCGAGAAATAGTGGAGGTGCTCATGGTAGATGGTGTCGAACTCGTTGCCCTCGAGCATGTCTCGTAGATAGGGTACCTCGACCACCCCAAGGCCGGCCGGTGTGAGAAGGGTGTGCAGACCCGCAACAAAACCATTCAAGTTTGCGACGTGTCCGAGCACATTGATTCCGATGATGACGTCCGCCTCCCTACCGTCCCCCCGTAGCTGTTCGGCCAATTGCTTGTCGAAGAACTCTGTGACAATGGGGATGCCCCGTTCCACCGCCACCTTGGCGACGTTCAACGCGGGCTCGATGCCGAGCACGGGCACGCCTGCAGCGACAAAGTGGCGCAGAAGGTAGCCGTCGTTGCAGGCGACCTCGACCACTAGGCTCGCGCCGTCCAGCTTGCGTTCGCGGACGAGTCGAGCTGCGAGCTGCTCGGCGTGTCGGACCATGGTGTCCGAGAAGGAGGTGAAGTACAAGTACTCACGGAAGAGCTGCTCCGGGGGGACTGTCTCCCGAATCTGGACCAAGCTACAGGCGGGGCAGAAAACCAGCGAGAGTGGGAAGATGGGGTCGACTTGATGCAGCCTGTCCGGGCCGACAAGCGAGTTTGCGAGCGGCGTTGAGCCGAGCGATAGCACCGTACGCAGATCCTCAGAACCGCAGACACGGCAACCACGGATGTGTTCGACTGTGGCGACCAGGTCACGTTGGTCTTTCACGGTCGTGCGGTCGCCTTCAGGCCCCGGGGCTCACGCCCGGCGAACTCGGAGCGACCCTGCCCGGCAAGCATGGCACGGTACCATTCGATCGTTTCGCGGAGGCCGCTCTTGAGGCCCACGCTCGGCGCCCAACCCAGCAAGGAGGCGGCCTTACGGCTGTCCAGGTATTGATGGTCGATTTCGCCGGCAAGAGAACCTATGCCTCGTATGTCTGGCTCGAGGTCAGTGGCGTCGCAGAGTTCGAGAATCAGCCGCACCAGATCGACTGCGCGGATGGGGCTGTGGGTGCCAAAGTTGAACGCCTGGCCGCGCACGGTCGCGTCGCCCAAACGCTCTGCGAGCACCAGATAGGCGTTGAGAGCGTCCTCGACGTGAAGGTAGTCGCGCACTGGGGTGCCGTCGCTGCGGACGACCGGTCGCTCTCTCCGAAGCGCCGAGCGTATTGTCCCCGGTATGAGGCGTGAGAAGTTCAGGTCGCCACCGCCGTAAACGTTGGCGCACCTCGTGATCGCCAGCGGCATTCCAAATGCGGATTGGTAGCTTCGCGCAAGGATGTCCCCACATGCCTTGGAAGCGTCGTAAGGGTTGGAGGCGAGAAGCGGCATTTCTTCCGTGTAAGGAAGAACTGATTGCGAACCATAGGCCTTGTCGCTGGAGGCAATCACCACGCGCTGGACCAACCGGCTAAGCCGGCAGGCCTCGAGCACAACCCAGGTGCCCTTGACGTTTGACTCGAGGGTTGAGAGGGGCGAGCGGTTGGCTGGGCCTACGATCGCCTGTGCGGCCAGATGGAAGCATGAGTCGACCTCGTACTCGTTCAGCGCCCTCTCGACCAGCGCTAGATCGGTGATGGACCCTCTGAGCACGTTCGCCTGCAACTGGAGGCCGAGCAGATCAAAGTTGCTCAAGTCCGGCTGGTCGCGAAGGATGACCGTAACATTTGCTCCCGCGTCGATCAGAGCCTTGGCAAGCCAGGAACCGACGAAGCCACCTGCGCCGGTGACTAGCACCCGACGGCCTCCCCAGAATTGGGCTCGTCCGGGCGCGACGCCCGACTTGGGCAAATTCTTAGATGTCATCGTCCGCGAGTCATTATCAGGTTAAGTGCCTGCTCAACGGAGGGGCAGCACGAATCCGCTCCTTCAGGCGTTCGAGCCAGGTGGTTTCGCCCGATCCAGTCAACTGGCGTAAGCAGCGAGGCAGCGCTCCGCGGTCCGCCGCCAAGTGAAGGTGCCTAGCACGCGCTCGCGTGCTGCCATGCCCAGATGAGCGGCCAGCTTCGGATCACCAAGTAGTTTGCGGATACACACGGCGAGCGCGGCGCTGTCGTTTGGCGGCACCAACAGGCCACTCACCCCCTCCTCGACTAGCTCGGGCAGGCTGCCTACCCGAGTGCAGATGGCCGGCGCGCCTGACGACATTGCTTCGAGCAGGGTCAGCCCGAGTAGCTCGGGCGCGGCCGCCCGGTTGCCCTGCCAATCCTCATATACCGAGGGCGAAACAAAGGCTCCACACGATTGATACTCAGCGATGATCCGGTCGTCATCGGCGTCCGTCACAAAGACCACGTTCCGCCCCTCGGCCTTTCGCCGCAGATGCTGAAAGTAGGCAACATCGTACGGGCGCCCGCAGATGACCAGCCGTTGCTTATGGCCGACGGCGTCGATGAGGTAGTTGATGCCCTTGTGGGCGAGTATGCGCCCGACGTAGAGGACGGCATCGCCGCGCTGCCCTCGGCCGGGGCGGAAGCGATCCGTATCCACTCCACCGTAGATCACGCTACGTGGCGGTCGGCTGCGCGGAAAGAGGCGGCCGGCAAAATCGGATAGTAGGAGCAGCCTATGCGCCAATGCAGCGACGTTGAGCCAGCGGGCCAATGTAAGGTCACCGCCTCCACCCACGTCTGTGATGAACAGCCGGCAGCCGCCGAGACGTCCGTAGATCAAGCTCAGGTCCGTCATTAGGGTGCTGTACGAGAGACAGTGCACCACATCTGCGCCGCGGAGGCTGGCCAGGAAGCCGAGCGTAAGAGGGTTGGCGCGGACCCCGCGCACAAGGGCCCACCATGGATGCACCTCGATGGCCAGAGACCCTTCGCGACGCGACTCGCGTCGGCGGCCGGTCGTGACCAGGACGGTTGGCACAAGGGCGGCCATGGCACGCGCCAGTTCGTGCGCGTAGCGTTCGCCGCCGCCAACGCGCCCTTCGTCACCGAACGGGATCGGATATACGAAAGCCACTTTTGCCGGGACCTGGCCCGGCGCGGTGTCACCCGACAACAACTAGGTCAACGCTCATGAACCAAGCAGGGATGCCCAGCACATGGCGCTCGTAGAACCTTTTTGCGCTTGGCGCATGAGCGTGTTCTTGCGGCTGGGCCGGGAACGTCATTGTAATGGGCACGCTTGGAGTCACCGGTGACGTTGTCGAATGAGAACATGCCCAGATGGTGGTGACGGTCGGATCGTGGAGGCGTTCGAGCAGCTGAAATGCGGCTCGCAATGGGACGACGGCTCCGTTTGCGGACCGGTGCAGCTCCTCCACACGTACGGACGATGTCAGATAGATAATCTATGACACCGGTTGTCCAAACCGTGCTTAACGTGTCGTCAGGCAACGAAGTCTGGCGGAATAATGTTCGAATATCTCGTCCAGTGTGCCGACCTAATGGAGAACACTATCCTACATGATGGCGATTCGATCTCCTCTTGGTCACACCTCGACGCGTGGCGACCGGAGCTAGCGACGGTCGTGAACGACATCCCCCGCGTTCGGACTAATGTCGAGGTTCTTGGCGCCGGACATCTGCCTATAGCCACAGCCAAGTTTTAGGGGCTCCCGCTGGTTTCGGGTCGGTCTCAACGAGAATCGGGATCATACACAATGCCAGCCGAGGCTGGTCAGGAACGAAACCAGGCTAGGAAACTGCGCACGCCCGCGACCTTTCCGCCGAAGTGAGCGGCAAGCACCGATGCCGTCCAGTGAGGCTTAACGGCGAGCGCGGGGACCCGGAACAATCCGATTGTGTCGCGATCCCCCACCAGAAACGTATAGACCAGGAAGCTAACACGGCCGAACCAGTTGAGGTGCTTCAGCAGCACGTATGTTTGATTGTGATTAGTCACCGTTGCAAGCGAAACATTGATGGGATTCATATCGCTCGTCGAGTAGTGATCCACTGTGACTAATGGGTCATAAACGATGCGCCCGGATCGGCCGGCATAGAGCCCCATGTCTATCTCGTAGCCATATGGCGGATTGCCAAGCAAGCGACAATCCACGGGCACTATCACGGATCGTCGAAAGCTCATGTTGCACCCTTTGAGGAACCGGACGTCACGGGCGCCACTGGTCCTCAGATGGTGGTTCCCAGCAAGCCTGCCAAACCATCGAATACGGCCGATCACCGCCGCCTGGCGGTCATCCAGAACGCCTTCATGGCTCACAACGTCGCGGCCTCCAACGCCGACAATAGACGGATCCGTGTAGTAGCGCCGTAAACTCTCCAGCCAATCATGCCGGGCGACTGCATCGTCATCGATAAACGCAACCACATCGGTCGTGGCGGCCGCGATACCCGCGTTCTCCTTGGTGGTCACCGAGTTATCCTGAACGTAGACAATTCGCACCCCCGAGATCGAGGCGAGCGTCGCGACAGACATATCATCCCCCGCCCACGCGACAACGATGATCTCTTCTGGCGGTTGCGACTGCTCTTTCAGAGACCTCAGCGTCTCGAGCAGGGACAAAGGCCGCCGGTACGTGGCGATCACCACTGACACGGTTGCGCAGCCCCATCGCGGTGACTCGCTCAAAAGTCGGCTCGCAGCACTTTCCAGAGTCGCAGAAAATTCAATGGCTGGATGAATGGTCAGCATCCAGCTGCAAAAGAGCTCCGGTCAACTTGCCCTGCGCGGTCTCAACACAAGCGCCCCAGGCTCAACTGCAGAAGGGCACCGCACATGAGAGCTGCATTCAATTTGACCTGGCTCAACTTGGTATCTACTCTACTATCTGATGTCGCTCGGGAAGTTGCTACCGCGCCTAGGGCTTCATCGCCGCTTCCGGCGACTGCGCTTTGCGATGGGCCTGGAGCGGGAATTGACGGTGACCTACCTCGGCCATCCTTTCTCGTACCCGGCTGGAAGCCTCATTGGCGACGTCGTGTCCGCCGGCGGCGCCTGGGACGGCGTTCTCAGGGATCTCGCTGCTCAACTATTACCCAACGAGCCAGTGATCTGCGAAGTAGGAAGCAATATCGGCGCAAGCCTAATGCAGGTACTCGCCGCCCGGCCACACGCACGCGCCATTGCAATTGAACCTTCGGATCGCTTCCGCCCCTTCTTAGAGCGGAACCTTTTGGCGGCGGGTCACCATCGGGTCGAGATCCTGAGCATCGCTCTAGGTGCAACTCCCGGCCCACTCTGGTTGTACAACAACGCAAGTACGGCGTCTGCAATCGGTGCCGAGTACGACGGGCACGAGGGTCGCGGTCGGCAGCGGGCAGAGGCTTCGACGCTCGATGAGTTATGGGCCAAGCGGGGGCGGCTCGACTTGCTCAAGATCGATACCGACGGCTACGAGGCGGCGGTCCTTGCGGGCGGTAAAGTAACGCTCGCGACACATCGCCCCTTGATTTTCATGGAACTGGCGCCGCACCTTGGAAACAGCGGGACGGCGCTTGCGCTATTGCGAGATGCCGGATACCGGCGCTTCACCTGCCTTTCGCCAGTGCCGGGCATCCGGCTTATCGGAGTCTCCGAAGATCCCGATCAAGTGATCGGCTGGGCCGAGGCGGAGACCTTCCGTTACTGCGACATTGTCACCTGCGCACCTAATCCGGAATACGAGGCCCATCTCGAGACGACGATTCGGCATCACATCGAAGGTATGTTAGAAACGCGAACCTGAATTCTTGTCACAAAGGCTTGGACGAACGGTACTGGTGCGGGATGAGCCGCCAGACCTCACGCACCGTCGAGCGCTGCAGCACACCCAACACAGCCGCCGTAAAAGATGCAGCTAACAGCGCCGCGGGCAGGTTGCCCAGCCAGCCACTGAAACCCAGAACAGCGGCGCCAGTTGCCGCTGCCAACACGCCTGCGAATATGGAACCTATCGATCCGGCGACGCTCAGCCGCATCCACACCACAAGGAAGGCGCCCACCGCCAGGCAGACGTAGGCAACAAGAAGCGCTTCGGCGGCACCGGCTGCCCCCCAGCGTGGGACCAGCGCCCCAAGCAAAACAATGAGAACTGGGAGCGCGGCCGCGTTGATGAGAAAGTTCCATCGCTGTAGGCCGGCAGCAATCATGCCCTCGCCTGCAAGAATGGCCGGGAAAAGGATGGCGAAGCTAGCCATGAGAACCCGGAACGGAAGTGCGGCGCCAGAAAACGCACTGCCGAAGAGAACCTGGACAAGCGGATCAGCCATCCCGATCGCAAAAAGCGCTACCGGCACCGAAACGAAAAGGCTCGCGCTTATTAGGGTGCTCAGCAGCCGGCGGAATCGCGCCGGGTCGGAGACCCAGGCCTCCGACAGCAGCGGGAAGGTGCTGACGCGGACCATCAGTGGCAGCAGAATCAGTTGCTGGGGCAGTCGGACCGCCGCGTTGAAGAGGCCGGCACCTTCCAAGCTAACAAACGAGAGAGCAAGCAGCGGCGCCTGCTGCATGAGCGTCCCGACGATCGTCGACAAGCCTATAGGCCACGCCGCGGCTAAGTAGTATCCCCAACCAGTCCGGCTAAAACGAACCCCGCTCAGATTGCGCAGGCATAGAAACGTGACCCAGCTATACTGGGCGAGCAGGCCCACCAGCGCGGCGCCAACCAAGGCGGCCAGCGAACCGTTCAGCTGGATTGCTGCAACCACCAAAACAAAACTGAGTGCTGAGCCCGCGATGCTTGGACCGACGAGACGGCCCACGCGAAGATCCGCTTGAAAGGGAAGGGCCAAAATATCGAGTGGACTGAGCAGCATGGAAATGCCGTAGACGGCTAGTGCTGCCACAACCTCCGCTGGGTAGTGGGTGATCAAAAGGCTGGCCATCAGCAGGACATATGTTCCTAGCGCGATCAGCAGCTGTAGCGAGGCTGCGCTGCCGATCAGCTGGGCGCGGTCGGCTTGGCGCTGGGAGATCTCGCGCAGGCAAATGGTACCTAAACCCCAATCCCCGAAGATGCCGCTGAAGACGGCGACGTAAGCGAACACGAGAGCGTACTGACCGAAGCTACGGGTGCCCAAATGACGCGTGAGCGCCGGGACAATTAAGAGCCCGAGTATGGTCCGCACCAGCTGTGGAAAGAGCTGGACCACAGTATTCCGAAATAGCCGCACCCCAAGGGGGGACGGTCGAGGCAGGGCGGGTATCCCTACTTCTGCCAAGCCATGACTAGCGTGGAGCTACCTGGCGTCACTGATGGCGCGACCATTTCAGCCACCCATACGAGGCCCGCGCGATCGCAGTAATCGCGTAGCTCTTCCCGCGTGTACTCACGCTCCGTGAACGGCTCGTACTCGGGGGGATCGACAATGTCACCGACCACGCGGATCTGCGCTTCGAACAGGAGTCGGCCTGTCGGCTTCAGCACCCGCTGTGCCTCTCGCAGGTATAACTCGAACACTGACTTCGGCGTGTGCCGAAAGACCGTCCACGCTAGCACTAGGTCCGCGCTGCCATCCGAAATGTCGAGCCGGCAGTCAGGCCCGACAAGGATGAATCGGACATGCTCGCCCAACACGTTCGCACGAGCCTGAGCCAACATCTCGCGAGAAATGTCCGCACCGACAACCTGAGCGAATTCCTCAGAAAGTGGGCGGGCCAATCGGCCAATGCCGCAGCCCAGGTCCACGACAAGCCCCTTCCCAAGCGGCCCACGCTGGCTGCCGATCTCAAACAGGATATCAAGATCGCGTCGGCCCGAGGCCCAGTAAGCGTCCCAGTTCTCAGCATCCTGAGCCGCTGTCACCTCCCGAGTCTGAGTTCGAGCGAGGCCGTTCCATGTGCGCCGGTGGCGCCACCACCCGAAGCCCGGTAGCAGGCGATCGAGGATCGGATCCACGACCCGACGTGTCGCCACTCTGAGGATTCCTAGCGACGGGGCCACAGCAGCCCTTCCACCCGCGAGCCCTTCTGGCCGCCCGCTACCGAGGCTTGGCGTGCATCTGGCGTAAGCCAGATGACGAGCCGGCTACTGGGAAGCCGAGCCATGTTCATCGCGAGTGTCGTTACCTCCATAGAATTGGCCCCTTAGGCGATGTGGACCTAGACTACATTGGGCGACGTGTTGGAGCAGCTAGCAGGCGGGGCAGCCGGGTGTCACCTGCCCCGCACTATCGCCTACTTGCAGGCGACATCTGAGGTCGGGGGTTCAGATATTGCGCTCCTCCGGTTGGTTTCGCGTCTCAACCGACTTGCGTACAAGCCACTCGTCATCCTCCCCAAGAACGGGCCCCTTGTCTCCCATCTCCAAGCAGGAGGAGCAAGCGTGGTCGTGCTCGAGCTTCCGCAACTGAGGTCCACCAAGAGTCTTTCTTACCAGGCGGCTTACTTTTGGGGCTTCCTGCCCGCCGTTGTTCGTCTCGAACGGCTGCTACGCAATGAGCGCGTCGCGCTGCTCCATTCGAATTCGCTCTATGCGCTTCATGGTGCATGCGCCGCAGCGGTCCTTAGGCTGCCTCACATCTGGCATATTCGCGAGATTTCCGACGCCCCGCTGCCAGTGCGTTGGACACTGCGCGCCGCGGTTCACCTGCTGTCGACCCGTGTAATTGCCATGACGGACGCTGTGGCGCGCGCCATTGGGCGGACCAGCCGAATTCGCACAATTCCGGATGGTATTGACCTTGAACGCTTCAATCCGCGTGTTTCTGGCGATCGGATCCGCCGCGAGTTGGGAGTGCCTGGGGGCGCACCCCTCGTTGGTTTCGTGGCACGGCTCGATCCCTGGAAAGGGGCCGAGGTCTTCTTGCGGGCGGCGGCCGCGGTCGCCCGCGCCCAGCCCGACACCCACTTCCTGGTCTGTGGTGGTGGGCTCCCCGGGTATGAGGCTTATGCGGCGGGGCTTCGGCGGCTGGCCCAAGACCTCGGGATTGAAGAGCAGGTCCTATTCACTGACTGGAAGTACCGGCTTGACGACATACCCGAAGTCATGGCCGCGCTTGACGTTCTTGTGCACACATCAATCCGTCCCGAACCCTTTGGCCTCGTCCTTGTTGAGGCGATGGCCACGGCCAAGCCAGTGGTCGCGGCCGACGATGGTGGGGTCCGCGAAGTCGTCGAATCCGGCGTCACCGGCCTGCTCGCAAAGCCGGGGGACCATGCCGCTGTCGCTCGAGCCGTGCTTGACCTACTTGACGATAGACCGCGCGCCGCAGCGATGGGGCGAGCCGGCCGGGCGCGCACCGAGGCGCTCTTCGAAGTCGGTGCCTACGTTCGGCGCGTGGAGGCTGTCTACGACGAGATTCTGGGGAAGTCGAAGGAGCGTACGTGACGCCTACACGGCTGTCCGTGATCATCGTCAACTTCAATGGGGGCGCCTTAGTGCGCGAGGGCCTTGAGCATCTGTGGCCACAACTCGAACCGGGCTATGAAGTGTTCTTGATCGACAACCATTCGGACGATGGCAGCGTTGACGGCCTAGAAGCCTCCTTCGCTGGGCTTAAGGTGATCCGGAACGAGTCGAACGTCGGATTTGCCCGCGCAAACAACCACGCTTTGGCTCTGTCGCGTGGCGATTACATACTTCTACTCAACCCTGATGTCCGGTTGGAACCGAAGGCTCTCGCCACCGCAGTCGCATACCTCGATGGCAACGCTGACGTCAGCATCCTCGGCCCCAAGGTGCTGCTCCCGACCGGCGGTCTCGATCCGGCGGCCCGTCGCTCGTTCAAGACACCAGCGACGTACTTCTACAAGGCACTCGGCCTGTCCCGAATGTTTCCGCGCCACAAGCGATTCGGCCGGTATTACATGTCCTACCTTGACGAGAACCTCGTGTCAGACGTCGATTCGGTGGTTGGCGCCTTCCTCATGATTCGCCGTGCGGTCGTCGAGCGGATGGGATCGCTTGACGAGCGCTTCTTCATGTACTGCGAGGACGAGGACTGGTGCTGGCGGGGG
>JRHI01002244.1_pt1 | contig 13697 bp, 14 predicted proteins | sample 215371 | NCBI WGS metagenome assembly JRHI01 (sample SAMN02929681, study PRJNA255918) | sediment metagenome | biome: cave system; feature: Ice Cave; material: Sediment; isolation source: sediment from deep within a dark volcanic ice cave with no known source of... ...
CCACTATCCTCTGCGCGGCTGCGGCGGTAGAGACATCCAAGGCAACAATGAGTCGCTGCCGAGGATCGATGGTGCCAACACTGCCCTTTAAGCCACTGAGCGGGATGCCGCGGGGTTGAAAAGACTGCATCCCGGCCAGTGTAAAAGTTTGGAGGAGTTTACGCTACTGTCCTACGAGTTCAACCAGGGGATGGTTGAAGGCGATAGCGGGATACAGCGGCTTCTGCTGCCGCGCTTTCACAACGTCCAGCCGCACCCGCTGCAGGCCTTTTTCTCTGAACTGCAGGGCCTGTGCCGCCCCGTATGACAGGTCAATGATACGATCCGGAACTACAGGGCCGCGATCATTAACCCGTACCACAACTGCCTTTCCGTTCCGCAGATTGGTAACCCGGACGTAACTTCCCAACGGAAGTGTCGGGTGGGCGGCGGTCATGTCATACATGTCGTAATCTTCGCCGCTTGCCGTAGGCTTCCCGTCGAAATACTCTCCGTACCAGGAGGCCGTACCTACTTGAAATGCCCTTGGTTTGCCCGAATGTGCGTTCACCTTCGGATTTGTGGCGGTCTTATTGTCCCGAGTCTCGGTCGCCTCCGAGTTGTTCGGTCCCTGAGCCGCTCCCAGGCTGGCAAACAATAAACCGAGCGCCAGTCCATGAGCTATACATCGTCGCATTCAGTTCTCCTCGCATCTCTAAACTTGTCCTAGCTAGGCCGTCGAACTGCAGTTTCAAGATGCTAGCGGGGTGCCAAACGGGTGTCAATCCGAAAGGAAAGGTATTGGCGTAACCCCCTAGTAATCAATGATCAACGTAACCACCTTAAAATGTAAGCACATGGCCGCAACCCTATTTATAGCCGGCACTTGCTTCTGTACTAAATGGTAACTAGCCCGTTAGCGACCAACAGGGTAGAAATTACAAGATGAATGGAATGTATAGCTTACCGTGATAACCGAGCCTAACCTACGTGGAATCATGTATTTGGAACGCCGTAATTTCACGAATGCTCGAAGATTTTTGTGGGGGACCTTTCGGACGGCGTCCATGTTCGCAGTTTGGGAGGGTCAGGTGCCAAGCTCCGAAATAGTCTCATCAAGAGTTCGGTTAAGGATTAGGCACCATAAAGTATGAGCGAAAAACAACCTGTTGTACTGACCATCGCTGGCTTCGACCCGTCATCTGGGGCGGGCGTGACGGCCGACATCAAGACCATCGCCGCACATGGTTGCTACGGGATTGCCTGCATTACTGCACTGACCGTACAATCGACCGCCGGCGTTCGCCGAATCGCAGTGCTGGACGACGCCCTGGTGGCCGAAACGCTCACAGAACTGGCGGCGGACATCAGGATTGCCGCGGTTCATATTGGCATGATGGGATCGGGAAAAGTAGTCAACGCGGTCGCTGATTTTCTCAGCCACCGCACTGGGCAGGACCGGTTTCCAAACGTGGTCCTTGATCCCATCCTGAAGTCGTCATCAGGGGCAGAACTAATTGATGGTGCAGGCCTTAATGTGTTGATGGAACGACTGATCCCGCTGGCGGATGTCGTCACGCCTAACCTAGACGAGGCGGTCATACTCACAGGATTGAAAGTCAGTTGTGTAGACGAAATGAAGGCAGCAGCGGCCAGGCTACATCAGATGGGAGCTCCCGCTGTGGTGGTCACCGGCGGACATCTTGATAGAGCAATTGACGTCTTGAGCTACACGACCATGCGCGGAGTTGAGGTTGAAGTCTTTAAGGCGGACCGACAGAGATCGAACTCAACCCATGGAACCGGATGCGCCTTCTCAACCGCCATCGCCTGCCACCTGGCATTGGATCGTGGGCTGGCGGAAGCTGCGCTGTTAGCAAAAACCTACGTTACAGCGGCGATTTCCAACGCCCACTCCCTGGGAAGGGGAACTGGACCCGTGAACCATCTTTATCGCATGGGCCAGCAGCGCCGCGCCGCCAGTTCCGGGAGTGAATCGTAACAGTGTTATTGAGGGCGGTTTGCTCGAAGTTGTTGTGAAGAGAAACTCAGACGGAAGTACACTCTCAATCGGCCTCGTGATGCGTCTTCTTCAGGAGGATGCCTGCCAGGAAGGAAGCGGTTGCTGCCAGCGGCCATTCAATCCTCCACATCTGGATTGCCTGGAATTCCGCCATGTTTGACGCCTTATAGAAAAAGCTGACCGCCAGGGCTCCGACCACGCATCCCAAACCGATGATAAAGGCGACCAGGGAGGGTGTCGGCAAGCCGATCCAACGCTTGATCTCGTGAAAGTGCAGGTAGCGAAGCCAGCCTGGCAGCCCAATCTTGCCTTGGGATAGATCCGCAGCCGCAGAGTGCAGCCAAGAAAGTTTTTTCGAGAAGAAAGCACCAGTTGCCGGTCGGGAGAGAACGGCCCGCATCGATTTGTCATTCTTCTCTGGCCGATGGGCCCCACAAACGTGGCAGAAACGGGATCCGATCATGAACTCGGCGCCGCAGCCCCAGCAGGCCTCGGCCATGCCGGGCAGAACAGCCGAGATCGCCATTTCCGGCACTGCTTCGCTGATTACAGCGGGCCGCCAAAACTCCTGCCGTACGGGGTGTGCCACTTCTGCCATTGCAATACCTATGAGGGGTGTTGCTACTGTTAAGGCAAACCGACGGCCAAAACTGCTATATCTATAAAATCTTATCCTCCAAATGGTTGCAGGTTTCGTGCCTGGAATGTTTTGTGGTCCTAACGTAACAATTACGCGCGCCAGGGAGTAAAGATGCCTCAGTTACGAAAGGGCTGTAGAGCAGATCGACCAAGCTGATCAGTTGCGGAAACGGCGCGCCGAATAAGTCAGGCCGAGCTCCATTCGGCCGACAGGCAAACAGTACCGGCGCGACTGTCTTCCGCGACTGTTTTCCGCAACTGTTTTCCGCAACTTGGATCAGCCTGTGACTGCGCAAATTATAGGGTGCGCGTTCTCAAATCGCGGCGATTCTCTGGTCCATTTTGATTACGGTTTTGGTTCGGGCCCTCCCGAGGCAGTCCGACCAGTCGTCAACCCACGGAACTTTCCCTCTACAATTGCGTATTGTCTAGTGGGGGCACGCCATGTACTGCAACTATTGCGGAAAAGTCATTCAGGACGATGCTGCCGTTTGTGCCTATTGTGGTATTCGGGTGGGAGCTTCGGTGGCGCGCCATCGGCTGGCGCGGCCACGCCAGGGTCGGAAGGTAGCCGGCGTCTGCCTTGGTTTCGCCGAATACTTCGACGTCGACGTGACGATAGTTCGTGTGATTTGGCTGATCACGGCAATTATGTCCGGCATTGGGGTGATTCCATACGTCATTGGCTGGATCGTGATGCCAGAGGAACCGCTGCTGCTGGCGGCGCCTGTAGGCGCGTCGGGCGTGACTAATGCGTAGCTGGCGCCAACCGGGAGCACCATCAAAACTCCTGCGTCTGAGGGCGAATGGAATTTCCCTCAACTTTATGGCACGGACTGAAGCGGTGCCACAATACGAATCAAGTCGACTCAGTCCGTTCAGCTACGAATTTCAATTCTGGTACGAATCCGACGACCCAGTAGCCTCAATCAGGCGACATCCTGCGTAGCTGTGTGATTAAATCGCCTCCATGCCACGCATCAAAAGCGACGACGCCGAGATTGCTTACTGGGCGGTGGGTGACGGCGCTCCGGTCATCCTTCTGCACCCCTTTCCTGCAAATCACGAATTCTGGCAGCCGGCGGTACAGACTCTTGCCACCCGCTACCGGGTAATCCTGCCCGATCTCCGAGGCCACGGGGAATCTGAGGTGGGCGAAGGTCCTGCCACCATGGCAAAGCATGCCACTGACATAACCCGCGTGATGGACGATGCCGATGTGGGACGGGCGCCACTGATTGGAGTTTCCATCGGCGGATATGTCTTGTTTGAATTGTGGAGGAAAAATCGTGGCCGGGTTGCGGCGCTGGGCCTGTGCAACACGAAAGCTCCCGCCGACAATGCCGAAGCCCGCGCCGGAAGGCTTCAAGCAGCCAACGATGTTCTGGAACGCGGGACTGAGCCGTTCTTTGAATCTATGATTCCTCGGCTTCTCAGTAGGACTACCCGGGAAACCAGGCTCGACCTTGTGGACGGCGCGTTGCATATGATGCGGCAGATGTCGCCCGCCGATGTAGCACAAGTGCAGCAGGGCATGGCCGAGCGCCCGGATTCGGTCGATACATTGAAGACGATCAATGTACCTACGCTTTTGGTCACAGGGGACGAAGACATTATGACCGGGTTGAGTGAAGCGGAACTGATGCACCGGCACATCGCAGGCAGCCAATTAAAAGTGATTCCAAAGGCTGGCCACTACTCACCATGGGAGCGGTCGGATAGCGTGTCGCTGCTGCTGCGACAGTTTCTCGATGGACTATAGAGATAGCGATATCGATGGCTATAGAATCGCTGATAGAAATTTCCACGCCCAGGGGGTATAAGGGCCACAGAGTGGGTCGTGCCTCCGCTTATCGATAACCACCCCCAAGCGCCGGCCATGGCCTTTTGCTACAATCCTCCCCGCTATGATTGATACCTTTCTGGTTGAGAAAACTGTGGTCAGCGCCAAGGGAGACGGACCCGCCGCGGACATCAGCGCTGCTGCTAGTCGCGTGTTCCTGTTGAGTCTGGACATCACGAACATCATCGAGCAGGAGTCACTGGAAATAAACATTCACGGCTCCGCGGATGGTGCGACCTGGAGCCCCAAGCCCATCGGGGGATTTCCTCAGAAGTTTTACTGCGAACAGTCTCCATTATTGCTGGACCTGACGCCGCACCCGGACGTGAAGTTCGTGCGCGCTCATTGGGAAGTGGCGCGGTGGGGCCGCGGAACGGAAACGCCTATGTTCGAATTCAGTCTCCGGCTGAAAGAAGTTCCGGCGGAGATTCTAAGAGAGGCTACGGCCGAAGCCAAAGCAATGGCATAAACCGCGGGTTTCGCTTCCGCAGCAGCTCCTCGGGCATTTCACCGGTCGCCCATCCCGTCAGGAAGAATTAATAGACGCGTGTCATTTCCGCGTATCCTTCAGCATCTGCTTAACTGCCGATCATCAGCCGCCATGAAAACCCTGTGGAGTATCGCCCTCTGCTTCTACTTGCTTTCAGCTGGACGTCCGACACCTATGCCTCCGGGGCCGTTCGCGGCTCAAGGTCCCGCATCCGGCAAAGACTCCGTACGAGTAGCCATGAGGAACGTTATGTATCATTTCACCGACGATATTTCGGTGCATATCGTCTCTGTGCAAGGTGTCTTGGTTCCTACCCGGCCTCCGCAGATCGTAATTTTCGACGACAAGACCTCCTTCCTGCTGAACCTGGACTATGGAGAGATCGGCATCAGCTGCGATTCGCTGGCTCATGTCCTCAACGAACGCGTGTTTGACGCGGCCGATGCTCCCATCAAGAACGTGAACCTCCAAAGTAACGGAAACACGCTGATCGTGAAAGGGAAGCTCCCTCACAAAGGGAACGTTGCTTTTGAAACAATCGGGACGCTCTCTGTTACTACGGACGGTCGGATCCGGCTACACGCAGAGAAAGTGAAAGCGGCGCATCTGCCTGTCAAAGGTCTGATGGATCTCCTCGGAATCGGTTTCGCAGACGTGATTAACACCAGGAGAGTGCAGGGCGTTGCCCTCGAAAAAGATGACTTGCTCCTCGATCCCGCCGAGATCTTGCCTCCACCGCGCATCCGCGGCAAAGTTACCGCGGTTCGCATTCAGGGGAATGAGATTGTCCAGATTTTCGGTACGCATGTCCCCGCAAACTTCGCGAGTGCCGAGGCAGGGAACTACATGGCATATCGCGACAACGAGTTGAGCTTCGGAAAACTGACCATGCATGACACGGACATGGTCCTCATCGACATGAACCCGCAAGATCCGTTCGATTTTTATCTCGATCACTATAAAGACCAACTCGTCGCCGGCTACAGCAAGACGACGCCAAGCTTTGGCCTGCGAGTCTACATGCGGGACTACAACAAGTTGAGAAAACAAGCGGCCGCGCGTAAAGGCGGGAACTGAGCACCTGCAAATCGTGACGCCTCCTGGCCCAGCCCCGAATTCTTACTCAACAGAATTGCGATTCCCCGCAGGCATTGGCAAACCTCGAAAACTGATCAGAGTAAGGGGAACATTTGGGAAGCATTGGAGTTTTTGCGTTGTGCTGGGAGGTTAATGATGGAAACGCGCGTCGTCTTTTGCGTGTTAGCGAACGCACCTCGGGGCCAGTTTGGTTGGTGAGAGCGTTCGCAATACTGGCTTTCCTGACTGTCGCCGTGAGCTCTATCCTGCTTGCTCAGTCGAAGCGGCTGGACCCGGTTGCGATCGAAAGTGAATGGCAAAAAGCGCGGAGCAAATACGACGGCGCGCCAGCCTTACCCAGCCAACAGAGCCACTCCTCCCGCCACCAGCACAGCGGCAATCCACCTGCGCCGGTCGACACGTTCGTGCAAAAAGATTTTCGCCGCGACGGCGTTGCCGATGAAGGTAAGGGAAGCTGCGGCGGGAGCCACCAGGCTTACATCGCCCCAGGAGAGCGCGAATAGCAGGCAGAAGAAGGCCACGGCCATGGCCATCACCCCGAACAGGAAGTTGGGATTGCCCAGCGTGCGCCCGATCACGAAAACAAGTCCGGCTCGACGCCGTAGGGTACTCACGTCTCCGACCTGCCTCATAGCGCGTGCGAGTAGCACATCGCCCACCACGGAGGCGAATACGATCGCCAGAATTGCCCCCCAGGTGTACAGGTGCTTCATTGCTTGCCTCTGCCGGAAACTGCCGCCGCAGCAGCATGCTCAGTGGGAAGTGGTGCTCCGCTCCTCGCCTCTTTTGCGCCCAGCGCGGAATCTCCGTCCGCGTGGGAATGCGTGGTCACACTCGGGCCCCCGGCGACAAATCCCACGCCGCCGGCAATCATTGCAATCCCCAACCAGCGCATGGGGCTAACTTGCTCATGCAGGGCGAACTTCGCCACCAGCGCCAGAATAACATAGCCCAGCGAAGTCGCCGGCAAAACGTAAGTGAGATCCGCCCAGGACAGCGCATGCATATAGGCGGCAAGGAACCCCAGGAGCAAGAGAATTCCAATCGCTACCCACGGATTGAGAACAGCCCAAAAAACACTTTGCAGATGGTAAAGAGATATGCTGCCCGCTTGCTTCATCCCATGCGCAAGCATGGAATCACCTGCCGCCGCGAAGACGGTGACTCCGGCTAGCACCACATACTTGCGAAAGGTCACAGGAACTTTAGGTGGCTAATGCCCAGGATTTTCCAGTACAAAGGCATGCAGATACAGAGAAGCCCAAGTGAAGGCAAAACGTTGTCTCTGTGTCGCTTTACTCTTAGCGAAGGCCCTCTCTTCTATTACGCCTTGGCTAACTCCGCCGCAGCCTCGTCGCTATGCCGCTTGACCAGCTTGTTGCGCATGGAACGTACTTTAAGAAAACCTTTGGCTTCTCTGTACAGACGCTTGCGGTCGTTGCTGTTAAACGCGGCCTTCCTCAAGATGCGGAACACAGCCTTGGGCCGGAAATAATATTCGTCGTAGAAACGATGCACGGCGCTGAGGATGTCGTCCGCGGGCAGCCCGGGATATTGGATGTGCGCCAGTTGATGGCCGCCATCGTCGACCATCTTCTCATCCTTCACCATAAAGCCGTTGCTCACCGCATAGTCGTACAGTTCCGTGCCCGGATAGGCATGGGCGACCGAAACCTGGATAGTTTCAACATCCAATTCCTTGGCGAAGGCGATAGTGTTATTAATGGTTTCGTGAGTCTCGCCCGGCAATCCCATGATGAAGTCGCCGTGGATGACGAGGCCGAGCTTGTGGCAGTCCTTGGTAAACTGGCGCGCGCGTTCGATGGTCGCACCCTTCTTAATGTTCTTCAATATCTGCTGGTCGCCGGATTCGTATCCCACAATCAATAGCCGGCATCCGGCTTCCTTCATCGCTTTAAGGGTTTCGAAATCGGTGGTGACGCGCGAGGTACACGACCACGTCAGCTTGAGCGGCTTCAATTTGGCGCAAAGTTCGATGGTGCGTGCCTTCTGAATGTTGAAGGTGTCATCGTCGAAGAAAAATTCCCTGACCTCTGGCCAGTACTCTTTGACCTTCGACATTTCGAGCGCCACATCGTCGGTTGAGCGCTTGCGCCAGGGATGTCCGCTCAAAGTCTGCGGCCACAGGCAGAAAGTGCACTGCGCCGGGCATCCGCGCGTGGTATAGAGCGACACGTAAGGGTTCAGCAGGAACGGTACGTTATACCGCGTGACATCAAGATCGCGCTTGTAGATGTCGGTGACGTGCGGCAGCGCATCCAGGTCCTGAATCTGCGGCGCGTCCGGATTGTGGACGATCTCACCATTTTTCAAATAAGACACGCCGGGAATTTCCGCCAACGGCTTGCCTTTGGCGTAGTCCACAACGGCGTAGTCAAATTCCTTACGGCATACAAAATCGATGGCCGGACATTCGCGCAACGATTTTTCTGGCAGCACCGTGACGTGCGGTCCCACGAACGCAATCTTGATCCCAGGATTCGCCGCCTTGATTGCCCGTGACAATCCAATATCTCCGGGAAAGCCCGGCGTGCTGGTGAACAACACCAGAAACTCGTAGCCCTTGGCTATTTCGATGGTCTGTTCGGCTGAGATGTGGTGCGGCGGCGCGTCCAGCAGGCGAGCGCCCTCTAACATTCCAGTAGGGTAAGCAAGCCACACCGGATACCAGTAGCTTTCAATCTCTCGCGTGGCGGGCCAACGGGATCCGGCACCTCCGTCGAAGTTTTCAAACGAAGGCGGATTCAGAAATAGTGTTTTTAGAGGCATAGTAGGTATCGGCTATTCTAACATTCCAAGGTCGTCATTCCGGGGACCAGCCCCGTGTTTCCGCAGGTTCTCCCTACACTTTGGTTCCCCTGGCGGCGCGGGTCTCTCTTCCGCTAAATGACTTGCTTTCAATCTACTGAACGCTTCTCTCCCGGGGAACCGGAGACGGTCGAATAAGGTGTTTGATGCAGCGAACAGGGAAAAGTAGCTTCGAGTGGAGACGCGATCAAGAGTGAGTTTCTAAGCCAACAAGTGACTTGGCCCGTCCAGAGCCGGGACTTCAAGCGTCGGCGGAAAGACTACGGCGTTCCCATCACCCATTTTTCCAGGTCCCCGGTGGCGCGCATCAGGCCCACCTGGGCCCGCTCCAGTTCAAAGAGGACGTCCTGCAGCGCAATGAATCGCTCACTGGCCTGGGCGCGGGCATCGTCCAGATCGTGGAGGGTAACGGCGCTCCCCGAATCCATACGGGTCTGAACTGCGTTCAGGTTTTTCTGCGAAATTTCGTATTCCAGTTCCGCCACATCGCGTGCCGCCTGCATCTGCGAAACCGTCCGCTGCATTCGCAGAGTTTCTTCCGAAACCTGGTTGCGCGCGGCTTCAGCCTGCTTGCTGGCTTTGACGGCGTCAGCGTCAGCCGCCTGGGCGCGGGATTTCTGCGATGCATTCAGAAATGGAAATCGTATGACGCCGCCGATGGTCGCGTTGTTTCGGACAAAGCTGCCGGGCTGAAAATAATTCTGAAAATTATTGAACTTGGAGAGCACGGCGTACTGCGCGGCAAAATCAAGACTGGGCAACCACATTTTGTGCTCGCCTCGGGCGTTCAGGTACTGAGCGCGCGCATGCTCAACCGCAGCCTGAACGCCAGGATTGGCCTCGACCGCCCTGCTAGCGGCATCAGGATCGGCAGCTCCCGGAAGCGCGGGCAGGGAATCGACGTCGGTTTGAATCCCAGACACTGGCAGGCCCGTTAGTTTCGACAGTCGTTCGCGCAAAACGTCGGCAGCGCCCTCCGCTTCGATGGCCCGCAGGTGAACCCGCGCCGCCGACAGCCGCGCCTTAGTGCCCTCGAGTTCGCTGTCGACACCTTCCTTTACGCGTTCGCCGACGGCAGCCTGCATCTTCTGCGCCTCAGTTTCAGTTTCGCGCAGGCGAGCCAGCCGCTGCTCCCACTTCTGCAATTCCGCGTAGCTGAGGACGGTATCCTGAATCACCTGGTTGCGGGCGTCTTTGGTGCGCCGTGAGGCGCCGGCGGCCTCGGCGCGTGCCGCTGCCAGAAAGTCTTTAAGCTCAAAATGATATAGAGGAGATTGCGCATTGACGTTGAACAGCGAGGGTGCCGCGCCTTCCAAACTTAGTGGAAATCCGTAAGACCATCCCAACCCGGCGCCGGCCGTCATCTGCGGGATAAAGCTGTTGCGCAACTCACGGTAGGTGGCAAAGGCGTGCTGTTCATCGGCGGCGGCAATCCCTGCGCCTGTCGCATGCTTCAAGGCAAGTTCCACCGCGTGCTTCAACGTGACTGGCTCTGCCCGCAGTGAAGTCGGCATCAACAGCAGCGAGAGCACGGCGAACGTCGCCCTTTGAGCGCGCGCCTTACGCCACGAGTTCGATTCCATCGTGTCCCCTTAATAAACTGGTCTGGGATGATTCTATGGACAATCTAATTCAATCGGAATGGTAAATGGCGGCGAGGAGGATCGGGACCGTGGGATTATGTAGGGCAGACACTCCTGTCCCCCGCTCTTGACCTTGGTTTGTTTGAAAGCGTCGCGATGCGCTGCATCCTCATCGGGCGGACTAAATTCCGAAGGCCCGCGCCTTTTTACTCAACAGGTAGTATGGCCTTAATCAAAGTTCCCGTTTCACCCGATTGGATGTTAAAAGCGCCGCCGAACTGCCTCAACCGCTCTCGTATGCCACCCATTCCAACACCAGCGCGGCCCGTGGTCAGCTCCAGTTGCTTTTCCTCGGACATACCTCTTCCGGTGTCCTGTACTTCAATGATGAAGTTCTTGCCGTCCCGATGGATGCGCAGCGCAGCCGTAGCGCTTCCGGAATGACGATGTATATTGGTCAAACATTCTTGAACGATTCGAAAGACTGCGACTTCCATGCCCTCTGGTAGCCGCCCTAAATCCTCCGGAATTTCCAAATCGACCTTAATCTTGCTCCGTTCCGAAAAACCATCCATATACCACCGCAGGGCAGAAGCCAGGCCAGCTATATCGAGCAGTGGCGGGTGAAGAAGATACGACATCGTACGAATCTCCTTCGAGACCTGGTCCACCAGCGCAGCATTCTCAGCCAACCGACTGGCTGCGGCGGGGCTGAGCTTATGCGCTTCACTCGATACCACCGCAATATTCATGCTGATCGCCGCCAGAAACTGCCCTACACTATCATGCAGCTCGCGCGCGATGCGCCTGCGTTCCTCATCCTGCATTTTCAGCAATCGAGACGACAGTTCCGCCTGCTGCTTCTGGAAAGTCAGATCCGTAATCAAAACTCCCATTGCCGATTGTTCGGGGGACAACATGCTAAAAGAAAAATTCGCGGGAATTGAATTGCCATCGGCAAGACGCAGATGCATTTCGCCTTCGCTCGATCCCAATTTCGTCTGGTCGAGCAACTTCTGGTAAGAGGCATGGTCCTCCGGAGCGAGAAAGTCGTGCAAGTGGTGCCCAATGACAGTCTCCTTTGGCATCCCCAAAAGGCGCGCCAGGCTAAGGTTGCAGTAGACGATGCAGACGCGCGCGTCAAGCATCGCGGCGCCTTGCTGCATTCTCTCAACCAGCGTGCTGTTAGGAAGATCCGACCCCTCGAGCGTGTAGACCCGGTGGCCTTCCGGCACTTCTATGACGAATGCGTCCACCGTTCCGTACTGGATGGCGCGCAGGGTCTGGTCGGCCTCGTCCATCAGTTGCGCACTGCGAGCAAATTCAGGTCTCTCGTTCATTTCAGCCTCTTCGAGCGCCAGACTTCCTGATACCGCTGTCGAATCTCAGTTTTGTGTAACTGAACGAATTTGTAAACCCACCAGGGCGCGTTCCGTGTCGCGCAAATCACCCACGATTTTGCGGATTGGTTGCGGCAATTTCCTCACCAATGTGGGGATGGCGAGTATCTGATCGCCTGCCGCCAATTGGGGATGCTTCACCAGATCCACCACTTCTATAGTGTACCGTCCCGGTAAATGCTCCTCGCAAATCTTTTTTAAATTGGCGAAGGCCGCAATTGAACGGGGGGTCTGCCCGGCGACGTACAATCGAAGCTCAAACTTCGCTAGTCACCGGCTTGGTGTTGGCCACAATCTCGCGCAGACTCAAAGGTTTCTGTTGGGTGACGGTCCCTGATTTTTTCATACTGCTCCTCAACGCCTTCTGGAAATTTTGGATCCATCGCTGGGGTCCGCTTTTCGGCTGCGGGCCATGGCAGCGCGACTGTCATCAATCATCCGTTCCCGGAGAGTTTCCTGACTACCGGCCGTTTCCGCCTCTTCCTCTTCAACCGCAAACTCTTTGCGCAGAGCCGCAATCCGCGATTCCAGTGCTTCCTGCTTGCGCGTCCGTTCTCGCCCCCTGCGCTCCGCTTCCTCCTGGCGTGCCAGTGCCGCGGCCTTCTCTCGTGCCTCCAGCGACAATCGCGACGATCCGGTGAGCGCACCTTCCGGTCCCACATAAACGTCCAGCACGTCGACTCCTCGCTCTGTCAGCAAAAACTCCCGAAGCTGGTTGGAGTGCGCCATGCCCCGCGACTTAAGAACGTAGAGCGCGCGGTTTCGCTCGCCATCCAATTCAATATCACGCGTTAATAACCAACTGTCCACGATCGAGGAGATCTCAACATTGGTTCTCTCTAGAGCGCTTCCCCCAGATGTCAAGTTAGTTAAAAAGGCGGTGATCCCCCCTTGCTTCAGGAAGTCAATCAGCCGGATCACCATGGTATGCGCGTCGCGCTTGTCCCCCGCCTGTATCAGACTGCCGATGGGATCGATAACCACCACCTTCGGCTGAAACTCCCGGACAATCTTATGCATGATTGCGAGGTGCATTTCCAGTCCATAGAACGTAGCGCGGCTGGACTGGAACTGGAGCAGATTCTTCTTCACCCATTGCTCGAGGTTCAAGCCGATGGACCGCATGTTGCGAATAAGCTGCCCCGGCGACTCCTCGAACGAGAAGTACAGAGACCGCTCGCCGCGCCGGCAGGCTGCATCAACGAAGTGCGTCGCAAGACTGGTCTTGCCTGTCCCCGCCGTTCCTGAAATCAGGATCGTCGTGCCCCGGTAAAACCCTTGGCCTCCCAGCATTGCGTCCAGCCGCGGAATGCCGCTCGAAATTCGCCCTTCACTCACCTTGTGTTGCAGATCCAATGACGTGACCGGCAGAACGCTGAAACCATCCTCGTCAATCAGGAAGGGATACTCATTCGTACCATGCGCTGTGCCTCGATATTTCACAATGCGCATGCGGCGAGTGGAAACCTGGTCCGTCACCCGGTGGTCGAGCAGGATCACGCAATCAGAAACGTATTCTTCCAACCCGTGCCGGGTTAGCGCTCCCTCGCCCCGCTCAGCAGTGATGACTGCGGTGACTCCCCGGTCTTTGAGCCAGCGAAACAGGCGGCGCAATTCCGCACGTAGAATGCCCTGATTCTGCAGGCCAGCAAACAGATTTTCGATGGTATCCAGTACAACGCGCTTCGCGCCAATGGAGTCAATGGCGGCGCCCAGCCGTATAAAGAGGCCTTCCAGATCGTAATCGCCGGTTTCGTCAATCTCGCCACGTTCGATGCGAACGAAATCAAGGGCCAGCTTCTTCCGTCTCACC
>JRHI01002245.1_pt1 | contig 13696 bp, 11 predicted proteins | sample 215371 | NCBI WGS metagenome assembly JRHI01 (sample SAMN02929681, study PRJNA255918) | sediment metagenome | biome: cave system; feature: Ice Cave; material: Sediment; isolation source: sediment from deep within a dark volcanic ice cave with no known source of... ...
TCGCGGCAATGTAGTCGGCAATTCGGAGACAGGACACTAGTCAGCGCCGTCACGGATCATGTACCCGGCGCCGCGCACGGTTTGCAGCAGCGGCTTGGCGAAATTTTTGTCGATCTTGCTTCTCAGCCGCGAGATGTGCACGTCGATCACGTTGGTCTGCGGGTCGAAGTGGTAGTCCCACACGTTCTCGAGCAGCATCGTGCGGGTGACGACCTGGCCCGCGTGCTTCATAAGGTACTCGAGCAGCCGGAACTCACGGGGCTGCAGCGGGATGGACTCGCCGGCGCGCGTGACCTTGTGGGAGAGGCGATCGAGGGAGAGCTCGCCGACGATGTAGCGGGTGGCCTGCTCCTCGGGCGCGGGCCGGCGCGCCAGCGCCTCGATGCGGGCGAGCAGCTCCGTGTAGGCGTAGGGCTTGGTGAGATAGTCGTCGCCGCCGGCGCGCAGGCCCTTGACGCGGTCGTCGACCTCGCCGAGCGCGGAGAGGATGAGGACGGGCGTGCGCGCGCCCTCCGCCCGCAGCGCCTGCACCACCGACAAGCCGTCCCGACGCGGCAGCATGCGGTCGACGATCAGCACGTCGTAGCGGCCCTCGCGCGCCATGCCGAGACCGTTCTCGCCGTCGCCGGCAACGTCGGCGGCATGCCCGCTCTCGCGCAGCGATCTTTGCAGGAACTGCGCCGTCTCACGGTCGTCTTCGATCACGAGCACACGCATGGGACGGGCCGCCGGTTGCTCTCGGGTAAGCAGGGGAAGCACGGAGGTACGCACTGGAGTTATCCCAGAAAAGAAGAAGCAAGGCGAATTGCCGATTCCCTCTCCCCGTCTCTTCGATGGGGAGAGGGCTAGGGTGAGGGGCAGACGCTTGCTCCGGCGGCGATTGTTGCTGCCCCTCACCCCGACCCTCTCCCCGTGAAGGACGGGGAGAGGGAGAACGGCGTCAGCTCTTCTTCAACTGGACGGCAACGAAGCGCGTCTGCTCGCCGGACTTGACGCGGACCAGCACGGCCTTGCGCCCGAGCTTGGTGGCTTCCTTGATGCCGTTGGCGAGGTCGTCCGGATTCTTCACGGACAGCCCGCCGACCTCCAGGATCACGTCGCCCGACTTGATGCCCTTCTGGGCGGCGTCGGAGGCGTTGTCGACCTCGGTGACCACCACGCCGTCCTTGTTGGCGCCGGTGCCGGGAGCAACCGTCAGCCCGAGCTGATCCAACTCGGTGCCCTTTGTCTGGGCCGGATCATCGGACTTGCCGCTCTCGACCTTCGCCAGCTCCTGGCCCGACGGGAACTTGCCGAGCTTGACGGCAATGGTCTGCTCCTTCTGGCCGCGCAGGATCCGCACGTCGACCTTGGCGCTGGGCGAGAAGCCGGCGATCTGCCGGGCGAGGTCGCGGCTGTCGGCAACCGCGCTGCCGTTGACGGACAGGATGGCATCGCCGTTCTTGAGGCCGGCTTCGGCCGCGGGCCCGGGCGTGGTGACCTCGGTGACGAGCGCGCCCTTGGGCTCGGTCAACCCGAGGCTCGCCGCGGTGTCCTCGTCGATGTTTTGGATCTTGACGCCGAGCCAGCCGCGGTTGACGGAGCCCGAGCTCTTCAGCTGCGTGACCACGTCTCCAGCCGTCTTGGCGGGGATGGCGAACGCAATACCGACGTTGCCGCCCGACGGGCTGTAGATGGCGGTGTTGACGCCCACCACGTCGCCGTCGAGGTTGAAGGTCGGGCCGCCGGAGTTGCCGCGGTTCACGGCCGCGTCGATCTGCATGTAGTCGTAGGGGCCCGAGCCGATGTCGCGGCCCTGCGCCGAGACGATGCCGGCCGTCACCGTGCCGCCGAGACCGAACGGGTTGCCGACGGCGATCACCCAATCGCCGACGCGCGGGGACTTGTCGGCGAACTTCACGAACGGGAAGGTCTGCGACGCCTTGATCTTCAGAAGCGCGATGTCGGTGCGCTGGTCGGTGCCGATCAGCTCCGCGTCGAACTTGTTGTCCTTGTCGAAGCTGACCTGGATCTTGCTGCCGCCATCGATGACGTGGTTGTTGGTGACGACGTAGCCGTCAGCGGAGACGACGAAGCCGGAGCCCTGCGCCTGCGTGGGCCGCGGGTTGCCGGGGCCGGGCAGGTCGCGCCACTCCTTGGGCAGGTTCTTGAAGAACTCGCTCAGCGGATGGTCGTCGGGCAGGCCCGGGAACAGATCCCGCGGCGAGGAGCCTTTCGGGCTGCCGCCCTTGGGGGCCTGCGCGATCTTCGGCTGGCTGCCGCCGTTCGTAACGTGAATGCTCACGACCGCCGGCTTGACGCGGTCGACGATGTCGGCAAAGGAAGCCGGCGCGCGGCCGGGCATCTGGACGGCGGCGTCGGGCTTCAATTGCGCGTGGACTGCTGATTGCGGAAGCCCGAGCCCGACCACACCGGCCAACGCCACGGCGGCCAGCGCCGATGCGTACGCCAGACGCCGCGTCTTCGTGCGCGACGCACTTTGGTGGGGGAGTGAGCGATCCATGCGCTTGACCTCGCGAGTGAGAGTGACACTTGGTGTGCCTACCCGCTGGATATAGGCGAGATGGCCTTACGGCGGCCTTTCGATCGCATTAAAACTTGGTAATATTCACTCATGCAGCGCAGGCCGAGATTGCCGGGATTGGAGAGGGCGAGGCCATTCGTGGGCCTTGCACGTGCCCCTTTGGGGCTCGCGGCTGCTGTCCTGACCGCAACGGCGCTGCTTGGTCAGGCGGGTGCCTGGCAGCCGGCACCCAGGCAACAGAGCGGCTCCACGGCCGTTCCGGTGGCCGTGTTCGGCAGCGACGACCGCACGCCGACGCCCGCCAAATACAAGGACGTGCACGAGAAGATCGGGCTCTTCTTCAATCTGCGCCGACGCACGGTGTGCACGGCCTTCTGCGTCGCCCCTGACGTGATCGCCACCGCGGGCCACTGTTTGCTCGGCACCGCCGGGGAGCGGCCGGCCCGATTCGGCGATTTCTCGTTTGCGCGCAACTTCGACGCCGTGCGCGACCAAGTGCGAATCGCCGGCCATGCCAACGGCACGGCGATGCAGCACGTGATGGTGGGCTCGATGACCCTCTCCACCCGCCCGCCGATCGACGCCTCACGCGACTGGGCGCTGGTGCGGCTGGCGCGGCCGGCATGCTCCAAGGGCGTGCTGCCCGTACGCGTGCTGCCGATCGAGCAGATCCTGAGCGAGGCGGTCGCCCAGCACGTGTTCCAGATCGCCTATCACCGCGACTACATACCCTGGAAGCCCGCCTACTCGCGCCCCTGCGGGGTGGCGAAGAGCTTCGGGCCGGTGGATTGGAAGCAGATCGTGCGCGACTTCGCCGACCCGGAGGCGCTGCTGCTGCACACTTGCGACACGGGCGGGGCCTCGTCGGGTTCGCCCATCCTGCTCGATACGCCCAACGGGCCCGAGGTGATCGGCATCAACGTCGGCACCTATCAGCAGTCGAAGGTGCTGATGCAGGACGGCGAGGTGAAGAAGCGGCTCAAGGCCGACACCATCGCCAATACCGGAGTGGTGAGCGCCGCGTTCGCGGGCAAGCTGGAGGCGTTCCGGCAGGCGGTGATCCTCGCGACGCCAGCCGAGATGCGCGAGCTGCAGGGACTGCTGACGCACCGCCAGCTCTATTCCGGGCCGGTGGACGGCAACTACGGCGCCGAGCTCAAGACGGCGATCGAGGCCTACGAGAAGGCCGAGGGCCTGACCGTGACGGGGCTCGCGACGGTGGCGCTGCTGCAGCGGCTGGGCGGCGGCGTGGCGGCGGAGCGGGTGAAGGTGCGGCGGGGGAAGACGTAGCACCCGTCATCCCTGGGAGTGCTTCAAGAGTTCATCGAGACGCTGCCGCTCCGCAGGTGAGAGGGGAGTGGGCTGCGGCGCGGCGCCTGTCGGCGACAAGCGCCGGCGGGTGTGGCGGAGCAGGGCGTAGGCGGCGCCGGCGAGGAGGAGGAGTGGGGTCAGCCACAGAAGCAGCGTGTGCCAACGCAGGCGCGGGCGCAGGAGGACGAACTCGCCGTAGCGGGCCTCGACGAAGGTGAGCACGGCGGCGTCGCTATCGCCGGCGGCGAGGCGCTCGCGCACGAGGATGCGCAGGTCACGGGCGAGTTCGGCGTTGCTGTCGTCGATCGACTGGTTCTGGCAGACGAGGCAGCGCAGCTCCTGGGAGAGGTGGCGGGCGCGCGCCTCGAGCGCGGGGTCTTTCAGCATCTCGCCGGGCTCGACGGCGTGGGCGGGGGCCCATACGCCCGCGAGGAGGAAGGCGAGCGCGGCGAGCAGCAGAGAACGCACCCTCGCGGCACGGTGACCTGGGTACCCGCCTTCATGCCGGAGGCGTGTCTTCGACACGACGCGGGGATGACATCGCAATTGTGTAGGTTGGGTCAAGCGGAGCGCAGACCCAACACAACTCGGTGCGAGAGGCCGGTGTTGGGTCATCGCTGACGCTCGACCCAACCTACGGCGGCGCGCCGCGCGCGGCGGGGGGCGCCGATGCGGAGGCGGCGGTCGCTCAAGGAGAGGGCGCCGCCGAGCGCCATGAGAATCGCGCCGAGCCAGATGAGCCGCACCAGCGGGTTGAAGTAGAGGCGCACGACCCACCCCGCCCCGTCCTTCAGCTCGTCGCCCAGCACGACGTAGAGGTCGCCGGTGAGCGCGACGTGGATGGCGGCTTCGGTGGTGGGCTGGCGGGGCGCATCGTAGAGGCGCTTGGCGGGGCTCAGCTGCGTCACGGCGGAGCCGCCGCGCGTCACGGTGAGGAGGCCCACCTGCTCCTGATAGTTGGGGCCTTGGCCGGGAGCGACACCGCGGAAGGTGAGCTCATAGCCGGCGATCTCCGTGCTCTCGCCCGCACGCATCGTGACGACGCGCTCGCTCTGCCAGGCCGACGTGGCGACGATGCCCAACAGCGTGAGGCCGATGCCCGCGTGCGCCAGCGTGGAGCCGTAGGCGGAGCGCGGCAGGCCGCGGGCCCGACGCCATGTCTCGTCGGCGCCAACGGCGAAGAGCTTCACGCGCGTGGCCCATTCCGAGACCGCGCCGGCGATGATCCAAACCCCCAGCGCGATGCCGAACGGCGCCAGCCACGGCCCACGCCAATGAATCGCGGCTGATATGACGAGTGCGAGGAGAGCCAAGAGCGCCGCCGCAAACAGCCGCTGCACGGCGCCGTAGAGGTCGCCCCGCTTCCAGGCGAGGTAGGGCCCGAACGGCATCGCCGCCAGCAGCGGCAGCATCAGCGGACCGAAGGTCAGGTTGAAGTATGGCGGGCCGACGGAGATCTTGGCGCCGGTGAGCGACTCGAGGATGAGCGGATAGAGCGTGCCGATGAAGACGGTGGCGCAGCCGGTCGTCAGCAGCACGTTGTTGAGCACCAGCGCGCCCTCGCGGCTGACGGGCGCGAACAGGCCGCCCTGCTGCAAACGCGGCGCCCGCCAGGCGTAGAGCGCCAGCGCTCCGCCGATCAGCACGATCATGATGGTGAGGATGAAGATGCCGCGCCGCGGATCGACGGCGAAGGCGTGTACGGACGTGAGGACGCCGGAGCGCACCAGGAAGGTGCCCAAGAGGCTGAGCGAGAAGGCGAGGATGGCGAGCAGGATGGTCCAGACCTTGAGCGCCTCGCGCTTCTCCATCACCAGCGCCGAGTGCAGCAGCGCGGTGGCGGCGAGCCACGGCATGAAGGAGGCGTTCTCGACCGGGTCCCAGAACCACCAGCCGCCCCAGCCCAGCTCGTAGTAGGCCCACCAGGAGCCCATGGCGATGCCGAGCGTCAGGCACATCCAGGCGGCGAGCGTCCACGGCCGCACCCAGCGCGCCCAGGCGGCGTCCGTGCGGCCTTCGATCAGCGCGGCGATGGCGAAGGAGAAGGCGATCGAGAGCCCGACGTAGCCGGCGTAGAGGAAGGGCGGGTGGAAGGCGAGCGCGGGGTCTTGAAGGATCGGGTTGAGGCCGCGGCCCTCGGGCTGGGGCGGGATGCGCAGGAAGGGATTGGAGGCGAGGATGATGAAGAGCAGGAAGGCCACGGCGATGCCGGCCTGCACGGCCAGCACGTTAGCCCGCAGCGTCGTGGGCAGATTGCTGCCGAAGAGGGCGACGGCGGCGCCGAAGACGGCGAGGATCAGCACCCACAGCAGCATGGAGCCCTCGTGGTTCCCCCACACGCCGGAGATCTTGTAGATCAGCGGCTTGGCCGTATGCGAATTGGCCCACACCGTCTCCACGGAGAAGTCCGACGTGACGTAGGCGTGCATGAGGGCGAGGAAGGCCGCGAGCACGAGGCAGAGCTGGACGAGGGCGGCCGGCTCGGCGACGGCCATCAGGCGCGGATCGCGCTTCCGCGCGCCCCACGCGGGCAGCGCCATCTGCACCAGTGCCGCGGCGAGCGCCAGGATGAGGGCGAAATGTCCGAGTTCGACGATCATGGGGCGGCCGCGCTCCAGCTGGTCGGGCGGGGAAAACCTCCGCGCTTGTCATCCCGGGCTTTATGCCCGGGATCCACAGCGCAACATGCTCCTTGCTGCTCGGTCTTACGCCGACGGATGCTCCGGGAGCTTGCGGATGGCTGGATCCCGGGGACAAGCCCCGGGATGACACCGTACGGAGATGTCACCGTCATTTCGTCACGCGGTCCCTGGGTTTGGCGGCACCTTGCCAGACGCCTTGCTCTTTGAGGGCTTTGGCGACTTCGGGGGGCATGTAGGTCTCGTCATGCTTGGCGAGCACGGTGTCGGCGAGGAAGCGGCCGGCGGCGTCGAGCTTGCCTTCGGCGACCACCCCTTGGCCCTCGCGGAAAAGGTCGGGGAGGATGCCTGTATAGCTGACGGTGATGGTCTTGACGGCATCGGTGATGACGAACTCCACCGACGTGCCGGCGCCGCGCTTGAGGCTGCCATCGGCCACGAGGCCGCCGAGGCGGATGCGCTTGCCGGCCGGGATATTCTTCTCGGCCACCTCCTTGGGCGTGTGGAAGAAGACGATGGTGTCGCGCAGGGCGATGGCCACGAGCAGTACCGCCAGCGTCAAGACGCCGATGCTCAGCACGATGAAGACGGCGCGGCGCTGCTTGCGGGTCATGGTGGCGCGCTCCGCAATTCCCTCTCCCCGTTCTTCAATTGGGCGAGGGTTTGGGTGAGGGGCGACCAAGAGCACCCTCGGAACTTGGAGCTGCCCCTCACCCCGACCCTCTCCCCGCGTCGAAGCAGAGCGAGGTAGGGTTGGCGATGCGCGGGGAGAGGGAGATGCATGCTCGTCATGAGCCGAGCCCGAGGGTCTTGGCAAGGGCGGCGAGGTCGGCCAGCGCCTTCTCGTCGGCGGTGAAATTCTTGCGCGCGTCGGAGAGCGCGGTGCGGGCGTCCTGGCCACGGCCGAGAACGGCATAGGCGTTGATCAGGCGCTGCCAGCCAGCGAGATCGCGACCGTCGCGCTTGAGGCGCTCGGCAAGGCCATCGACCATCTGCGCGATCATGCGGGCGCGAGCTTCGGGCGACAACCCCTGAGCGGCCGCCACGTCTGCGGCCGTGGGTCCGGGGCCGGGCGGCGCGACCGTGTCGGCGCCGGCAAGGCGCCGGGAAACCTCGGCGATGCGGACTTCCACGGTCTGCCGCCACGGGACTCCGGCCGACGCCTCCGACAGCAGCACTTTGTAGTCGGAGAGCGCGTCGGCGAGCCTGCCGTCCTGCTCCTTGGCCAGCGCCAGCCAGAAACGCGGCTCGGGCCGGCCGGGATCGCGTTGCAAGATCTTCTCGAAGGCGAGACGGGCGTCCTCGCCGACAATGCCGTCGGCGGCGAGCACGGCGGATTCGGCAAACCCGGCCAGCCGCCGCATCGTCTCGCCCTCGATGCGCGCGGCATTGGCATAGGCGGCGGCGGCCTCGCGGAAACGCCCGAGCTTGAAATAGATGGGGGCGATGACGTCCCAGCCCTGGCCGTCCTCGGGGTGCTCGCGCAGTTGCGCTTCGACCTTGGCGATGAGCTCCGTCACGTTCGCCTGCTCGAGCGGGAATTGGGCACGGCCCGCCATGGGATAGGACGGCAGGTCCGGGGAGCCGTGCGTGAGATAGAGAGCGAGAGTGAGGAGGGGAACGAGGGCGGCGACAGCGATCGCCACTGGAGCGCGCCGAAGCGGGAGGGCGACGCGGGTTTTCTCGGCGCTATCGTCGTTGGCAGCGGCGCTGGCGAGCAGGCGGCGCGAGACCTCGGTATTGGCGGCGGCCGCCTCGGCCTCGTCGACGAGCCCCCGCGCGCGCTCGGCTTCGATCTCGTCGAGCTGGTGGCGATAGACGGCAAGCGTGCCGGCCTCGGGCCCGTCCCCCTCGCGCGCGGGACGGCCGAGCGGGGCCAGCACGATGGCCAGCATCGCCGCGGTCAGCATTGCGAAGAGAAGCCAGAGGAGCATGTTTTGCCAATCAAGCGCGCCCGAGTGGGGTTAGCCCCCTCGCTTCCAGCGTCGCGGCCGGATTGGCACCGCGGAGGCGAGGGGTCTGACCCCGTCACTGCAATAGGACCGGGGCCGCCGCGTGGCAAGGCAGGGGAACATCGTCGAATGAAAAGAGCCCGGGAATCGCTCCCGGGCTCTGGTGTCGCTGCGGCTGCAGACGCGGTTACAGTCGGCGATTGAGATCGGGGGAGGCCATGGCAACGACCGAGTCGGCCGCAGCTGCTTCCACCAGCACCTTGCACGCCTCCGAGTAGTTCGGCGGCTCGGTGCCCATCTTGCCGGTGAACCGATCGTAGTAGTCCTCCGGCACCGTCACGTTGCCGGTCTGCGGAATCTGCACCCACACGAACTCGCGGTTCCACTTGCGCTCGACGAAGGGCGCCATCGAGCACGTCTGGATGGCTTCCGTCGTGGGCGCGACCGTGGACGTGTAGCGATACGTGGCGGTGGGCGGCATCGGATAGCGCACCCGACGGACGTCGTCCTCTTCCTCGATGACGGCGAGCGACAAGACGCCGATGCAGGCCTCATAGTCCGGGTCATCGAGACCCGCGCAGCGGTAGAAGCGGTCGTAATAGAGCTCCGGAACCGTGAGGTAGCCGAAGCCTGCGACTGCGACCCAGAAGAATGCGCCCTTCCAGTGCCGCTGCACGAAGGGTGCGAGCCGGAGATGGAGGGCAGCATTGGGGGCTTTCAAGAGCGCGAGCTTGGGCTTCAAGTTCTTCGGCACGCTCAGCCGGCCCACGAAGTTCTTATTGCCGACGACCGCCTTGTGCAGGGGAAGCTTGGCGAAGTTCAGCTTGCCGGTGCTCAGAGTGGTCTTCTTCACGAAGCTTGATGTGGGGACCTTGTTGATCTTCGCCAGCTTGAGCGGCTTGTGCACAACCGCGCGGCGCAGCGTGTTCGTCTTGCTGACGGACTTGACGAACGTCTTGTTCGTGGTGCGGGCAAACGAGCGTCCGCTCGACATTGAATGCGACGACGAAGACGAAAAGGACATTCCTCGACCGCGAGCCTCCGCTGGCGTCGCGTCGTAAAGCGCCATCAGCGCGAGGGCCGCGACCGATGCTGAGGCGAGACTGAAGGTTCTCATGTGGGCATCCTCCTGGTGTTGTACTTGCGCGGCACCATAGATGGTTGCGGAAATTGCGCTGTTCCTTGCGGAACAAGCCGGGACGCCGGGAGGCATCGGCGCGCGCAAAATAAAAATGCCCCGGCCGCGCGGGCCGGGGCGAAGACGAATAGCGGGATGTTGGAGCTATGGTGTCAGACCCGGAGGGTCTGACGCCTTGTCAGGCGACCTGGGTCCAGGTGCCGTCGGGGTTGCGGCAGGCGGTGCCGCGCATGGCCTGCGGACGGCCGTCGATCCACACGCGATGCACGAAGTCGCGGCATTGTGCGCCGCTGCGGTAGTGATAGTCCTCGACGATGATTTCGCCGTAGCGGCCGTTGTCCGGATTGCGCCAGCGCACCGGCTGGCGAGGCGCCCCGCGCTCCCAGGCGTCGAACTCGGCCTGGCGGGCGAGCTCGCGGTCGCGCTGATCGAGCGAGCGACCAATCTCGTTGCCGACGATGCCGCCGACCACCGCGCCGGCGAGCGTGGCAGCAACCTTGCCGCTGCCCTTGCCGAACTGGTTGCCGATGATGCCGCCGGTGATGGCGCCGATGGCGGTGCCACCTTCTTGGTTGTTGGCGCAGGCAGTAACCAGCAGCGCGGCAGCAAGCGCCCCCGTCAGTAGATAAATCCTCATGGCGATCTCCCGTCCCCCGGCGGCTCGGCCGTTCCCTCGAGCGGCGCGCACGGCCGCCGAATAATGCTTTGAACCGAAGTTCGCGGTCCGATTCGGGCCAAAGTGCGGCTTTCCGCCCGAAAATAAGCACTTAGTCCCGAGTCGCAGGTCGGTCAAGCGGCGAGCGGCAGGGTGAGCTTGGCGGACAGGCCGCCGTGCTCGGAGCGGGTGAGCTCCAGCTTGCCGCTGTAGGAGTGGGCCAAGTCGGCGACGATAGAGTGGCCCAGCCCGGAGCCGGGCTTGGTCTCATCCAGGCGCCGGCCGCGAATGACGGGATCGGCCATCTGCTCCTCCGTCAGGCCCGGACCGTCGTCGTCGACGCGGATCTCGAGCCAATTGCCGGAGCCGTTGGCCGTAGACGGCAGGGAGGCCGCCGCCAGGATCACCTTGGAGCGCGCCCACTTGGAGGCGTTGTCCAGCAGGTTGCCCAGCATCTCCTCCAGATCCTGGCGCTCGCCTTGGAAGCGGGCGCCCGGCGGACAGTCCATGGAGAAGGAGAGATGCTTGTCGCGATAGATGCGCTCCAGCGCGCGAATGATGGATTCGCTCACGGGGCGCACCTCGGTGACACGGCCGATCACGCCGATGCGCGCCGCCATGCGCGCGCGATCGAGGTAGAGATTGACCTGGTCGGCCATGATCTGGGCCTGCTCGGCGACCTTGCGCGCCAGCGGACCGGAATCTTCGCGGGCCTCGTTGGTGATGACGGCAAGCGGCGTCTTCAGGGCGTGCGCCAGGTTGCCGACGTGGGTGCGGGCGCGCTCGACGATGTCCTGATTGGACTTGAGGAGCGCGTTCAACTCCTGCTGCAGCGGCTCGATCTCGTCGGGCAGGTGCACATCCAGGCGCGTCGCCTCGCCCGAGCGCACGGCGGCCAGGCCCTTTTCCACCTTCGCCAGCGGAAAGAGGCCGAAACGGATCTGGAACAAGGTGACGGCGAGGAGGCCGATGCCGGCCAGCGCCAGCGCCAGCGTCAGCCGCGTGCGGAAATTGTACAGGCTGGTCTCCACCTCGCCCAGGGTTCCGGCGACCGCAACGGAGTAGCGCTGCGCCTTTTTGCCCTCGCCGAAGACGTAGATGGTCTCGGCGACACGCAGCTTCTGCTCGAGCGGGCCATCGAGATTGGCCCAGCGCACCTCGCGTTCGTTGGGCTCGACCCCGTGCTCACTGGGGAGCGGAATGGTGAGGCCGGTGAGCGAGCGGGATGTCAGCAGGCGACCCGGTTTGTCGTCCAACGGCTTGATCTGCCAATACCAGCCCGAATGAGTGACCTCGAACAGCGGCTCGCCCACATCCTTGGGCGACCCTGGCTCGACATCCCCGTGGTCGATGGTGTCGGAGAGAACGACAGTGAGGAGCACGCCGAGGCGCCGATCGAAGCTCGTCTCGACCTCCGCCCGATACAGCGAATAGATGATGGCGCCCGCGATCGGCAGCACCAGCAGGTTCCAGGCGGCCGCGGTGGCAAAGAGCCGGAACGCCAGCGAGTTAGTTGTCATCGCCCTCCTGCGACAGCCGATAGCCCAGGCCGCGGATGGTCTTGATCATCTCCGGCGGGATCTTCTTGCGCAGCCTGCCGATGAACACCTCGATGGTGTTGGAGTCGCGGTCGAAGTCCTGCTCGTAGAGATGCTCCACCAGCTCGGTGCGCGACACCACGCGCTCGTTGTGATGCATCAGATAGGCGAGCAGGCGGTATTCGTGCGAGGTGAGCTTGATCGGCTGACCTCTCAGCGTGACCCTGGCGGTCTTGGTGTCGAGGCGCAACGGCCCGCACTCGAGGTCGCTCTTGGCGTGGCCGGAGGCGCGGCGCACCTGGGCACGGATGCGCGCCAGCAGCTCCTCCATGTGGAAGGGCTTGGCGACGTAGTCGTCGGCGCCGGCGTCCATGCCGGCCACCTTGTCGCTCCAGCGGTCGCGGGCGGTGAGGATGATCACCGGCATCTTGCGCTCGGCGCGGCGCCACTGCTCAAGCACGCTGATGCCGTCCATCTTCGGCAGGCCGGTGTCGAGGATGACGACATCGTAGGGCTCGGTCTCGCCGAGGAAGTAGCCCTCCTCGCCGTCGAAGGCGGCATCGACCGCGTAGCCGGCGTCCGTCAGTGCCGAGACCAGCTGGCGATTGAGATCGCGATCATCCTCGACGACCAAGGCGCGCACGGCTCTCTCCCCTTCGCTTCCCGCGATGTGACGGGGTCAGACCCCCCGCGCATAGGGTAGCGCAAAATGCCCCACCGTCGTGGCGAGGGGTCTGACCCGCGGTCGGGGGGATTATACAGGGGGTGCCGGCGCTTGCGCTAGGTCGGGCGGGTAGGCGGGTCACATGCTGAGGGTGACTTGGCGCCGCTCCAGGGGCGTGCTCGTGCGCAGGCGGCCGTAAATCGCCATGATGGTGCCGATCAGCCCCCCCGCCGCCTGCGCAAAAGTCACGACGTTGTCGCCCAGCTGGTGGACGAGCTCAGCCGTGATGTTGAGGCCGAAAACCGGGCCCAGGGTCGGGAGCACGGTCGACAGCGTGGTGATGATGATGCCCTGGATGGTCATCCAGTTGCCCCACCACTTGGCGTCGGGGAGAGCAGGAGTCTGGTCGGTTTCGGTGGGCATGGGCTTTGGGCCTTTCGGTTGCGAGGGAACGAGGGGGGGCATGGAACGATCGATCTCGCCGGCCAGCGCCAGCGTGGTGTCGACGCGGGAGAGCCAGCCTCTGCCGAAGCGCCAGAACGTCGGCAGCGAGCGGTAGCGCCGGCGGCGGACGTCGGCATAAGCGGCAAGCGTCTCCTCGACGGGATGGCTTGCGACTGCCGCAAGCGTCAGCGGGCCGATCTCGCCGTCGGCATCGGCACGGACGGCCTGCTGCAGCATGCGCGCGGCGCCGGCGACGCCCTGGTTGACGGCGGCATCGAAATGGAAGAGCGCCAGCGCGGGGGGCAGTTCGGGACACGCGGCGGCCTGCCAGTAGTTCTCATGGTAGATGCGCCGCACGGTATCCCGCGGGATCGCCTTGAGCGCGGCCTTCATGGCGGCGAAATTGTCGGAGGTTAGCGCGACGCCCTTGTCGCGCACGAACTCGCCGAGCGTGATGCCGAGGTTGGTGGGGCCGCCCGGATCGTAAGGATCCTCGTCGTAGCCGCCCTCCATCTCGAGCACGTGGATGAGCGCGCGCTCGAACACCGCATCGCTTGCCTGCAGCGGCGGCTTCGGCGCGGAGGGCGGCGTCGCCGCCGCGCTCGAAGGCCAGCGCACGCCGACGACGCGGGAGCGCGGGAAGGCCTCCACGGAGACGGCGTCGCCCTGGTTGCCGGCGAACAGCACGATGTCGGACGCGGTGAGACCGACGAGAAAGCCGACGTGGCCGAGGCTCGGATCGTCGCCGCGGCTCAAGACGGTGATGGCGCCCGTGCGCGGCTCGGCGAGCGCCTCGCCCCAGGCGAGGTAGGAGCGCGCCATGAGCGAGCG
>JRHI01002246.1_pt1 | contig 13691 bp, 16 predicted proteins | sample 215371 | NCBI WGS metagenome assembly JRHI01 (sample SAMN02929681, study PRJNA255918) | sediment metagenome | biome: cave system; feature: Ice Cave; material: Sediment; isolation source: sediment from deep within a dark volcanic ice cave with no known source of... ...
CCACACTACTCCGCTTAGATGGATAGCCCGTTCGCGGCTATTTAGGCGCGGCTATTTAGGTTGTAGGTGGGCGGGGAGTAGGCCACGTACTTGATGTGGTACTTGCCCGACACGGTGGCCGCGCCGCCCGGGAGCGCCGGCCCTGCCGGCGGCGGTCCCACCGAGGACGCGGCGGTCACAGGCGGCGCCGCGTCGGCGGTGGTAGAAGTCAACGGAGCGGCGCTCGGGGCGGTTGTGGTCTGCACGGTGGTCACGATCACCTGCGCGTGCCCCCGCAGCTCGACGCAACCAGGGCAAGACCCGCTGCGAGCGCGGCAGCAAGGGGTCGGGGGTGGCGACGAAGAGTCGGCCGGAAGGGGATCGCCGGCATGTCACCGATGCTATCCGGCCCTCGCCGGCCCGGGGGGACCCGCCTCCGCTGGCCATGTGGCCGGCTCCGGCACCCCTATCCCCAGCTGAAGCCGACCGCGGACGGGAGCGGCTCGAGCGGGCTGGCCGGGAGGCCATCCGGGGGGATCGCCAGGTTGTAGCCGGTCGGGGCGATGTCGTTGGGCGTCTCGGCGTGGAACAGCGACGCCAGGTACTGGATGTGCTCGCGGCCCGGACCCAGCTCGAACTGCCCACCGCCGTAGTTGCCGATCCCGCGCGCCGCGCAGTGGTCGTAGGCGTCGAGCACCGAACGCAGGCCACCCAGGCGCGACGGTTTGATGTTGACCATCCGCGGTGGAAATGGCAGGGCGTCGATGTCGGCCACGCCGTGGATCGGCTCATCCCAGGTGATCCGGTCGCGGTGGGCCACGAGCACGGCGTCGGTCTCAGGCGTCAGCGCCGGATCCTCGATCCACGCTTCGGGGAACGCTTCGGCAACGCGGCGGTAGAGGTCCGGGTCTGCCGGGTTGTCGACCACCGAGCCGACATAGAGGCCCTTCAGGTCGACCGACTCGACGGCTCCGGTCGCCACCAGTGCCGCGATCAGCTCATCAGTCCAGGATTTCGTCGGGTCGAGCTTGAAGCGGAGCGTCGGGTAGCGCTCGAGGCGGTCGCGCAGCGGCGCGATCGTGGCCGGCTCGCCGAGGCGCAGCGACACGACAAAATGGACCGGCTGGGGTTCGCGGCCGAGCGCCGCGGCCAGTGAGAGTCCTTGTTGGCGCAGGGCGAGGTCGAGTGCGGCAGAGTGGAAAGTCCAGCGCCGATAGAGGCGGGAGACCTCACGCTGGGGCGGCTTGCTGAACAGGTCGAGGGTGTCGACATGCGCACAGAACGCCGCCAGTGTCCAGCGTCCGGCGACCGGCGCGCTCGGGCCGGCGTGCTGCATCAGTTCGTGGTCGACCGCGTCGTAGACGACGTCCTCGCCGCAGCCGGTCTGGCCGCCTCCGTGGAGCGCGACGACCGTCGACCGGCGCTCGAAGTCGCTTGACACCTGAGCGAGCAGACCAGCGAGCGTGTAGCCGTCGATCACGAGCGGCAGCGGCGCGAGCGCCTCCCAGCTGCTCATGTCGCGGCCCGCGGCTCCGGCGCCGGAGGCGGGCCTTCGAGTCGGGCGACCAGCTCGTCAAGGCGGAGCTCCTCGAGGCCGCGCCCGACCGCCTCGAGCTCGCGGGCGCAGAACTCGATCAGCGTGCGGCCCTCCCCGACGAGCTCGAGCGTCTCGCGCAAGCCGGCTTCGCCGCCGTCGAGGCGGCGAATGACCTGCTCCACTCGTCCGAGTGCGCTCTCGTAGGTCAGCTCGTCCGCGCCGTCCGCGCCGTCCGCGCCGTCCGCATGCTCAGAAGCGTTCACGGCTCGCAGATCCTAGCCGCCACGGCGCCATCCGCGAAGCGCAGGCGAACCGACCCGGCAAGTAGCGCGTCGCGCGCCGTGAAGATCAGCTCGCCGTCGCCGCCCTCAACGATCGCGTAACCGCGCCTGAGCGTTCGGTCTGGATCGTGGGCCGAGAGCGCCAGCCCGAGCCGCTCGAGGTCGCTCGGGCGACGCCCGGCGCATTCCAGCGATGCTGACCGCGCTCGCTGGGCGGCCACACGCGCCCGGCTCACATTGCCCGTCCGCTCGGACGCCAGCCGCCGCCGAGCGCTGGCTCGCAGCTCGCGCACGCGTTGGTGGAGGGCCACCCGATGGCGGGCGACGTGCTCTGCTGGTGCCCGCGATAGTGATGCCAGCGCCCGCGCGCGCCCGAGCACCGCGCTGCGCCCGTGGGCTCCAAGGCGCTCGGCGAGTGCCCGCAGCGCGACTCGGTCCTCGCCGCAGTTGACCGGGACCGCCGCCTCGGCCGCGTGTGTCGGCGTCGACGCGCTCGCGGCGGCCACGTCGTCGAGCAGGGTGCGATCGCTGTGGTGGCCAACCGAGGCGATCACTGGCACCGGGAGGAGTGCGACCGTGCGGCAAAGCGACTCGTCGCAGAATGCCATCAGATCCAGGAGCGAGCCACCGCCGCGCGCCACGATGATCACATCGACCTCCAGCGCCGCAAGGTCGCGGAGCGCCGCGGCGATACGCGGAGCGGCGTGGCGGTCCTGCACCGGGGCGAAGGCCCAGACCAGCCGCCCGGCCCAGCCCCGTCGCCGCAAAGCGGCGAGCACATCGTCGCGCGCTTTGCCGGTTTCCCCGCAGATCACCCCGATCGTCCGCGGGACCGCCCGTATGTGCAGCTGCTTCTGTGGTTCGAGCACGCCCTCCGCCGCGAGCCGGCGGCGCAACCGGGCGACCTGCGCGAGCAGGTCGCCGAGGCCGGCCACACGCAAATCGCTGACTGTGAACGAGAACGAAGGTGAGGAGGTAGCACTCCCCGGGTAGTAGTCGCAGCCCCCGGCGAGCACCACGCTGGCCCCGTCGGCCAGCTCCGTGGTCAGCTCACCCAGCCGGTCCCAGTCGTTCCGCCACATCGCGCACGCGATCGCCCCATCCGCGTCGCGCAGCTCGAAGTAGACCCGGGCAGCGGTCGGCGGGCGCAGATTGACGATCTCGCCGACGAGCTGAACTCGCGCGAACGCCCGCAGCCGCTCGCGTAGTCCAGCCACGTAGCGCCCGACGGGGAACGGCCCCGCCAGCGGCGATCCGGGGATGCCGGTCGCTGGTGTCCGGACGAGCGGTCGCTCCGCCATCGGCCGCGCTGCTCAGCCGGCGAGTGACGGCAGCGCCCGCTGTCCGTCCTGAGCCGCACCGCCACGCGTTTCGCCGTCGTAGCCGAGCGCTTCGAGCCGGCGGATCTCGCGCAGCCCGGCGATCCGCGCCGGGTCCTCCGGCGGCAGCGAGATGATCAGCTTGAGGATGCGATTGCGCAGTTGGAGCGCGAAATGCGGCGTCGATGCACCGCTCAGCTGGCGGATGTCCTCGACCGACACCGAGTGTCCGGGGCTGCTCCGTTGCGGGGTTTCGGCTTCACTCATCGGACCGGCGCGATCTCCAGCAGCTTGTCGATGCTCGTCTGAGCGGCGAGCGAGATCTCGCTCCCGTCGCCGACCAGCCAGGCGTGATTGTAGACCCCGTGGGCCGGGTCGCTCGCGTAGCCCGGCTGCGTGTCGAGCAGAAACTGGATAACCGCTTGCGGAAGCGGCCCGCCGGAATGGTCGACCAGCAGCAGAGCGCCATAAGTGCCGGTCGCCGAGAGCGCCGCTGCCGCCGGCGCCGCGAGCGGCTGCCCGCTGTTCGCCACCACCAGGCCGCGACCGGCCTGGATCGGACCCCAGCCGAAGTCGCCGTCCTGATAGCGGGCGAACGCCGCCGCCGTGGCAACCGGGTCGGCGCCCTCGATCCGCTTGACGCGGCCAAGCTTCTTGAGCCCGACGATCGCCGCGCGACCGATCACCGAGCCCGGGCCGATCACGAAGATGCGCGGCTGCTGCAGGCGGCCGATCGCGTCGCGCGTCTCGGGCGGCACCGAATTTCGTGTCACGAAGAGGATCGGATCGCCGCTCTTGGCGGCCCAGGCGGCCGCCGGCATCGCGAACGCCGGAGCGTCGCTGCTCACGACCATCACCCGGTTGTCGGGCGGTCCGCCCGCGCTCGCGGCGTAGGTCGCGACGCGCGCCGCCAGGGCGGCCGGGTTGACGCCCGCGAGGCGAACCGTGTGCGCTGCCGACGGGCTGGCCGTGTTGCCGACGCGGATCACCTTGTCCGGGTGCAGCCGGCGAAATGCCGCACTGCCCGCAGAGCTCATGTCCTGGCCGCGGGTGAGGATCAGCGGCGCCCGCACACGCGAGTTCATCAAGACGCTCGCGACGAGGGCCGCATGCCAGTCACCGCCGTCGGCCAGCGCTACAGCCGGCGGACGCTCTTCCGGTCCGGGAAAGACGGTGACCGCCACCCCCGCCGACTCCGCCAGGGCGTCGCCGCCGGCGATGCGGGTCGTGTTCTTCGTCGCCAACAGCGGCAGGCCCGCCACCAGTGGCGCATCGCCGGCGCCGGCTGCGCTCACAGCCACGGTGCCGGACGACCCGAGTCTCGAGACGACCACGACGACGAGCAGCAGCACGATCACGGCGAGCAGCACGAGCGACGTCCGCGTTCGCAGCGACGCCGGGATCGGCAGCGCGGCCAGCTTCGCCGTGGGCCGCGGCACGCGGACCCGGAGCCGCCGCCGCTGCTTGGGTGCCGCAGCCTGCACCACCGCGGCCTCCTCCCGCCGGCGCCGCCGGCGCGCGAGTGGTCGCGGCAAATGTGGCCGGCGGCGCTTGGAGCCTTGTGGCTTCGGCTCCTTGGGAGTTCGCGCGGAGCGGCGGATGCGCGGGAGCTTGGGACGGCGCATGGCCCCGGACAATACGCGCCCGCCCGTCACGACGGCTCCCCTCGACGCCGATCGGCGGTCGGTGCGTCTATCGTTGGCGGCCGATGACCGAGGTCTCCGCACGCAACCGCATCGCAATCGACGTCGACCGCACCCTCTGCTTCGGCTTCGGTGATTGCGTCGACACGGCCCCGGCGGTGTTCGGCCTCGACGACGACGACGTCGCTTACGTGATCGATCCTGACGGCGCGGAGCTCGACATGGTCATCGAGGCCTCCCAGAACTGCCCAGTCGACGCGATCATCATCTGCGACGAGTCCGGCGTCCAGATCTATCCCTAGCCAGGGGTGCCGGAGCCGGCCAGTGTGGCCGGTGTAACCTCTGGGGCACACCCTCTGGGGTGCACCCTCTGGGGCACAGGCAGGCAGGTAGGTGGGTCCCGCCGGGCCGCAGGCCCGGATCTCATCTGGGTGCCGTACCCTCAGGGGCAGAGCGAGCCGGCCACCGTGGCCGGCGGGGGTTGCCGCGCCCGGGCCCCAAAGGGGCCGCAACAGATCCATGGCGCCCTCTGTCCGGCGAGGTCGCAGAATTCGCTGCACGAGACGTTGCCGATCTGGTAGCTTGGCGCCCGAACGCCGAATCTTCAGTCCGATACTGAAGAACGGGGGACCCGAGTTGTTGGGGCGAATCTCACGGTTGTCCGTGAGGAGCGCGGTCTTTTCCGCGCCAGCCCGTCAGCTAACCCCGCAGGCTGAGGAAAGAGGTTGCTGGGTGCGTTTGCGAACGATCTGTGGCGTGCTGACCGCGGCCGGGCTGATCAGCGCCCCGACGGCGTTTGCCCAGAACGTGAGCCCATCCGGCGGGGCGGCCTACGCCGCGCCGGTCCAGGCAGTCAAGCCAGCGCCGAGCCCGCCGGCGGCCGGGCTCCCGTTAGCGGTGGGAGTCCCGCCCGCCGCCGCTCCCGTCGTGCCTGGCGCGGGCGTCCCACCGGCACCCACCGCGATCGCGCCGGCGCAGACCGGAGGTCAGGTCTATGGGGTCGTAACGCCGACCGTGGCGCCCGTCGTAATCCCGGGCGCCGCCGCCCAAATCCTTCCCGACGGCACCGCTGCGGCGCCTGCCGACGCCCCGCCGGCCGTCCAGGCCGCGATCTTCGCCGCGAACCAGATCGTCGGCCGGCCTTACGTCTACGGCGGCGGGCACCAGGCGTTCATCGCCTCGGGCTACGACTGCTCGGGCACCGTGTCGTTCGCGCTCCACGGCGCCGCGCTGCTCGACACGCCGATGGACTCGAGCGAGCTGATGGGTATCGGCGTCCGCGGCCCCGGCAAGTGGATCTCGATCTACAGCAACCCCGGTCACGTGTTCATGACGATCGCCGGCCTGCGACTCGACACGAGCCGAGCCGGTGACCCCGCGGGCCTTCCCGGTCCGCGCTGGCGACCGCTGCTGCGCTCGCACCGCCACTTCAAGGTCCGCAGCCTCCCCGGCCTCTGATCGGCCGGCAGGGTCCCCCGCGCCCGCGTGCGGCGGTCGGCTAGGCTAACTGCTGCACCCGACCAGGAGGATCAGATGCCCGGCTTGACGGGACGCATGTCAACGATCGTCAAGGCCAAGGTCTCGAAGCTGCTCGACCGCGCTGAGGATCCGGCCGAGACGCTCGACTACAGCTATGAGAAGCAGCTCGAGCTGCTCCAGAATGTCAAGAAGGGCATTGCTGACATCGTCACCTCGAAGAAGCGCCTGCAGATGCAGGAGACGACGATGACCCAGCAGGTGGTCAAGCTCGACACCCAGGCCCGCCAGGCGCTCGCCGCCGGGCAGGAGGATCTGGCCAAGGTCGCGCTGGAGCGCAAGCAGACGATCCAGGCCGAGCTCCAGGGCCTCGATACCCAGATCGCCGAGCTCGAGGGCCAGCAGCAGAAGCTGACCGAGTCCGAGCGCAAGCTCCGCTCGAAGATCGAGGCCTTCCGCACCAAGAAGGAGGTCATCAAGGCTCAGTACTCCGCGGCCGAGGCCCAGGTCCGCATCTCGGAGGCTGCCACCGGCGTCGGCGAGCAAATGGCGGACGTCGGCCTCGCGATGCAGCGGGCGGTCGACAAGACCGAGAACATGCGCGCCCGGGCGAGCGCCGTCGAGGAGCTCGAGGCGGCCGGCACGTTCGACGACATCACGGCGCTCGGCACCGGCAAGGACGACATCGATCGCCAGCTCGAGGCGGTCTCGAGCTCGAGCGCCGTCAACGACGAGCTCGCCCGACTCAAGGCGGAGCTCGGCAGCGGCTCGACGCCGCCCCAGCCGCAGATCGGCGCGCACGCCGGAGAGGGCCAGGCCAAGCCGTGATCGTGAGGATCTTCAGTGAGAACCAGTACCGGGTGCCCGAAGGCGCGATCGAGCGCATGAACGAGCTCGACAACGCCTGCGTCGCCGCAGTCGAGGCCGGTGACGAGGTGCGCTTTCGCACGTGCTACGAGCAATTGCTGACACTCGTCAGGACCGAGGGCGACGCGCTCGCCGAGGATGCCCTGACCGGGTCCGACCTGATGCTCCCGCCGGCCGACATCACGATGGACGAGGCCCGCGTCGAGTTCACCGGCGAAGGTTTGATCCCGGGGTAGTTTTTTTTGGCTCCAGGCCGCCCCAACCAGGGGTCTGTCGCAGCCACATCGAAGACCTGGCGGGGTAGCGGCACTCTTCACGTCTTGGCGCCCCGTAAGGAACGGCTAAACCTCGGGCCCGCCGTTGCCGATTGGGGGGTATGCAAGGTGCACGCCCAAGCTGCCACCCCCGCGCGCTCCGGCTCCGAGCCGACCGCGATCGGGCCGAGCCGCTCGGCCGTGCTCCCGGCCCAGGCGCACCCGTCACCGGGCGGGGCGAGAACCCCACGCCGCACCACTCGCCGGCTCAAACCGAGCCCGAGTTGCGCGGCGCGAGAACCCCTCGGAGGAAACATGTCGCAGTCTCATGACAATCTCAGCAGCCGGGGGCGCGGGCGCGTCGCGCGGTTCGCGCTTGCCGGAGCCCTCACAGTCGGGGCGCTCGCCACGGTCCCGGTCGCACAAGCCAACACGCTCGTCAGCGTGCGTGCCCACGTCCACGGCGCCGACTCTGCTCTTCACGGCGTCGTCGGCGCCGCCGCGATCGGCGCGTCGGTAAGCGGCCCACTCGCCGATCTCAAGAAGGAGCTCCGCGCGGCCGGGCATGATTCGGCGAGGCTCTACAAGCACGCCCACTCATCCGTAGCCCGCGTCCACGCCGCGACCGCGCTGACGAAGCTCGCAGCTCAGCAGAGTCGCGACGCGACCGTGCTGACGCCGCTGCTCGGCACTCTCACCGGCTCCGGGCAGACCGACATCGCTGGCCTTGTCGCCTCCGCGACGCAGGGCCGCGAGCAGGCGCTGACGCTCGTCACGCAGCTGCTCGGCAAGCTCCCCACCTCCGCTCAAGCGCCGGTCGCCGGTGTCCTCGCCCAACTCTCCAACGCCGGTCTTGGCCAGGTTGGGTCGCTCGCAGGGTCGTTCTCACCCGGATCGATCGCCTGCCCGGCGATCGACGCCGTCAGCCAGGTCGTCGTCACAGTGCTCGCCGCGGTCCAGGCGGACCTCACCCGCGTCCAGTCGATGCTCCCTGTGCTTCCCGCCGGTGCCGCCGCCCAGTTCACCGGCGTCCTCAACGGACTTCCGACTCAGCTGACCTCGCTCGTCGCTAGCCTCAAGCAGGCATTCGGCTGCTCGAGCACAAGCCCGGCCGGCTCGCCGGCCACCGGTCCGCTGGCAATCGTCGGACCGCTGCTCGGCTCCGTCACGCAGATCGTCCAGGGGCTCCTCTCCAGCGTCCTGCCGAGCGTCGGCGCCGGCCAGGTCACCCCGTCCCTAGCGGCGGTCGGTCCGGTCTCCGGCCTGCTTGGCTCCGTCACGAGCCTCGTTCCCTCGATTGGCGGCCTGCTCGGCGGCGGCTCCGGTAGCCCGGTCGGCGGCCTGCTCGGCAGCGGCGGCCTGCTTGGCGGCCTGCTCGGCGGGATCCTCGGCCACTAGCACCCACCACCCAACGAGCATCGCCCGGGCGTCTGCGCCCCCTGACGGGGCGGGGCGCCCTCGGCGGTTCAGAAGGGGATGCCCCAGAGGGGGAACCAGCGCTCGATGTCCGCCTCGATCGGCAGCTCGCGTCCGATCTGCGCCTTGATCTGGAGCTCGCGCTCCGTCGCCCGGGCACCGTCCCCGGCTGGCACGAACGGATACCAGGCGCCCCGCTTGTAGTTGTAGATGAAGTAGATGGTGCCCAAGGGCTGACCGCTGAAGGCGAACACCGCGCAGAGCACGCGCTCGCCGTAGCCGCCGGTCTCCAGTGCGCTCGACACGGCGTTCACCGCCACCACGAGATCCTCGAGGCCCGGGTCCCGAACGATCATCCAGCGGTAGCCGAACGCGTCGTCGAAGCGCTCGACGGTCGCACCCAGTTCGCTGCCCGTCGCCCTCAGGACGTCCTCCATGTCCTTGACGATCGACTCGAAGTCGCTCGTCGCCAGCGGCTGGAAGACGATCCCGGCGACGCCGGCGGCGGTGATCGCGTGCTCGCCCTCGAGCGTGACGTACGCCGTCGAGAGGGCGAACAGCCGGTCCGGCGCCGGCCCCTTGACCTTGTGGCGTCCCGTGAGCGCGTCTCTCAGGCTCATCGACCGGTCTGGAGCTGGGTCTCGAGGCGCGCCAGAGCCGCGAGTCGCCGCTCGAGCGGCGGGTGCGTGGCGAACAGGTTGCTGACCGTCGTCTTGACGGCCGGCGGGATGATGTAGAACGCGGCGAGGTTCCGGGGCGCAGCCCGCAGATCCTGCTGGGGCACCCGCTTCATCGAGCCGCTGATCTTCACCAATGCCGACGCGAGCGCGCTCGGGCGCCCCGTGATCACCGCTGCGCCCCGGTCGGCGGCGAACTCGCGGTAGCGCGAGAGCGCCTGCATCAGCACGAACGAGACCGCGTAGACCGCAGCCGAGACGAGGATCACCAGGAAGAACGAATCGCCGCCGCCCTCCTCGTCCTCGCCGCCCCCGCCGAAAAAGAACCCGAACTGGACGATCATCGCGGCGATCGATGCGAAGAACGCCGCGATCGTCATGATCACCACGTCGCGGTTGATCACGTGGGTCAGCTCGTGGGCCATGACGCCCTCCAGCTCCGCCGGATCCAACAGCGCCAGGATGCCAGTAGTCGCGCAGACGGTCGCCGTCTTCTGCGAGCGCCCCGTCGCAAACGCGTTCGGCATCGCCGTGTCCACCACCGCGATCCGCGGCTTGGGCAGATCGGCCTGCAGGCACAGCCGTTCGATCGTCGCGTGCAGCAGCGGCTCCTCCTTGGCCGTGACCTCGCGCGCACCGCTCGCGTACAGCGCCAGCTTGTCGGACGCGAAGAACTGCACGAGGAACAGGCCGCCGCCGATCACGAGCAGCGTTATCCCGCGCGCGCCGGCGGCGATGACTGCGCCGATCAGCACGGCGTAGACCAAGCCCAGCAGGAACATCGTGCCTAGCATCCGGGCCGCCAGCCCCCGGTCGCGGCCGAACGTCGTGCGTCTGCTCGTCATCGCCCGATTGTCGCAGACCGGCAACCGCTCCAGAACAGCACGATCCGCGCGCCGCCCGCAGCCTAASSNGCCKRYTCRYRMTWAAGKCGGCGGGCGAATCCGCCGATGGAAGCGGATGGTGCGCGACCGCTCGCTGATCCCCGGTCTCGGCGCCGGCCTCTCGCTCCTCGCGGCAATCGGCTACGCGTTCTTCCTCACCGCCGCCCTGCTCGCCTTCCACTCCTGGCCGCGCGGCGCCACGACCGGCGAAGCCCGGGCTCTGATCGTCGCCGCCGACGGCCGCCCGGTGCGCGCGATCCTCGTTTCGCCGGTCGCTCGGTCGCCGCACCAAATCGCGGCGGCGACGCGCGCGTCCGTCCCGGCCGACCGCCACCCGATCGGCGCGCGGATTATTCCCAGCCACCGGCGCGGCACGCTCGTCGTGACGGCATCCAACCCGCCGGACGCGCCGCTTGCCTCGAGTCCCCGGCCGGCCGTGGCGCCCACCCCGGCCCCGGCCCCGACCCCGTCGGCCCCCGACCTCGCCGCAGCCGCCCAGGGCACGACGAAGTCCGTTGCCGCGCTCGTCACTGGTGCGACCGGTGGGCTCGCCACCACCGTCGCGCCGATCAGCCCGCTGCTCGCCGGCACCGTCGCCAACCTCGGCGTCACCGCCAGCGGCACGGTGAGCACGATCGGCAGCCGCCTCGCCGATGTTCTCCGGGGGTTCGCCGCCGCCCGGTAGGCTGAAGTTCGTGGGGCGCACCTACGACGGGATCGACGGCCACCTGCGCGACTGGATCGAGCGCCAGCACCTGTTCTTCGTCGCCACCGCTCCGCTCGCCGAGTCTGGGCATGTCAACACCTCGCCGAAGGGGCCGATCGGCACCCTGCGCGTGCTGGAGGCGAACAAGGTGGCCTACCTCGACGTCGTCGGCAGCGGCGCCGAGACGATCGCCCACCTGCGCGAGAACGGGCGAATCGTGCTGATGCTCTGCGCGTTCGACGGCCCGCCGCGCATCCTGCGCATCCACGGCCGCGGCCGCGTGCTCCTCGACGGCGCGCCCGGTTTCGCGCAGCTGCTCAGGCGAGCCGCGTTCACCCTGCCCGCCGTCGACGCCGTCAGGCGCGCCGTGATCGAGGTCGACGTGACCCGGGTCGCCGACTCCTGTGGCTACGGCGTGCCGCTGATGAGCTTCGAAGCGCAGCGCCCCCACGTCGACGCCTGGGCGGAGAAGAAGCTCCGCGTCGGCGGCGCTCTGGCGCTGCGGGAGTACCAGCAGGAGAAGAATGCGCTGAGCCTTGACGGGCTGCCCGCCGTCGAGCTCGACTGACACGAGACCGGCCCGCCGCGGCGATCGGCGCGATAATCGCTGGGCTCATGGCCGTCGCCTCCAAGCTATCGCCCGTCTTCCCCCTCGGTAGCCGGGTCAACTCGCGCGGACGGCTCGAGATCGGCGGGTGCGACACGATCGAGCTCGCCGGTGCCTTCGGCACCCCGGTCTACGTCGTCGCAGAGGACGACCTGCGTGCCCGCGCCAGGGCCTACCTCCGGGCGTTTCGGGCCGCCGGCGTCGAGGACTTCCAGGTCACGTTCGCCGCCAAGGCGTTCCCCTGCACCGCGGCGATGGCGCTTTTCGCGCAGGAGGGCCTCGGTTGCGACGTCGCCTCCGACGGCGAGCTCCATCTGGCGCTGCGGGCCGGGTTCGACCCGCAGATGCTCGTCTTCCACGGCAACGCCCGCTCGCAGGCCGAGCTCGGCCGCGCGGTCGCGGCCGGCGTCGGGCTGATCGTGATCGACAACTTCGACGACATCGACCGACTCGAGGCGCTCGGCGCCCGCCAGCGCGTGCTGATCCGCGTGACGCCCGGCGTCGCCGGGAAGACCCACGCCAAGATCTCCACCGGCCAGGCAGACTCGAAGTTCGGCCTCGGCCCGGCCGACGCACGCCGGGCGATCGAGCGGGTCGCCCGCGTCGCCGGCCTCGACCTCGTCGGCCTGCACATGCACATCGGCTCGCAGCTGCTCGACCTCGCTCCCTATCGCGCGGCGATCGCGGTCCTCGGCGAGCTGGGCCAATTCCCCGTCTACGATCTCGGCGGCGGTCTCGGCGTCGCCTATTCCCCCGACCAGCGGCCGCCATCGATCGAGGAGCTCGTCGGCGAGCTCGCCGCCGCCGCGCGCGCTCTCTTCGGTCCCGGTCGGCGGCTCCTTGTCGAGCCCGGCCGGTCGCTCGTCGCCAACGGCGGCGTCACCCTCTACACCGTGCAGAGCCTCAAGCGCAACGTCTCGACATGGGTCGGCGTCGACGGCGGGATGTCGGACAACCTGCGTCCGATGCTCTACGGGTCCCACTACGAGGTCGAGATCGCCGACCGCCTCGGCGGCGAGACCGTCTGCCACGTCACCGGCAAGCACTGCGAGTCGGGCGACGTGATCGTCCGCGGCGCCCGGCTCGACGATCCCCGGCCGGGCGACATCCTCGTCACGCCCGCGACCGGCGCCTACGGATACGCGATGGCCAACAACTACAACGGCGTGCCCCGGGCGCCGGTTGTCTTCTGCAGCGACGGCGAAGCCCGCCTCGTCGTTCGGCGCGAGACGCTCGACGATCTGCATGTCCGCGATGTCTGAGGTGCGTTCGCTTCCCGGCGACCCCAYGCTCTTCGCGGTCGGGCTGCTCGGTCACGGGACAGTCGGTGGCGCGTTCGCGTCGCTGCTCGCCGAGCGCGCCGATCGGATCGCCCAGTTGACCGGGCGGCGGCCCGAACTCGCGGGGGTGCTGACGCGGAGCCGGGGCTCGTTCGAGGAGATCCTCGAGCGGTCCGAGCTGATCGTCGAGCTGATCGGCGGGATCGAGCCGGCGCGCGCGTACGTGACCCGGGCGCTCGAGGCCGGACGGCACGTTGTCACGGCGAACAAGCAGCTCCTCTCCCAGCACGGCGAGGAGCTCTGGGCGCTCGCGCGGGAGCATGACGTGCGCCTCGGCTTCGAGGCTTCGGTCGCCGGAGTCGTGCCGGTGATCCGGGTGCTGCGCGAGTCGCTCGCCGGAGCCGAGGTCAGGCGTATCCACGGCATCGTCAACGGCACTACCAACTTCATCCTCAGCGAGATGACCCGCGCCGGCATGACCTACGCCGAGGCTCTGGCCGAGGCGCAGCGCCTCGGCTACGCCGAGGCCGACCCGTCGGAGGACGTCAGCGGGAAGGACGCGGCGGCGAAGATGGCGATCCTCGCCCGGCTCGCCTTCGGCGTTCCGGTGCACCTCTCCCAGGTCCCCTACGAGGGGATCGAGGAGATCACGATCGAGGACATCGCCTACGCCCGGGAGCTCGGCCTCGGGCTCAAGCTGATCGGGACGGCCGAGCGCCTCGACGGCGGGATCTCCGTGCGCGTGCACCCGGCGTTCCTCTACGG
>JRHI01002247.1_pt1 | contig 13687 bp, 11 predicted proteins | sample 215371 | NCBI WGS metagenome assembly JRHI01 (sample SAMN02929681, study PRJNA255918) | sediment metagenome | biome: cave system; feature: Ice Cave; material: Sediment; isolation source: sediment from deep within a dark volcanic ice cave with no known source of... ...
ACACAGATTGCGGTGACCCTGTCAGGGCTGGGTTTGATCGGCGGGCTGGGCTGGTTCTTCTTCCGGCCCCGCAAGGCGACCCAGGCGGTTGAGCGCGACGGTGTCCAGGAGGTCCGCATCGTGGTGAAGGGCGGCTATTCGCCCGACGTGATCCGGGCTCGGGCGGGCGTCCCGCTGCGGATCGTCTTTGACCGCCAAGAGGACGGGGACTGCAGCGCCCGGGTGGTGTTCGCCGACCTGGCCCAGAGCAGCTGGCTGGCCCCGCACGCCGAGACGACCGTCGACCTGCTCCCGGACCGGGCTGGGCGGTTCGGCTTCTCGTGCGGGATGAACATGATCCATGGGACGTTGATGGTGGACGGCGGCGCCGACGGCGAGTCGGCCGCTCAGACTGCGGCTGTCCCGGCTGTGCCCGCGGCAACGGAATCGCACGAGGTGACCGAGGATGCCGAAGCGGCCGCACGACGGGCCGAGGTCGCCGGCCTGGTCCGCCGGCTAGTCGCCGGCGCCGTCCTCACCGTGCCCGTATTCGTGGCGGTCATGGCCCACGGCGTGTTCGGGGCCAACTGGGTGCCGGGCGTGTTGTTGAACCGCTGGGTGCAGCTGGCGCTCATCGCCCCGGTGATGGGATGGGTGGGCTGGCCAATCCACCGCACCGGCTGGCTCGCCTTGGCCCATCGGTCCGCCGACATGAACAGCCTGATCACCCTGGGCACGGTCGCTGCCTTCGGCTACTCGAGCGTGGTGACCGTCGCTCCCGGTTTGGTGCCGAGCAATGTGCGTGAGGTGTATTTCGAGGCGGTCGGCGTGATCATCACCTTGATCGTTCTGGGCCGACTGCTCGAGGCCCGCGCCAAGGCCGGCACCGGTGAGGCCATTCGCAGGCTCATCGGCCTCCAGCCGGCCACCGCCCGCCTCCAGCGCGACGGGGTGGAGGTCGAGGTGCCCGTCGCCGACGTGATCGCCGACGACGTGGTCCTGGTCCGCCCGGGCGAGAAGATCCCCGTCGACGGCGAGATCTTCGACGGCCACTCGAGCGTGGACGAATCGATGGTCACCGGCGAAGCGATGCCGGTCACGAAAGCGTCCGGCGATGTGGTCATCGGAGCGACGGTGAACCAGACCGGGGCGTTCCGCATGCGGGCCACCAAAGTCGGCCGCGACTCGGTGCTGGCTCAGATCATCCGTCTGGTCCAGGCCGCGCAGAGCTCCAAAGCCCCCATCCAGCGTCTGGCCGACGCCGTGTCGCGGTTCTTCGTGCCGGCCGTGCTGTTCGTGGCCATCGCCAGCTTCGTGGTCTGGTTCGACGTCGGCCCCGCACCCGCGTTCACGTTCGCGCTGGTTTCCGCGGTGGCAGTGCTGATCATCGCCTGCCCGTGCGCTCTGGGGTTGGCCACGCCGCTGTCGATCATGGTATCCACCGGCAAGGGCGCCGAGGCGGGCGTGCTCATCCGCTCCGCCGAGGCCCTCGAGACAGCCCACCGGCTCAACACCCTCATCCTGGACAAGACCGGGACGCTGACCAAGGGCCACCCGGAGCTCACCGACGTGATCACCGTCGGCGCCATCGACCGAACCGAGCTGCTGGGACTGGTCGCCGCCGCCGAGCGGCGCTCCGAGCACCCGCTGGCCGAGGCCATCGTCACCGGCGCTGCCGCCCAGGGGATCGACGTCGCCCAGCCTGACGCCTTCGACTCCGTCACCGGCAAGGGGGTGCTGGCCACCGTCGCTGGCCACCGGGTCCAGATCGGCAATGCCCGGCTGCTCGCCGACGCAGGCATCGACGCCGGCCCGCTCGAGGCGATAACCGAGGCGCTGTCGGCCGACGGCAAGACACCGATGCTCGTCGCCGTCGACGGCAAGGCGGCCGGGGTGCTGGCCGTGGCCGACATGCTCAAAGACGACGCCGTGGCCGCGGTGGCGGCGCTGCGTCGACTCGGGATCGAGGTCGTCATGCTCACCGGCGACAACCGGCGCACCGCCGAGGCCGTCGGTCGGGCTGTCGGCGTCGACCGGGTCCTGGCCGAAGTCCTCCCCGGCGACAAGGCCGCCGAGGTCCGCCGCCTTCAGGCCGAAGGACGGCGGGTCGGGATGGTCGGCGACGGCATCAACGACGCCCCCGCCCTGGCCCAGGCCGATGTCGGTATCGCCATCGGCACCGGCACCGACGTCGCCATCGAAGCCGCCGATGTCACCCTCATGTCCGGCGAGCTGTCCGGGCTGGTCACCGCCATCGCCTTGTCCAAGGCGACGATGCGCAACATCCGCCAGAACCTGGTCTTCGCCTTCGGCTATAACGCCCTGGGCATCCCGCTGGCCGCCGGCGTGCTCTACCCGCTGGTGGGGATCCGCCTCAACCCGATGATCGCGGCGGCGGCCATGGCCGCCAGCTCCCTGTCGGTCGTGACCAACGCCAACCGGCTCCGCCGGTTCCGCGCCCCCCGCCTCGAGTCGACCCCGCCGGCAGGTAGCCATCGAGGGTCTGGCGTCGAGGTGCCCGCCGTGGGCGCGCCGCCCGCCCGCCCGCCGGTCAAGGTCGGCTGAGCGAATGCACCAGATTCCCGTCGCCAGACGCTTCCTGCTCGCCGATCCCCTGCGGCTGGCGGCCAGCGCCCTCGGCGTTGGCACCGCGCTCATGCTGATCCTGTTGCTCAACGGCCTCTGGGCCGGCATTCGGGCCCAGGTGACCGTGTACGAGGACCACACCGGCGCGCAGCTCTACGTCGCCGCCCCGGGCACGCTCAACCTGTTTGGCGACGGCAGCGTCCTGCCCACCTCGACCGTGGCGACCATCCGAGCCACCCCCGGCGTGGCCTGGGCGACACCGGTGCGCACGCTGTATTCGGTCTTTGAGCTCCACGGCCGCAAAGAGGCGGTCGCCCTGATCGGCGCCGTCCCCGGCCAGCGCGGCGGCGCGTGGTCCCTGGCTTCGGGGCGGGCACCGGTCGCCGACGACGAGATCGTCGTTGACCGGGTCCTGGCCGACCGACACCACCTGCGGGTCGGTTCCACCGTCGCCGCCCAGGGCGCCACGATGCGGGTGGTCGGGATCGCCCGGGGTGCGTCCGGATTCATGGTGGGACTCGTGTTCGTCACCCACCACGTCACCGACCTGGCGTTGCGCTCGCCGGGCACCACCAGCGAAGTCCTCGTCGGCACCTCCGACCCTGCCGGCGTGCGGAATCGTCTGACCGCCCAGGGCCTGACCGTCGTGGACCAGGCCCAGCTGCGCCGGGCCAGCCTAAACCTGGCCACCCACGTCTACGGCACCCCGCTACGCCTCATGGTCGGCGTCGGCTTCGCCGCCGGGACGCTGGTCATCGCCCTCACCGCCTACGCGGCGGTGGTCGATCGACGCCGCGACTACGGCATCATCAAAGCCCTGGGGGCCGGGCGCGCCCGCCTGGCCGGCCTAGCCGTGGCCCAGAGCCTCGGGCTGGCCGTGCTCGGCGCGGCAACCAGCGCAGTGCTGTTCGTCGTCGGTCGCGCCGTCATCGGCGCCGTCCGTCCCCAGTTCCTCATTCTGCTCACCCCGGCCAGCGCGGCCCAGGCCGGCCTCGCTGCGCTGGGCATGGCCCTGCTGGCCGCACTCATACCCGCCCGCCGTCTGGCTGACCTGGATCCGGCCGTGGCGTTCCGGAGCTCGTGATGGGCCGGCGCGTCCCCATCGCCCGCCGCTTTCTGTTCGGTGAACGCCGCCGGGCCGCCCTGTCCACCGCCGGCGTGGCCGTGGCCCTGCTCCTGGTGCTGATCCTGGACGGGATCTTCGCCGGCGCCACGCGACAGGTCACCGCCTACCTGCGTACCAGCCCGGCCGATGTCATCGTCTCCCAAGCCGGGGTGCGGACCATGCACATGTCCAGCTCCGCCCTCCCGCCCGACATCGTCGGCCAGGCACGGAAAGTACCGGGCGTAGCCTGGGCGGAGCCGATCTGGTTCGAGACCGGCGCCGTCGGCACCGGCACCGGACGCCAGCTCAGTTACGTGATCGGCTACACACCGGGGCGCCCCGGCGGGCCCCGCCATGTCGTGGCCGGGCGTGCGCCGGCGAGCGGCGAAGCCGTCGTCGACCGCCTGGCCGCCGGCCAGCTCGGCCTGCGCCTGGGCGACCCGGTCCGTGTCCTGGGCCGCTCCTTCCGCCTCGTCGGCCTGTCTCAAGGCGGCACCAGCATCGTCAATACCACCACCTTTGTCACAGCCGCCGACCTGGCTGCGCTGCGTGGCCCGTCGCCCAGCTACGTGCTGGTCGGCGCCCAACTCGGGATCTCGAGCAGCCAGCTGCGGGACCGGCTGGCCGCCACGCTCACATCCACAACCGTCCAGACCCGAGCCGAGTTCGCCGGCCAGGAGGGCCGCCTGGTCGCCGATATGAGCAGTGACACCATGCGCATTATCGCCGTCATCGGCTTCGTCATCGCCCTGGCCGTCATCGGGCTCACCCTGTTCACCGTCACCCTCAGCCGGCTCCGCGACTACGGGATCCTCAAGGCTCTCGGCGCCCGGCCCGCCCGTCTCGCCGGTGCCGTCCTGGCCCAGGCCGCCTGGACCGTTGTCCTCGCCGTCGCCGTCGCTGTCGCCCTGGCTGTCGGGACCGGCGCCGTCATCGCCCGCATCGCTCCGACGGTGAGCGTGGCCGTCACCACCGCCAGCGTCGCCCGGACCGGCGTCGGCGCGGTCGTGGTCGGCGCCCTGGCCGCGGTTATCCCACTGCGGCGAGTCCTCGCCGTGGACCCTGCCTCAGCTTTCCGGAGGACGTCATGACCGCAGCCCTATCCTCCCGCCATCTGACCAAAACGTTCGGCCAAGGCGACGTCGCCGTCGCCGCCGTCCGAGACGTCGAACTCGACGTGGAGGCCGGCGAGGTGGTCCTCATCGACGGGCCGTCAGGGTCGGGAAAGACCACGCTGCTCCTCATGCTCGGCGGACTGCTGGCCCCCACCGCCGGCACCGTCGCCGTGGCCGGCACCGACCTCTGGGCGCTGCCCGAACGGCGCCGGCCGGCTCTCCGAGCCCGCCAGTTCGGCTTCGTGTTCCAGGACTTCAATCTGCTCGGCGCCCTCAGCGTCACTGAGAACGTCGAGCTGGCCGCCAATCTGGCCGGCGTCAGTGGACGGGCCGCCCGCCAGCTGGCCGCCGCCGCCCTCGACCGGGTTGGCCTGACCAAACGGGCCGGCTTCCGCCCCGAGCAGCTCTCCGGCGGGGAAAAACAGCGCGTCGCCGTGGCCCGCGCCCTGGTCAACGACCCCGCCGTGATCCTCGCCGACGAGCCGACCGCCAACCTCGACTCGGGCAACGGCCGCCAAGTCGCCCGGCTCCTCCAACGCCTCGCCGTCGACGACCACCGCAGCGTCATCATCGTCACCCACGACAGCCGCCTGCATCACATCGCCGACCGGCTGCTCTGGCTCGAAGACGGCGCCCTCCGCCAACTCGACACCCTCGTCGCGGACCCCGTCTGCCACATGAGCGTCACCCCCGCCGACAACCCTCACCTCCAACACGAAGACGTCGTGTGGTGGTTCTGCTCGCCCGCCTGCCGCGACGACTTCGCCGCCGACCCCGGCCGCTTCACACAAGCAGCGGCGGGAGGCGTCGGACCTGCTCTCGGCTCACCGGCCTCTTCGCCGGCAGCGCATGCAGCCCGTCCCTAACACACCGTCGCCCACAGGGTTCCGGGCAGAGCTCGTCGTTCGGGCGAAGCCCCCCTCATTTTTGACGGCGACGCCGCCTCTCCGCGGTCACGGTATCTCCCGGAGGGGGCGGCCGGGCCTGTCGTGGTGGAAATGTCGGCGAAGCCATCGGCAGGTCCTGGTACTCGGGCCGAACGGCACGCGACCAGGGCCGAAGGTCCCTACCCCGTGGGGGTAGCGCAGGCGCACGCTGGCCATAGGAGTAGGAACAACAAGGAGAGACAGCAATGATGTGGTTCCACGACATGAGCTGGGGAGCTTGGGTTGTGATGTCGTTCGCGATGGTGGCGTTCTGGGCGCTGGTCGTCTGGCTCGTCGTCGCCTTCGGGCGCGACAACGGCCCGCACAAGACTGCGCCCAAGACTGAGCTGCCCACCGCCTCGGCCGGGCGGATTCTGGCCGAGCGCTACGCCCGCGGCGATATCGACGCCGACGACTACCACCGCCTCCTCGATGATCTTCGCGGCGGGCAACTCAGCGGCTCACGATCATGACCGCCGTCCTCAACAAAGCCTCCGGCCACCTGCCGGCCGATCCGAAAGGGGATCACCCCATGTCCACCATCACGATCCCCACTCGCACATCAAACGGTAGCGGCGCGCTTGCGCCAGCCGACCCCAACGTAACCCGGTCCCCGACCGTTTCCACCCGGCGGCACAGCGGCATCGGCGTGCTGCGCATGATCCTTGCCCTGGTATGGGCCGTCGACGCCGCTTTCAAATGGTCCTTCATCAGCAAGTTCCGCGCCCACCTCACCGGCGCCAAGGCGAGGACCACGAAGCCCATCTCAACAAGGGCTGTATCGACCGCACCCGCGCCTCGAACCGCAGCGCCAGCCGCCGCCCCCGACGACGACGCCGCCGGTGAGCCCAAGTCCGTGACCGTTGCCACCTGGCGAGTCAAGGGCATCGGCGTGCTCCGCATCATCTTCGGCCTGGTGTGGCTCGTCGACGCCGCCTTCAAGTGGTCGCCGAGCTTCATCAACAAGTTCGCCGACTACCTGACCGGCGCCAAGGACGGCCAACCCCAGCTGGTGAAGGACTGGATCGACTTCTGGGTCAGGATCGTCAACGTTGACCCCCACGTATTCGCCCACCTGGTCGCCATCGGCGAGACCGCCGTGGCCATCGGGCTCATCCTCGGCCTCTTCTCCAACCTGACCTACGCGACTGGGGCCCTGCTGGCCACGGTCATCTGGACGACCGCCGAAGGCCTGGGCGGCCCCTACAAGGCAGGGTCCACCGACATCGGCGCCGCCATCATCTACACCATGGTCTTCGCCGGCCTGTACCTGGCTCTGGCCGGTCGCCAGTACGGCCTCGACACTCGAGTCGGCCGCCGCCTGAAGGGCCGCTGGGCTCATTTCGCCTCCGGTCCGGTGACCGACACATGTCGTAACACGAACAGACGCCTCCCCCTCCCCGCCAGCTGAGCGCCGATCGGCGCCGGCTGGCGGCTTTTGGATTACGGTCGGGGTTCCTCAGGGCGTGTGGCCGGCGGAGCTCGACCCGACGAAAGACGGTGAGGCCATACCCATGACGGCGCGACGTATTCGGCGGCTGGGCGCCCAAGTCGTTGTCGTCTCGATCGGCTTGCTCGCCAACCCGCTGTTTGGGGCTGACCCGGCCGCGGCTGACCCGATATCGGACAAGAAGGCCCAGGCCGTCCGGATCGCCCAGCAGCTCCAGGCTCAGGGGACTCGGGTCGAGCAGCTGTCCGAGGCGTTCAATCAGGCGCGCCTGCAGGCGGACGCGCTACGGACCGGCATTGCCGCCACCGAGGCGCAGTTGGCGCAGACAGAGGCTCGGGCGAAGCGAGTCCGGGCCGAAGTGCGTGCCCAAGCGGTAGCCCTCTTCGTGACCGGCGGTCGCGGTCCCACGCTGGAGGCCATCAGCCGGGGGCGTCCCTCGGACATCGTCATCAGTCAGGCCTACATATCGACGGCTTTCGCCAAAAAGCAAGACTCGCTGGACCAGATGCGCAGCGTCAACGGCCAACTCCACGACCAGCAAGCCCAGCTGGCCACCGAACAGAGGCAGGCTGCCGGGGCGCTGGCCCGGGCGTCGGCGGCTAAGCGAGCTGCGGCCACGGCGCAAGCCGTCGAGCTGGCCACCCTGGGCAAGGTGCGGGGCGAGTTAGCGGCATTGGTCAGCGCCGAGCAGCAACGCCAGACGGCCGCGGCGGCAGCGCGCATCCAAGCCGAGCTGGCCGCCCGCCTGGCGTCGTCGGCGGCCGCACGGTCTCTGCCGATACTTGCGGCGCCCGGCGGAAGTGGTGGCGGAGCAACGGGACCCGTGCCCGCCCCGAACGCCAACGCCGGCGCGGCCGTAGCCGCCGCCCAGGCTGAACTGGGCAAGCCTTACCTGTGGGGCGGAGCCGGTCCCAACTCGTTTGACTGCTCCGGGCTCACCATGTGGGCGTGGAGGGCCGGAGGCGTGTCTCTGTCCCACGGGGCGACGGCGCAATACCACGAAACCGCCCATGTCCCGCTGTCCGATGCGCAGCCCGGAGACCTGATCTTCTACGGGTCGCCTAGCTTCGTCGGCCACGACGGCCTCTACGTCGGCGGCGGCCAGATGATCGAGGCCGAGCAAAGCGGCACGCTTGTGCACTACGCCTCCATCTACCGGGCGGGTCTCATGCCGGTGGCCGCTCGGCCATAGCCGGCGGGTAGGGCCGACCCGGTTTCGAGCGCGTCGTATGACTCGCCACCCAGTCTGGACACATGGTGACGGCGAGGCGGCTACAAGGTCGCGGAGGGCCACACGGTGCCGGTGGACCCGCAACCGGTTCGCTCAGCCATGCTCATCGAAATTGGCGCCGGCTCCGCCGAAGAGACACGACAGTCCGACCGCAGATGAGCCGCCGTCCTTGGCAAGGCGAGGTTCTGCCGGTCGAGCAGGGAAACGTCGGTGTTCGCGGAGCGGCGTTCGGCGACGAGGAAAGGCCCCGACGGTCCGTCGGCTTTTCGCCGACTCATCTCGCCATCTGCCCTCTACCTCTTCTTTGTAGTTGCCGATGCCAAGGTGGTCACCTAGGGTGACCGGCTCACCGAGGGGAGCAAGCCTTTTGTTGCGGCGCGCCACGATCGCTTTGAGTGCGGTTGGGCTGATCCTGATAGCGGCTGGGCCGGCCGGGGCCCAGGATCTGCACACCAAACGCGACCAGACGCAGGGCAAGCAGAAGCAGGTCAAGGCCGCGCTCAGCTTGGCGTTGTATTCGGACACCAAGGTCGAGGCCGAGGTGAGCCGGCTCACCTCGGCTGTCGGAGTGCAGCAGGCCAAGCTTGATGCCGCCAAATCTGCCGAGACCGCGGCAAACGCCCAGATCGACACGGCCGCCCGTCGCCTGACGGTCATCACAACGCGGATCGATGCCGCCCGCCACGCCGTGATCACCCGGGCCGTCCGTGCCTACGTGGACCCTTCCCGAGCGAGCCTGGCCGGTACCGCATCCAGCCCGGCCGGCATCGCCGAGCTGGTTCGGGGCCAAGCCTTGCTCTCGGCGGTCACCGGCCAGACCGCCGACGCCATGGATGCCTTCCGCCAAGCGCGTCAGGACCAAGTAATGGCCAAAAGACAGTTGGAGACGGCGCGAGCGCAGGTCGCCGAACGAGTGAAGGCGGAGACGGCCGTGGCCGCCCAGCTCGTTACGATCCGCGGCTCCCAGGAAACGGTCGCCGCCGAGCTCCAGCACCGCATCGCCGACCTCCAGAACGAGAGCCGCCAGCTGGGGGCGCAACAAGGTCAGCTCGAGGCGCTCATCCGCTCCCAGGACGTCGCGGCCCAGGCGACGCTCGCCCAGCAGAGAGCCGAATCTGTGTCGGGCCGGCCGTCGGGTAATACCGTGTCGCGCGGCGCGGTTTCCAACGTCGGGCTGATGTGGCCGGTGCACGGTGTGGTCACCTCCGAGTTCGGGCCGCGTTGGGGTGGTTTCCATCCAGGTATGGACATCGCCCCCGGCGGATATGGCGCCCCCATCCACGCCGCCAAAGCAGGCGTGGTCATCTTCGCCGGCTGGTACGGCGGCTACGGGAACTTTGTTGTCATCGACCACGGCGGCGGCATCGCCACCGCCTACGGCCACCAAGAGGCCCTGGCGGTCACCCAGGGACAGCTGGTCTCCCAAGGTCAGGTCATCGGCTATGTCGGCTCCACCGGATATTCGACCGGACCGCATTTGCATTTCGAGGTGCGTGCGAACGGCGTCGCCCAGAATCCCCGGAACTACGGGTCCGGCAGCCCGTAGCCAACCAATGACCGCGTCCAATATTCAAGACCCTGGCCTCCGTCGCTGGCCGGCCGCGGCGCTGGCGGCCGGAGTCGTGCTTGTTGGCTGTACCGGCCGAACGGAGCACCGCTCGGCCAACCGGATCCCTCAGTCGACGACTCCGACGTCCGCCGCCCTCCTCGCTCCGCGGAACATCTATGCCGCCGACGGTCCCGGGATGCTCAGCCCGGTGGTGCGCAACGTCCCCTACCGCGTCTACGTGCCCGACAGCGGCGGCTCCCAGATGGCGGTGATCGACCCGGCCACCTTCAAGTCGTCGACCGCTACGCGACCGGCCTCGATCCGCAACACGTTGTGCCGGCGTGGGACCTCAAGACCCTGTACGCCGCCAACGACTTGGCCAACACCCTCACCCCCATCGACCCCCTGACCGGTCGCCCGGCCGGGCCCAACATCGCCGTCGACGACCCCTACAATCTGTACTTCACGCCGGACGGATCCCAGGCCATCGTGGTGGCCGAAGCCCGGCAGCATCTCGACTTCCGCGATCCGCACACCTTCGCGCTCCGCCATCGCCTCGCCCTGGACTGCGCCGGAATCGACCACATCGACTTCGCCGCGGACAACACCTAGCTCATTGCCACCTGCGAGTTCTCCTCCAAGCTCGTCAAAGTCGACTTGGCCACCCAGAGCATCGTTGGCTACCTCCAGGTGGACGGCTCCCCCCAGGACATCAAACTCGACCCAACCGGCCAGACCTTGTACGTCGCCGACATGATCCGAGGCGGCGTGCAGTCGTAGACGCCGCCACCTTCACCGAGACGGGATTCATCCCGACCGGCCGCGACGCACACGGCCTCTACCCCAGCCGAGACGCCAAACATCTCTATGTCTCCAACCGCAAGTCCGGCACCATCACCGTCATCGACTTCGCCACTCGACAGACCGTCGCCACCTGGACGCTCCCCGCAGGCGGCAGCCCCGACATGGGCGGCGTCTCACCCGACGGCAACGTTCTCTGGCTCTCCGGACGCAACAGCCGCGCCATCTACGCCATCTCCACCGACAATGGACACCTCATCGCCAGTATTGCCGCCGGGCCGAGCCCCCACGGGCTGTGCGTCTGGCCGCAGCCAGGCCGCTATTCGCTCGGCCCCACCGGCATCTTGCGCTGACTACCCAGCCCGCGAGCATCCAATTCCAATGGCATGCCTGCGAGCCCGTCGTTAAAGGTCTCTGCCATCGGGCGCAGTGGTTTTTAGCTCGGGACGGCTCCCACATCCGTCGACTGTGCGCATCAAGCGCGGCGATCGGCGATCTTGGCAGATCGGGCAAGGCCTCGACGCCCTGTGGGTCATGGCTTTGGATGCGTCGGTCCCGTCGCCTGGCGGCACAGCGCCGCAGTAATGTCGCACAGGTCATTGATGCCGCTCGCCTACCTACCCAGCCCTTCCAGCGGCCAGATTCGAGTCGGCCCGGTTCCGCTGCGAGCCTACGGTCTGCTTATCGCTGTGGGCGTCTATACGGCGGTAGTCATCTCGAGTCGTCGTCTTCGCAGCCGCGGAGGCAACCCTGAGTTGATCGCCGTCATTGCCGTGTGGGCCGTGCCAGCGGGATTGGTCGGCGCCCGCCTCTACCATGTGATCACCGACTACGAGCTCTACACCCACAACCTGGTGGGGATCGTCAAGATCTGGGACGGCGGTCTGGGCATCTGGGGTGGCGTGCTCGGGGGGACCGCCGTCGGGGCGTGGATAGCGCACCGGCGAGGTGCTGACGTCGCTCTTCTGCTCGATGTCGTGGCCCCCGCCCTGCCCTTGGCGCAGGCTATCGGCCGTCTGGGCAACTATTTCAACCAGGAGTTGTTCGGACGTCCCACGAGCCTGCCGTGGGCGCTTCGCATCGACGTGGTACACCGACCGGCCCAGTACGCTCGGTACTCCACCTTCCAGCCCACGTTCCTCTACGAGCTTCTGTGGGATCTGAGCGTAGTTGGCATCGTGTTGTGGACGGAGCGATATGTTCGACTCCGCCGCGGGTATCTTTTTGCCGTCTATGTGGCGGCGTACACGTTCGGGCGCTTCTGGATCGAGTCGTTGCGTATCGATTTCGCCCACCGCTTCTGGGGTCTTCGTCTGAACGACTGGACGAGCATTGTCGTCTTCACCACTGCCTCGGCCTTCGTCGTGGCCGGTCGTCGGCCGTCTCCTCCGACTGAGATCGATGCCGACCAAGGTGTTCAGATGCCGTCGCCGGCCTCGCCGAAGTGACGGCGGGGCGTCGGCGGCTGCCCAAGGAGGGGCCCCTGCGCCAACCGATCAGGGGAACGGTCATGGTCATCCCTCCGCCGGATCCCATTGACATCCCCGCTTCCAACCTTGCTGGCTGGCAGAGCGGCGCGACTGTCGTACGATCACTCCGGCGCCCGCCGGTCCTGGCGTGGCCCGGGGAACGAGGCCTCGCCGGGGCCGACCGGAGCTGCTATTTGGCGCGCCGGAGCCGGCGAATTGTCTGAGTCGCTATCTTCGCCCCTCGATGCGAAGTGACGGCTGCCCGATCGCTGGCCGACATTGCCGATTGCCGCCAGCCGCGGAGAGAGGCGCCCGTCGCCCTATGCTCCCTGCGCGACGGGCTAAGCCGAGTTGCGGGCGCAGCGAACTGCTACAGCTTGTCGCACACAGAGTCTCTGCTTGTTAGGCTGTCGGTATGTCGTCGACGCGAGCGCGGCAGCTGCGCCGGGAGAAGAAGCAGGTCGAGCGACGTCGGTCCGCCCACGAGGTTGATGCCAGGGAGACACAACGCCAACAGGCGACGGCCGCTGCGCAACACGGCCTTGCGCAACAGGAGCGCCGTCATCGGATGGCCTACGCGCTGTGGGTACTGGCCGGTGTGCTGGCGGTATCCCATTTCTTTGAGCACACCAACACCATCCGGCTGATGTCGTCAGGTCTTGAGGACATATTTATCGGCTGGCCGATGGCTGGCGGGCTCGCCGTCGTCGGCGCCATCGTGTACGGCACTTAAACCACCGTGCGACAGAGACGCAAAATAGCTTGAGGCCGAAGGTACGATCACACCGGTCATCGCGCCTACGGGATTGAGCTTTAGATACCGTCACGGCAGGTTCCTCTTCCTAGCGACGAACGGGAGCGACAGTCTCCAAGTCGCAGCGGCAGGTCTATCCGGTCCGACCTCTGGTGTGTATCGCGGGTCGGACACCATCCGACGGCGCTGCGTGATGGAAGCCCGCGATTGGCGACAGCTCGATGCGATGGTGCTGGACGTCCGCAGAGGACGGCGACTGGTTGGATGACGCCGGGCGACGTTTCAAGAAGCGTTGCCGACGAGCTCCTGTCGACACCGCGGCCACGACTGTCTTGGTGCGGTTGCGAGGTCACCGCCCCCGACATTGGCCAGGATCATGAGTAGAGCCCAGTTACGACGCGACGGGATCCTCTCGGCTGCAGGGCCGTGGGCTCGCCGGCCGGACCGTCGGACAGGGATGGGCGTCGACTATGAAGTGACACCGACATCGCGTAGTAGTAGTAGTAGTAGTAGCCCACATAGGCGACCGATGGGAGAGGATCCGCACTCAGCCGCGCAGCGCGGTCCGAAGCGCAAGGAGCGAAACCGCTACCTGCGCGTCATCCGGCGATCGCGTGGTCAGCCGCTGTAGAGCCAGGCCCGGTCGAAACAGAAATGCCCTGGGCCCAGACGGCGAACCGTCGTCAGCTAGGCGGAGGACCTCGAAGGCCACGCCGGCGACC
>JRHI01002248.1_pt1 | contig 13682 bp, 13 predicted proteins | sample 215371 | NCBI WGS metagenome assembly JRHI01 (sample SAMN02929681, study PRJNA255918) | sediment metagenome | biome: cave system; feature: Ice Cave; material: Sediment; isolation source: sediment from deep within a dark volcanic ice cave with no known source of... ...
CCGGCCGAGGCGGCGAAGTAGATCACGCTCGGCGCCGGCAGCTGATCGGGATAGGTGAGGGTGATGGCGGCCTCCTTGATCAGCGGCGCCGATGCGGTCACCCGGTAAGGATTGCCCACGATCTTGAAACCCCGGGGCGGAGGGGCGTCGGGAGCGGGAACGATATCGATCGTCACCGGGCCGCCATCAGCCGGCGGCGCGAAAGAGCCCGGCACCACCGAAAGCGTGCACTGGCCGTCGTCCGTGAACGCAAACCCAGGATCCACCACCCCCTTGACCGTCTTCAAGGTGGCGTGCCCCGCTTGCGGCGGCTTGTTACCGGCCCGGAACTGGGGCGGCGGATCCAGCCAGTTGTACGGCTTGGCCGGCTGGAGGCCGTCATAGAATCCCGGCGCGACCACGAAGGCGGAAGCGATGTAGGCGAGGGCGGCCGCGACCAGCGCGAGCCATGCGCCGGCCCCGGACCAGCCCACCCGGGGCCAACCTCGCAGCTGCACGTTCTACAGGTTACCGGTGCGCGACCGCCTCGGGTCGTAACTCAGATCGCGAGGTCGGCCAGCAGATGAGCGATCAGGGGAGCCGCCGAATCCTCCATGCGAACTCTCCAGATGCCGAACAGAACGCTCATCGCGGTGACCGGGAGGAGAAAGAGCGGCGGATGCGACAGGACGTGGGCGAGCGCGAAAGCCCCCGAACTGACCAGCACCGCCGGGCCCGGGCCGAAGCCGCGCAGCAGCAGGGCGAAGAGCCAGCCCCGGAAGGCGACCTCCTCGCCGACCGCGATCGCCGCGGCCAGGGGGGCAAGGCCGAGCGGGAGCTGCGGCGCCTGCTCCCAGCGGAGGGCGGTGGGCAGCAGCAGGACCGCCGCCATCGCGATCCCGCCGATCAGCCGGAGCGGCCAGCGGCCCGGGCCGAACCCGAGTTGGCTCGGGGTGAAGGCGAGGGCGGGGATCATCAGAGCCGCGGCTCCGGTCAGGGCGGCGGGGGCGTACAGGCCGGGCCAGCGCTCGCCCGCTACCCGCCCCCACTCCAGGCCCACCGCGCACAGCACACCGATTCCAGCCGCCAGCCGGAGGCCGGTGGGGTGAAGGCGCCGGGTCAGCATCCCGCCTCCGACTCTACAGTCCGGGCATCCAGGCGGCATGAATAGGCTTGAGACATGCCCCACCTCCAGGTTCTGGTCGAGGCTCCCGAAGCCGCCGCCACCGCCGACCGGCCGGCGCTCACCGGCCGGCTCGCGCAATTTCACGGAGGCGATCTCCGGCTGCCCCGCGACCTCGTGTACGCGAACTTCGTCACCTCGATCGACGGCGTCGCCGACCTGGACGCGGGGGAGGCGTCAGTGGGCTCGGTGATCAGCGGGAGGAACCCCGCTGACCGCTGGCTGATGGGCATTCTCCGGGCTCTCGCGGACGCAATCCTGGTCGGCGCCGGCACCGTGCTGGCGGAAGGCGCCCATCTCTGGCGGCCCGAGACCACCGCGCCCGAACTGGCCTCCGAACTGGCCGAGCTCAGAAGCCGGCTGGGGCTGACCGGCGAGCCTCGTTTGGTGATCGCCAGTGGTTCGGGGAGGGTGGCCGGCGCCGCCCGGATGCGGGCGATCGAGCACGGTGCCCTGGTGCTGACCGACGCCAGCCACCAGGCGCGCCTGCGGGCGGCGCTTCCGGCCAGCTGCCGGGTGGCCGGCCTCGAGAGCCTGGATGCCGGTCCCATCCTGGCCGCGATCCGGGCCGAGGGCCACCGGCGCGTGCTCTGCGAGGGCGGACCCCACCTGCTCGGCCGGCTGGCCGCCAGAGGAGCCGTCGAAGAGCTGTTCCTGAGCCTCGCCCCGGTGCTGGCCGGGCGCGACCGAAGCCCCCGGCCGGGGCTGATCGCCGGTCAGGAATTGCTCCCGACCTGGCGTGACCGGTGGCGGCTGCTGAGCGTCCGCGCCGACCGGTCGATGCTCTTCCTGCGCTACCGGCGCGAAGCTCTGGCCTCTCCGGGGTCTCCTGAAGCAAACGTTTAAGGTTGTGTTTGGACCGAGCCACCACACTTTCCCAAAGGACTACTCGATGATCGAACCTGCCGCCGCGCCATCGATGGACTGGCAACCGCACCTGGACGGCACCGCCTCGACCCTCCAGAACACCGCCATCCGCGACCTGCTCCGTTTGGTCGACCAGAAGCACGTGATCAGCCTTGCCGGGGGACTGCCCGCGCCCGAGCTGTTTCCCGTCGAAGAACTCAGGCGAGCCTACGATCAGGCGCTCGCGGAGGACGGCCGGAACGCTCTCCAGTACGGTCCCACCCAGGGTTACCAGCCACTGCGCAACCACATCGCGGATGTGATCCTGGCCGGCCGCGGAATCCGGTGCACGGGCGATGACCTGATGATCACCAGCGGCTCCCAGCAGGCCCTGTACCTGGCCGCGCGCACGCTGGTGGCCCCGGGGGCGCCGGTGCTGGTGGAGCACCCGACCTACATGGGCGCGATCAACTCTCTGGTCACCCGCAACCCGCAGTGGGTGCCGCTCGAGATCGACGCCGAGGGTTTGATCCCGGAACAGGTCGAGGCCTGGCTGCGCACCTACGACGGGAAACTGAGGCCGGTGCTGTACACCATTCCCTCCTTCCAGAATCCGTCCGGGGTGACCATGAGCCTGGAGCGCCGCCACGCCCTGCTGGCGGTGGCCAACCGCCACCAGTTGGCCATCATCGAGGACGACCCCTACTCGGCGCTCGCCTACGACCAGGAGATGCTGCCCCCGCTGCGGGCGCTTCCCGGCGGCGAGAACGTGATCTTCTGCGGCACCTTCAGCAAGACCATGGCGCCCGGGCCTCGCAACGCCTGGGTGGTAGCGCCGCCGCCGGTGCTGGAGCGACTGATCCTGGTCAAGCAAAGCGTCGACATGCAGGTCGACTCGCTGTCTCAGCGCGCCGTCTATCGCTACCTGGTGAACAACGACACCGAGGCCCACGTGGAGAAGCTGAAGGCACTCTACCGGACCCGTCGGGACGCCATGCTGGAAGCTCTGGAGGAGCTGATGCCGGAAGGGGCGCGCTGGAACCGTCCGGCGGGAGGGATGTTCGTCTGGATCGAACTGCCAGATGGCATCGACACCCGGGAGTTGCTCGGGGAAGCGGTGCGGGAGGGGGTCGGCTACGTGCCAGGGAGCGCCTGCATGGTGGACGGCTCGGGTGCCAACACGCTACGACTCAGCTTCGTCACCAACCAGCCGGAGACGATCTGGGAAGGGGTGTCCCGGTTGCGCCGCGTACTCGACCGGGCCTACGCCCGGAACTGAAGCCGGCCGGCCCGGCTCAACCGCCGCCCCCGGAGCACGCCTCCGCTAAGGTCGTAGGAATGGCGCTCACCGGCCAGGCGGCGTTGGCGATGACCTGGGACGTGGACCCCGCCTCCGACACCGACTTCAACGAGTGGCATCACCGTGAGCACTTCCCGGAACGGCTGGCGCTTCCCGGCTGGCTGCGTGGCCGCCGGTTCACCGCGATCGACTGCCATCCCAGGTATCTGACCATCTACGAGGCGGCTACCCTCGAGTGCCTGCGCGCGCCGGCATACCTGGAGCGTCTGAACCACCCCACTGAGTGGTCGCGCCGCGTGCTCACCGCCTTCGTCAACACCCGGCGCAACGCCTGCCGGGTCACCCACAGCACCGGCCGGCTCGACGGCGCCGTGATCGGCGCGGTCGAGCTGATGCCCGCCCCCGGCAAGGAGGAGAACCTGCGGGGCGCCCTGACCAGCTGGCTGGACTCGGCCCTCGACTACCGTGGGCTGGTGGCCACCCATCTGCTGGAGCCAGACCCCGAAGCCAGCCGGGTGGAGAGCGAGGAGCAAAAGCTCCGCAGCTCTCCCGACGCCGTCTCCGGATGGATCATGCTCCTGGAGAGCATCGACGAGAGCGCGGTCTGGGAGGCCTACCTGGGCTTCCGCACCGGTGGCGCCCCGGTCGAGTGGGGGGCTCAGCACATGGAGCCGCTCAGGACCTACCGGTTCGCCTTCGGCATCTCTCGAACCCCGCCCGATCTCCCGTGCCCGGAACCTGAGGGCCAGGGCCAGGTCGCTCAGTCCCCGGCCAACTCCGAATACTCCGCGGTGGCCACCTTGAAGCCCTCCCACCAGGTCACCCGCTCGACCTCGATCCGGAAGCCCTGACAATCCTCGACCACTCCGTCTGGATACCGCTGGGCAACCAGTTCGGCCGCGGTTTTGTCGGGCACCAGGGTTCCCCGCAGGCAACTCCCCGTCATCAGGGCCGGCCGGTAGGCGTGCCGCCGTTCGAGGCACAGCGCTCCGGGTCGGCGGCCGGCGGGGAGGCGCAGGCGGCCGGCCGGCCGGACCGCCACCAGGATCCTGCCTCGGCTCGAGGTCCAGGCCACCGGCAGGATCGCCATCCCCTGCCGGCCGCTCCACGCCAGCTGTCCGTGCGGCAGTGACTTCACCGCGGCCCGCAAGTGGCGCGGGAGCCACGGCACCTCCCGGGCGGGAACCTCCTCAGCGCTCACCCCGGCGTACTCGGGCATCAGGATGCTTACCGCCTGCTCGATCTGGAGCCGGAGCAGGACCCGGTTGTGCGGCCACCACTGCTCGGGCACSCGGGCCAGATCTTCGAGGTAGCCGGCCATGAAGCCGGTCTGCTTCATCACGTAGCCGGCCACCGCCGAGAGCACCGCCGGTGCTCCCCAGACGGAGTCGATCACCTTGCGCAGATCGGTCTGGAGCAAGTGGCTGACATCGGGCAGGCCGAGCACCGAGAGCCTGCCGCGCACCACCACGGCTCGCTCCTCGCCTTCGACCAGGAAGGCGGCCTCAGGATGAGCGCGGACGATTCGGGTCTTGGCCGCGAACCGGGAGGTGGTCATCCAGAGCGCCCCGTCCGCGTGGTGAAAGGCCGAGGCGTTGATCAGCGGACGGCCTGGATTGATCGCGATCAGGCCGACTCTGGCCTGGTTCAGGAGGGGGGCGATCCGGGGATCGTCGCTCATGCGTGCCCTTCCAGCTCGGCCGCGATATTTCGCAGCGTGCGCTCGATCCGGGACCTGAGCTGGGGCTCGATCGCCAGCGCCGCGAGTTGGCCGAGCGGCCCCTTCGGCGGCTGGTAGCGCAGTTCGAGCTCGACCGAAGTACGCCGGCCGATCCGGCTGAAGGTCCAGGTTCCCTGGTGCATGCTCGGAGCTTTGATCGACCGCCAGCCGATCCGGCGGGGAGGTTCCCACTCGACCAGTTCGAGCAGCATCCGGGCGGTGGCCCCGAAGCCCTGAACCTCGACGTCGTAGCGCGCCCCGACCCCGGTGGTGAAGGTGGTCACCGGCTCCCACCGGCGCACTCCGTCCAGCACCTCGGCCGCGTTGCGGTAGTCGGCCACGAAGTCGAAGGCCTCCTCCGGCGTGCAGGTGATGACCTGAGCAGCCTTTACCTCTCGCAATCCACGGCCCTCCGCCGGACACCACCCATAATGCAATCGTGTCACAGCCGGCCGGACCATTGACCACATGAGGGCTGGCCGCGTCTACCACACCGTCGACCAGGTCTGGTCGCCCTCCCCCCCGCCCGCCGAATTGCTCCTGGAGGCCAACTTCGGTCTCATCGGCAGGGCCACCCTGGGCCTCGTCCGCGGTTCCCACTGGAGGCTGCGGCTGGGTCCCCTGAGGCTGCTCGAATTCGACTCGCCGATCGCCGTCGAAGGCGGCTACAGCTGGCGCATCACCGGCGGGCAGCTCGCCCGCCACCCCGGCGGCTGCCTGCGGATTCGCTGGCTGGGCGGCCAGATCGTCCACGAGGTCGAGGCGTTCGCGCCCCGCCTGCCCGGGCCCGTCTACCGGCTGACCCAACTGCCTCTGCATCACCTGGTGACCCGCCTGATCCTGCTCCGCATCACAACCGCGCCCCGACCGGGACCGCTGCCTTCGGTCGGGGCGCTGGCCGGCGCCGGTCTGCTCGACGCTGGCGTCAGCGCGATCGCTACCCTGGGCCTGCCCGGGCGCTGGAGGATCGCCCTGCTTCCGGTGATCTGGATCCTGTACACCACCGTAGCCTGGGCCGGCTTCGGCCGGACCGGGGGCCAGCGGCTGCTGGGAATCCGGCTGCTGGCTCGAGACGGCAGCCGGCCGACCCCGGCCCAGGCGGTGATCCGGATGCTGGCGCTGCCGTATCGTTGCCTCCGTGGCGGCCACCTCTGCACCGCCTCCCAAACCTTGCTGGTCAAAGCGGCCGGTACCCGGACGGTTTCGCCCCGCCTCCGCCCACCCTGGCGGCGCAGTATGTTTCGATGCCTCCCGCCGAAACCTCCACCTTCAGATGACTGACGGCTGGAGCCGGGACCCCGGCGGCGGCCTCCGCCACCTGGCATCCACCGCTGATAGATAGAGGAGTTTTGGGATGAGTCCGATCACAATCCCCGGCTGGCTGAACTCGACCCTCGCCGCCGACGCCACCGGAGGCCAGGGCGTGCTCCCGCTCTGGATCGCGACCCTGCGACCCGGCCAGAGCGTGATCGGGCTGGCCCAGACGGTGCGGATCGGCGAAGGCGACAACCTGGGGATCGCCCAGGCCTTAATCCGGGGCGCCGGGGAGCGGACGGTACTGGTGGCCATCGGCTCGCCCACCTCGCGCCGCGCCGTCTGCGGAGACATCTTCGCCGGGGCGCTGGTCAACGCCGGCTTCCGGGCGCTGGTCACCGACGGCCTGGTCCGTGACATCGCCGAGCTTCGCAAACTCGAACTCGGAATCTGGGCGCGGGGCACCTCTCCGATCGGCGCGGCCAAGATCGGCCCGGCCGGACTGGACGAGACCGTCACCTGCGGGGAAGCGGTCTGCAGCTCTGGCGACCTGGTCATCGCCGACGATGACGGGGTCGTGGTCTGGCCAGCGGCCCACCTCGAGGAGCTGCTGGCGCGCGCCGAGGAGCGCTACCGGTCCGACCGGGAGAAGCTGGATCGGGTCGGGCGCGGCGAGCTTCCTTTCCCGCCCGGCGTCTGAGCCTTCCGCCCCTCGCCTGGGGCTTGGGTCAGACCAGCCCGGACACCAGTTCGGCGGGGTCGACCGGCATCGACAGCGGGCGGCGGCCGGTGGCGCGGTAGATCGCATTGGCGACCGCGGCGTGGCCCAGGGTGGCGGGCGGCTCCCCCACTCCTTTGGCCCCATAGGGACCGTGCAGCGAGGGCACCTCGATCAGCTCGACGTCGATCTCGGGCACCTGGTCGATGGTGGGAAGCGCATATTCAATGAAGCTCGCCGTCAACAGCTGGCCGCTCTCATCGTGGACCACCCGCTCGCCCAGCGCCCGGGCCATGCTCTGGACCGCACCGCCATGCACCTGGCCGATCACCTCGGCGGGGTTGATGGCCCGGCCCACGTCCTGGAAGGCCGCATAGCCGGTAACCCGGAAGTCCCCGGTTCCGGGGTCGACCTTCACCCTGGCCAGGTGAACCGTGAACATCGGCGACTGTTCGAACACGGCGCTGCGGCCATGGCCCAGCACCGGCGGATAGCGGCTTCCATAGCGCATGGCCAGATCGGCCAGTTCGCCGATGCCGCGCGACCGGCCCGGCACCCCCTTGACCTCGACCCGGCCCTGCTCGATGACCAGATCGGCGGGATCGACCTCCATCACGTCGGCGGCGATCTCGAGCAGTTGCTGGCGCGCCTCGGCGGCCGCCTTGAACACCGCCGGCCCCACTGTGTAGATGATCTTGCTGCCCCCCGCGACACCGGCATAGGGGGCGTTGCCGGTGTCGCCGGTGTCGATCACCACCTGGTCGAGGCGCAGCCCGAAGGCCTCGGCGGCGATCATGGCCAGGCTGGTGTCCGAGCCGGAGATATCGCTGGAGCCCAGCATCACCCGGAGCCGGCCGTCGGCATCCACCCGGCAGGCGGCCGCGGCCGGCTCCCGACCGCCGCCCCAGCCGCCCACGGCTACCCCGACCGCCTCGCCAGCGGCGGTCGGTGAAGTGTAGAGAGGGTGGGCTCGGGCTGCCTCCAGGCACTCCCGGAGCCCGATCTCGGGAAAGCGGCTACCGTCCACCCGCAGGTCGCCCCGGGCCGGCGTGTTGAGCAGACGGAGTTGGATCGGGTCCATTCCCAGCCGGTCTGCCAGTTCGTCCATGGCCGACTCCAGCGGGAAGTAGATCTGGGGGCCGCCCGGGGCCCGGTAAGCGCCCGCCGGGCAGCGATTGGTGGACACCTCGTAGCTGAGCAGATCGAAGCTGTCGACCCGGTAGGTGCCGCCCACCATCAGATTGGCGAGGTTACCGCAGTGGCCGGGACCGGCGCCGTTGTCGAAGACGCACCGGGTGCGGAGCCCCAGCAAGTGTCCGTCCTCGGCGGCTCCCAACTCCAGCTCGACGATCGCCGACGGGCCCGGACGAGCCAGCAGGAACTCCTCGGTCCGGGTCAGGGCGAGCTTCACCGGCCGGCCCGTGCGCAGCGCCAGCGCGGCGACCAGCGGCTCGATCAGTAAAATCTTGGAGCCGAAGCCGCCACCTACCTCGGTCAGCTCCACCGTGACGTCGCTGACCGGCATCCCCAGGGCCGCCCCGGTCATCGCCCGGGTGCTGAAGATGCCCTGGGTGGGGGTGAAGATGGTCACCCCGCCGCCCGGCTCGGGCCGGGCCACCGCCACGTGGGGCTCGAGAGGAGCGGTCTGTACCGAAGCCACCTGGTAGCGGTGCCTGATCACGTGAGCCGCGCCCGCGATCGCGGCGGCGACGTCACCGCGCTGGTGTCGAACCGCGGCGCTGACATTGGGGGGCAGCTCTTCGAGCCTCTGCCCACCCCCACCCCCGCCGTGGGCGCCAGCATCGGCGGTCTCTCCAGCCACCTCCGGGAGTACCCTGGGCGCCCCTGGGCGCATGGCCGCCTCCGGATCCAGGACCGGCTCCAACACCTCGTACTCGACCTCGACCAGACCGGCCGCGTCGGTGGCGATCGCTTCCGTCTCCGCCACCACCGCCGCCACCGGCTGACCGGCGTAAAACACCTTCTCCAGGGCCAGCGGCAACTCGGGGCTGGGCCGGCGGCCGGGGTTCAGATCCTCGCCGGTGAACACTCCCAGCACCCCGGGCAGCGCGGCGGCGGCGGCGGTGTCGATCCGGATGATCCGGGCGCTGGCATGCGGGCTGAGGACCGGCCGGGCCGCAACCAGGCCAACCAGCTTCAAGTCGTCTGCGAATTTCGCCGCGCCGGTCAGCTTGCGGGGCCCGTCGATCCGGCGGTGGGAGACTCCCACCACCCGGGTACCGGAAGCGGGCTGGACGTCGGCGACCTGGGAATTCACTGCGTGCGGCTCCTTTCGGGCGTAGCGGCCCGCTGCGTCCGGCGGCGGCCCGCCGAGGCGGGCGGCGGAACCGGGCATCGAGGCCGCCCGGCCCCCGGAGACGGTGCGGGTGCGGCCGGCTGTAACTCAAGATTAAGTTGCCGGTGGCCCCGGCCATCCAGGCCGGCCATCATCGCCACCCGGCGGCGGCCGACGACGGCCGCCTCACCAAAGGAGCAATTAGTGTGGCCGCATACATCATCGCCAACATCCAGGTGAGCGATCCCGCCGCCTACGAGCCATATCGGGCACTGGCCGCGGCCGCCATCGCCAGGTACGGCGGGCGCTACCTGAGCCGGGGTGGCGCCTCCGAGACCCTGGAGGGCGGCTTCCAGCCATCCCGGCTGATCATCCTCGAATTCGATTCGATGGAGCGCGCCCGGGAGTTCTACGGCTCGCCTGAGTATCAGGCGGCGATCCCGATCCGGCAGGCGGCCTCCACCGGCTGGATCGTCCTCACCGAGGGAATCCCGCCGGAGGCCTGAGCCRMGCCCGGCGCRGCCGGAGGCGGCGCCGGGCCTCATCTTCCCTTGAAGTCRCCCGGTCTCCGCTCCYGGAAGGACCTSATGCCCTSCGCCGCGTCCTCGGTGCGCAGCAATTCCGCCTGGTCGATCCAGAGTCGGGCCAGCGCCGTCTCCTCGCCGGCGCGGATCGCCACGCGCGCTGCCAGCAAGGTGGCCCGCACCGCCAGTGGCGCCTGGGCGGCGATCGTCTCGGCGATCGCCAGCCCCCGGGCCAGGTGCTCGCCGGCCGGAACCACCTCCTGGACCAGCCCGATCCGGTGAGCCTCCCCGGCATCGAACAGGTCGCCGGTCAGCAGCCAGCGCATCGCGTTGCCCCAGCCGGCGACCCGGGGCAACCGGATGGTGGCGCCCCCGCTGGGATAGATGCCGCGCCTGACCTCGATCTGGCCGAACCTGGCATCCTCAGCCGCCACCACGATGTCGGCGGCCAGAGCCAGTTCGATGCCGAGGGTGAGACAGAGGCCGTGAATGGCGAACACCACCGGCTTGCTCAGCTCCGGCTGGCGAAGCCGCATGGGGTCGACCAGGGCTTCCGGCCAGAGGCTCTGTCCGCGCGCCATGATCGGCGCGCACGCGGACAGGTCGATGCCGGCGGTGAACACGTCGCCGGTAGCGAACACCAACCCGCAGCGGATCTCCGGATCGCGCTCCAGCTCGGTGTATGCCCTGGCCAGCGCCTCGAACATGGGTGGGTCGAAGGCGTTCTTCTTCCAGGGACGATCGATACCCAGCAAGAGCACGCGTCCTCGTCGCTCCTGGGTGACCCTGCCCGGGGGCTCGAGCAGCGCGTCCTCAGGCATCGCGTCCTCAGGCATCGTGCGCTCGAGCCTCACTCACCCGTCCCGTCCCAGCGGGGTCGGGCGGGAGTCCGACCGCCGAAACCTCAGGCCACCGGTGTGCCCACGGCCACGCCCGTTCGAACTGGGCCGCGACCTCCAGGAGCAGATCCTCGCGGCCGTACGCGGCCGCCAGTTGCACTCCGATGGGCAGGCCGGTAGGGCTCCAGTGCCCGGGCAGTGAGATCGCGGGCTGTCCGGTCACATTGAACTGCTGGGTGAAGAGCACCAGGTTGCGCAGCCGCGTGTACTCCGCGACCGAGTTGGGTCCGTGGAGGTGGAACTGGCCGATTCGGGGCGGCGGCTGGGCAATGGTCGGGGTGAGCAAGAGGTCGTACCCGGGCCGGGGTCCCCACCAGTCCGCCAGGTGGCGGGTGAACGCATTGAAGCGGCCCCGGAAGCCGAGAAATTCGAGGGCGGTCATCTCCCGGCCCGGCTCGGCCAGGGCCCGGGTCAGTGGCTCGAGATCATCGGGGCCGGGACTCTGACCGGTCATGGCCTCGAACTGGTCGACTCCGGCCGCAGCCAGCACGGTCCAGAAGCGGCGGAAGTCATGCAGCACTCCGGGCTGGTCGAGAGCCTGAGGGAAGGTCTCCACCACGTCGTGGCCCAACTCCTCCAGCCGCCGGGCGGCGATTTTCACCGCCTCCACACAGTCGGGGTGACAGGCGGGGAAGCCCTCCGGCGCCCGATGCGTGAAGCCGATCCGCAGCCGGCCCGGCTCGCGTCCCAGCTCGGCGACGTAGGGCCGGGCGGGGCTGGGAGCGGCGTACGGATCGCCGGGCATCCAACCGTGCATGACGTCGAGCAGCGCCGCGGTGTCACGCACGGTTCGCGAAACCACCAGCGCGGTGGTCAGCCCGGCCGGGCCCTCGGCCGACTCCGGGCCCATCGAGATCCTGCCCCGCGATGGCTTGAGCCCGACCAGCCCGCACTCCGAGGCGGGAATCCGGATCGAGCCGCCGCCATCGGTGGCATGGGCGACCGGGACCATGCCCGAAGCCACCGCCGCCGCCGAGCCGCCCGAGGAGCCACCGGTCGAGCGCTCCAGATTCCAGGGGTTGCGGCAGGGCCCGTAGGCCAGTGATTCGGTGGTGGCCATCAGCCCCAACTCGGGGGTGTTGGTACGGCCGAGAACGATGAACCCCGCCCGCCTCAGGCGGAGCGTCTGATAGGAGTCGTGACCGGCCCGGTATCCCAGCCGCTTCAGAAAGCGCATGCCGCCGTGGTGGGGCTCGCCGGCCTGATAGGCGCCAAGGTCCTTGAGGAGAACCGGCACCCCTCGGAAAGGCGCGTCAGACGGCGGCTCCGAGGCTTCCTCCAATGCCCGCTCGAACCGGCGGTGGATCACCGCGTTGATGGCCGGGTCGAGCCGCTCGATGCGGCGCACGGCGGCTTCGACCAGTTCCCGGGGCGAGACCTCGCCCCGCCTCACCAGGCCGGCCTGGGCCACCGCGTCGAGCTCGGCCAGCTCGGCGTCAGAGCGCGTCATGTTTTCAGCCGGCCCAGACCGCCGGCCGGCGCCCGGCCCAGGGGCTGGCCTCCTCCAGCTGCGCCGCCACCCGGATCAACAGGTCCTCCCGGCCATAGGCGGCCACCAACTGTACGCCGATCGGCAGTCCATCTTGATCCCAGTGCAACGGCAATGAGATCGCCGGCTGCCCGGTGGCGTTGTACTGAGGAGTGAAGAGCACGTAATTCCAGAGCCGGTTGTAGCCTTCGATCGGATCACCGCCGGGCGGGTTGAGCGAGCCCAGCGGCGGGGGCGGAGTGGCGATGGTGGGGGTGAGCAGCAGATCGAACTCCCCCTCCGGGCTCCACCACTCGGCCATCTTGCGGGTGAAGGTGTTGAAGCGAGAGCGAAAGGCGAGGAACTCGATCGCGGTCAGGCTCCGGCTCATCTCGGCCAGCGCCCACGTCATCGGCTCGACGTCGGCTTCGCTGACCTTCCGGCCGGTGAGGTCCTCCCAGCCTCGAATCCCATAAAGGGCGAACAGCGGCCAGAAATCGCGGAAGTCACGGAGCGCGCCCGGTTGCTCGAGCGCCGGCGGATGAGCCTCGGAGACCACATGTCCGAGCGCTTCCAGCTGGTGGGCGGCGCCCCGGACCGCCTCGACGCAGGCCGGAGCGCTGGCCGGGAAGCCCTCCGCGGAGTCGATCATGAAGCCGATCCGCAGCCGGCCAGGCGGAATGCTCAGCTCGTCGACGTAGGGCCGGGCGGGGGTCGGTGCGGAGTAGGGATCACCCGCCATCCAGCCCTGCATCACATCCAGGATGGCCGCGGTGTCGCGCACGCTCCGACTTACCACCAGGCCGGTCGACAGTCCGGCCGGGCTCTCAGCCGCCCCCGGGCCGAGCGAGATCCGGCCCCGCGAGGGCTTGAGGCCGACCAGCCCGCACATGCTGGCGGGAATCCGGATCGAGCCGCCGCCGTCGGTGGCGTGGGCGGCGGCCACCATGCCCGCGGCCACCGCCGCCGCTGAGCCGCCCGAAGATCCGCCCGCCGAACGCTCCAGATTCCAGGGGTTGCGGGTGGGTCCATACGCCAGCGGCTCGGTGGTGCCGACCAGGCCGAGTTCGGGCGTGTTGGTGCGGCCGATGAAGATGAACCCTGCCTGGCGGAGTCTCAGAGTCTGGTTGGCGTCCTGCGGGTGGCGAAAGTCGAGATCACGCAAAAATCGGCCGCCGGCGTGGAACGGGTCGCCAGCGCTGTGCGCGGTCAGATCCTTGAGCATGATCGGCACGCCGCGGAAGCGGCCGGCGGGGAGGCGCTCGGGGGCGGCGGCCTGGGCGACCGCCTTCTCGTACAACTGGTGAATTACCGCGTTGACGACCGGGTTCACCTTCTCGGTGCGGGCGATCGCGGCTGCGACCAGCTCGGCCGGGCTGACCTCGCCTCGCCTCACCAGTTCAGCCTGGGCGACGCAGTCGAGTTCGGCCAGTTCGGAAGCTTCAGGCATGACTCAATCTCCAGATTCGACAGTTGGGATCAGATGGGCCGGAGG
>JRHI01002249.1_pt1 | contig 13682 bp, 2 predicted proteins | sample 215371 | NCBI WGS metagenome assembly JRHI01 (sample SAMN02929681, study PRJNA255918) | sediment metagenome | biome: cave system; feature: Ice Cave; material: Sediment; isolation source: sediment from deep within a dark volcanic ice cave with no known source of... ...
ACGTAAGGTATCTGCGGTTCGCCAAATTTTATCTTGCGCAGCAGTTCCGTAAATGGCGCGAGCACCGGCTCCATCATCGAAGAATGGAATGCGTGCGAAGTTTGCAGCCGCCGCGCCGCCACCTTTTGTGTCGCGAGCGTCTTTTCCAGTTCAGCGACGGCATCGTAAGGACCGGAAACCACGCACAAATTCGGCGAATTAATAGCCGCAATCGTAAGTTGCGCATTGAGCAGCGGTAAAACTTCCTGCTCGGGGAGGCGAATTGCCAGCATCGTTCCGCCCGGCTGCGCCTGCACCAGTTCTGCGCGCCGCGCGATAAGCGTCAGCGCATCTTCCAGCGTAAATACCCGCGCCAGGCAGCCTGCTACGTACTCGCCCACGCTGTGACCGATCATTGCCGCGGGCTTCACGCCCCAGGACATCCACAATTTTGCCAGCGCGTACTCAATGACAAATAACGCTGGCTGCGTGAATCGCGTTTGCACCAGAAGTTCATCGGCTTCTTTTTCCGCGCCTGCCGCAGGAAACATGATCGTGCGGATATCGGTTTTCAGTACGGGCTTCAGCAACTCAGCGCAGCGATCTACTTCCGCGCGAAAATTTTGCTCCGTGCGATACAGCTCCGCTCCCATCCCCGCGTATTGCGCGCCCTGCCCGGGGAACATGAAAACCACAGGAGGATTGTTGAGTTGCTGATGGTGCGTGAAAATACGTTTCGGATCTTTGGCGTCCAGCGTAGCGGCGCCTTCCGCGGCATCCTCGCATGCAACAACGCGGCGGTGAGCAAATTCGCTCCGTCCGGTTTTCAATGTAAAAGCCGTGTCCGCGAGTTCGCGAAGTTGTTCCGCATCTTCGCTGCGGTCGGCGATCTGCTTCAGGTGTTGCGACAAGTTTCCCGATGCGCGCTCCAGCGCCTCCGGCGTTTTCGCCGACAGGCACAGCAATTGCCATGGTCGTGACGAACTCGAGGGCGACAGTTGCGGCGCTTCCTCCACAACCAGATGCGCGTTCGTTCCACCGGTGCCAAAGGAACTTACTCCGGCTCGGCGTGGTACGTCCGATTTGGTATTCCATTCCTGCAGCGTCGCGTTTACATAAAACGGGCTTTTTTCAATTTCGAGTTTCGGGTTGGGCTTGGTGAAGTGTAAATTCGCGGGAATAATTTTGTTGTGCAGCGCCAGTGCCGTCTTGATCAAACCGGTGACGCCTGCAGCCACGTCCAGGTGGCCGATATTGGTTTTGACGGAACCGATGGCGCAAAATTGTTTCGCCTGCGTGCCCATGCGAAACGCTTTCGTCAATCCGGCGACTTCGATGGGATCGCCGAGCGGCGTAGCTGTTCCGTGCGCTTCCACGTACGTGATGGTTTCCGGATCGACGCCTGCCAGCGCGTGCGCCATGGCAATGGCTTCCGATTGGCCTTCCACTCCGGGAGCTCCAAAGCTGACCCGCTGGGAGCCGTCGTTATTCAGTCCGACGCCTTTAATCACCGCGTAAATCTGATCACCGTCTTTTACGGCCTCATCCAGGCGCTTCAGCACGACCACTCCGACGCCGTTGCTGAAAACCGTTCCTTCACCTTTGGCGTCGAATGTCCGCGTGTGCCCGTCCGGAGAGCCGATGTTGCCTTCGTCGTAGTAATAGCCACGCTGTTGCGGTACGCGGACCGATACCCCGCCGGCTAAAGCCATATCGCATTGATACGTCAGCAGTGACTGGCAAGCCTGTCCCACTGCTACCAGCGAGGTAGAACACGCCGTGCTGACATTGAGCGCCGGCCCCTTGAGCCCAAGCTTGTAGGCCACCCGGGTGGTCAAGTAGTCCTTATCGTTGCCATACGTAATCAGGTCCGGCCCGACCAGTTCCATCAGCTCCGGCCGGGGTTCCAACGCGTGCTGGACGTAGGTATTCGTGCTCGCGCCGGCAAACACGCTTACGGATCCGCGCATTTTGTCGGGCGCATAGCCCGCGCGCTCCAGAGCTACCCAGCAGGCCTCCAGAAACACCCGCTGCTGTGGGTCCATCACTTCCGCTTCTTTGGGGTTTACTCCGAAAAACGCGGCATCAAAACAATCGGCATCCTTCAGAACTCCGCGAGCCGGGACGTATTGGCCTCGACGTTTCAGTTCTGCTGGATCCAGGCCCGAAGCCGTCAGCTCCGAGTCATTAAAAAACGAAACCGTTTCACGCCCGGCCACGAGGTTCGCCCAGAATTCCTCGATGCTCTCCGCTCCCGGAAAGCGCCCGGCCATACCAACAATCGCTATACCTTCGTATTGCTGTTCGTCTTGTGGCTGGTCGTTCATTCCCAAGGGTTCCTGTAAGTCTTTGGATGAGGCTATAGCAGGCGAGGATTCGCCCATTCATCCAGTGCAACTTTCGGGCCACTCAAAATGACCTTACTTAATGATAGCGCGGGACTTAAGGTGAAGGATGTATAAATTTTCGGGCGATTCTCGGCCCGATGGATATTTTCTTCCCTAAAATGCTATTCCGCTGTAAGCGCAGGGCATCACTTCTTTACCGGAACACGCATTTGCGCCAGGGCCTTTTTCTGACGCTGCGCCCGATCTCTCATCTGTTCCCCCGTATCGACTGCCGAAGTGACCGGTTCGCTGAGGTGCCGCGCCAACGCTCGTACCGTGGGGTGCTCGAACAGTGCCACGATGGGGAATTCGGAGTTCAGCGTCTCTCGCAGCAGGCTGTGCATCTGCACCAGGAGCAGCGAGTGTCCGCCAAGCTCAAAGAAATTGGCCTCCACATTCACCTGCTCCAGGCCAAACATTTTCTGCCATACCGAGGCTATGCTGTGTTCCATTGCCGTTTGCGCCGGCATGAAATTTTGCGATTGCGCTGCCGAAGCTGGCGCGGGTTGCGCAATTTGCGGCGCCTGCGGAGAAAGCAATGCCTGTAATTCCGCTACCCGCTTATCGAAAAACACCGGCGCCAATTCCAGAATAATTTCCAGATCGCGCCCCCAGCGCTCCACCATTTTAGGGGAGACGCTTTTGCGATCGTAAATCAGCGTTAAGCGCAGCGCGGTTCCCGGCTCCGCCAGCAACAACAACGGATAGGTGGAATGAACCGGCCCCGAAAAATCCGCGATCTCCACATCTCCGCCGAGGCGCCGCGCCGAATCGTCGACCAGGTAGTTTTGGAAAACAATCAGGCTGTCGAAGAGCCGGTAGCGCCACGGCACTTCGCTGCTGCGTTGTATCTCCATCAACGGAGTGAACTGAAACGCGCTCAACTCCAGCAGACGATGGTGGATTTTGCGGAAAAATTCTCCGTTCGTGTCTTCGCCATTTACGCCGATGCGCACCGGCAAGTTATTTGTGAACGGGCCGACGATGGATTCCACGCCAGCCAAGTCTGTCGGCCGCCCGGAAAACGCTGCGCCAAACACTACATCCATCTCGCCGCTCTGCCGGCTCAAAAGCAGCGACCAAGCGCCTTGCACCAGGGTATTGAGCGTGACCTGCAGCCGCCGCGCGGCGGTCTGCAGCGCGTTGGTGGTTTCCGCCGACAGTTTAACTACATACTGCGCGTAACGCTCTCCGTCGCCACTCTCCGGAGCTTCGCCCGGCAGCGTGGTGGGTTTGCGGAAGCCTGCCAGCTGCTCCTGCCAGAATTTCGATGACTCCTCGGCCGTTTGTTTGACCAACCATTCCAGGTAATCGCGATAGGGCCGGGCGGGTTCCAGTTGCGGCGAAGTATTTTTCGAAAAGGCTGCGTAGAGTCGGCTGGCATCGCGAAAAACCACAGGCCACGACCAGCCGTCCAGAAGCAGTGCCGGAACGCTCCACAGAAATTTCCAGGAATCTTCGGATATACGAACGAGCTTGAAGCGCATCGCGGGCGCTTGCGCTAAATTCAACGGCGCGGTGCGGTCCTGCTGCATCAAAGCTTCCCAGCGCTCGCGCTGCTGTTCGACCGGAATGTTGCGCCAGTCCTCCGTCGTCCAGGGCAGGCGCACTTCGCGATGCACCAGTTGCAATGGCTCGCGCAATCCGGCGCTGACCACCGTGGAGCGGAGACTCGTATGCCGACGAATGGTTTCATTCCATGCGCGTTCGAACGCCGCCACCTGCAATTTTCCGTTCAACGTGCAATGCCATTGATCGAACGCCGGCTGCGCAGCGCCATGATTGGCGGAAAAGAAAAGCGTTTGGATCGGCGACAACGCGTAAATGTCTTCTACGTCGCGTTGCTCCGTCAACAACTGATCGAGTGAAGCCTGTTCGATCTTCGCCAGCGGAAAGTCCGAAGGCGTGCGGCCGCCGGCTTGCGGCAACTGGCAATGCGCGATGACTTCTTTTAGCGCGCGCAAAAATTCATCCGCGAATCGTTGGATGGTTTTCTCGTCGTGCAGCGCCGGAAGGTACCCGCACTCAAATTCAAGCCGGCCATCCATGATCAGGCTGTTTATTTCCAGAACGTGGCGGCGTCTCTGCCGGGAACTGTGCCACGGGCCGCTTGATTCATCGGCAAAACCAAACAGTTTTGAAGCCGCGATCGCCTGATCGAATTGTCCGTAGTAATTGAAAACCATCGCGGGTTCTGGCCGCGAAGAGAGGTCGCCAGCTCCGCTCAAATAGCGAAGGATTCCGTAACCCACGCCGCGCTGCGGAATGTCGCGCAGCTGTTCTTTCACGGATTTAAGAGCTTCGCCCGGCCGCCAGGTATCGCCGGACTCTTTCAACTCCAGTCGAACCGGGAAAATCGAGGTAAACCAGCCCACCGTTCTGGAAATGTCCACATCTTCGAAAAGATTTTCCCGGCCATGGCCTTCCAGATTGGTATACAGCACATGCGTCCCGGTCCACTTGCTCCACGCACGCGATAACGCGGTCAGCAGCACATCGTTGATTTGCGTGTTGTAGACCGCGGGAACGCTTTGCAGCAATGCTTGCGTTTCGGCCGCGTCCAGTGTGACCTTCACTTTTCTTGCCGCGCCCTCGGTATTCGCAGCGGTTGCAGCCGCATCCATGGCCAACGGTTTTTGCGCCGCAGTCACTGCGGTGGGATCGGTCGTCGCCATCCAGTACGGCAATTCTTTTTTCAGTGATTCCGACTTTGCGAATTGTTGCAATCGCTCCGCCCAGATTTTGTACGCCGCGGTCTTTGGGGGCAATGTGACTTTTTGTTTTGCTTTAGCCTGGTGGTAAGCGGTTTCTAAATCCTCAATCAAGGGCCGCCAGGAAATTCCGTCCACCGCCAGGTGATGCACCACAAAAAGCAACCGTCCCGGCCGGTTTGCACCTAAGTCGGAATAAACGATGCGCCAGATCGGTCCGTTTTGCAGGTTTAGGCTGGCTTGTTGCCTAGCGCAAAGTGCTTCTGTCGCCGTGCGTTTCTCAGTTTCTGGAAGCGTGGAAATATCAATCCACTCCAGCGGTGCGGGCTCCGCATTCGTGGAATAGTACTGCCGCCATTTGTTTTCTTCGCGAACATAGCGCAGGCGGAGCGCATCGTGCTGCCGGCTCAATTCGCCCAGAGCCGCTTCCAGCAGCCCACGGTCCAGCGTCTCGGTCACTTCAAAAAGAAACGCCTGGTTGTAATGCTCCACGTCTTCGAGACTCTGTTCAAAGAACCAATGTTCGATCGGCGCTAACGGAACGTCGCCAGAAACTATTTCCTGGGAAACCTGTTCCGCGTCCGCCACGGCTGCGACGGCCGCCAGTGTCGCGATCGTCTGGTTCGCGAACAACAATTTCGGAGTGAGCTTTAGCCCTTCGCGTCGCGCCAGGGAAATAATCTGAATACTCAGGATCGAATCGCCGCCGAGCTCGAAGAAATTGTCGTTGATGCCCACCTGCTCCACACGCAACGCCTTGGACCAGATCGCCGCCAGTTTTTTCTCTGCTTCCGTGCGCGGCGCCACGTAAAGATCGGCAAGTTCGGGTCGTTGTTGTTCCGGAGCGGGTAAAGCTTTGCGATCGACTTTTCCACTGATGGTCAGCGGCATCTTCTCCAGGAACACGAACTCCGACGGCACCATATATTCCGGCAACGTCTGCTTCAGATGTTCGCGCAACGCGCTGATTTCCGGCGCAGGCGAAGAAGCCACCAGATACGCCACCAAACGCTTTGCTCCGGGCGCATCTCCGCGAGCAATCACGGCGACATCGCGCACCGCGGGATGCTCCGATAACGCGGCTTCGATCTCGCCCAGCTCAATTCGAAAGCCGCGAATTTTTACTTGATGGTCGATGCGGCCGAGATATTCAATCTCTCCGGTCGCCAGGAACCGCGCCAAATCACCGGTCTTATACAATTGCGTGCCACGTTCGTCCTTGAATGGATCTTTGATGAATCGTTCCGCCGTAAGTTCAGGGCGATTCAAATATCCTCGCGCCACGCCGATGCCGCCAATATGCAGCTCGCCAGGGACGCCGATGGGAACGTGTCGCAATTTCTTATCGAGAATATGAATTTGGATATTGGTGATGGGCCGCCCGATAGGCACAAAGCTTCGCGGATCGTTGCGGCGGCACGTCCAATGCGTTACGTCAACCGCGGCTTCGGTCGGACCATACAAATTGAATAACTCCGCATCGCTCGCTGCAAAAAACATCGTTTGCAAATCGGATGTCAACGCTTCTCCGCTGCAAAATACCTGGCGGAGCTTCGAATGTTTCGGCAGTTTCACCGCTTCCAGAAACACGCGCAGCATGGACGGCACAAAATGCAACGTGGTGATGCCTGCTTCGACGATTAACTCCGCAAGGTACGCCGGATCGCGGTGTCCTTCCGGCCGCGCCACGACCAACTCGGCACCCATCATCAACGGCCAGAAGAATTCCCACACCGAAACGTCGAAGCTGTACGGAGTTTTCTGCAGCACCTTGTCGGCGGCGGTCAGTCGATATGCTTCCTGCATCCACAACAGCCGATTTACGATGCCTTCGTGAATGTTGACTACGCCCTTCGGTATCCCCGTAGACCCCGAGGTGTAAATCACGTAAGCCGCATCCGTCGATTTCAGCGGCACTGCAGGATTTGTCGCCGGCTGCGACGCTATAACCGCCCACTCGGTGTCCAGAGCGATCGTCGGTATTTCATTTGGCGGCAACGTGCCGCGGAGCGCCTGCTGCGTAAGAATGGCTCGCGGTTTGGCGTCCTTCAGCATCAAAGCCACGCGATCCGACGGATATTCCGGATCCAGCGGCATGTACGCGCCGCCGGCCTTCACTGTGGCCAACAACGCGAGCACCATTTCAATCGAGCGTTCCGCGCACACGCCCACGAGTTCGTTGGGGCCGATTCCCAATCCAATTAAGTAGTGTGCGAGTTTATTCGCACGAGCGTTGAGTTCGCGGTACGACAAAACTTCGCCGTTGTACGACAACGCCGGTGCGTCCGGCGACGCCAAAACTTGCCGTTCAATTATTTCGTGCAGCAGCCCCGCCTTCGTGAACGCAACAGATTCCGGCCCCTTGGCGAACGCTAGCATTTGCTGCAATTCGCTCTCGTTCATCAGCGGCAAAAGCGCCAGCGACATATCGGGCGTGTCGCACGCCTGCTCCAGCAAGTTCGCAAAATGTCCCAACATTCGCTGCGCTGTACCCGCAACGAAAAGACTGGTGTTAAATTCCAGTGCCAGGCTGAATTCATTTCCGGCAGGCGTTACTTCAAGCAGTAAATCGAATTTCGCACCGCCGTTGTGTACCGGAACCGAAGTCACCTTCGAGCCAGCCGGTACGAAGGCATCGTCGATGTCGCTTTGCAGCACCAGCATCGCTTGAAAAACCGGCGAATGGCTTAAATCGCGCGCCAGGCCAAGCTCGTTCACCAGGTAATCAAAACCTAAATCCTGATGTGCCAGCGCTTCCAGCATTTTTCCGCGTGTCAATTGCAGGTGCGACTTGAAAGATATTTCGCTGTCGACCGGTGCGCGAATCGCCAGCGTGTTTACAAAACAACCGATCAACTCCTCGACGGACCTATGCATTCTGCCCGCCACCGGCACGCCCACCACGATGTCTTCCTGTTGGCTATAGCGGTGCAAAAGTGTTTGGAACGCGGCCAGCAAAACCGTGAAAGGCGTGCAATGCTCGCGCTCCGCCAATTTTTCGATCGCCCGTCGTGTTGCCGCGGAGATTTGCTTTCGTACGCAGCCGCCTACGTAAGTCATTACTGACGGACGCGGCATGTCCGCCGGGATCTCTAATAATGCTGGCGCCCCGCGCAATTCGTTTTTCCAGTAGTCCAGATCGCTTTGATAATCGCCAGCGGTGAGCCGCGCGCGCTGCCATTCCGCATAGCCTGCATACGACGCGCGAAGCGGTTTCCAGGAAGGTTCGCGACCGGTCGACGCTGCTTTGTACGCTTCGGAAATATCCCGCAGCAAAATGCCCATCGACCAGCCGTCGGAAACGATGTGGTGGACGTTCAGAACCAGGATTTGATCATCCGGTGAGAGAGAAATCACCAGGCATCGCAGTAAAGGTTCTTCAGAAAGGTTAAACGTTTGGGTCGCTTCTTCATTGGCCAACGCTAAGGCTTCGGCTTCCGAGCTGGCCGGCAGCGTTTGTAGAAAAACTTTTGGCGCCTCAGACTGTTTGATCGCAGCCGATCCTTCACGCGCGCTGAACGCTGAGCGCAGCGTGGCGTGGCGCAACATCACCGACGCCAAAGCCTTCCGCAAGAGTTCAATGTCCAGGTGCCCCTGAATGCGTCGAGCCAAAGGAATGTTGTACGCGGCGCGGTTCGGTATGAATTGATCCAGAAACCACAAGCGCTGCTGCGCGGCTGAAAGCGTCAGTTCCTTCGCCTGCGGCAACGTGATGTCGCCGGTTCCGCGTGCTTGGTCAATCAGTGCATCCAATTCGATGATCGTAGGATTCGATAAAACTGCGATTAGCGGAACCTGCACTCCGAATTCCGCCGTCATTCGAGATGCAACACTCGCGGCTTGCAGCGATTGCCCACCGAGACTAAGGAAAGTGTCTGTCACGCCGACGTGATCGATGTGCAACGCGTCTTCCCAGATTTTTGCGATTAGCGCTTCGCGCGCATTACGAGGTAGTACTAATTCGTTCGCTAGTTGTGGTCTCGCGCGCCGCAAATGAGTTGCGACGGCAGTAAGGATGTTTTCGACGGAATCGAGCTCCGTCGCAATTCTCAGATAATCCGCGCGAGCCGATTGGCCTTGGCGCGTATCGCTCGCCTCTTCGTCCGTCTCGGTCTGTGCTGCGCTTTCGGGATTAAATTCAACCGCCGCAGCTTCCGCGGCGTTCATATGAAAAGAACCGTCGAGCAATTTCATTCCAACCGATTTCAGAAATTGTTCCGCTGGCTGGTTGCGCTCCGTTCGTACAAAAGGAAACACAATCTCGTCGGCTCCGAGACGCTGTGCTTCACGCCCAATGGCCGCAAGCACGCGATGTTCAACGCCTTTGCCCAATACCCGGCAACTCATCAATATATTTTCGACGCGAAGAGATTTGCCTTCTGTCAGCAGCACCGCTAGTCCGACCTCGCCATAATCCCCGAAGCGGTCCCGCGCGCGAACCAGCAGCATGCGGCGTTCGCCGGATTCCAATAGCGACGCGATTTCCGCGGACTGCCGTCGAATTCCCGTGGTGTTAAATTGATTGGTGCGCTGCGTCAATTGCGCCGCGCGTTCGTAACTGGCCGGCGCCGGCGGATCAGTGGCCACCTGCAGATTCAAGCCGTCGATGAACTCACGAAAAGATGTTGCTGCGGTGCGGAAGCGGTTGCGTTCGCCCTGCTCGCGGTAAAGTTCCGTGCGTTTTTCATCGACGGCGGTCGCGCCGGGGCGATCGAACACCCACACATGTTGCAGAAACTGTTTTATGGACTTTGTGCCGGGTGCGGGCAGAAGCAAAGTGGTTACCGCCGGACAGTTGCCTTGCACGTCCGCGCATTCCACTGGGTTGTCATCCAGAAAAATAAAACTGTCCAGACCCAGTTCCAGTTCTTTGGCCAGGGAAGCGATATTTCGAGATTTAGGCTCCCAATTGATTTTCCAGGCCACGAAATCTTCGCGACGCAGCGTCATTTCCCTGCGTTTGAAAACTTCCGCCACATCCGCTTCTTCATTCTTGCTGGCGAGCGCCAGCAGCACCCCGCTGTGTTTCTGGCTCCGCAAAAAATTCTGCAATTCAAGATAATCGCCGCTAATTGCGACCTGACCTGCGCCAATCTCCCCAGCCACACCGCCCCACAGCGTGTTGTCGGCATCGACGACGATCACTTTGTGAGGAGGAGTTAACAGTGCCCGCGCTTTGCGCGCCAGCATCGTTCCCATCGCCGCCCAGTAAGCCGCGGTGAAGGGGATATGCGCCTGGCGATCGTTCTCCGGATCGGCAATAACTTCAACCGGATAAAGTTCCGCCAAATCGTTGGCACCAATTAAGTGAATGCCGCGAAAAGAACCCACGGCACTGCGTAGCTCCGCCTCCAAACTCGAAAGTGTTGCTGCCAATTCTGCATTGGCCAATGCAGTACGCGAAGGGGGGCACAGGAACAACACCGTGGTTCGTCGCGCTCGTTTCGCAAAACTTTCGAGGGCGGCGACAAATTCCCGAACCGCGGTTGAGATAATATCCGCAGGATTACCAGACTTTTGATCCCGCGCCCAGTCTTCTAATCGAATCAAAAGAAAATTCACGCCGGGCTCGGATGAAGCCAGCAAGCTGCCGGGCGCCATCAATTCCTGAAATACCTGGTTATAACCGGAAAACACCAGCTGGGCCGGTTGCATTCCCAACCTGTCCATCCAGAACCGCAGCGTATCTCCGGCAGGCTCCGCCGTAAAATTGGCGGTCACCGTCATCGCAAACTCGCGGTTTTTTTTCGAGCTGGCGGATGTCTCGGGTTTATCGACCATGGGGACGAACCAAAATGACCAGCCTTTTATCTTATGCTTTTTTTATTTTGCGCTTTACGACGCCAACGCGCGTTTACGCCAGCTGCGATCACGCCATGATCTCTTCGCCCCGGCCCCCGTGAGGTATACCCGGCTGGCAAGCGAAATTATCGGGTTGCGCCTGCGCATGGACACAAAGTTGATCAGTTCATGCCAGTTCGATTGATTGACCACGTTTGCCGATATGGAAATGCTCGGCGACAGCATCTTGGTGGTGTGCCACCAATGACTGGGAATAAACAACATCTCGCCCGGCTGCAAAATGAAAACGATGGGTTCCGCTTTTGCGAAGAGCGGAAATTTTCCGAGGTCCGGTTTATCGACGCTGTTAATCTGCGAAAGGTTCTCTTTTTCCGGCGAAGGATACAGGTACTGTTCCTGGTTCGGTGGATAGACGATGAACTCTTTCAGGCCATACACCTGCATCAGGAACGCGTGCGCTCCAGCGCCGTCATAATGCAGCACCGGAAACGCTCCGCCCTTTCCACCAATATATAGTTCCAGCGCCGCCCCGCGGTTCAACACTTCGCCGACATACTTGACCATGTAGTGGTCGGGCAGCCAGTTCGGTTGAAAATATTCCGGCAGCGGTTCGATATCCTTTTTCAAGGTTGGAAATAAATCGTAAAGAATCTGGTTTCGAAAATACGGCGCTGGATTTTCTTCCGTGGAAGAAAGCACCCGATCAATAAACCGGTCCATGGTGTATTCAACTTCGTTGCTGCCGTTGCCCTTGTAGTCCGCTTTACCCTTTACATTTTCGCTCAGCGTAAACTTCATTTTGCCGAATTCCTGCTTGAAGAATTCCGGGCTCCAGCGTCGCAGCGCGGGCCATTCGCGCAGGGCGTCCGTGATGATCACCGGTTTGTTGGCGTAAAGATAGTTTTTCGCAAATTCCTCGTAAGACAATTTCTCGCGGCGTTCGATTTCAGTCTTCATAGAGTGTCTCGCTTTCCGTTCACCTTCCCGCGCCTTGCTCCCACTGCCGCGGGAGCTTGCAACTCGATACCACCGTTAAGGCGTTCATTTCTATCTCGCGCCTCTTGTAAGATGCGCACAAGTCGACTCTGCCGAATAACCGATAGTACCGCAATCGTTGTGCCAGAAATCCCTTGCGACAATCCTGCCATATGCTTGAGCTTGCGCCATATAATTGTAAACAATGGAGTTAGGTTGGGACCCTATCGGCTTCCCGGAAATCTGCGGCAGTCACCCAGATTTAGGGAAAGTCTTTTCTCGATGTACCAAATATTTTCCAGTGAACCGTGATCACTCTCGCTGAGGAAACTCAATGCCTGGAGGTTGCATTTCACTGATCCGCGTGTACGGGTTCGATCACGGCCGGGCCAGTAGTGGGGAAAACCTCCGTGGAAAGCGTGTCCACCAACTGGAGATAGTCCTCTTTTCTCCGGTCCCAGCTATGCAGATCGACATAACGATATCCAGCAGCGATCAGTTTTTCCCGCAGCGTGGGATTTTCGATGACCTCCATCATGCCTTCCGCCAGGGCTTGAATATCTCCTGACGTAAAAAAACGCACCGCGGAGTCGTCGAAATAGTAACTGTCAATTTTTGTGCGCGAAAGAACTACTGGCACGCCTTGCGACATAAACTCCATAATTTTTGTGCTGTACGCTTCATTCCCAAACGAATCCGCCCGCTTTGGTACCACGCCAAGATCGGCGTTCGAGATGACATCCGCGATGCTTTCCAGCGACGCGCTGCCAAAGAAGATTACTTTTCCGTTCAGGCCTAGCCGTTCCGTAAGCGCTTCTAATTCGGATTTTTCATCTCCGCCGCCGTATATATGGAACTCCACGTTGGGCACGCGCTTTTGCACGATCGCGAAAGCCTCAATCGCAATATCCAGGCCCTGGTGCCACTGGAAGCTCCCCGGGAAAATAATGATGAACTTGTCGTCCTTCCGAGTGCGTTCGCGGCGATAGAAAAGAGCCGGATCAACGTGGTTCAGGAAAACCGAACACTTTTCTTTCGGCACCGAACGCGCGAGTAATTTTTCGTACCACAAATGGTTGGAGACGACTACATAATCCGCAAAGGCTGCGGACGCCTTTTCAATGAATTTCAACAAACGAATATACAGGCTGGCTGGGCTGGCATCGAATTTGTTCGCGAACAATTCCGGTACGATGTCATGAATGTCCAAAATAATCCGCGCGCCGGTCATCTTGGGATACCAAGCGGCATAGACCAAAAAGTCCGGGATATTGTGCACATGGATTACGTCATAACGTATGCGGTGATGACGTCGCGTCAGTAGAACACTGGACACTATCAGGAAGCGCAATAAACGCCAGGCGTAAGTCCATTTTCCTCGTTCATTCCGCACGCGATGCTGTACGCGGAAGACCGTAACGCCGCTGATTTCCTCCACACCTAACGGAACGCGCCCGCCGGTCAGAGCGATCACATCAACTTGATCGCCGCGTTTCGCCAGCGCTTCGGCGTAGCGTCGCACGCGGTTATCCGTTTCGTAGCTGTTGTGCACCAGCATGCAGACTTTTTTCCGTGAATTGCGCGCTTCCAGCGGCATGTTGGCGCAATAATATCGCGAGACCTCGCCCGGATTAGCGGACCAGAAAGCATCAGCGTATTTCTCACGCGCGTACCTTAAAAATTCTTCGTAGAGCGCCACGGGAAACTCGTCGCGGTGTTTGCGGCCATCAAAGCACATGTAATCGGGATGCGTGTTGAGTAACGCCATGCCGCCGCGTTCTGCCAGCCAATCAAGTTTTTTCTTCCACACGCTGATGTCAGTTTCGCC
>JRHI01002250.1_pt1 | contig 13679 bp, 10 predicted proteins | sample 215371 | NCBI WGS metagenome assembly JRHI01 (sample SAMN02929681, study PRJNA255918) | sediment metagenome | biome: cave system; feature: Ice Cave; material: Sediment; isolation source: sediment from deep within a dark volcanic ice cave with no known source of... ...
GGCGGTGGCGGTGGCGGTGGCGGTGGCGGTGGCGGCGGTGGTGCGAACAGGATGCCACGGCTCAAGATGTAGTTCCTGACCAGACTCGCCATCAATCCCGGCTTGCTCGCAGCCGGTTGTTCCTCCTGCGCTTGAGCCGTCCGGACCGCATCATACGACTGGAAGCCGTCAGCGGTAATTCCGATAGCCTGCGTCACCTGCTGGGGAGTTGCCACAAACGGCTCCCCATGGACACACGGCGCCGCCAGCCCCAGCAGGGCGGAGGCGCTGCACGCCGATAGCAGTGAAAACAGGAAGGCCCTCATCGTCCTCTTCATGGTCAGGGCTCCTTTCCTTAACCATTATCCTACTCCTCTGATCCCTAACTCTGCCGGCCGGGGCGTCAGCCGCACGGAGTAACCCGAGTCTATACCCCCTGTAGGTTTCGGCGCAAAGGCCAACCTTGGTTGAGCCTCTTTCGATTGGGCAAGCTGGAAAGGACAGACACGAGTCTGTCGGCTGGGAAACTGTCCGCTCTCTGCCGGCAACGCCAAACGCGAGGCTTGTACGGGCTGTGCCTTCGTAGCAGCTTTGACAGACGAACCTACTTTGCCGAATACCTGCTCTTTTCCAGGCCGCCCGGCCGAATGGAATAGTCGAGGTCGCTGCGGCGTTCCGCTTTGCCATTCACCCCTCGTCCGCCCGCCGCGGCGACTCCTAACCAGTCTGGTTCACAGGCGCGCCAAGGATCGGTGCGCATGTGGGCCGGTCGAGAATAGATGCCTCAATCAGGGAGGGGGACGCCATGAAGGGTGGATGGGCAAGCGGCTTGACCCTGTGTCTGGGTCTGTGCGGTGGATTGGCGCCTGCCGACGATGTTATCTGGCGGCCGGCGACACCACGAACCGCGGCGACCGAGCCCGCCGTTCCCGCGGCGGCGTTCTCTGTGGCCGGAGTATCTCTCGGCCGGCCGTTGTCAGTAGGCGCGCCAAGCACGCCGGAGCCCAGTACTCCGATGCAGGACAGCCAGTTGCGAAGGGCAACATACTGGTCCACGACGACCAACGAAGCGCCGGCGCTCTTCCGGGCTCAGAAGCCGGACATCGATATGCTGCCGCCGGTCGATGCGCCCGACACCCGGAAAAGACCCGCCCCGCCGGCCGACCGGGCCGCCGGCATACCGCGTACGCTCGCCGGGTCCGGCCTCATTCGCACGAGCGCCTCCGTACCGGTCGCAGCCAACGACGGCAAGCCGGTCGTTTCCGGGAGCGACCTCTGTTGCGGAGCGTGCGGCCACGCACCGCTGTGTGATTCGCCCACTTGTTGCGGAGCGTGTGGCCACGTGCCTCTGTGTGATTCGGCCATTTGTTGTGATGAAGATATCTGCAGCTGTGAAGCGGTGGCCGCCAATGGCGATCGCTCCTACGGCAGCGCCGAGTTCCTGTTCTGGAAGGTCCGCAACGCCAGTGCGCCGGTCCTGACTACCAGCGGGTCGAGGACGTCCTTGGGCATTCTCCCGCGGTCCGGTACGACGATCCTGTTCGGTGGCTCCGAACTCGATCAGCAGCCGCAAATGGGCGGGCGCTTCACCGGGGGCTGGTGGTGCGACGCCTGCCAGACGAACGGCATCGAGGGCAGTTTCTTCTTCCTGGGCGAGGGCACGACCAGCTTCAACGCCGCTTCCAACGGCTTGCCGATCCTGGCCCGCCCGTTCTTCAATGCCAGCACGCAAATGGAGTCGGCCGAACAGACGGCCTTCCCCAATGCAGAGAGCGGACGCATCCACATCGACGCGCCGACCCGTCTCTGGGGTGCCGAACTCGATTGGCGGCACAACCTGCTGAATGGCTGCTGGTATCGACTGGATACCCTGGTGGGCTTCCGCTACGTGGACCTGGAAGAGGGGCTGCACATCACAGAGGACATCACTCTGTTGCCCGGCTTCAATACGACTTTCCCGGGTTCGGTCTTTCCGGGTTCGCCCTTCATGACCGGCTCGCGGGTCCTGGTGGCCGATCGCTTCGATACGCGCAACCAGTTCTACGGCGGCCAGGTGGGTCTCGACGGCGAGTTCCGTCGCAACCGCTGGGTTGTGGACGTACGGACGAAGGTGGCCATCGGCTTTGTGCATGAGATGGTAGACATCGACGGGGCCCAGGTCATTACGCCGCCGCCGGGAGGCGGACCGACGCAGGTGTTCCAGGGCGGCTTGCTGGCGCTGTCGAGCAACATCGGCCATCGCAGCCGCGAGCGGTTCGCCGTTGTCCCCGAGGCGGGCCTCACCGTCGGTTACCTACTCACCGATCACGTGAAGTTGTTCGCGGGCTACAACTTCCTGTTCATGAGTAACGTCGTGCGGCCGGGCGACCAGATTGATCGCGTGCTCGACCCGCGCCGCATCCCCAACTTCTGCCGGCTCAACTCCAACAGTGCCGGGGTGAGCACGGAGTGCCCACGCCCGGGGTTCGTCAACCCGCCCCGGCCAGCATTCCAGTTCCATGAGACCACCTTCTGGGCGCAGGGAGTTACGGCAGGCGTGGAGTTAAAGTATTGATTCCGCCGCCACGAGGCCGCTCGGGCGTTCTCCTGGCCCGCGGCGCAAGCAAGGGGAGGTTTCTTACCTTGCTTGTGCTGCGGGCCGGTAAACTTTCGCCGCTCCCTTGCTTGCGCTTCGGGCTGGTAAATTCCCGCCGCGAACGCTACAAGTTGCCGCCAGAAGCGGCGCCGCCTGCCGTCCTCCGGAACAGGGAAGCCAGGCCATGAGCGAATGCCATCGTCCCCGGCTCACGGTGGACTACCTGACCGATACACTGCGCGACGCGATGCACGCTGATCGCGCCGCGCCGTCGTTCGACCTGCGCGACCTCGAAGCCTTGATTCGGGCCGCCGAGGAACGTTCCCGGCCGCGGACCCAGCTGCCGCCGCAGCTAAACCACTTTCCCTTCACCTGGAGTCACCGCCTGCAACAGCTCTTTCTGACCGTCTACAAGCGTCTCTTCCACGATCAGCGCGCCGTCAACACCGTCCTCATCCAGGCCTTGCGCCAGACGCTGGCCGTCAATCGCTACCTGCTGGACACCCTCGCCGAGCAGAGCCGGCTGCCGGAAACGGCTCCCGCGCGGCTGCGGCTGACTTCTTCCGTGGACGAAGGAAACTCGCCATGCGTGTCGTGATTGCCACTACCCAGGTACCCTTTGTCCATGGCGGCGCCGAACTGCACGCCGAGGGTCTGTGCGATGCTCTCCGTGCGGCCGGTCACGAGGCCGAGGTCGTCGCAATTCCCTTCAACCCGGCGCCACCCGAGCGCATTCCCCCTCAGATGCTCGCCTGCCGGCTGCTCGACCTGACCGTTAGCAATGGCGTTCCCGTGGACGCGCTCATCGGTCTGAAGTTCCCAGCGTACCTGGCGGCTCATCCGCGCAAGGTGCTCTGGATCTTGCACCAACATCGGCCGGCCTACGACCTGTGGGGCAAACCCTACGGCGATCTTATCTATGCCCCCGAGGGTGTGCAGATCCGCAACGCCATTCGCCAGGCCGACCAGCAGATTATTCCCCAGGCCCGGGGTGTCTTTGCCAATTCGCGCAATGTCGCGCGCCGGCTGAAGGAGCACTGCAACCTCGATTCGCAGCCTCTCTATCATCCGCCGCGCCACGCCGAGCAATTTCATTGCGAACCGGCCGAGGATTACCTGTTCTTCCCGAGCCGCCTGGCGGCGATCAAGCGGCAGGCGCTGATCGTTGAGGCGCTGGCCCATACACGCGAGCCGGTGCGCGTCCGCTTCGCCGGTGCCGCCGATTTCCCCCCTTACCTGAAAGAGCTGCAAGCGCTGGCACGCCATCTGAAGGTGGACGAGCGGGCAGAATGGCTGGGGCAGGTCACAGAGGAAGAGAAACGCCGGCTCTATGCGCGGGCCCTGGCGGTGCTCTATCCGCCGCGCGACGAGGACTTCGGTTACGTGACACTCGAGGCGATGCTGTCGGCGAAGGCGGTTATCACCTGCACCGACGCAGGCGGACCGCTGGAATTCGTGCAGCAACGGCAAACCGGCCTGATCGCGGAGCCGACGCCGGAGGACCTGGCGGCGGCGTTCGACGAGGTTTGGCGGGATCGACGGCAGGCGCAGGCATGGGGACAGGCTGGCCGGGCCTACTACGAACGGCTTGGCATCACCTGGCCAAAGGTCGTACAGAGGCTGCTGGCATGCGCGTGAACTGGTTTTTTCCGTTGGCGGATGCCGAGGAGTACAGCCACCGGTTGCTGCCCGTGCTGCGCAGCCGTGCCGAGGTCGTCTTGTGGACGACGGCGCCGGCGTGGGCGGACTTCAACCAGGCGGATGTTACCGTTTATCCGGCAGCCAGCGCGGAGATGAATCGGCTGCATCCGGGCATTGTCGTGGTGCCGGGCGAGAACGTGCCGGACCTGCGACATGCCCTCGCCGCGGTGGTTCATGAGCGCGACGTGTTCGAGCGGTTGAAGGCGGCCAATCGTCTACCCCTGCTGCATGCGCCGTGGCCGGGCGACTCGGTGGAGCGCTACGCGGAGATGCTGCTGCAGTTCGCGGCAGAGGCACCAAGGTTCGTGGCGGTACGGACGGCCCGGGACTTGACGGACCTGGTTGCGTCGGAACTAAGCATCTGGCTGGAGCCGAGTACGGCGACACCCTGGTTGCGGCAGGTGGCGCAGGAAATCCAGGCGATCAGCGCCGGCTCGGACAACGGGGCAACGCCCGCGAAGGCGCTCGCGGCGTAGCGATAGGTTCTTGTTTCGCCGCGGCGCATGGCAAAACAAGGCAATTTCATCGTCCATCCTGCCTTCCGAGCACAGCACCTACCAATCCAAGCGGCCGCGTCTTCTCGTCCCATTTCTCGACCGCCCCCAGTGTGCCGCTGTCTAGCCGGGCGTTGTACCGCGCCACCGTTTCCCAGGCGAGCACCCGTGCAAACGTCTTGTCATCCACGGTTTCTGCCCGGTCGTCGGGCGCCTTGCTCTTGCCGGCGGCGAACTGGCCGCGCAGCACTTCGAGCCGCGCGCGTCCGCGTAGCCCCGTATCCTGAATCAACCCGGCCAGCTGCTGTAACCGCTGCTCCGGCAATCCCGCGTGGCTGCCCAGGAACACCAGTCGGAAAAGCAGCCACGACGGCATCGCCTTGCCGCCCAGTTCTGTCTCGACAATGCGGGCCGCTTCCTCCACATCGGGTCGAGCCGCATCTGGCAGCATCTCGGCCAGCGCTGCGGCGGCCACGGATAGGTAACCCTGCACGCGGTCCAGCGGCTGGCTCACCCGGTTCGGCGCGAGCATCTGCCGGCCGGCGGCCGCCATGCCCTGCCGCGCCGAACCTTCGGCAATGCCGATCAGGACGGCGGGATTGTTCGCATTCTCACCGGCCTTCGCCGCCGCCGGCAGACGATCGATCAGGTTCTGTTTTTTCAACGCCATGCACAGGGCGATGAGCGATGGCGACACTGCTGGCGCGGGCGCATCGGTGTCCGCCGACATCTGCTGTTCCAGTGCCCGCCCTGCCACTGCCTCGGCCGCGGCCGGATCGATGCTCAGCATTTCCAGCCCGGCGAGGGCCAGGGCCTCCTGGCCGCCGTCATTGGGAGCCAGCGTGATGGCCAACGGCACCGCGAGCTTGGGTTGTCCGCGTGCCACGAGCTTTCGGCTCACTTCGCGCACGGCATGCAGTTTGCCACCCGTGGTTTGCAGGTGCTCCAGGGTTTGCTGGAGTTCTTTCATGGTGGAGTGGGACTCTTTCGCATTTCCGATCCACCTCAGCCGCACATAGTTGTCCACATCCTTCTCATCCCCACCCAGGTCCACCTGGCTCAGGGCCAGATCAAGGAGGGCCAGGTCGCGTTCCGCAAAGGTGCCGGCTGCTCGCGCGAGTATGCTGCGGGCCTCGATAAACTGCTTATTCGCCCGACCGGCGCAATCGCGCTCACGAGTGCGCAGATGGTATTCGCCGGCCGCCCGGTGGATCTCGGCACGCGCCAGATCGCTGAGAGTTTCGCCTGGTTGCTCCGCTGCGGCCACGGCGCGGGCGATGGCCTGGGCTTCTTGATCGCGGCCCAGCATGTTCCAGAGGAGCCAGCCTCCGCCCACGAGAACGATGACCATGCCCAGGGTGATACCCGCGCGGGTCAGCTTCTGCCGCAGGGTGAGCTTTACACGCGACGCTGTAATGGCGTCAGCTTCTTCGAGGGACTGCCGGCTGACGGTGCTCGTGGTCGGGACCCAGGCGCCTTCCAGGGCTTCGGGCTCCAGATTCCCGCGCGCCGCCGATGGGCCTTTCTGCTGGGCCTTGCGCCAGTCCTTCGGTTCATTCTTGACGAGCTGCGGCACCTTGATGATCTTGCGGCACTCCGGGCACTGAGACCGCTTGCCGGCCAGTTCGGCCGGCAGATGAAGTTCGGCCTCGCACTCCGGGCAGGTGAAATCGATCGACTGCGGCTCGGGCGGCGGCGCCTCCTCCGCCGGCTTCTCGGAGAGCACGGACATCGCCAGCTCATCAGCGTCGGCCGGTGCCGGCGCGAGCGCGGGAATGGTCAGCATTTCCTTGCAAGCAGGACAGTGAGCCTTCTTGCCGGCGAGGTGGTCCTTGACGTTCAGGCCTCTCTTGCAGTGCGGGCAGTTGAATTTGATCGGCATGATGTGCCCAGGATTGAGCCGCTCGGAACTTGGCGGCCTATTTCTCTTCCGCCCAACCTCGAACGGGTCAGTGCGGGATCAAGGAACCCGTTCTCGTGTCGCCGGTCGCGAATCGCTGCTACGTCCGCGGGAATTTGCGCCGTCCAGGCTTGCCAAGTGTCGGCCAATGCTGCAAACTGATGCAATCATAGTAGATTCTTCCCCCGCGCGGCGTCAAGGCGCAGGAGGGACCTCCAGAACAGAGACAACGGTGTCCTGGACCGAACCGACTGCCCGAGGGGAGTACCGTCGCCCTCATGTTCAGCCTCCTGAAGACGTACACCACGGATCACCGCTATCTCCTGGACATCGCCGCCAGCCAGGCTGGTTTCCGCGAGCCGGTGGCGATCAACCTGGCCGACTTCTATGCCCCTCTGCTCAAGCACGCCCACAAACGCGAACTACTGCCGATCGACGGCGTCCTGGTCCGCGACTGGGACCCCGACAACCGCGCGCTCAATCCCGGCTGCCATCTCGGCATGCGCGTCTACGACCTCGAAGGTATCTGCTTCATCCGCGTGCGCTTCGTCCATCAGGATCGCCAGCACTGGGGCGGTCTCGACTTCATCGCTCTGGACCGCAAGGACTATCGCAAACTGTATCGCATCGCGCTGCGCTGCCGCCGCGACTTCGAGCCGCCGGCTCAAGCTCCCGTTCTGGGTGCGGACCAGGCCGAGATCCTCTGGCGCAACTCGATCGGGTACCTGGAGCCGGCGAATCTGCGCCGCATCAAGCAGTACGGCGGCCGGGCCAAGCGCGGTGTCCTGCTCATGGGGCCGCCGGGCAACGGCAAGACGATGGCCTGCCGCTGGATCTGGGAAGAGTGCCGCCGCCGGCGCTGGGAATGGCGTCTGGTGACGCCGGACCTCTACCGCCAGGCGCGGGCCAACGACGCCATCGAACAGCTGTTCAGCGTCGAGCGCCGCGGCATCGTCTTCTTCGACGACATGGACCTGGCGCTGCGCGACCGCGAAACGGTCCACGAGACGGAGGACCAGGCGGTCTTCCTCAGTGCCCTGGACGGCATCACAGTGCATGAGGGCGTCGTCTTCGTCTTCACGAGCAACTGCGCCCCGGAGCTGATCGACCGCGCCTTCAAGCGGCCGGGCCGGTTGGACGTGGTGCTGCACTTCAAGGCGCCGGACGCCACCCTGCGCCGCCAATTGATCGAGCGTTGGCATGCCGACATTCGGACGCAGGTGGCGGTGGAGACGGCGGTGGCCTCGACGGACGGGTACAGCTTCGCTGAGATCGAGGAGTTGAAAAACCTGCTCATCATGCACTTCATGGAGAAGAATGCCTGGAATTGGGACTGGGCGCTGGAACAGTTCGACATTAACCGGCAGGAGTTGGGCAATCGACCGCGGCGGCGTGTGGGCTTCGGCACGGGCGCCCCAGTGCACAGCAGCGCGGACCTGGACATACCGTTTTAGTCCTTGGTCCCAAGGGCGAACCAAAGTCCGTTTGCGAGTGTCTCTACAAACATGGAAAGCCACCTCCAGCACTACGCGGCCGACCATCGCTACCTGCGCGACCTCGCCGCGCGGCATGCCGGCTTCGCCGATCCCGTCGCCGTCGATCTCGATGAGTTCTACGAGCCGTTGCTGAAGCACGCGCGCAAGGATGAGGTGCTGCCCGTCGATGGCGTCATGATCCGCGACTGGGACCCCGACAACCGCAAACTGCACCCCGGCCTGCTCCTTGGCCTGCGCCTCTACGAGGTGCAGGGCATTCGCTTCGTCCGTGTCCGCTTCCCGTTCAACAACCAGCAGAACGCCTGGGGTTTCGACTTCACGGTCGTCGATCGCCGGGACTACCGCAAACTGTACCGCCTTGCCCTGCGCCTGCGCCGCGCGGTGACGACGCCGAACACGCCGCCGGTGCTGCCGAAGGAGCAACTCGATCAACTCTGGAAGAACACGATCGGCTATCTCGAATCGGGCAACCTGCGCCGTATTCGGTTGTACGGCGGCCGGGCCAAGCGCGGCGTGCTGCTAACCGGCTCGCCGGGCAACGGCAAGACGATGGCCTGCCGCTGGATCTGGGAGGAATGTCGCCAGCGCGGCTGGGAATGGCGTCTGGTGACGCCGGACCTCTACCGCCAGGCCCGGGCCAGCGATAGCATCGAGCAACTCTTCAGCGTGCAGCGTTGCGGTATCATCTTCTTCGACGACATGGACCTGGCCCTGCGCGACCGCGAGACGGTCCACGAGACGGAAGACCAGGCGGTCTTCCTCAGTGCGATGGACGGCATCACGGTGCATGAAGGCGTGGTTTTTGTCTTCACGACGAACTGTGCGCTGGGACTGATCGATCGGGCGTTCAAGCGCCCCGGCCGGATCGACCTCGTAATGAATTTCAAGAAGCCGGAGGCGCCGCTGCGTCAGGCGCTGATGGAGCGCTGGCACGAGGACATCCGGCGGCACCTCGACATCGACGAGGCGGTGGTTTCAACGGAGGGCTACAGCTTCGCGGAGATCGAGGAGCTGAAGAACCTGCTGGTCATGCACTTCATGGACAAGGAAGCCTGGGACTGGAACTGGGCGCTGAGGCAGTTCGAGATCAACCGCAGCGAACTGGCAACGGGGCCACGGCGGCACGTCGGCTTCAGCGGCGCGGTTGTCAACGGCGATGGCAACGGCGAATGAGTCTTCTTCGCTAGGCGACGCTCACGCCCAGTCCCGATCCGTCCGGCACCCAGAGTCGATCCGCCTGATAGCGCAGCGGCGGCCGCGACAGCGACTCGGTATAGTACACCGGCCCAATCAGGTCGCCGGGAAAGCGCTCACATTGAATGTTCGCTGTGCAGACGGTGACGTGCGCCATTGCCGCGGTCGCCACCTCGCGCTCCAGGTTGCTGCCGATCGTACAGGGGATGCCCGCTGCTTCAGCGATTTTGGCGATCTGCTGCGTCGCGCGGATGCCGCCGTGCTTGCCGGGATACAAACTGAACACGTCGGCCGCGCCGGCACGGATCGCGTCGATGGCGTCCTGTGGCGTGAAGATGCTTTCATCGGCCATGATAGGGATGCCGCTGCGGCGCCGCACCTCGGCCATGGCGACGTGATCGCCGCGCCGCGTAGGCTGCTCAAACAGTACGACGTTCAGCTTCTCCAGCCGCGCCGCTACCCATATCGCTTGATCCGCGGTATAGCCGCCATTGGCGTCCACCGATAACCAGATGTCCGGCCCGATCGCCTCGCGCACCGCCCGCAGCCGGTCCACGTCGATTTGCGGATGCGGATGGCGGCCCACCTTCACCTTGATCGACCGCCAGCCGCACTCCACCATCCGCCGCGCCCGCTGCGCCGCCAGGTCCGGCTCGACGGCGCCGACCACGAACTTCAGCCGGATGCCGCCCGCCCCCTCGTCCTTGCCGCCCAGCAGTTTGTACACGGGCACGTTTAGCGCCTGCCCCTGCAAATCGAGCAGCGCCATTTCCAGCGCCGCCTTGGCGAAACTGTTGCCGAAGGCCGCACGGTCCATGCGGCGACTAAGCCATTCGACATCGAACGGGTCGGCACCTAAGGCGAGCGGGCCCAGCACATCGTGGATGAGGGCGATGGTGCCGGCCTGGGTCTCGCCGCTCCAAACGCTCGTGACGCTGGCCTCGCCAAGACCGGCGCGGCCGGCGTCGTCCGTTATCCGCACGAGGACGTACTGGCCGACGAGGTGCTGGCCGAGTGAACTGATGATCGCCAGGTCGGGGTGGATTTCGCCGGTGATCGGTTCGGCGCGGACGGCGGTGATGGTTGGCACGGTCATTCTCCGAATTCGTGTAGCTGCGACGCGCGGCGGAGCGCGGACGCCGCACTGCTCCGCTCCACAATCACGCTAACAATTCGTCGAGGACGTTTCCCGCCGCAAGGGGAATCGGTTTGTTGAGCGGATCGTGGACCTCGGTGCGCGGATCGATGCCAAGCAGGTGGAACAGCGTCGCCGCCAGGTCTTCCGGCCGCACAGGGTCATTTGCCGGATAGGCGCCGCTCTTGTCCGACGCGCCGTAGACGAAGCCGCGGCGCACGCCGCCGCCGGCCAGCAGCGCCGTGTAGCACTGCGGCCAGTGATCGCGGCCCGCCTTGTCGTTGATGCGCGGCGACCGGCCGAACTCGCCCATCCACAGCACCAGTGTCTCGTCGAGCAGGCCGCGTTCATCGAGGTCTTGTAGCAGCACCGGCAGCGTCTGTTCGGTGATCGGGATGAGGTGATTCTTGAGGATCGGGTACATCGGTTTGTCGTCGAAGCCATGCGTGTCCCAGCCGCCCATGCAGCCGCCGATGACGCCGGAGAAATACACGTTGATGAACCTTGCCCCCGCCTCGACCAGCCGCCGCGCCAGGAGGCAGCCCTGGCCATAGGTCGTTCGGCCGTAGCGATCGCGCACTGCTGCCGACTCCGCGGACAGGTCGAATGCCTTCTTCACCCGCGGCGAGGTCAGCATGCGCAGCGCCGCAGTGTAATGTTCGTCGATGCCGCGAGCGCGCGCCGAGAAGTCGAGCAACTCCGTCTGCTGGTCAATGAGACGCATGACCTCGCGGCGGTTCTCCAGGCGGCCGGGCGAGAGATTGGCGGGCAGGCTCAGTTCCGGCAGGCGGAAGTCGGGACTATTGGGGTCCTGATTGATGAAGAATGGATCGTAGCTCTTGCCGAGGAAGCTGGCGTGCTGGCCGGGCGAGATCGAGCCGTCGCGAATGACGTAGGGATAGGAGACGAACGTCGGCATGCCACTCTGCGCGGGAGCGAATTTGCTGACGACGGAGCCGTACGCGGGAAACAGGTCGCGCGTGTCGCGCAGGCGTTGATCGTCGGTCGGCGGAGCGTGGCCGCTGAGGCTATAGTAGGCCGCCGAGTTGTGGTTTTTCATCTCGTGATGCACGCTGCGTACCAGCGTGCATTTGTCGAGGACCCGGGCGAGGCGCGGCAACCGTTCGCAAATCTGCACGCCTGGGACGCTGGTGGCCATCGGCCTGAATTCGCCGCGGATGGCCGCCGGAGCGTCGGGCTTCATGTCGAGGGTGTCGTGATGGCTGGGGCCGCCGAACTGGTGCAGGAAGATCACTGCCCGGGCGCGAGTCTTGCTTCGGCCGCGCTCCGACGCATGCAATAGTCCGGGTAATTGCAAACCGAGCAGGCCGAGGCCGCCCACCTTGAGCAGCTCGCGTCGGGTCGGTTGTGAATGTGTCATGAGAAAGCGATTGCTCCGGGGGGTCGCGTTGCTGGGCGGAACCAGCACTGCCTCTCAGCTTAATCGGCATGATGATGAATCGTCAATCGTGGCCTACTGCCGCAGCAGGAACTCCTTCGCGTTCACCAATCCCCACACCAGGTCTTCCAGTGCCGCCCGCCGGTCCTTCGCTCGGCGCAGCAGCGCCGCCGCCGCGGCCAGTTCGCGCGCGTTCGGTCGCCGGCACAGCGACGCCAGATACAATTCCTCCATAATGTCTCGCTCCGATTTGCCCGCCGCCAACAGTTTGCCGAGGCGGTTGTCGCGTTCGCTCAGCATTTGATTGACCATCTCCCCGGTCAGTAGCTGCAGCGCCTGGCCGAGCGTCGTGTCGTCGGAGCGCTCGCAGTCGCAGCTCAGCAGCCGGTCCGGCTTGCCAAACGCCTTCAGGAAGCGCTCGCCTGCCGTCGCCGGCTGGTTCCGTCCCGCCGGACCGCGCACGCCCGGCAGTTGCCCGGCCCGCAGGCCCAGCGGCTGAGCGTGGAACGACACCGGCACCCCCGTTACCTCGCTCAGCGCATCGAGCAACTGCTCTGCCTGCAACGGCCGCACCAGCGCATGGGAAAAGTTCGTCTCGTCCTCGCGGTTCGTCTCGTTCGGCTGCGCTGCGAGCTGATAGGTCCGCGAATTCAGGATGGTCCGCACCAGGGAACGCAGATCGAAATGATGAGCGACGAGGTCCTGGCTCAGTGCCTCCAGCAGCGGGCCGTTCACCGGCGGATTCGACGCGCGAAAGTCGTCGTTCGGTTCGACGATGCCTCGGCCCAGCAGGTGATACCAGATGCGATTCGCCTGGGTGCGGGCGAAGAACGGATTGTCGGGCCGCGCCACCCAGTCGGCCAGCGCCTGCAGCCGGTCTGCGTCAGCGCCCGCCGGCGCTGCCGACCCGAGGAAACGCGGGAGCAGGACGGCGCCGGTGCGCGGATGCTTCCACTCGCCTTTCCGATCGAAGTAGACGACCTGTTCGCCGTCGAACTCGTGCTTGTCGAACTTGTCGCGGCGCTTGTTCTCGACGATGCGATACTGAATGCGCGCGAAGCAGGCGGCGAGGCCGTGGTAGTCGTCCTGCGTCCAGCGGTCGAACGGATGATTGTGGCAGCGGGCACACTGTAAGCGGACACCGAGGAACACCTCGCCGACCGCCTCGACGCGGGCCTGCGGATCGCGCAGCGCCCGATAGAAGTTGGCCGACGGCTCGCCGTAGCTGCTGCCGCGCGCGGCAATCAGGTCGCGGGCAAATTCGTTCAGCGGTTGGTGTTCCGCGATACTCCTACGAATCCATTCGTGGAAGAGACGCACGCCCTTGACGTCGAGCGTTTTCTCCTCGTTACGGAGCAAATCCGACCATTTCAGCGCCCAGAAGTCGTCGAACTCGGGCCGCTCCAGCAACTGGTCGATGAGGCGGGCGCGCTTGTCCGGCCGCGGATCGTTCAGGAAGATCCGCGTCTCGGCGGCCGTCGGCAGGACGCCGAGCGTGTCGAGGTAGCTGCGCCGCAGGAAGGCGCTATCGGAGCAGAGCGCCGACGGTTCCATGCGCAGGGCGCGGAGCTTGGCGAAGACGAAGCGATCGACGTAGTTCGCCTCGGGAACGTCGTGCCAGGCATAACCGGGCCGGGCCGGCACGAATGCCAACTTCACGACCGCTTGCCGGTCGAGGTAACGGACGAGGATGGTGCTCTCGCCGACCTGTTGCCGCTGCGCCTCGCCATCCGGCGTAACAGTGACGAGTTGGTTGGACGGTTCATAGACCACTGCTGTCAACATGATTCACTTGCCTAACTGCTT
>JRHI01002251.1_pt1 | contig 13676 bp, 15 predicted proteins | sample 215371 | NCBI WGS metagenome assembly JRHI01 (sample SAMN02929681, study PRJNA255918) | sediment metagenome | biome: cave system; feature: Ice Cave; material: Sediment; isolation source: sediment from deep within a dark volcanic ice cave with no known source of... ...
CACGCCCGCCTCTGCGCGAGCCGCCTCGTAGGCAGCCAGCATCTCCCGCAATTCGTCCGGATTCATAGTCGAGTCAGCGAAGAGGGGTAGTCCCAGGCGCGCCGCCCGGCGGGCTGCCACGCCCGTCCCCACTCCAACGAAGAGAGGGATGGGGCTGGGCCCTTCAGCGCAGGACCTGGCCAGTGCGGGCAGCTGTTCATCCATCTTCCGGCCTCGGTCCCGGCGTCGGAGCCCAAACCCGTCGAACTCAGCATCCCGGTAGCCGAGCGCCACTCCCAGCGCCAGCCGGCCCTCTCCCAATCGACTGATCACAGCGGCGTCATCGGACACCTTCTGCACGGAATGCATCGGCAGGAGCATCACCGCCGTCCCCACGCCAAGACGACCGGTACGGGCGAGGATGGCCCCCGCCGCCGCCAGGTCGGCCGGGCAGTAGCCGTCGAACCAAAAGTGGTGTTCGCTGAGCCAGATCGAGTCGAAACCGAGGGATTCGGCCAGCTCCGCGTCCTCAAGCAGATCCTGGTACAGCTTGAGGTGGTTATCAGGGCGCTGAGGTACCGACTGCATCCCGAAGACCCCGAGCCCCAGGCGCAGGCTCACTGGCCCATCCCGAGTCCGAGCAGGAGACCGGCGAGGGCGGCGTCCTGGGTGCCGTTGCCGACCGACTTGTAGAGCGTTATCTCCTCCGGCGAGCGCCTACCGGCGGCCCGGCCGATCACAACCTCGCCAAGCTCGCGGATGTCCTCCGCGGTGATGAGGCCGGCCCTCAGCGCGCCGACAACCTCACCCGCCTCCTCCAGGCAGGTTGGCCGGTGGTCGACTCGAACCAGGGCGCGCGCAAGGAGCGCGAAATCGATCTCCGTGGCCTGCGCGTTTCCGCTTCCCACGACAGCGAGATGGGTCCCCGGCTCGACCGCGGCGGCGGTGAAGAGCGGCTCGATCGAGTTGGTGGCTGTGACCACCACGTCCGCGCGCCTCAATGCCTCATCCGCATTCACAGAACGCCCGTGCGCGATGGTGGCGGCCAGCTGTTCCGCGGCTTCGGCGCGGTGACCGACTATCCGCACCTCCTCGAAGTTGCGCTCAGCCATGAGGGCACGGAGATGGGCGCGGGCCTGGGGCCCAGTGCCAAAGACGGTGAGGACGCGCGTATCCGGTCTCGCCAGGAGCCTCACCGACACCGCGCTGCAGGCTGCCGTCCGGGCCTCGGTGGCAGCCCGTGCGTCAAGGGTCGCCACCGGCCGGCCGGTGCTGGCCTCGAAAACAACGAGCGAGCCCTGCAGCCGCTCGAGGCCAAGGCCGGCGTTCGCCGGTCGCACGTTGATCACCTTCACGGTCATGAGGTCGATTTCAGCCAGCACGCCGGAGATGAGGTAGGTACCGGCGCCTCCGCCTAGGTCGACATGCCCGCGGATGGGGGCAATGGCTTCCCCACGGGCGACCATGGCCAGGCCGGCCGCCATGGCATCGGCTACCCGGCCCGGCTCCAGGGCTCGGATCGCGCCGGCATCGAAGTGGATTGGGTCAGACAAGCTGCAACGGGCCTTTCACGCCAACTGGAAACCGTGGCGGAGCGGGTCTTTTGCGTCGACCCGGAAGCGATGCTCACCGGTGATGAAGGCCGAGCCAGCGATTGTCGGGATAAGCTCGCCCGCCCGGTCCTGTAACCTTCCGCGAAAGCCCAGGCCGAGCAAGTTCTCGCATTTCACCCAGGTGTCGAGCTCCAGCCGCCCTACCGAGTGGAGCTGGGCCATCAGAGCCGAGAAGCAGGTACCACAGGGGGACCGGTCAACCGAGCTATCGCGAAAAATCACCAGGTCCCGGTATCGGCCGGGTCCACGCTCGGCATAGATGACGCTGGACACAACCTCGGGCCAGGGTCCGAGCCGGCCAGCTGTTTTGACCCACTCCGCCTGGGCGGCCGACTTGAGCTGCATCCCGGCCGCCACAAGTTCCTTGAACCGTTCCGGCGCCAGCTCCAGGTCGAGCTCGGACGCTGGCACGGTGGCGACCAGATTGCCTGCGTAGGCGAGGTCGTAGGTCACGGTTCGGCCGCCGGCGCCCGCCTTGAGACCACTCGCGACAATGCGGCTCGGAATCCCTTCGAGCTCGACCTCGCGGACGCGCCGTCCGGCGCGCCGTATCCGAAGCGTCACCGGCGCCGCCGGGGTGTCCACCACCAGCAGCCCATCGCGAGGCACGTCAAGCCGGCCAGTTTCGATGAGCGCTGTAACCGCCCCGATCGTCCCGTGGACACACATCTGCACTGTCCCGCCGCCGTCCATGAAGACCAGCCCGAGGTGAGCCTCCCGGATTGCCGGTGGCACCACAATGGCGCCGAACATCACAGCGTGTCCACGGGGCTCCCACATCAGCGCCCGACGCAGGCCGTCCTGGCGGCGCATGAGGTAGCCGGCCCGAGCCGCCATCGTTCGACCCTGTAGCTCGGGGAATCCCGCGATGACGATCCGCGTCGGCTCGCCGAGCGTGTGCGTGTCGATGGTCTCGATGATCCGGATGGTCACGAGTTGGAATTCTGCCGCGACTCTTGTCCGGCCCCTCGCCCCGACTTTTGGGCGATCTCGCGACGCACCATTGCGGCCACCTCGCCCCAGAGCCTGACCCCCCGGTCCGAGCGGTCGGGATCCTGGCCGGGATAGTTGACTCGGAGGACGAAATGAAGCCGGTCGCCGAACCTCCGCCTGTAATCGAGCACCAGCCGCGCCACCTGCTCAGGGTTGCCGAGGAGCAGCCGGTGGTTGGCCGGGTCCACATCTCGCGCCGGCTTGCCCGACCAGCGGTCGTAGGTCTGGCGCAGGTACGTGAAGCCGTCCCGCATCTCCGCCCATGGATCTCCGTCGTCGCAGACGAAGCCATAGTTGAAGAAGGGCAGCTCCCGGCCAGGCTCACCGCGGTGGGCGCGGTCATAAAGTTCCACCAGGCGTTTGATCTCGTCAAGAGGCAGCGAGGGATCGATCAGATAGGGCTTGCCCCGCTCCGCGGCACGGACGGCGTCGCGATCCTGCACGCCGTCTCCGGCCAGGACCAGAAGTGGGCCCCCTGGCGTGTGGGGCGCGGGGGTCACGGTCAGCTCTGGAACTTGGTAGTGAGGACCCGAGTGCGAAAAGCGCTCTCCGCTGAAGGCCTTGCCCAGGATCTCAACCACCTCGTCGAGCCGCTCCCCGTCCGTTGCCGGCGCGATGCCCATTCCCTCAAACTCCTCGTTCCGATACGCGGTGCCCAGCCCGAGCACGAAACGGCCACCGCTGAGCAGGTCGAGAGCGATGGCGTCCTCGGCGAGCCGGATCGGGTTGTAAAAGGAGGCGACCGCCACGCTGGTCCCCGCAATCAGCCGCTCGGTGGAGGCCAGCACAGCAGCACAGACGGGTATCACCGAGGCTACATAGCCGTCATCAGCAAAGTGGTGCTCAGCGATCCAGAAGGAGTCGAGACCGGATTCCTCGGCGATCCGCGCCTGGCGAAGCATGTCGGCATAGAGCTCGCGGAAGTCGCGCGAGGAGCCGGCCGGCCGCTGGGCGCTGTACATGCCGACACCGAACCGCATGCGGCGCTAAATCGGCCCCACAGCTTTCAAAAGAGGAGCCACCCGCCGTCCACCACGAGCACGTGGCCGGTGACGTAGGCAGAGTCATCAGAGCACAGGAAGAGGACCGGCCCAACAACGTCGCCTGGCTCGCCGAGCCGGCCGATCGGGATTTTCGCGGACGCACGAGCCATCTTCTCGTCGGTGTCCAGCACTCTGAGAGTCAGGTCGGTCAGGATCGTGCCCGGCGCCACCGCGTTGACGTTGATGTTGAATGGAGCGAGCTCGGCCGCGACCGATACTGTCAGTTGACGCACGCCTCCCTTGCTGATGTCGTAGGCGACCTCCGGCGTCGAGGAGGATACAAAGGCAGCGGTCGAGGCGAAGTTGACGATCTTGCCACGGCGCTTCGGGATCATCAGTCGCGCCGCCTCCTGGGTGGCGAAGAACATCCCCTTGAGGTTGATGCCGAGCTGCCGGTCCCAGTCCGCCTCGGTATAATCGAGGAGCGGCTTGGAAATACCAATTCCAGCGTTGTTGATGAGGATGTCAACGTCACTGAATTCACTGACGGCTTCTCTGAAGAGGCGTTGAACGTCTGCGACCCGCCCGATATCAGCAATCACTGAGAGGGCCCTGCCGCCCTTGCCAGTGATCTCCTCGGTCACTTCCAGGGACGCTGCCCGGTCAACCTCGGCGACGACCACGGAGGCGCCCTCGGCTGCCAGTGCCAGCGCGGTTGCTCTCCCCATTCCGCGGCCGGCGCCAGTGACGATCGCTGTCCGGCCGCTGAAGCGCACGGTGGTCATTGTAGGGCGACAAACAAGCGTTCGTTTATACTCCGTCTCGACGAATCTGGCGCCGCGCGTCTGGTATATGCTGTCAATTCGACTCTCGGGAGTGCAGGCCCAAGGCTGATTGGATTGGAGGGAGCGCCCTGCTCGACAAATTCTTCGACCAATTGGTCCCAGGGGAAAAGTTCCAGGGAACCCGAGGGCGCACGGTGACCGAAACCGACATCGCCCTCTTCAGCGCCGTGAGTGGCGACTGGAACCCGCTACACAATGACGCCGACTTCGCCTCGGGCGGCCCATTCGGCGCGCGCATCGCGCACGGCCTTCTGCTGGTCTCGATGATGACGGGTCTGGCCCCGATTTCAGGCACCGCCGTGGTCGCCCTCTACGGATTCGACAAGATCCGCTTCATCGCCCCAGTGCTGCTCGGCGACACCATCACCTACCAATGCCACGTCGCCGGTCTCACGCCAAGGGGCGATCGGCGCGGCATCGCCGACCTCGATTTCGAGATCTGCAACCAGCACCGCAAGGTCTGCGTGGCCGGCACCATCAAGATCCTTCTGAACGTGACCCCCGACTAGACGAAGTGGACCAGTTGCGTCTGCGTGAGGCGCTTGCGGAAAGAGCGCAGCTCTACGGCACGTGGATCCAGACGCCGAGCCCCGAGGTGGTCGAAATCCTCGGCTGGTCGGGGTGGGACTTTGTCATCCTTGACCTCGAGCACGGTCCCTATGGCGCCGAAGGCCTACCGTCGCTGGTCCGGGCGGCCGAGGCCGCCTCGACTGCCGCATTCGTCAGGGTGCCACTTACGTCCGGGGACCAGGTCGGCAAGATCCTCGACCTCGGTGTCACCGGAATCGTGTTTCCCGGAATCAGAACAGCCGAGGAGGCATCTCAGGCGATCAGCCTGACGCGGTTCCCGCCCAGAGGGACCCGAGGCGTCACGCCCTCCACCCGCCAACTTCACTATTCCGGCCTCCCCGTCACTGACCTCCTCAAACCAGGCGCGTCGCAGCCCCTGGTGGTGCTCCAGGTTGAGGCTCAGCTGGCGACCTCTCAGCTGGGGACCATCATCGACCACGACGGCCTGGACGTCCTGTTCGTGGGTGCCTACGACCTATCGATGTCGATTGGCCTCCCCGGTCAATTCGACCATCCGAAGGTGCGCAGCGCCATCGCCGAAATCACCGAGCAGGCTGGGGCGCGGGGCGTCGCGGTCGGCCTCTGGGTGCCGGATGCGCCTTCCGCCGATCGCTGGGCGGCGCAGGGGGTGCGATTCATCACGGTCAGCAATAACGAGCTGCTCCTGTTCAGCGCGTCGTCCGCGCTCCGCCAGGAGCTTGGCCGGCCCTCACCCCCGGTCATTTAGCTGTGGATGGAGAGGGAGCGGTCCTCGGCCCGACCACCGCAGATCTCCGGGCGCGCATGGAGGGGGCGGCCCTCTACGGGCTGCTAGGCATGCGCTTGAAGTCGGTACAGCCCGGGGTGGCCGAACTTGAGATGGATTGTGATGCGCGCCACGCCAACATCGACGGCGCTGTTCATGGCGGCATCCTCTGCCTGCTCGCCGATGCGGCGATGGGTTTCGCGGTCCGGACCGACATCGCCGCGGGGTGGACCAACCGTACGGTGAATCTGACCATCGATTGGTACTCGGACGCCCGCGTCGGGGACGTGCTGCGAGCTGTGGCCACGGTGGTCCGCGCCTCGAAGCAGTTCCGCTGGACACGCGCGGACGTCGTAAACGAGTCAGGCAACGTGATCTGTGCGGCGCACTCGCTCAGCTCGGTGCGGCCGCCTCAGGGAGGAAAAGGAACCGATTGATTGAAGTCAAGGCAGAACTGACAGGCAGCGTTTGGAAGATCCTCTCGAAACCAGGTGACGTGGTTGCTGAAGATGCAACGCTCATGATCCTGGAGTCGATGAAGATGGAGATCCCGGTGACCGCACCAGCCGCCGGAACCGTTCGCACCATCGAGGTGAGCGAGGGAGCGGTCGTCTCGGAGGGTCAGGTTCTGGCGATCCTGGACTGACGGTCGGCCTTCCACGGTTGCGGCCCAGCCCTGAGACGGATTAGTCAAAGGGCCCCAGGATTCACAGGATTTGATCGAAGAACCGATAAGCCCCGCGGGCGATGAGCCCGCCGGCCAACTGCTTCGCGCGAATTCGCGCGTGTGGCTGATGACACTCGGCCACCTTGCCATCGACTCCTACAACGCGTTCCTGTTTGCGCTCATACCTCTGTTCATGATCCGGCTTCATATCAACTTCGCGCTTGCCGGACTCCTCACGACGCTCCTGCTCAGCGTCAGCAGCGTGCTTCAGCCGGTCTTCGGATATCTCGATGACCGTTACCCGCGCCTGCCCCTGTCAGCTGCAGGGCTATTGGTCAGCGGTTTTGCCATGGCGGGGTCTGGCTTTGTCAGCAGTTATGCGGTGATGGTGGCCGTGGTGGTTCTCGCAGGCATCGGCGGAGCCGCCTTCCATCCTCAGGCCGTCGCTCAGGCGGCTCGGGCCAGTAAGGACCGCCGAGGCTGGGGAGTGTCGATCTTTTTCACTGGAGGCGCCGCGGGATCCGCCCTCATGACAGCCATCATCGGTCCGCTGGCAGTGGTGTTCGGTACCGGCGCCACCGTCATCGCGCTGCTTCCGGCGCTCGCTGTCTCCGCCCTCTTTCTTCGGGCCAAACGGAGTTGGTTGATGGCCGTGGCGCAAACCAGGACCTCGATGGGGCTTCAGCTGCGACCGGTCGCTCTGCCGCTGGGTCTCCTCCTGATGGTTTCGATCCTGCGCTCGGGTGTCATGACCGGATTCATCACGTTCATCCCGTCGCTTGTGGTGGCTCGGGGTGGCAGCCTGCCCTTCGCGACTCTCGTCCTGGCTTCCTTCCTGCTGGCGGGCGCTTCAGGAGCACTGCTCGGCGGGTTGCTGGCGAATCGATTCGGCGGAGCTGCTGTGGTGGCCGTGTCCCTGCTGATCGGGCTGGTGACACTTCTGCCCGTACCCTACCTCCCCTCCGCGCTGCTCGTGCCCTGGCTTTTCCTGGCGGGCACGATGATTTTCGCCTCCGAGGCCCAGGTGACGGTTCTCGCGCAGCGCCTCTTGCCGGGGATGACGGGAATCGCTTCGAGCCTGATGATGGGTGTCGGCCTGGGGATCGGCAATCTGGGCGCATTTCTAACGGGTGCGCTCGCCGACACGACCGGCATCACCCGAGCTTTGACGTTACTGCCCTTGTTGATGCTTGTCGCCCTTGGGGCAGCCGTGATCTTCTGGGTCCTGATGCGGCATGGAGACGCTGACTCGACCGTCTAGAGGCGTCCCCATGACATCAGGTCGATATGGACGACAGTTCGTCCAGCCTCTCGATCATTTTCGCGATCCCGTGCGACAGATCCTCAGGGGAACTGGCGAGGCTGATCCGGACTGCCTCCCGCGCTGAATCGCCGAAGGCGGTTCCGGGAGCCACTGCGACCTTCTTGTTGCGTACCAGGTCGAAGGCGAACTCGCGAGCGTCAAGACCAGAACGCGAGACGTCGGCCATTATGTAGAAGGCTCCCCTTGGCCGGCTGATCAGGATCCCCGCCTGCTCCAGAAGGTTCACGCAGAGGTCTCTCCGCTCGCGGTAGGCGCGGACCATTTCGTTGAGCGGTTCGGTGGGGCCGTCGAGCGCGGCCTCGGCGGCCTTCTGGCAGATCGTCGCGACACAGCTCGAGTTCGACTCGAGAACCTTGGTGATGCTGTCCGAGACCATCCGGTTCGCAACCACGTAGCCGACCCGCCATCCGGTCATGGCATACGTCTTGGAAAACGTGAAGCACGAAACGATGCGTCCGTCGTCGCAGAATGAGGCCGGGCTGACGTGCTCTCCCTCGAGCATGACCTGGTCGTAACACTCATCGGAGAGCAGGTAGATGTTGTGGCGTACCGCGATCTCTACCAGGCGCTCGAGCAATTCGCGCGGAAAGACAGCGCCCGTCGGGTTGCACGGGCTGTTGATGATCAGCAGCTTGGTCCGGGGAGAAATCAGTCTCTCGATCTCCCCGGGATCTGGAAGGAACCCGGCACTCGGAGGGCAGGCATAGGGCACCAGCTCCCCGTGAGCCCAGGCCAGCATGAGCCGGTAGTTCGGCCAAGCGGGGTCCGGGATGAGCACCTGGTCGCCCGGCTCGACCAAAGCGGCGATTGCCGCGGCAATGCCGCCGACGCCACCGACGGAAACATTGATCTCGTCGACCTTCGCATCGATGTGATTGATTCGGCTCAGCTTTGCGACCAGACGCTCCCTGAGACTCAGCAGCCCGGCGGTCGCGGTGTACTTCACCAGGCCCGTACGGGCGAACTCACCCGCCGCGTCAACGATGTGCGAAGGCGTGGGAAAGTTGGGCTCCCCAACCTCCAGGCGGACGCACCCGGGTGTGACGAGGGCGACATTGACCACTTCGCGGATGCCGGAATGAGCAGCCTCAGCCGGGCCGCTGGCGATTGGCAGCAGCGGTACGGTCGCCATATTGCCGGTCTCCTCATTTCAGGTGAAAACGAAGTACGAACGTCTGCTTGGAGGCTGGTAAATTATGCCTGCCTGGATCGCGTGTCAAGTGAACGTTCGTTTGTTAAAATATGACACTGCATGCCGCCTTGCCGCATGTGGCGGTCGCCACCCAAGCAGGAAACCCAGGGACTGATGCAGGAATTCATGATGGAAAACAAGCCCCGTCAGCTACGCGACATCGCCTATGCGCGCTCGGGGGACAAGGGTGACAAGGTCAATGTCGGCGTCATCGCGCTCAACGATGCAGCCTACGAAACGCTTCTTCGCACCCTCACGCCAGAGAGAATCAAGACACATTTCGGAGAGTGGGTAAAGGGCGATGTCGAAGTCTTCCCGATGCCCAACATCAAGGCCGTCAACCTGCTCCTGCACAACGCCCTCGGCGGTGGGGCAACCAGGACCCTTCGCTATGACGTCACCGGCAAGTCCTTCAGCACCGCTGTACTCCGGATGGAAGTCGTCGATTGACAGCCCAGCCGGCGGACAAACTCGAAAAGTCACCGGATGACGACCTTCGCAGCCGCCTGAAGGAAGCTCGCGAGGGTGGGGCAGCGCGTTATCACGCGAAGCTCAAGGAGCAGGGCAAGATGTTTGTCCGCGAGCGGTTGGACCTGATCCTGGATCCGGGCTGGGTATATGAGGATGGGCTCCTCGCGCGCCATGTGGACGGCAATCTTCCCGCCGACGCTGTGGTCACAGTGGTCGGGAAGATAGCCGGCCGTCCCATCTGCGTGATCGCCAACGACATGACCGTCAAGGCCGGTACCTGGGGCCTGCGGACGTTCCAGAAGATCACCGCCATGCAGGAACTCGCCGGGCGCACCAAGACGCCTCTGCTCTACCTGATCGATTCGGCGGGTGCGCGAATCGACGAGCAGCGTGCCAGTTATGCCGGTCGCAAGGCCTGGGGAAACATTTTCTACAACCAGATCCAGCTTTCTGGCGTTGTTCCACAGGTGTGCGTGCTCCTTGGTCCCTCGCCCGCTGGCACCGCATACCAGCCGGCTCTCTGTGACGTCTGCATCATGGTCGACGGCAACGCCACCGCGTACATCGGATCTCCGCGGATGTCCGAGATGGCGACCGGCGAAAAGGTGACCATGGAGGAGATGGGCGGCGCCCGAATGCACAACACGGTGAGCGGCCTCGGCGACTTCCTCTGTGCCAATGAGGAGGATGCCCTCGCCCTGGCGAAGCAGTACCTCTCCTACTTCCCGAACCATTGGACCGAGAAGCCACCCGCAGGGACCTCGCACCCACCCGCCAAGGGTCGCCCCATTGCTGACATCGTCCCCAAGAATCAACGCGAAGCTTTCGACATGGTTGAACTCATCAAGGCTCTCGTCGACGATGGCAGCTGGCTCGAGGTCAAGAAGCTCTGGGCGCGGGAGATGGTCGTCGGGTATGCCCGCCTGGGCGGGAAGCCCCTCGGCTTGGTGGCCAACCAGTCCCGGTACAAGGGTGGTGTCCTCTTTCCTGACTCATCGGACAAGGCGGCCCGCTTCATCTCGACCTGCAACGCCTTCAACATCCCGCTGCTGTTCCTGCAGGACATCCCCGGTTTCATGGTGGGAAGCCAGGTCGAACGCCAGGGCATCATCCGCCACGGCGCCAAGATGCTCTTCGCGGTGGCCGATGCTCGCGTCCCGAGAATCGCGGTGCTCGTGCGAAAGGCGTACGGCGGCGGATACCTTGCCATGAGCGGCTCCCCGATGGGCCCCGACGCAGTATTGGCGCTGCCAACTGCCAAGCCGGCCCTGATGGGGCCGGAAAGCGCGATCAATGCGATCTACCTGAACAAGATCATGGAGCTCCCTGAGGAGGAGCGGGCCGCCTTCATCGTCGAGAAACGGCGCGAATATGAGGAGGACATCGACGTCTACGAGGTCGCCTCCGACTTCTCCATAGAAGCGGTCACTCCCAGCGACGAGCTGCGCGATGAGTTGATCCGCCGGTACGAGATCTACGGCCGCAAAGAGTCGCCACCACACAATCGAAGGAATGGAGTAATACCGGTATGAAGACGATCAGGTTGGGGTCAGGCTCGGCGTACTGGGGCGACTTGATGGAGCCCGCTGTTGAGCTGGCTGATAAGGGGGAGCTTGACTACCTCTGCTTCGACCACCTGTCGGAATTGACGCTTGCGGTCCTCCAACGCCAGAAGGCCAAAGACCCCCGCGAGGGTTACATCCACGACATCGAACCGTGGCTGGAAGCGGTGCTCCCGCAGGCCCGTAAGCAGGGATTCAAGATCATCACCAACGCCGGTGGCGCCAATCCGGCGGCGGCGGCCCAGAAGGTGATCGAGGTGGCCGAACGGCTCGGTCTGGGTCCCATCAAGATCGCCGTGGTCACCGGTGATGACATCTTTCCCGACCTCGACGAAATGCGCTCGATGGGGATCAAGTTCCCGAACCTCGACACCGGCGAGGACGACCTGGACCGAATTCGACCCGAAATCGTCGCCGCCAACGCCTACGTCGGCAGCAAGGAGATCGCCGAGGGCCTTGCCGCCGGTGCGGACGTCGTGGTCACCGGGCGCTGCTCGGACACCGCCCTTTACATCGGGCCGATGATGCACGAGTTCGGCTGGACGTATGCCGACGCCGACCGCGACAGGATGGGCGCCGCGATCACGATTGGCCACGTGGTCGAGTGCGCCGCGCTCGCGACCGGCGCCGTTTCCAACCTCTGGCGCCAGGCGGTGGACCCCTGGCGGCCCGGCTACCCGATCGCCGAGGTCTCCGAGGATGCGACCGCCGTCATCACGAAGGTGGCCGGGTCAGGCGGCATCCTGAACGAGTGGTCGATCAAGGAGCAGCTGGTCTACGAGATTGGCGACCCTCAGAACTACTACATGCCGGATGGTATCGCGGACTTCACCACGGTCAAGGTCGAGGAGATCGGGCCCGAGCGCGTGAAGCTGTCCAACATGACAGGCAAGGGGTTGCCCGACAAGCTTAAGGTCTGCATCGGCTACCGGGATGGCTGGCAGGGTGAGGGCACCCTGCTCTTCAGCTGGCCGGACGCTTACGAGAAGGCAAAACGGGGCGAGCGCATCATCCGCGAGCGGCTGCAGCTGCTCGGTGTCGAGCCGGTCGAGCTGCGCTTCGACTACATCGGTGTCAACGCCCTTCACGGCCCCGCCTCGCCGCCGCCAGGCGAATTGAATGAGGTCGGCCTGCGTGTGGCTGTGCGGACGAGGACCAAGGCCGAAGCGGACACCGTCAAGCGCGAGTCCACCCACCTCTGGACCCTGGGCGGGATTGGCACTGGCTACCTCTCCCCCGCCCAGCCGCGGCCGTCGGTATCGCTCTGGCCGACGCTGGTGCCGCGCGAGCAGGTCCGTTTGAATCTCACGATGGTCGACACCGCGCGGTCGCCTGCCGTCCCATAACTCGGCGGGGCTCTTCAGACCGGCATTGCGACCATGGTGCCGCCGCGCACCTGCCACAGGCTGACGGGGGCGTCGATGCGGTCGCCGTTGGGCCCGAAGCGGATCGGACCCGCCAGACCTTCGATGTTCGTCTGAGCGATCGCCTCCCGAATTTCGGCTCGACTTCGGGCACCGCCGGTCAGGCCTTCGGCGATCGCGGTGACGGCATCCCAGCATTCGACGACGAACGAAGGCACCGCGCCGAGCTCGGCGAGGCACCGCTCGGCGATCTGGCGTGCGGGCTCAGTGCTGGCGGGATTCGCGCCGGCGTACGTGTGAAGGCTGCCCTCGCCAGCCACACCGGCCATCCAGGCGAACGGGTTGTGCGGCCCACCCTCGGAAGTCATCAGCTGGGCGCTCACATCAGCCGCTCGAAGAGCGCGAGCGAGCTTGCTGGCCTCTATCTCCGTCCCTCCGATGTAGATGAGGTCCGGATCCCCAATCTTCACCGCCGCCACCAGGCCGCTGAAATCCTCCTGGCCGACTGCCATCTCCATCACGGACGTGGTGGGCATGCAACCTGCAGCCGCTTCCCTGCAGAAGGCCTCGACCAGGGGCCTGCCGTATGCCGTTCCGTCGTGGACGGCGACCAGGCGCTTCACATGGCAATCACCACACGCATGCTCCGCCGCAACATGTGCCTGCCGTTCGTTGTCGGCACAGAGGCGGAAGAACGTCCGCCAGCCTGAGCGAGTGAGCTTGTTATCCGTCGCACACTGGCTGAGCTGGACGAGGCCCGCGGCGGCGTAGACCGGGGCTCCGGCTCGGCTCGGCCCGCTGTTCTTGTGGCCGATCACCGCAACGATCTCAGCATCAGCGACGAACTCCTCGGCCACCTTGATCGCGACCCCCTCGTCAGCAGCATCATCGAGGGCGGTGACCTCAAACTCGACGCCTCCGGCACCCCATTCCCGGGCCGCCAGCTGCACCACTCGCAGCATTGGAATGCCAACCACCGCCTGAGGGCCGGTCAACGGAGCCGCAAAGCCGATTCGGATTCGGGTCATGGTGATCTGTCGCCTGCCCACGATGTCCGCTTGCCGACGTCCGGGTGGTCCATGGTCCTCCCGCCACCGCTACTACCTAATGCTCGTTCGTCATGAGATGCGAGGCGGATGACCGTGATCCGGACCTGTGCGGCTGGACAGTGCGGTGCCCACACTCCAGACTTGAGTGGGCGGTGATGGAAGACACAATCCTCGTTCTCGAAGACATAAGAAAGTCGTTCGGAGACCCCGAGGTATGGCGGGGCGTGAACGTCATGGTGCAGCCGGGTCAGCATGTTGTCATCTTCGGTCCTAGTGGAACGTCTCAATAATGAGTGGACAATGCAGGCAGGCTGTGCGA
>JRHI01002252.1_pt1 | contig 13671 bp, 5 predicted proteins | sample 215371 | NCBI WGS metagenome assembly JRHI01 (sample SAMN02929681, study PRJNA255918) | sediment metagenome | biome: cave system; feature: Ice Cave; material: Sediment; isolation source: sediment from deep within a dark volcanic ice cave with no known source of... ...
CCAGTCCGTCGAGATCGCCGAGGACGGCTTCCGGCACGAGGCCGGGTGGAATGTTGGCTGGCGGCGAATCCTTCGGGAATGGGGGCCCGCCACGCACCGGATGAACGAAGTAGTTGAAGCCGCCCTGAGTGCGGGCATGCCGGAGCGCGCTCGCATTGGGACGATCATCTGTTCCATACACTTCGTAGCCCGGCCCCCAGTACCACGGCCAATGCAGCGCAGAGACCCCGATGACGCCCATATGTCCGAAGAAATGAGGTCGAATCTCCTGGCCAATGGTGATGAGCGGCAGGCCCGACGAGAGACGGCTCCAACCCCACCACTCCGTGTCGTTGAGACGCGTCTGCAGGTTCGCGACGAGCGGAGTCCCAACATCGAGATCCTCGCCCTGCATAATCGGCACGAGATCCTGCGGCGTGAGGTAAAACGGCCCACCATAGTTCAGATGAAAATGATGATCGCCTGAGTACCACCCGTCGCGTTCCGGACGCCAGAGCGCGGCCAGCTCGACATCCATTGAGGCGATCTCGCCGGGCATCACCTTGCGCTTGGTGCTCGCCGGCACCGCACTGAACCCGTGCGCCGCCACGACCTTGACGTCACCGGCGGGCACCTCGACCGTGACCACGCCCGGAGAATAGACGTACACCACGCCGTTCTGCGGATCGAATCGCGCCTGTCCCTGTTCGGGAAGGGCCGGGTGGCCGCTCGCGTCGACGATCTGTATGCGTGATGGAATCGGGCGCGCTTCAGATGCGATTCGAGTGGTGATGCGCACGCGCGCCGTCTGCTCTCCCCAGCTCCACGATGTGGGGCTCACGTCGACCGGCTCGCCACCCCAGGCGGATGTAGAAAAAAGGTGAAACTGTTGATGCGCATCTGCCTCGACGAAGTACAGGGTGTCTCCGTCCGGACTCCAGGCGGGCATGAGTGGCAAACCGTGGCGACCATGTGCAAGGTGGATCATCGGGCCGCCATCCAGAGCCATCAGCCAGATGTCCCAACCCGCTGCGCCATTCCGTCCCGGGAGCGGCACCGCAGCGCTCCGTCCATCCGGCCGCAGCGCCGGACGCATCTGCGACGCGAGGCCCTCCTCCTTCAGGACCCGCAACGCGTTCGTTTTCAAATCGAACAGCACGACGCTGTCGCGTGGATTCTGTTTTCGCACGAAGAGCAGTTGCGCGTCGTCCGGCAAGACCTGCGGCCGAAGCTCGAGGCCCTGGTCCGACGTGATTCGCGTCTTTCTGCCCGTCGTCAGGTCGAGGCGCCAGATGTCCAGATCCCCGCTCTCGGCCGAGGAGTAGTAAAGCGAACGGCCATCATGCGAGTACACCGGATCGAGATCGATCGCAGGCGTCGAGACCAGGACGTTCTCTGTTCCGCTCTTCAGGTCACGCTCGACGATGCTCGTATCCTTGCCATCGTCCCGGACGAAGGCGAGGCGGGTGCCGTCCGGTGTCCAGGCGGGGCGTGAGTCCATTGCCGCCCCGCGCGTGATGCGACGCGCGTCGCCCGTCTTCAGGTCGAGCAGCCACAGCCAGCCGCGCGCGGCGATCGCGAGCGATCGACCATCTGGAGCAGGCGCTGGATCGGTCGGCCCTGCGCCCATCGGCGGCAGCTCGAACTCTTCCAGGTAGACGGCGTTCGCGATCCCTTTCACAACCGGGTAGCGATGATCCCACTGAGCCTGGAGGGACCACGCCGACACCGCCACGAGCACGATCACGAGTCTGGCAAGCCGCACGTCTGACCTCGCCGGGTTGTTCAGGATGACCTACACCACCTTAGGCAGCCTGCGGACGCCTTTTCACGGCGCGCTGCGGCAATCCACGCGTGCCAGGACGATGGCGTCACGAACGATCTCAAGGGACTTCATCGCAGCGTCCCTCTCGCTCGTCTCTTGTCACGACTCACTACGAGGAGGGTTTCGTCGCGCTCCTCGGAATGACCGGCAGCACGATGTGAGACGGATACTCCCGGCCGTGGTGGATGGTTTGCGCAGCCTTCACCATGGCCGTCCCCGTCCCCGGATCGTCTCCAGTGTTCAGATTCCGATCGAATCGAGGAAAGTTACCGCTCGACACCTCCACCCGAATACGGTGACCAGGCAGAAATGTGTTGCTGGTCGACCACATGTCGATGGTGTACTCGTACACCTTGCCAGCCTCTATGGGCTTGGCGGCCTGGCCGACCGATTCACGATACCGCGCCCGGATGATGCCGTCCTGGAGGTTCTGCGCAAAGCCATTCGGATGGACGTCCACCAGCTTCGCCGTCCAGTCGGTGTCTTTCGCCGTCGTCGAGGCGAACAGCTTCATCACGATCGGACCCGTCACCTCGAGGGGCTCCGTCAACTCAGGGCTCGTGAATACCAGGACATCGTCGCGTCGCTCCGCTGCACGTTGATCGAAGGCGCCCATGGGAACGATGTCGCTGCGGCAGCAGTTGTTGCCGCCGAGGGTTGGAACGGGATCGGCGGGATTGTAGGTAAACGTATCGGTCGGCGCACCGCTCGTCGGCGCCTCGAGCGCCAGGCTGCCGTCACCGTTCAGCGTGTTCGCACGGCCGCCGCTCCGCAAGTAATAGTTCGTGTACTTCGCCCGTGACAGCGGCCATTCGTTCTCATAGCGCCAGTAGTTTTCGCCCATGACGAAGATCTTGACTGGCGGCTCATTGGCGACGCCGTTGTTGATTCCCTTTAGCCAGTAGTCGAACCACTTCAGCTGAACGCTCAGGAGATCGACCGCCGCCGCCGCGCCGAAGTCGACGCGGTCGATCTGGTTCGGAGCCTCGACGCGCACGTTGTCCCGTGTGCCGACGCCGTGCACCCATGGTCCCACGATCACGTGTTTGCCCCGGCGCGCTACGTCGGTCTTGCCACGCTTCGTGATCTCCACGTGGTCATTCAGCATGCCGTGCAGGAAGATGTCATACCATCCGCCGACGTTCAGGAGCGGGACGGTGATCTGGTCCTGCGCCTTCTCGAAGCTGATGTCGTCCCAGTACGAGTCCCTGGTGGGATGCCGCACCCAATCGCGGTAAAACGGGTTGTGCCGGCCCACGGCCTCGTCCGACGTGGCGATGGGGAGGTGCTTCAACGCTTCAGGCCAGTTGTACGCCAGGTACTCCTGGTTGGTGTGGCCATCGATGGACAGTCCACCCCACGGCAGAGCGAACCCGTACTGGAAGGCGCCTCCCGTGTAAAACCAGTTGCCATAGATATCGAGAGTGGTGACGAAGGGCGACATCGCGGCCAGGTAACGGCTGGCGCGCACGGCCTGCGTCATCTGTGTGTAACCGACGTACGAACCGCCGAAGGTCCCGACCTTGCCGTTGCTCCACCTCTGCGTCCCGAGCCACTCGTCGGTGTCGAAGCCGTCATTCGGCTCGTTGCGAAACGCATAGAACGTGCCGTCGGAGTCGTACCGGCCGCGGACATCCTCCTGCACGACGACATAACCGCGCTCGGTAAAGAACTTCGACTGGTCGATGGCGCCGAGCGTGTTGTTGCTGTAGGGCGTTCGCAGCAGGAGGACCGGAAACTTCCCGTCGGCGACCGGCCGGTAGATATCGGCCGAGAGCTCGACGCCGTCGCGCATTGGAATGCGGACGTTGTGCTCCATCTGCACTTTGTAGGTCGAACGAGAGAGCTTGCTTTCGTCAAAGTGGACGACAGGGGCGCGCTGGGCCGACAAGGTCCATGGGATCCTTGCGACGACGGCTCCGACGATTCCGGCTACGATCAACCATGCGGTAGCGCGTCGATTCATTGCTCGCCTCCAGCCATCCCGCAGCTTGTCAGAACGGTGTGCGCGCAGGCGATGCGCCGGCGCGCACCTTCAACGCCGGTCGATGGACGTCGGGGCACGGGTTCCCAACGGCTCGTCGGAAGCGAAGCGCTTGAGGACGTTCTCGGTCACCCGAGAGACCGTGTTCGTATAGTTGTTGTACGAGAGGCCTCCGTCCCAGCTGATGGAGCTGCTCGAAAAGACGGCACCGCCATTCGGATATTCGAAGAACACCATGTCGGCCTTCACGAGGGCGTCGACCGGTCCGGTGTTCTCGCTGTTGATCTCCTCGACCACGTGCGTATACGCTGAGCACGGCGCGCCCTTGCAGGTCGGCAGGCCGGTCGCCGTGCTGGCGGTGGCGAGCAACAGGGCGTGGGTCGGCGTGCCGAGCGCGAGATCGTATCGGTCGGTTTCCCACCCCGCCGCGCCGTATTCGAGCGACAGAGACGGAAAATCGCCGATCAATTCCTCCGGACCGATCCCTTCGAAGATGAACGACGCGCGGAGATCGAAGCTCCCGGGCTGACGCCGGAACGGCGCCCCGCGCCCGCGGCCCTGCATCGTGAAGCCGACGCCCACGAGCGCTTGAGGCGCACGGCCGCGATTTCGCCACAACCCCCCGATTTCGCCGGTCGTGCTGAGGTAGTACTCGCCGGGCATCGCGTTCCAGGCCTGAGTGCCACCCCACCGGCGCACTTCGACGGTGTGATGCTCGTCGGGATCCATCGAGGTGACCCAGTAAAATCCATTTCCGCCGAGATACATCAACCGCCCGCCCTGGCCGAGATATGCCTGGGCGCCGTCGAGCATTTTCTCCGACCAGTACTCCGGGTGCGAGCCGGTGAGCACCACCTTGTACGGCGACAGCAGCGATACGCCTTCCGCGTCGAGATCTTCGTCGGTGATGACGTCGTACTTGAAGCCCTTCGCTTCGAGCCAGTCGATCAAGTGGAGATCGGCATTGAGCTGGTGCGGCGAACCGGCGCCGACGCCATCTTTGAGCCAGGCATATTTCGGCCGCATGTTGATGATCGGCCGCAGCCGCGACGAGTAAGCCACGCCGCTGCCATCAGAGTGGTGGTTGTACAGGCTGAGCAGTTGCGGCGCGTCCACGCCGCTGTTTGCGTACGCCAGGTAGCTGAAGGTCGGCACGAGGAAGGCGATTCTGGCGGTGGCGCTGCCTTTCTTCGGCCTCACATAGAACGGGGCGTAGTCTTCGCTGTTGCCGGCGCGCAGGCGCGCGGCATAGATGCCGCTCTTCAAATCCGCGGGAACCGCGAACTCGAATCCCACATCCCACTTCGCATCATCCAAATCGTCGTCGTGGAAATGGATCGCGCCATACTCCGCTGGTGCGACGTTGTAGTTCGGCTGCTTTCCTGTCCAGTTGTGGCCGGCGACCGCACGGGTCGGCATGTTCACCGTTCGCCCGTTCAGCCTGTTGGTCGACGTGTCGGTGACGACCCGTGAATGGATGTCCGCCGCGAAGTCCCACGCCGCCACGGCGTCGGTTGGAGCAGCGCCGTCTTTGAGCGTCTTGACCTCGTCGCGGGATAGGGCGCGTCGAAATACGCGAGGGCTGTCGATTTTCCCGTTATAGAAGCCACCCACGCGGCCGCTCGAGCCGTCTCGCCATTCCCACGTGCCCGCCAGCGTGAACGGGACGTCGTTCTTGGCCACCGCTGCCGGCCGTGTGGTGCGCTCCACCACCACGGGCGTGTCGCCCAGCGGCCACGCGATCACCGGCTCCTGATACAGGACGGCCTTACCGGTCGCGGAATCGTAGGTGGCCGCCACGAAGAACCAGCGCGAACTATGCAGAGGTTCCCTCGTGAATACGACCGGATCTCCGGCCCGCAGCGCCGCCGGGGGAAATGGCACACCGGTCCGGAGTTTCTCGACCGCGCCTTTTCCGTCGCCGAGCCACAGCACCAGGCTCCCGTCCTCGTCGATGAACAGACCGTAGCCGCTGCGCGTGCTCGGCGACCACTTCGTGAGGAGCGCCTGGACGCCCTTGTTCGGGGTCGTCGGATAGATCCACGCCTGCAGCGAGAAGCTGCCGTCCATTCGGAGCGCCGGGTTGTCTGGAACGACCACGTAGGAGCCGTTCGGCAGCGCCTGGTACTTGCCTGCGTACTCGCGGTTCACGGGCACATCGACCAGCTGCTCCTTGAAGCCCGGCCCTCGGCGATTGATGTCGCCGTGGATGAGCCGAACGATATCCGCGCGATACCGGGGCAGTTCGCTCGAGACCATGAAGCGGATGGTCTCGCCTGTCTGGACGCTGAAGCGGTCGGGATACCCGACTACTCGCATGTCCTTGATGGCTTGCGCGGCGGCGCCTTCTGAAAGCGTCCCCAGCCAGATGCCCGCGACCCATCGTGCGATCGTTCTGGTAGTCATCGAATCACCACTGAGCGTTGACAGTGATCGGAGGCGAGCGCGAGCGAATCGAGCGACGAACGACCCAGTTTCGGGAGTTGAAGTGGTCGTGCCGGCGCCGCATGGGGACGCAGCCGATGCGCGGGCTGCGGCTGCCATAGGATCGGCAACCGACGGATGCACCTCACCTTAAAGAAGAATACCGAGGGACCGAATCCTATCGCCGGCCGCCATTGACTGCAAGCAAAAACTGTTGACAATGTGCTGGTGTGAGAATAGCGTGTGGCGCGTTCTGACCACATTATCGGACGCTGGCGGCACCCTCGCAGCGGGACGTTGCGAAGGCATGTTTATGCAGATCATCCTGCGGCCCTGTCTTCAAGGTTTCGTCCTCTTCCTTGTCGGACTCATCACCACTCCAGGCGCGCGCATGGCGGCACACGATCGTGCAGGCGACGCGGGTCAGGGCGCGGCGCTCAAAGACCCATGCGCGTCCCCTGCCAATAAGATCGTCGCGGAAAATTGCAAGCCGGGGAATCCTTCGAGCGAATGGGATGTGCATGGATCGGGCGACCCCGATATCCAGGGATTCGCGACTGACATCAGCGTCAACGTTGGTGACACGCAGTCGTTCAAGATCAAGACCCATTCGCCGAAGTACCGCATCGACATCTATCGCCTCGGGTACTACCAGGGCAAAGGCGCGCGGCTCCTCGAGACGATTCGTCCCTCGATTCCGCTGCCTCAGGCGCAGCCCGAGTGCCTGACCGACCCGGCCACGCGGCTATACGACTGCGGCAACTGGGCGGTGTCGGCGTCTTGGAAGGTCACAGCGAATGTGCCCTCCGGCGTCTACATCGCGAGGCTCGTGCGCGAGGACGGCGAGACGGCCACTTGGCGCGCCGAGAACGCTCAGTTTCCGCCGCAAGACAAGCCGCCTTCGGCGCCCCATGCGTACGGCGCGTCCGGCCTGGGCACCCTGCGAAACGCGCTGAAGGAGAAGCGCGCGAGCTTGATTGTGTTCATGGTCCGCGATGACAACGGCAGGTCCGACGTCCTGATGCAGACATCGGATCAGGCGTGGACCACCTACAACCGTTACGGCGGCTCGAGCACCTACGGCTCATGGATCCAGGGCGCCGCCGCCGGGCGCCCGTTCCGCGCCTTCAAGGTGAGCTACAACCGTCCGAGCTCGAACCGTGAATGGAACATCGTCAACCAGATCTTCAACGCGGAGTACCCGATGATCCGGTGGCTCGAGGCCAACGGCTACAACGTCAGCTACTTCGCTGGTGTCGACAGCGCGCGGCGCGGCGAGAAGATCAAGGAGCACAAGATCTTTCTGTCGGTCGGACACGACGAGTACTGGTCCGGCGAGCAGCGCAAGAAGGTGGAAGCGGCGCGGGACGCCGGCGTGAACCTCGCGTTCTTCAGCGGGAACGAAGTGTTCTGGAAAATCAGATATGAGCCGAGTCTCGATGTCTCGAATACGCCGTACCGCACGATCGTCTGCTACAAAGAGACCCACTCGGACATGAAGATCGATCCGAAGCGTGATGAGTGGACCGGTACGTGGCGCGACTCGCGGTGGTTCAATCCCGAAGGGGCGCAGCCGGAAAATGCGCTGACGGGAACGATCTTCACCGTCAATGGGTATCGGAATGATCCGCTGATTGTGCCCGCCGAGTACGCCAAGCTCCGGTTCTGGCGCAATACAGAGGTCGCGACGCTCAAGAGCGGAGAGAAAGCAGTGCTCGGCGACGGCATCCTCGGCCATGAGTGGGACGAAAACCTCGACAACGGTTTTCGGCCCGCCGGCATCATCGATCTCTCCTCGACAACAGTGAATGGAGTGCCGTACATCCAGGACTTTGGCTCCATCTACGATTCGGGCACGGCCACGCACCACCTGACGCTCTATCGCGCGAAGAGCGGCGCGCTGGTGTTCGGTGCCGGCACGGTCCAGTGGTCATGGGGCCTCGACACCTTCCATGACAACTGGACGGGAGTCGCGGCCGATCAAGTCAATCGCTACTCGATCCGCATCGGCTACGACCAGAAAGGCCCGGTGAAAGCGATCCAGCAAGCAACGGTGAACCTGTTCGCCGACATGGGCGTGCAGCCGTCCAACCTGCAGCCCGGGCTCGTCCCGGCCACGCAGTCGACCGACACGAGCGCACCGCTCGCACACATCGTGTCTCCCACCGACGGCACGATCGTGCCCGCCAGCCTTATTACGATTACGGGCACGGCAGCCGACGTCGGCGGCGTCGTGGCAGCGGTCGAAGTGTCCGCAGACAGGGGCGCCACCTGGCATCATGCCATCGGCACACGCGCGTGGACATACGAGTTCATGCCACCGGCCCGAGTCGGGCGAATCGAGGTGGTCAGTCGAGCCACAGACGATAGCGGCAACATCGGGCCGATAAGCACTCCTCTTACGCTTCGGATCGGCAGTTCGATCACACCTTGACGCGAGAGAGCCAGGGATGACATCAGTTTCACGATATGCGTCGTTCGCACTGCCGATTACTGTCTTCACGCTCGCTGCATGGTCCCCTCTCGCTTCGAGCCTGGGGGGCCAGACACGCCAGCGACCGGGCTCCGCCGACGTGACGCCGGCAGCGCCGGGGAACCCGTGCTCCAAGCCGGCCAATAAAATAATCGCCGAGAACTGCAGGCCCGGAAATCCCTCGACCGAATGGGACATCAACGCAGATGGCGACCCGACGATCCAGGGGTTCGCGACCGACACGAGCGTGAACCACGGCGAGACGGTTTCGCTCAAGGTGAGCACCGACTCGCCTAAGTATCGGATTGACATTTACCGGACCGGCGATTACGGAGGCCAGGGCGCGCGGCTCATCACGACGATCCGGCCGTCTGCCTCACTGCCACAGCGTCAGCCGGAGTGCCATCACGATTATACGACGCGGCTGTACGATTGCGGCACGTGGGGGGTCTCGGCATCGTGGGCGGTTCCGAAGGATGCCGTTTCCGGTGTGTATGTCGCACGGCTTGTGCGAGAGGACGATCAGCCAGGCAGCTGGCGCGCCGACGACAGTCGCGAGCCTGGTTCGAAGCCCCAGTCGATGCCGCACGCCTATGGCGCGACCGGTCTTGGCAAGCTGGCGAACGCACTCAAGGAGCCGCGCGCCAGCCACATCGTTTTCGTGGTGCGCGACGACGAGGGAAAGTCGGACGTCTTGTTCCGGACCTCCGATCCGACATGGCAAGCCTACAACCGCTACGGCCTCGGGAATACGTACAGCGGCATCACTCCGGCCGGCGAATCAACGGGCCAGGCGAACCGTGCCTACAAGGTGAGTTACAACCGGCCGATTAGTAACCGCGAGACGGGTTCGGTGAATCAGTACTTCAACGCGGAATATCCGATGGCGCGGTGGCTCGAGGTAAATGGTTACGATGTCAGCTATTTCTCGGGCGTCGATACCGCGCGCTACGGCGAGAAGATCAAGGAGCACAAACTATTGCTTTCGAACGGCCACGACGAGTACTGGTCGGCGACTGAGCGGAACAACGTCGAGTCGGCGCGCGATGGAGGCGTCAACCTCGCGTTCTTCAGCGGCAACGAGGTGTTCTGGAAGACACGGTTCGAGAACAGCGCCGACGGTTCGAATTCGCCGTACCGCACGCTCGTAACCTATAAGGAAACACACACACGGATCAATGACGACGGACAGATGCAGCGGGGAAAGAAGATCGATCCCCTCAACAATGTCTGGACCGGTACGTGGCGCGAGTCGAGCCCATACAATCCGGAAGGTGCGCAGCCGGAAAATGCGCTGACGGGCGTCATCTTCACGGTCAACGCGTATCGCAACGACCCTCTCGTTGTGCCTGCAAAATACGCGAAGATGCGATTCTGGCGGAACACCGATGTCGCGAAGTTAAAGCCCGGCGAAAGCGTTGCACTCGGCAAGGGCATCCTGGGCCATGAATGGGACGAAGATCTGGACAACGGCTTCCGCCCTGCGGGCATCGTGCACCTCTCAGAGACGATCGTTGACGGCGTGATGTACCTGCAGGATTTTGGATCCGTCTACGACTCTGGCACTGCGACACACAGCCTGACGCTGTATCGCGCGAAGAGCGGCGCGCTGGTGTTTGGCGCCGGTACATGTCAATGGAGCTGGGGTCTCGACACCTTTCACGACAACTACACCGGCGTGCCCGGAAATCGCGCAAACCGCTACTCGATTCGCATCGGCGTCGATCAGTCAGGCCCTGCGAGAGCCATGCAGCAGGCAACCGTGAATTTGTTCGCGGACATGGGAGTGCAGCCGAGGAATCTGCAGCCAAGCCTCGTGCCGGCCACGCCGTCCACGGACAAAATGGCGCCGCTGACGAACATCGCTTTCCCGACCGACGGCGCGAGCGTGTCGGATGTCGTCGAGATCAGAGGCACCGCCACCGACATGGGAGGCGGCAGCGTAGGCGGGGTGGAGGTGTCAGTCGACGACGGCAAAACTTGGCATCCCGCTGAGGGCCTCGAAAACTGGACCTATCGGTGGACTGTTCCGGCAGGGAACGGCCGAGCCACGATCATGGCCCGGGCGGTCGATGACAGCGCGAATATCGAAAAACCTTCACGCGCCGTGATGGTGACATTCGGTCGGACCGTTACGCGTTGAAGGCGGGCTTTCTTTCGCGGGGGCACCAACTCGCTCGCCTTCCAACTCGGTCACCCGAGTATGACGCGAGCTGACGTCTTACACGATGATTCCGACCCTTCTCGTCGCTTTGGCGGTTGTTGCGGAGCCGTGGCCGGACGCAGCGGTGTACAGTGGCGTCAAGAGCCAACTTCGGGTCCACGTCCCGCGTATCGACGCGCAGATATCTGTGGACGGCGCGCTGGACGAACCGGCGTGGCGTGACGCCGCAACCCTCACCGGATTCTCTCAGTACTCCCCGGTCGACCGCCGTCCGGCCACCAGCCCAACAGAGGTGCTGGTCTGGTATTCGCCGACGGCCATCTATTTCGGCATCCGCGCGTACGCGCCTCCCGGAAGCGTGCATGCCGCGTTGGCCAACCGCGACAAGATCGACGCCGACGATAACGTCCAGATCTTCATCAGCACCTTCAATGATGGCCGCCAGGCGCTCATGTTCGGGGTCAATCCGCTCGGAATCCAGGCGGACGGCGCGATGTCCGAAGGATCGACACAGGCGCGTGTACCCGGAACCAGCGCGGCGTCGCTGCAGGCCGAACGCGAGCCGCCGGATCTCAGTCCGGACTACGTGTTCGAGTCCAAGGGACGTCTGACCGATTACGGGTACGAGGTCGAAATTCGGATCCCGTTCAAGAGCTTGCGGTATCAGGCGCAGGCCACCCAGGACTGGGGCATCCAGATCGTGCGCCGTGTCCAGAGCTCTGGTGAGGACGACACATGGACGCCCGCGACACGCGCGGCCTCTTCGTTCCTGAGCCAGTCGGGCACGCTCGAAGGCCTGACCGATCTGCGTCGCGGCCTCGTGCTCGACCTCAATCCCATCGTCACCGCGAAGATCGATGGCGCTTCCGACGCCGGCACGTGGAAGTACGGCCTAGAGCGTCCGCAATTCGGCGGCAATCTCCGATGGGGCATGTCGGCTAACATGACCCTGAACGGCACCATCAAGCCCGATTTCTCGCACGTTGAAGCCGATGAAGCGCAGTTCAGCTTCGACCCGCGCCGGGCAGTGTTCTTTCCCGAGAAGCGGCCGTTCTTCCTGGAGGCGATCGAGCAGTTCAATACACCGAATCAGCTCATTTACACGAGACGTATTGCGGCGCCGGACGTGGCCGCAAAGATTACTGGTAAGGTGTCGGGCACCAACGTCGCCGTGCTGTCTGCGATCGACGGCCAGGGAACGTCGATCGACGGTCTCGGTCACCCGATTGTGAACGTGTTCCGCCTTCAGCGTGACATTGCCGGGGAATCCAGAGCCGCGTTCGTGTACACGGGGCGGCTGGATAACGCCTACGCGAATCACGTGATGGCCGGCGACGCACGGCTCGTCTTTGACAAGGTGTACAACGTGCAGGTCCAGCTCGGCTCCAGCGTGACCAGGAACCGAGGCATCACGACAACGGCGCCGATCTGGGAAGCCATCTTGAGCCGAAACGGGCGTCTTTTCGGCATCCGATACAGGTTCACCGGCATCCATCCGGATTTCGTCGCGGCGAACGGCTTCCTGTCTCGGGCAGGCATCGTGGATGCGTCAATCGATCATCGATGGACTTTCTACGGAACAGCCGGCTCTCGAATCCAGAGTTTCACGCCCGACGTCGAGTATGCGGCCACTTGGCGGTACGCCGACTTTATCCGAGGCCACGCTCTGGAGAAGCAGCTACACTTCAACAGCACCTTGGCGCTGACTGGCGGATGGAAGCTGCGCGGTTCGGCATTCTGGGAATGGTTCGCGTACGATCGCGACTTGTACGCGAATTACGCGCTGCGGCGAACAGATCCTGGCGGAGTCGAGCTTCTGCCGTTCACCGGCGGACCGACAATTCCGAACCTGGAGTATGTCGTCTCGGTCGATACGCCGCAGTTCTCGAAGTTCTCCGGCACCTTCTTCATACTGTTCGGTCACGATGAGAACTTCTTCGAGTGGTCATCGGCATACCTCGTCATCATTCGATCTTCGGCCGACTGGCGGCCGACTGAACACATCCGCGTCAACGTCGGTTATCAGCTTCAGCGGTACAATAGGCGAAGCGACAACACCAATGCTGGAGCGCGCCACATACCGCGTTTGAAGGTCGAGTACCAGCTGACGCGCTCGATCTTCCTGCGAATGGTCGGTCAATACACATCCGAGCGGCAGGCCGATCTCCGCGATGACACGCGAACCAACCTCCCGATCGTGATTCGAGATGCCGCCGGCGTGTACTCGCCCGCGCTCGCCTTCGAAAAGAACAATCTCCGCGTCGACTGGCTGTTCTCGTATCAGCCGAGTCCGGGAACGGTCATCTTTGCCGGATACGGCCGATCGCTGGCGGATCCGGACTCCCTACGCTCCGTACACCTTCACCGCGTCGGGGATGGCTTCTTCTTGAAGTGGAGTTATCTTTTCCGCATGTAACGAAGTCTACGTGCCCGGACATCCCGCTGCCTAAGTCGACGACCTCCTGCGGGATTACCGCACCTTCGCGCCGCCGCGCAAGTTTCAAGCCTTGTGCGCACGTGCGTGGTGCGCGGTCGTCTGAAGGAGCACCACGACGCGGAATACGGTAATCGCTAAAACGAGATCTTGAACGCGAGCTGTAGCGCACGGGGCAAGTACGCCACATTCAGCACCTGCCGTGGCGCGCCGAAGGTGGTCGAATTCTCCTGTCCGTTATAGTTGCCGAAGTTCGCGTGATTGAACACGTTGAACATCTCGGCGATGCCGGCGATCTTGAGCCCGCCTGTGAACACGATCTCCTTGGTGACGCGCAGATCCACTTTGTGGATCGGCCGCCCTTTCAGACTGTTGCGCTCAAATAATC
>JRHI01002253.1_pt1 | contig 13669 bp, 9 predicted proteins | sample 215371 | NCBI WGS metagenome assembly JRHI01 (sample SAMN02929681, study PRJNA255918) | sediment metagenome | biome: cave system; feature: Ice Cave; material: Sediment; isolation source: sediment from deep within a dark volcanic ice cave with no known source of... ...
ACGATCAGCTGCTTCGCCTTGCCGGAGCCGGTCACCTTGACCCGGCCGGCGCTCCGGCTGCGAATGCTGGTGCCGTCGGGGAGCGTGGCCAGTTCCTGGCCTTCGAGCACGTTCTCGCCGTCCTTGACGAAGAGATTGGCGTCAGTGCCGACCGGATAAGCCACCTCGTACTCGTCACGGCTGGTGATCCTCACCTTTCGGACGCTGTCCGTGCGGATGATCTCCAGTTCGCCACCGATCTCGGCGATCAGCGCCTTGCCCTTGGGGATTCGGGCCTCGAACAGTTCCTCGACCCGGGGCAGGCCCTGGGTGATGTCGACGCCGGCCACGCCTCCGGTGTGGAAGGTTCGCATGGTCAGCTGGGTGCCCGGCTCCCCGATCGACTGGGCGGCGATCACACCCACCGCCTCACCGATCTCGACCAGCTTGCCGGTCGCCAGGTTGCGGCCGTAGCAGAGCCGGCAGACACCGTCGCGCGCCTCGCAGGTGAGCACCGAGCGCACGCGGATACTGTCCACGTCCGAGTCGATGATGGCCTGGGCGTGCACTTCGTTGAGCAGTTCGCCGGCCCGCGCCACCACCTCTCCATCGGCGGTGACCACGTCATCGGCCAGCACCCGTCCGGCGATCTGCTGGAGCACCGGCTCGCGGCGGGCCCGGTCGGGCACGATATCGCGGATGTAGATGCCGTTGGCGGTGCCACAGTCCTCGTGCTTGACGATCACGTCCTGGGCCACGTCGACCAGACGCCGGGTGAGATACCCGGAGTCGGCGGTCCGCAGGGCGGTGTCGGCCAGGCCCTTGCGGGCGCCGTGAGTCGAGATGAAGTACTCGAGGACGGTCAGGCCCTCGGTGAAGTTAGCCTTGATCGGCAGGTCGATGATCCGGCCGGTGGGGTCGGCCATCAGCCCCCGCATGCCTGCTAACTGACGAAGCTGCTGGATGTTGCCGCGGGCGCCGGAACCCATCATCAGCCAGATCGGGTTGAATTTGTCGAACGAGGCCTCGGTGGCCCGCCCGACCTGTTCGGTGGCCTGGGTCCAGAGATCGACCACCTTGCGGTAGCGCTCTTCCTCGGTCATAACCCCCCGGTTGTACATCCGCTCCACCTGCTCCACCTCGCCCTGGGTACGGGCGAGCACGTCGGCCTTGCCGGCGGGAGCCGGGATGTCGAGCGCCGAGATGGTGATCCCGGCTCGGGTCGCATAGTGGAAGCCCAGCCGCTTGATGTCGTTGACGACGGTGGCGGTGACCTCGTTGCCGTACAGCCGGAAGATGGTGGCCACCAGGTTCCTCAGGGCTTTGCGGTCGAACTGCGCGTTCTGATAGGGCAGCGGCTCGCCCGCCCCCTCCTGGGGCTCCCGTCCGATCGGCAGCGCCGAGTTGAAGACCATGCGGCCGGGGGTGGTCACGATCAATTCGTCCCGGTAGCGGATCCGCACCCACTCGTGGAGACCGACCGCGCCCGCGTCGAGCGCCATCTGGCTCTCCTCGGGAGACGAGAAGGCGCGCAGGCGGGAGGCGTCCTCCGGCCGCGGGCCACGCACGGTGGTCAGCCAGAAGCACCCCAGCACGATGTCCTGGGCGGGTGCCACCACCGGGCTCCCGTCGGCCGGGCTGAGAATGTTCTGAGAGCTCAGCATCAGGTTGCGGGCTTCGGCGATCGCACCCGAGAAGAGCGGCACGTGGACCGCCATCTGGTCGCCGTCGAAGTCGGCGTTGAAAGCGTGGCAGACGAGAGGGTGAATCTGGATCGCCGAGCCCTCGACGAGCACGGGCATGAAGGCCTGGATGCCGAGGCGGTGAAGCGTCGGCGCGCGGTTCAGGAGCACGGGATGCTCGTGGATCACTTCGTCGAGCACGTCCCAGACCGAGTTGTGGTTGCGCTCAACCATCCGCTTGGCGGATTTGATGTTCTGCGTGTAGCCCTTGTTGACGAGCTCGCGCATCACGAACGGCTTGAAGAGCTCGAGCGCCATCTTCTTGGGAAGCCCACATTCGTGGAGCTTGAGGTCCGGGCCGACGACGATGACCGACCGGCCGGAATAGTCGACCCGCTTGCCGAGAAGGTTCTGGCGGAACCGGCCCTGCTTGCCCTTCAGCATGTCGCTGAGGGACTTGAGCTTGCGGTTCCCGGTACCCGTGATCGCGCGGCCGCGGCGGCCGTTGTCGATGAGAGCGTCGACGGCCTCCTGGAGCATGCGCTTCTCGTTGCGCACGATGATCTCCGGCGCGCCGAGCTCGAGCAGGCGCTTCAGCCGGTTGTTGCGGTTGATCACGCGGCGGTAGAGGTCGTTCAGATCGGAGGTGGCGAACCGGCCACCGTCGAGCTGGACCATCGGGCGCAGCTCGGGCGGGATGACGGGCAGCACGTCGAGGACCATCCAGGTCGGGCTGGCGCCGGACTTGCGGAAATCCACCACGACCTTGAGCCGCTTGATCGCCTTCTGCTTGCGCTGACCGCTGGTGGAGCGGGACTCGTTGCGCAGGCGGTACATCTCCTGGTTGAGATCGATCTGCGAGAGCAGCTCGCGGATCGCCTCGGCGCCGATGCCGGCCTTGAAGCAGCGCCCGAACTTCTCGCTGTACTCCCGGTATTGGGTGTCACTGAGGATCTGCTTCACGTGCAGGCCCTCCAGCTCCATCCGCGAGGAGTCGATCTCCACCTGCAGGTCCTCGAGGTCACCCTGGAGCGACTCGCGCTGTTCGCGAGTGGCCTCCTCGATGGTGCTGTCGAGATCGGCGCGCGCCGTCTCGACGCGAGCCCGCGACTGGGCCTGGGCCGAGCGAACGTTGGCCTCCGCCCTCTCGATCTTGTCCTGCACGATGCGGAGCACACCGCTCCCCATCGCCTCAGTCACCAGATCACCCTTCTTGACGATGACCTCCTCGTCGTCGCCGGAACCCACGTTGATGGTCTTCTTGGCCTTGGCGCCCTTGCCGGCCTCGACCGCCTCGCGGGCCGCATTGCCCTGGGTGGAAAGGAGGTCGACGGTCGCCGCCAGCTCGTCGTCGAGGCGCTTGACCTCCGCCTCGATCTCGCTCGCCAGGGTGCTCATCTGGGTCTGGTGGTCGCCCCGGATGCTTTGGGTGCGGGTGTCGATGTCCGAACGAAGCCGCACGGCGCGGTCGTCGGTGTCCATGTTGAGCTTGGCCAGCATGTCCTGGCGCAGGTCCTCATTGACGTCCGTGACGATGTAGTTGGCAAAGTAGAGGATCTTCTCGAGGTTGCGCGGCGACATGTCGAGCAACAGGCCCATCCGCGACGGGATGCCCTTGAAGTACCAGACATGGCTGACCGGCGAGGCCAGCTTGATGTGACCCATCCGCTCGCGGCGGACCTTGGACCGGGTGACCTCGACGCCGCACTTGTCGCAGATGATGCCCTTGTACCGGTAGCGCTTGTACTTGCCGCAGTGGCACTCCCAGTCCTTGGTGGGCCCGAAGATCTTCTCGCAGAAGAGGCCGTCCCTTTCGGGCTTGAGGGTGCGGTAGTTGATCGTCTCCGGCTTTGTCACCTCGCCGTGCGACCAGGAGAGGATCATCTCCGGGCTGGCGATGGAGAGCCGGAGCGCGTCGAAGTTTTCGAGTTTCAGCATGGGTTCTCTTTACCTAACGGTCTCGTCGATGTCGTCGCGCTCGTCGCGCTCCAGGTGGATGCCGAGGTCGAGCGGAATGTCGGGGATGTCCTCCTCACCGAGCACGATCCTGTTCTCGTTCTCGGACTGGATCTCCACCCCGAGCGCCAACCCCTCGAGCTCCTTGACGAGCACTCGGAACGACTCCGGAATGCCCGCCTCCAATGTGTTCTCGCCCTTGACGATCGCCTCGTAGGCTTTGACGCGGCCAACGATGTCGTCGGACTTGACGGTGAGGATCTCCTGGAGGATGTGGCTGGCGCCGTACGCCTCCAGTGCCCACACCTCCATCTCGCCGAAGCGCTGGCCACCGAACTGCGCCTTGCCTCCCAGCGGCTGCTGGGTGACCAGGGAGTAGGGACCTGTGCTGCGCGCGTGGATCTTGTCCTCGACAAGGTGGGCGAGCTTGAGCATGTAGATGTAGCCGACTGTGACCTCACGGTCGAACTCGACACCGGTGCGGCCGTCGCGCAGCCGTTCCTTGCCGGTTCGGGGCAGCCCGGCGCGCTCGAGCTCGTCTTCGATGAGCTCCTCGCTGGCACCGTCGAACACCGGTGAGGCGACGGTCAGACCGAGCGCGTGTGCGGCGTAGCCCAGATGGGTCTCGAGCACCTGCCCGAGGTTCATCCGGCTGGGCACGCCGAGCGGGTTGAGCACGATCTCGACGGGCGTCCCGTCGGGGAGGTAGGGCATGTCCTCGATGGGCAGGATGCGCGCGATCACGCCCTTGTTGCCGTGCCGTCCGGCCATCTTGTCGCCCTGCGCGATCTTGCGCTTCTGGGCGACGTAGACACGAACCAACTCGTTGACGCCGGCAGGCAGCTCGTGGCCGCTCTCGCGGCTGAACACCTTGACGTCGACCACGGTGCCACGCTCGCCGTGGGGCACGCGCAGCGACGAGTCGCGGACCTCGCGCGCCTTCTCGCCGAAGATGGCACGGAGCAGGCGCTCCTCGGCGCTCAGCTCGGACTCACCCTTGGGCGTGATCTTGCCGACGAGGATGTCACCGGGATGCACCTCGGCGCCGACGTAGACGATGCCGCGCTCGTTGAGGTTGCGCAGCGTCTCCTCACTGATGTTGGGGAGGTCGCGGGTGATCTCCTCGGGACCGAGCTTGGTGTCGCGCGCCTCGACCTCGAACTCCTCGATGTGGATCGACGTGTACATGTCTTCGCGGACCACCTGCTCGCTGATCAGGATGGCGTCCTCGAAGTTGTAGCCCTCCCACGGCATGAATGCGACGAGCACGTTTCGGCCGAGCGCGAGCTCGCCGTTGTCGGTCGATGGACCGTCGGCCAGCAGGTCACCGGTGTCGACCTTGTCGCCGGCCTTGACCACGATGCGCTGCGACAGGCACGTGCCCTGGTTGCTGCGCACGAACTTGTGGATACCGTACCATTGGTCGGCGCCGCCGTCGTCGGGGCGCACCAGGATGCCGATGCCGAAGTCCTGGCCGCTGCGGATCTTCTCGACGCTGCGGTCGTTGTTGGCGGGCTCGGGCCAGCCGACTCCCACCACCACGCCAGGCTTGCGCGCCAGCACGACCTCACCGCTGTTGCGAGCGGCGTGCGTCTCCATGCCGGTGCCGACGATCGGCGCCTCGCTGACCAGCAGCGGCACGGCCTGCTTCTGCATGTTCGAGCCCATCAGCGCGCGGTTGGCATCGTCGTGCTCGAGGAAGGGGATGAGAGACGTGGCCACCGACACCGTCTGCTTGGGGGACACGTCCATGTAGTCGACCTCGACCACGGGAAGGTCCTTGAAGGTGTGGCGGCTGCGGCAGGCGACGTGCGCAACCGTGAAGTTGCCTGTCTCATCGATGGGCGCGTTGGCCTGGGCGACGTTGTATTTGTCCTCCTCGTCCGCGGAGAGGAAGAGGATGTCGTCGCTGACCCAGGGGATGATGGCGACGCTGGCAACATCGGACTTGGCGAGCCTGTCGACCGCATCGGCGGTGAGCACCTGGCCCTCCTTGACGTTGGCCTGCGGGTAGCTGTCCGCGGCGGTGCGTCCCACCAGCACGCGGTCGTTCGACGCGGCGACCTCGCGGTAGACGCGGCGGAACGGGGTCTCGATGAAGCCGAACTCGTTGACGCGCGCGAAGGTGGCCAGCGACCCGATCAGCCCGATGTTCGGACCCTCGGGCGTCTCGATCGGACAGATGCGTCCGTAGTGGCTGTGGTGGACGTCGCGAACGTCGAAGCCGGCGCGCTCGCGCGAGAGTCCACCGGGTCCGAGCGCCGACAGGCGTCGTTTGTGGGTGAGCTCAGCGAGCGGGTTGGTCTGGTCCATGAACTGCGAAAGCTGGCTGCTGCCGAAGAACTCCTTGATGGCCGCGACCACAGGGCGCGCGTTGATCAGGCTCGCCGACGTCACCGTCGCCGAGTCGCAGATGGTCATGCGCTCCTTGATGATCCGCTCCATGCGGATCAGGCCCATGCGGAACTGGTTCTGGAGCAGCTCGCCGACGGCGCGCACGCGGCGGTTGCCGAGGTGGTCGATGTCGTCGGCCTCGCCCTTGCCGTTGTTCAGGTTGATGAGCTTGCGGATGATCGACACGAAGTCCTGGTTGTCGAGCACGCGGCGGTCGCGGTCGAGCGCGCGCTCGCGTGCCTCGTCCTCGGGGATGCCCAGGTTCTTGTCGAGCTTGAACCGCCCCACCTTGGAGAGGTCGAAGCGGCGCCCGTTGAAGAACAGCGAGTTGAGCAGGTTGCGCGCGTTCTCCACCGTTGGCGGATCGCCCGGGCGGATCTTGCGGTAGAGCTCGATCAGCGCCTCCGCGACGCTGGTGGTGGTGTCCTTGTCGAGCGTTGCCGCGATGTACTGGTGCTCGGGATCGATGTCCTGCCCGGCAAAGAACGACTTGATGTCGTCGTTGCCGGCATAGCCGAGGGCGCGGACCAGGGTGGTGACCGGGACCTTGCGCTTGCGGTCGATCTTGACGGTGAGCACGTCCTTGCTCGAGGTCTCGATCTCCAGCCATGCCCCGCGGTTGGGGATGAGCTTGGCCGAGTAGAGGAGACGTCCCGAGGTGCGGTCCTCGGCGGAAGTGAAGTACACGCCCGGCGAACGGACCAGCTGGGACACGACCACCCGCTCGGTGCCGTTGACGATGAAGGTGCCCTCAGTGGTCATCATGGCGAAATCGCCCATGAAGACCTCGGCCTCCTTGATCTCACCGGCGTTCTCGCCAGTCTTGATGTGCAGCCGGGTGTTGATGCGCAGCGGCGCTGAAAAGGTCATGTCGCGCTGGCGGCACTCCTCCTCGTCGAACTTGGGCGCGCCGAACTCGTACTCGAGGAACCGGAGCTCGTAGTTCTTCCCGGTGTAGTCGGTGATCGGGTTGATCTCGTCAAAAAGCTCGCGCAGACCCTCGGTGCAGAACCAGCGGAAGCTGTCCAGCTGGGTCTGGATTAGATTGCCCACCTCCAGCCTATCCGTGATCTTTCCGTAGTTGTGACGGGTAGAAGGTCTGGAAGCAGTCAAAACCATGTGCTAAAGTTCCCTCGACAAGGTGGGCGCGCGGATACGGACGGCGACGGGCACAAGGACGTATCGTACCAAAGCCCGGCCGAACAGCGCCGCTTGCTCTCTTGCGCCCATCTGAGTTCAGGTATACCCCGATCTGATCTTGCCGACGCGGCTGGGCGGGCCGGGGAGGTGTAGTGAGGGGAGATCATGACCACGCTCGAGAACCGGCCAAACACAGCCCTGCTCGTCGTCGACGTGCAGAACGGCGTCGTCGAGGGGGCTCACGAACGCGACGCGGTCGTCGCGAACGTCGCCAGCCTTGTCGAGAAGGCGAGGCGGGAGCGGGTCCCCGTTGTCTGGGTCCAGCACTCCGACGAGCAGCTTGCGAGGGGGAGCGACAACTGGCGGATCGTCCCCGAGCTGACCCCGGGCGACTCCGAGCCGCTGGTCGAGAAGAGCTACGGCGACTCCTTCGAGGCCACCACCCTCGAGACCGTGCTGTCCGGGCTTGGGGTCGGGCGGCTGGTCGTCGCCGGCGCAGAGACCGACGCATGCATCCGCTCGACGATCCACGGCGCCTTGGCCAGGGGCTACGACGCGACCCTGGTCGGCGACGCCCACACAGCGGGGGACAAGACGGAGTGGGGAGCGCCGCCGCCGGACCAGGTCATCGCCCACACCAACCTGTACTGGACCTACCAGACGGCACCGGGGCGGACGGCGGGCACGGTCGCGACCAAGGACGTCGACTTCAACGGCGCCCCCTGAAGGCGCTTACTTGGCGCCTCGCTCCTCAGGCCGCAGCGCCCGCAGGATGCAGAACTCGTTGCCCTCCGGGTCGGCGAGCACCACCCAGGTCTGCTGACCCTGGCCGATGTCGACGTGTCTGGCTCCGAGGCTGATGGCTCGCGCGACCTCGGCCTCCTGGTCGTCGGGGCGGAGGTCGAGGTGGAGTCGGTTCTTGATCGTCTTGCGCTCTGGAATGGTCAGGAAGAGGAGGTCGCGGCCCTCGGGGCCGAAGTCGAGCCAGCACTCGGTGGCGTCCGCCTCGTCGGATTGCAGCGCTTTGCCGAGCAGCTCGGCCCAGAAGGCGCCGACCCGGGGGGCGTCATTGCAGTCGACCACGGTGCACTGGAAGGTCAGGCTCACGCGCGCATTAGAGAGGAGGAGGCCCGCGCCGCGGCGGCTGGGCCTCCTTGAGGTTGCTCGACGGGCGCCCCTATCGGATCTCCACTGATGCGCCGGCGTCGCGGAGCTTTTGGGCGGCGGCGTCCGCGTCCTCGCGGGAGACGCCCTCGCGGATCGCCTTGGGGGCGCTGTCGACCAGGTCCTTGGCCTCCTTGAGACCGAGTTGCGTGATCTCGCGGACGGCCTTGATCGCGTTGATCTTGGCATCGCCGGGGCCGGTCAGGATGACGCTGAACTCGGTCTGCTCCTCGGGCGCGGCTTCGGCGACGGCGCCGCCTCCAGCCGGGCCGGCAGCGGCGACGGGGGCGGCCGCCTTGATGCCGAGCTTGTCCTCCATGAGCTTGACGGCGTTGACCACGTCGAGGACCGTCCAGTCCTTGAGCGCGTCGACGAAGTCCTCGGGTGTGATGGTCTTGGTTGCCATGTTTTCAGTTCTCCAGATGCGCGGCTATGCGGCCGCGGTGAGCTTGTCGCGGTACGCCTCGAGCGTGGACGCGAAGGTGGACGTGATCGAGTCGAGCGCGGCGGCGAGCTGGGTCAGCGGCGAGAGCAGCGTGCCGGCGAGTTGAGAAAGGAGCGCCTCACGGGAGGGCAGCTCGGCGAGCATCTTGACGCCGTCGGCGTCGAGGACCTGGCCCTCGACGAGGCCGGCGACAGACGGCAGGCGCTTGTGGACTCGGAAGTAGTCACTGAGCACCTTGGCGGGCACGGCGAGATCGCCGTAGCCGATGGCCAGCCCGACTGGGCCGATCAGCGCCTCGCTGAACTGCGGGATGCCGGCGGCCTCAGCGGCCCGGCGCGCCAGCGTGTTCTTGACAACGACGTAATCGACCCCCTGGCCGCGCAGCTGGGCGCGCAGCTCCTCGAGGTCGTGCACCGTCAGGCCGCGGTAGTCGGTGACCACCGCGGAGGTTGCCCGACTCATCTTGTCGCTGAGACGCTGGACAGCCTCGCGCTTGCGCGGGCTGGCGTGGGAGTCGCTGCCGTTGGGGGCGTCGACTGCCATCTGGTTCCTCCGGTTGCGGAGCCTCCGGCGACACCCACCGCTGTGTGAGGTGGGCATCAGGGGTGCGCGCCCCACCCGGGACGTACAACCGCTCCGCTCACTCACCTGTCGCAGGAGATTGAGGGGCACGGCGCCCCACCTGCGGTCTTTGGCGAGATGGTTGCCTCGACGGCACCATGGACTGGTTTGCGCAGGCGAGGATAGCATTCACCCGCTCCTCACAACCCCCGCGCGGAGGCTCGCCATGCTGCTCGAAGGACGTCGCACCCTGATCACCGGCGCCTCCAGCGGGATCGGCAAGGCCACCGCCGAGCGGTTCGGCGCCGAGGGCGCCAGCATCTGCGTCAACTACTACTCCGACAAGGAGAAGCTCAGTGCCGACGCGGTCTGTGCCGGGATCGACGGCACCGGCAAGCGCGCCTTCAGCTACCAGGCCGACGTCGGCGACGAGGCTCAGGTCACCGCCATGGTCGCCGCCGTGGTCGAGCGCTTCGGGGGCATCGACGTGCTGGTCAACAACGCCGGCATCGAGAAGCAGGTGCCGACCCTGGAGATGCCGCTCGAGCTCTGGAACGCGGTGCTGCGCACCAACCTCACGGGCGCCTTCCTCTGCCTGCGCGAGGCGGGCAAGCACATGGCCGACCAGAAGAACGGGGTGATCGTCAACATGAGCTCGGTTCACGAGTTCATCCCCTGGCCGGGCTTCGCCCACTACTGCGCCAGCAAAGGCGGCATGAAGCTGCTCACCCAGACCGTGGCGCGCGAGTGGGCGCCGCTGGGCATCCGCTGCGTCAACGTCGCCCCGGGGGCGATTGCCACCCCGATCAACGACTTCGTCCTCGATGACCCCGAGGCCAAGCACATGGTGGAGGAGGAGATCCCGTTGGGCCGCTTCGGCCTGCCGGAGGAGATCGCCGGCGCCGTGGCCTGGGCGGCCAGCGACCAGGCCGCCTACGTGACCGGCACCACCTTGGTGGTGGACGGCGGGATGTCGACCTACCCGAAGTTCATCTGATCACCCCCGCGCAGTGGCGCGACTACCTCGTCGAACGCCGGCTGCACCGATGCCAAAGCGCAATTCCTCGTTTGACGTGTCGACCAGTCCGCTGCTAGGATCTCCGTTCGCGCCATAGCGGCGTCGTTGTATTCGCGCGCAGTTCGTTTTGAGTTGCGCTGTTCATCTCACATCGGAGTAGCGTGCCCACCATCCAGCAGTTGGTCCGCAAGGGGCGGAGGACCGCGGTCAAGAAGACCAAGGCTCCCGCGCTTCGGGGCTGCCCTCAGCGAAGGGGTGTCTGCGTGCGTGTGTACACGACCACCCCGCGCAAGCCCAACTCGGCGCTGCGCAAGGTGTGTCGCGTCCGCCTGACCAGCAAGGTGGAGGTCACCGCCTACATTCCCGGCATCGGCCACAACCTCCAGGAACACTCCGTGGTGCTGGTCCGAGGTGGCAAGGTGGCCGATCTCCCCGGGGTGCGTTACCACGTGGTCCGCGGCACCCTCGACACCGCCGGGACCAAGAACCGCAAGCAGGGACGCAGCAAGTACGGCGCCAAGCGCGAGAAGGCGGCCAGGTAGATGCCACGCCGCGCCCGGATCCAGAAACGGACCATCCTGCCTGACCCGATCTACGCCAACGCCGGGCTGGCCAAGTTCATCAACTGCGTGATGCTGGCCGGCAAGAAGAGCACGGCGGAGAAGATCGTCTACGACGCCTTCGAGAAGATCCGCCACTCACAGCGTCGCGAGCCGCTCGACGTGTTCGACCAGGCGATGCGCAACGTCACCCCGGTGCTTGAGGTCAAGCCCAAGCGCGTCGGTGGCGCCACCTACCAGGTGCCGGTGGAGATCCGCCACGACCGCCGCGCCGCCCTGGCCCGCCGCTGGATCATCCGCTACGCGCGCGCCCGCAACGGCAAGAGCATGGCCGACAACCTCGCCGGGGAGCTGATGGACGCCGCCAACGGGGTGGGGGCCTCGATGAAGCGTCGCGAGGACACCCACAAGATGGCTGAGTCGAACAAGGCCTTCAGCCACTTCCGCTACTAGTCATGGCGATCGCAACCCGCGCATTCCCGCTCGAGAAGACCCGCAACATCGGGATCATGGCCCACATCGACGCGGGCAAGACCACCACCACCGAGCGCGTCCTCTTCTACACCGGCCGCATCCACAAGATGGGCGAGGTGCACGAGGGCCTGGCGACGATGGACTGGATGGTCCAGGAGCAGGAGCGCGGCATCACCATCACATCCGCCGCCACGGCTGCGGAATGGCGCGGCCATCGCATCAATATCATCGATACGCCCGGGCATGTGGACTTCACTATGGAGGTGGAGCGCAGCCTCCGCGTCCTCGACGGCGCCGTCGCCGTCTTCGACGCCGTGGCAGGGGTCGAGCCACAGTCGGAGACGGTCTGGCGCCAGGCGGATCGCTACGACGTGCCCCGTATCTGCTTCATCAACAAGATGGACCGCGTCGGCGCCAACTTCTACGCGTCGGTGGAGAGCATCCGCACCCGGCTCGGGGCCAACCCGGTGTGCGTCCAGCTGCCGATTGGGTCCGAGTCCGAGTTCAGGGGCGTCATCGACGTGGTGCGCCAGGAGGCGATCGTCTACACCGACGACCTCGGCACCACCAGCAACCGCTCGGAGATTCCCGCCGACATGGTCGAGAAGGTGGCCCAGTACCGCCACACCCTGCTCGAGGCCGTCGCCGAGTGCGACGACGAGCTGATGATGAAGTACCTCGACGGCGGCGAGCTCACCGCCGAGGAGTTGATCCGCGGCATCCGCGCCGGCACCGTGGCCACCAAGATCGTCCCCGTGCTCTGCGGCAGCGCGCTCAAGAACAAGGGCGTGCAGCCGATGCTCGACGCCGTCGTCGACTTCCTGCCCTCGCCGCTCGACAAGCCGGCCATCGAGGGCCTGCGCAACGACAAGCTGGAGACACGCCACGTCAGCGACGAGGACCCGTTCTCCGCGTTGGCCTTCAAGATCGCCACCGACCCGTTCGTCGGCAAGCTCACCTTCTTCCGCGTGTACAGCGGCGTGCTCCGCAGCGGCAGCTACGTGTACAACGCCACCAAGGGCGAGCGCGAGCGCGTCGGACGGCTGCTGCAGATGCACGCCAACCATCGCGAGGAGATCGAGGAGGTTCGCGCCGGCGACATCGCCGCGGCTATCGGCCTGCGCAAGACCACCACCGGTGACACGCTCTCCGACGAGCGCCACCCGATCATCCTCGAGTCGATGAGCTTCCCCGAGCCAGTCATCTCGGTCGCCGTCGAGCCCAAGACCAAGGCCGACCAGGACAAGATGGGCATCGCCCTGCAGAAGCTCGCCGAGGAAGACCCGACCTTCCGGGTGCGCTCAGACGACGAGACCGGCCAGACCATCATCAGCGGGATGGGCGAGCTCCACCTCGAGATCATCGTCGACCGCATGCTCCGCGAGTTCAAGGTCGATGCCAACGTCGGCAAGCCGCAAGTCGCCTACCGCGAGACCATCACCGCCAAGGCGCACGGCACCGGACGCTTCGTCCGCCAGTCGGGCGGCCGCGGCCAGTACGGCCACGTCGAACTCGAGCTCGAGCCCAACGAGACAGGCAAGGGCTTCGAGTTCATCAACAAGATCGTCGGCGGCTCAGTGCCCAGGGAGTACATCGCACCGACCGGTCGGGGCATCGAGGAGACGCTGAGCAACGGCGTGCTCGCCGGCTATCCCGTGGTCGACGTCAAGGTGACGCTTGTCGACGGCTCCTACCACGACGTCGACTCCAACGAGCAGGCGTTCTCGATCGCCGGCTCGATGGGTTTCAAGGACGGCATGCGCAAGGCAAGGCCGGTGCTGCTCGAGCCGATCATGAAGGTCGACGTCAGCATGCCCGAGGAGTACATGGGCGACGTCATGGGCAACCTGTCCGGTCGGCGCGGCACCATCTTGGGCATGGAGGGGCGCGGCACCTCGCAGATGGTGCATGCTCACGTGCCCCTCGCCTCGATGTTCGGCTACTCCACCGAGTTGCGAAGCATGACCCAGGGGCGCGCCACCTATTCGATGGAGTTCGACCACTACCAGGCTCTTCCCAACAGCATCGCCGAAGAGATCATCGCCAAGTCCAAGTCATAAGCAGCGGAGACAGCAGAGGCAGAGATGGCCAAGAAGAAGTACGACAGCAGCAAGCCCCACGTCAACGTGGGCACGATCGGCCACATCGACCACGGCAAGACCACGCTCACCGCGGCGATCACCAAGGTGCTCGCTGAGAAGGGTGGCGCGGAATTCCGGTCGTTCGACTCGATCGACAACGCTCCCGAGGAGAAGGCGCGCGGCATCACCATCGCCACCGCGCACGTCGAGTACGA
>JRHI01002254.1_pt1 | contig 13667 bp, 14 predicted proteins | sample 215371 | NCBI WGS metagenome assembly JRHI01 (sample SAMN02929681, study PRJNA255918) | sediment metagenome | biome: cave system; feature: Ice Cave; material: Sediment; isolation source: sediment from deep within a dark volcanic ice cave with no known source of... ...
TTCGTCAACTCAACATAACCTGTCTACACGGCCAAAATCGGACGCTTACATCATAAATAGGTTAAGTCTTGTTGATTCTGTGGCTCCACTTGCTTCGGTCTTTTTCAATATCCATTACTTTTAGCCCCGCAAAATTCAGGATTTGGCCGACTTGACAGCGAGTGAAATTCTCACTGGTGCGTCATTCGTATCCGGCTATCAGTGCTCCCGAGGCAGGAATTTTGGATACCTCTGTCCGTTCGCCTTTTGGATTTGGGTTTCGTCCAAGTGGACCTTGGAGTGTGTCGACCACGCCCGGTCGAAGAAATGTTCCTCGTTATCTCGGTAAGCGTTAGTCTCCGTTTCGTAGTCACGGCGACTCTTAGCGACCTGTGACTCTGACATGCCTGCCTTCAATTGCTTAATCATCCGGTTGGTGATGTCCTTGATCTTCCCGAGGTAGTAGCCGATCTTATCCGGGACCTCACTTCGGAAGCAGACCTTCCGGATAACGAGCTGACGCCGGAACAGCTGAACGGCGATATCCATATCCTCGGTTTCAACCTGTTTCGAGCCACGCCCTAAGGCAATTAGATAGGCATCCAGCATCGCATTCTTCTTCCAGCGTGCCTTCGTCCGAACCTCCTTGGACTGCGAATCCCAGAAATTATTGAACATATCCTTTGCATCGTGGCTCATAGTCATCACGCCGGAGTAATCGAGCTCGTTTAGTTGACTCAAGAGCTTGTAAGCGTCCGCAACGGAGACAGCTGGCAGCTCGCGAGCTTCAACTGCCATGCCAAACTCAGGATACAGCCGGTCATATATTCCAAGCTTGGTGCGGCCGGCGAAGGCTTTCATAAATACGTCACCGTCTTGCCCGCACATGAACATCGCTAATCGAGCATCATCTTTAGACTTTCGTTTCTTAGCCAACGTGCGCGAAATCCTTGTCGAATCGGCTAGCTCGATCATAGTGTCGAGGATCGCAGGATTGCGGGTTGCAGTTGCCTTGTTGCCGAGGCCTTCGACCTCGTCGATGTAGCAGACGACCGGCTGGTTTTCGGGCGGATCGAAGAAGAATTCTTTGAGACCAGCTCCCGAATCCGCTGAGTTAATTATTTTGATGCCACATCCACCCGAAGTTCCTCCGACTAGTCCCGGAACTTCTAATATCTGCATCATTCGGCGCCATGCTTCTCCTTTACCGCTTCCGGTCTCGCCTATCACGGCGCCGTAATAACGTGGCTCGACGTCGAGATTTTCAAACTTAACCTTACCGGCCATTTTCGCGCCGACAACAACCTTCGCTGCCAAGTACGCAAATTGCGGTGTCATGGTCGTGCCACGAGTAATGACATCGACAAATTTCTTGAAGATGCCTGTCACCCACTGCGGCTGGAACGGAGGAATCGAATCAACGGATAGGTCATCCACGAATGCGATATTAGTCGGTGCGTCGGACGACTCATTGATGATGATCGTACCGGCCGGTACCTGGTTGAGATCGAGCTCGTCGTTCGTTCCGACCGTGTAGCGACAAACGGACTTCGCAATCTTTTCGCACATTTCACGGTAGTCGCTGCCGTAATTCTGGCAGCGCTTTTCGCAGACCTCAATGAGAGCATCAGCCATACGATTCTCCTCCAGGCCATCGTGGCGAAGCTTGCCGGCAATCCGAGTTAGTTCTGAATCGTGGGAACCGCGCGGGATCTTTTCACCTTTGAGCCCTGGCGAGGACTTGAGCGGTGGCTCTAATCGGTCCAGTAACCCTTCTGGGATCGCGGTAATCTCAGCGAACACGGCAACGGAATAAAGAGCGCCGGTTGGATGCACGGATGATGGCGACAAAACATAACCGCCTGCTGACTTAATTTCACCAACATGCTGACCGTTGAAGTGCATGTCCTGCTGTTTGGTTGTCCCTGACATGTAGACATGAGTCCCTCGACTTGTCTTAATTTGATATTTATCGGATAGGCCGAGTTCGGCTGGTGGCTCGCCACTATCAAAGTCGAGCACGGACAAATTGCTGCGACTAAGATCGATGCCGATATTCGCATTCGGGCTTTTCGTCCACCATTCACGGATTTGATTCGGGTCGTTCGACGAAGAGTTGAATCCATTCGGAGCCAGAGCACCATCAGGCGTCTTGGACTTCTCGCCCAGAGGAAATACATACCATCCTTTTTCAAGACAGCGGAGCGCTACCGCTACGAACTGGGGAACTTCAGCAGTTACAATCGGCTTAGCTAAAATCATTGTTGTCTCCATGAATCACCAATTCAAGATGGGCGCGGTCTGACCGGCCTCATGTCTTCAATTTCGGTTGAACTGTTTTCCGAACACTGAACTTCGTCGTTATCGAGCTGATGTCGTAGGTCGTCCATAGCATCGACGACCGTATTGAGACGGTGCCGCACGACTACGGGCAACTCTTCGTTGACTTCCATCTGAATCTGTAAATCGCGTGATGCTTGAAATAGAGTTTCGGTGATAGAGCTATACATTGGTTAGTCCTCAAGGTAGAAGCGCCAACGATACCGTTGGTGTTTACGAAACCGTTCCCTCTCCAAGCGAGCGGAGCATCGCGACTAGCGCAGGCTGTTTCAGGGCTTGATCGATCAGTTCCTTGAACGATTCAGTTGTGAAAGTCATGCGTTCCCTTTGCTTTCTGACGAGGTAGTTTCCGGCACCGTCTGGCATGATGTTAAGGAGCTCTTCGCGCTTGATTCGCTCCTCTTCGGTCTTCAATTGCGTCAATTGCTTGTCGTACTGTTCCTGAAGTTGCTGGCGCTTTAGGTCAATATCACTTAAAGATGACAGGGCCTTCTTGAATGGCGAGGACACCGGCTGATTTTCATTTTCAATTTGTTTTGTGTGGTAGTACACAGTTTGGATCGACACTCCCAGGCGTTTGGCAATTTCGTCCGCATTTAACTTTCGCGCGATCAGTTCGCGAACTCTTTCGCGCGTCTCGCCTCTTGCAAGGCCTTTGGGGATCACGGCCGATTGGTAGTCGACACGGGCGAGCACCGGCGCCTCTGGAAAGAACGACGTCTCGCGCGATGTCAAATGCCACTTTTCGCATTCGCACAGATAAGCGCGTTGGGGACCGTAGCCGTTCTGCTCCCGGTTTCTCTTTTCGAACGTTTCGGCCTCTTGCTGCGTCTGGAAAGCGGCTTTGTCGCTTGTGGCGCAATTGGGTTGAGTGCGCTCGTTGCGACACTTGTTGCATAGTTTTGGCATCTGCATCTCGGGATCGTTGCTGACTCGATTTTTCCGCCAGTCATAACTTTCACGGGTCATCGACCACGGTTGATGGCATCGAACGCATTCTTGTATGTCGATCTCCGTGGCTGTCTGTTGGTTTTGCTCGTTCATTACAACCTCCTGCCTTTCTGGGCTGCCGTACCGCCAGATATTCCTCGTTCGCAACTTGGCCGAACTACTGCCGAAACTCGGCTGGTCACGATTAAGGCTTCTAGATCCGCCTTGCGGAAGAACACGCGTTTGCCGCCAAGCTTTATGAACGAAACCCGGCGTTGTAGCACCCACGCACGAATAGTTGAAACTCGAAGACGCAACATAGATGCCGCTTCCTTTCCTATACTGCCGCCAAATTCCGCTGGCGGCGGCGGTCGTGCATTATGCCGCGGACGTGCAACGTGTGGATTGTGTTGGTTGTGATTTCCGCCTCAAAAATCGGAACCCGAGGTCAGGCTCGAGTCCGATCACTCCAGGAAGCCAATTTCCGACATGACCCAACACTCTTCGTAGCTTATTCACGGATTTGACAACCGATGCCGGGGCCTTGCGATCGTTTAGCTCGTAACCCATCTGGACGAACACACAAATCTTGGCCGGATCGATGAGACTGACGACGCTTTTGTTAAGTGGACATTTGAGGATGAATTCGTTTTTTGTGAGTGACGTCTCATCACGAAAATAAGCCTCGAAACCTTCACCTGTAATGCCGATAGTCATCTCTCCGTCGTTGTGAAAAAAAGAGATGACTCCCTCCCGCTCATTAGAAGGCTCATTCAGGCTCGAATAGTAGATTGTCGAGTATTCGCGAGGTCCTGCGCTGTTGAGAATTGTTGTCGCAACTGCGGTGTGCGACGGGTTCTTCTGATGTGAATGTCCGACATACTTAATAGCTCTCTTCATTTTGTTCCCCTTTTGCCGCCGTCTTAGACGGACGGAAATTGCCTATACAAATACAATGTGTTGGAAAGCTGTCGCGATTAGTTCGCAAACACAGCTCGAGATTTCCGTCTTGTCGCTCATGCCGATCTCTCCAAATTCAACCTGCGATCGGACAACTTCCTCGGTGCTTCAGCGTTTCGCCGATCGACATAAAGGTCCAGTTGGCGACTATCAACAACACGCCTCTTCCCCAAGACGAATGAACGCACCTCGTCGTTCCGCAACAACTCCTCAACAAACCATGTCGTCGCGCCGAGATATCTGGCCGCTTCGGCGATGGAGAAGAGCCGCGGTACCACACCTGGAGTTGCGGTAGACCTAACGGTAGTTCCGGCATGTTTTTTCTCGCCGGGCATCGCCGTAAAGCTCCGTTTACAGTTCCCGGCGTCAGCCCCTTTCTCGTCGTAGGTTCCGGCTTTGATGGCTTTCGATGTCATATTCATTCCCCCATAGACCGGCGTAGGGGTGTAGAATTACTTTTCGGCCGGAATAGCTCTTGTTGGCACATCGATCTCCCACAGATGAAATGGGTTGCTGGGTTTGAGCCTTGAGATTTTTCATTTTCCCCTCCCAAAGACGCGGGAGAGGGTGCGCGGATTAAAAAAGCCTCCCGAATGTTTGTTGTTGTCCGTCACGTCTCCGCAAAAATGTCCATCGGTTTCAGTAGCTTTCGGCATTGCTCTGGGTCTCGCATCCATTTCCTCCTCCCAATAGAGCCGTAGGGAGGCATGAATTAAAAAAGCTGCCGGTATTGCATTGCCAGTCCCGACCATGAATGCCTCCCAAAGGAGGCGGAGCGGGTGCGTAATTTTTACGTCGCGTGACTTTGGTCGCCATTACTGCTCTCCCACAGATGTTCAGATGGGTAGATGGGTTTTTCTTTTGAACAACGCTCTGGATCCCTCCCGAGGATGTATAGGGTGTGAAATCAAATCAGGTCGGGGGAATATCTAATTGAGGTATTGCATTCCGCTGAAGGGAACAAAGGAGTTATAACCTGGCGGTCGCTAGCCAGAAATTAATCGGAGATGTACGTCTCGGTCTCAAAGAGGAGAGCGATCTAAACGAAATCGCCGGCGAAAGCTTAATCGCCAAATGCGCGGTTAATGTTGCTGCGCAGGGCGTCATTATCGCTAACACCCAGATAAATCATCGTAGTTTCGAGATTCTTATGGCCCAGGTATTGCTGGATCGTTCGAATGGGAACGCCGTGCTGCTCCCAACGCGACGCACAAGTCTTACGCAATCGATGCAGATAGATGTGTTGGCAAACGGGGTGGGTCTTGCATGAAACCTGGACGGTTCTCTTCTTGTCGTACCGGCCCACCGTCATCATCGTTTTACATTGTCCACAGTTGAGCCCAGCTCGTAACGCGATGCGTTTGAGCTTGCGCAAATAATGGCCATCTGGACGTCCTTCCTCGTTGACGAATATCCACCGGTCGTGTGGCGCGTTCTTCCGCCTGGCTTTGAGCAGCGCGATCAGTGAATCCGGCAACGGCACTGTGCGGGACTCATGGCTCTTCGGTGTGAAATGAACGTCTTCCTTTCGCCGGATGTGGTACGTCTTTTTCCCGAAGTCTACATCGCTCCAAGCGGCGTACGTCACTTCCTGTTCACGACAGCCGCTTCCGAGAAAAAACTTGTATCTGACAATTTCACCGAACCCCTGACCTGAATACGTTTCACCGTTTACTTCTTCGCTCTCGCTCATCTTGGCGAACAATTTTTTCAGCTCGTCTTCGCGATAAGGCACCGCGACTTCGTCTTCGACGGTAGGCATCTCGTCCCGGGGAATCCGTGCGGTGATTCCATTCTTCTTCAACAGAAAAAACAGAATATTCAGACGTGTATCGATCGTCTTGCCTGCATAGCCTTGGTTGGACATGAAATTCTTATAGGATCGAAGAACGTCTTCGGTAATCTCGTCCAGGAATCGAACCTGCACTGCTTCCACGAATTCGTTGAGAGTCAATCGGTACTGGGCAATGGTCTTTCTGGCCTTACCGCTCTTCTGATCTAGATAGGCGTCGACCGCTGACCGGATCGTGATCCGGTGTTTGTTTGTCAAGTTTTCTGCTTCGGCTACCGTTAAACCTCGGGCATGCGCATCAAGAGCGGCGCTGAGATGCGTAGCCTCATCTTTAGCTTCTTTGAATGTCGTGGCGCCCAGCGTCTTCCAGACCTGCTTACCATTAACAAAATGGCCTGGTGTAGAACGGAGGTACAAGTTCGCCTGTTTTCACACCGCGGCCTTCTTTTATCCTGCGATACCGCCAAGCTCCAGAAGGGTTCTTAATACGGCTATAAAGGCTTAAATTGGGCATGGCCGGGCTCCTGATACTACGAAAATAGTAGCATTGTAGAGTCAAGCCGTCAATTCTAGCAATTATAAAGGTAAAAAACAATATGGCGGAGAGGGTGGGATTCGAACCCACGGTAGGATTTCTCCTACACTCGCTTTCGAGGCGAGCTCTTTCAACCGCTCAGACACCTCTCCGCGGCTGTGAGGATTCATCGTAGCAGAGGGCTTCTCTCCCGGGCAATCGGCCTTCGAGTAAGCACGCGCAGAAATGCGGCTATGCCGAGATACCGATATGCTGGAATGCGTGCCTCACGCTCAACTAATTCTCGACTAAACATTTCATGACTAGCGATGGTTTCTCTACAGATCGCTAGCGGCGAATCAGTGGCGGCGAATTACCGGGGTGAACTACTGGCGGCGAATTGCGAAGAAGGACTGGATTACCTCGCTGCAATCGGAGGCGAGGATCCCTGAAGTTACTTCGACGCGATGATTCAGCTCCCGGTGAGAAAGCACTTCGAAGCAGGAGCGCACCGCGCCCCCGCGCGGTTCGTCCGCTCCATAGACCAGGCGCGCCACACGCGCTTGAATCATGGCGCCGGCACACATGCTGCAAGGCTCGATCGTGACGTACAGCGTAGTGTCCGTCAGTCGATAGTTCCCCAGTATCCGCGCGGCTTCGCGCAGTACCACAATTTCGGCGTGGGCCGTGGGATCGCAATCGCGAATGGTGCGGTTGCCCGCGCGCACGAGCACACGCTCGTCGCGCACGAGTACCGCGCCGATGGGAACTTCACCGGCCGCCGCCGCTTCGCGCGCTTCCGTCAGCGCTTCCTGCATAAACTTCGTATCTGCATCCATATTTTGTTCGAGAATAACATGGCCTTTGCCATTGCTTGACAATTGTAGGACGCCGAAAGAAACTACGACCCGAATGTAAAACTCAGTCACGATCCCGCTGCCAGTCTGCAACGAAGCGGATACAATACTCACGAATACTTTTTCGAACGACGAACGCTTTACCTGCAAACAGTAAATCCTGAAAGTGTCGAAGCTTTGGCCAAAGACCCCTAATGGAAATTAGAAGAGATCCCATAACGCAAAGCTGGGTAGTCCAGGGCCAGAAACGGACGCCGGACGACTCGCCGCAAACATGCCCGTTCGACCATCCATCCTCGGAAGGGAAGCCCATCCTGGTTTCCCCACCGGAAGGGCCAGCCCAGGTCCGGGTGTTGCCGCATCCCGATCCCCTGTATCGCATCGAAGGCGAAGCCGGCCGGCTCGCCGAAGGCATGTACGACAAGATGGGTCCAACCGGTGCGCACGAGGTCGTGGTGGAGGCCCCGGAGCACGACAAACGGCTCTCGCAGTTTACCGACGAAGAAATTGAGCGTGTGCTGGCGGCTTGGTCCTCGCGCATCATCGACTTAAAGAAAGACGTGCGCTTCAAATACGTCAGCGTCTTCAAAAATCAGGGCGCCGAGGCGGGCGAAGAGTGGTCTCACGCGCATTCTCAGATCACCGCCACGATTTTTGTGCCGCGCCGCATCAAGTACGAGTTAAACGCCGCGCACGAATGGTATAAAGATCGCGAACGGTGCATCTTCTGCGATGTGGTGCGACAGGAAGAGAAGCAGGGCAAGCGCATCGTGGACGTTCAGGGCGAATATTACGCGCTGTGTCCCTACGCATCACGCGTACCCTACGAAGTTTGGCTGATGCATCGGCGCCATAACCATCTGTTCGAGCAGCCCCGCCCACTGTCGAATCGCAGGAATTTCGCCGCACTACTGGGGCGGGTTCTGCGTCGACTGGAAAAAGTGGCCCCTGCGTTTCACCTCGTCGTGCACACCGCCCCGAACACTCGCAGCAAAAAAGGCGAATTGGCGGGCTACTGGAAGACCCTGTCCGAAGACTTCCATTGGCACATCGAGATACTTCCCATCGTTGAAAAGCGCAGCAAGTCCTACAGCATTAAAGAGGTGTATTTCAATGCGGTGCTGCCCGAGCAGGCGGCCGAACGCCTGCGATTGTTGGACCCCAATTCATGATCCATCGCCGTGCGCGACGAAACTATAAATCGCAGCGCGGTGGAATTATCGGCAGCCTGGTGTCGCTACTTTTTCTCCTCGTCTTCTGCGCGGCAATTTATTTCGCCCGTCGTCCGCTGCTTCGGTTAGCGGGGGAGTCCTGGGTTGTCGAAGACCCCATCGAGCAGGCCGATGCACTGCTGCTGCTCAGCGACGATAATTTCTTTGCCGATCGAGCAACTCGTGCCTCGGAGCTATTTCGCCAAAAACTCGCTCCCACTATAGTGGCCAGTGGCCGCCGATTGCGGCCCACAGCCGGTATCTCCGAATTGATGGAGCACGACCTCATCGAACGCGGTGTCCCGAAGGAGCGCATCCTCAGATTTCCCCAGGACGCCGATAACACTCGCGAAGAAGCCCAGGCTCTCGCCGGTTTTGTGGCCGAACACAACTGGCACAGCGTGATTGTCGTTACTTCGAACTACCACACTCGCCGCGCCCGGTATATTTTCCAGCGGGTCTTTCCCGACTCCGTCAAAGTGAGCGTGGCCAGTGCTCGCGACGGCGATTTCGACCCGGAGCACTGGTGGGAAAATCGCAAATCTTTGAAGGAATTCTCTCGCGAAATGGTAGGGATGGTGGTCGCCATCTGGGAGCTCCGGGGCGACTCTCGCCATAAATCCCAGCCAGTTACCGATCGGTGGGTGCCACACCCCCAGTTCGAAATATGCCAGTTGGGAAACACCGTTCACCCTCAGGCCCCGTTATTGTTTACACCAGCTAGGTCGTATACTATCCTCACTCTTTAAGTCGCGGTTCCTGCCCGGTCCTGCGAAAAGCGGCTTCGAACCATAAATCGCGACCTCGAGGTGTCTCATGTGGAAAAAAGATGATGTCAGGCCTCAGACCGTTCCCGAAAATCCCGGCCCAAGCTCGCCTGTAAAGCCCCAATCATTTGGCATTGCTCCGGGTGGCCCATCCGCGCACGCAACGGCCCCGGTGCCCCTGTCGCCGAATTCCGCCGCCTGCATCAGCAAAGGAATCCGTATAAAAGGCGATGTGACCGGAAGCGAAGACCTGTTCGTGGACGGGTTGGTGGAAGGCAAGCTGAGCCTGACCAACGGCAGTTTGACCATTGGGCCGAATGGCAACGTGAAGGCAGATGTAAGCGCGCGGGAAGTAATCGTTCGCGGGCGCATCGACGGGAAGGTTAGCGGGCGCGAAAAGGTTCATCTCTGGGGCACCTCGCAGGTTACCGGCGAAGTACAGACCGAGCGGCTCGCCATCGAAGAAGGCGCGTTACTGCGTGGCAAAGTCGAAGCAGGAAAGCTGGTTGCCAAGGCGCCGGAAGCCCGGAGCACGACTGCTTCAGCTGGCGGCAAATCTTCAGACGTGGTACCGACCGGGTCGGGTTCGGCCGCAGATTAATCCATGAGCCTTTTGGATAAATTCGGAATTGGAGGGAGCAGTAGCTCCCGTGAAGCGCGTCCCGCTACTGGCGCGAAACCCAAGTCCGCGGTGGCCACGGTTTCCCCTTCGGGTTCCTCCCGCACGGCGGAACTACCCGCTGCATCCCGTGTCTCCAATGGGCTGAAAGAATTCCTTTGGAATCTCGATGGCCTGGGCCGCGGAACGTTGCTGGACCTGGGTCCTGCCTGGCAGACTACGCTGAACTTTTTTATCGAACGGGGCTTCCGCGTATCTTCCGAAGATATCCTTCGCGGATGGAAGACTTTTCTGGACGAAGACGATGCGCGTCTGCGGGATGTCCCGACCGCCCGCGACACCCTGGACGTGACCCCGGACGGACGGGCCACGCGTTTTCTGCAATCCAATCTGCAGTATCCCCCTGCGTCGTTTGACGCCGTCCTGCTCTGGGATGTTCTGGATTTTCTTGATCCGGCCATGACCAAGCAGACCATCGCGTCCGTCACGGAACTGCTTCGCCCGGCCGGCATTGTATTCGCCATGTTTCACACCAAGAAGGCGGAAAATTTTCAGCGCTATCGTGTGGCGGACTCCAATACCCTGCAGGTTGTCCCCGCGACGATGCTGACTCCCCCACAGAAGGCCTATCAGAATCGCGAAATTCAGGATCTTTTCAGCCGGTACCGCACCATGAAATCCTTCGTTGGCCGGGATCAGCTTCGCGAAAACCTGTTTATTAAATAACTCCGTAGGAAATCTCAGAGCAAAACCTGTGAATTTCACTATCTCTTCGCTTGCAATCCGCAATTTCGAGGCGTAGAAAAGGCGTTGTGAGCTCAATTGATCTGGAGGGGCATTAATGACTCCGCCGGATTCAGAGCGAAACAAGTTGCTCAACACACCGCTCATGCGGTGCGCGTCGCTCGTGATCGATAGGCGTTAGCAACACGCCCTTTCCGGGACGACAAAGCAAAACGAAAAGGGGAGCCATCGGCTCCCCTTTTTGCGTTTTTAGAACTGTGAAAAATCCTAATGCCGGGAGCGGTGCCGGGGCACCTGTCTGCGATGCCGGCGCCGGACCTTCGCCGCATGTCGGCGCCGATGCCGGTCGTGAGAAGACGCACGACTCTCGCTTTGCGGCGAGCTTACTTCTACGCTATTCGATGAAGACGTTGTGGTTTCTTGCGCAGGCATCGCCGTCAAGACAGTCGGAGCCGCCGCCAGCAAAAATATCGCTACATACAATTTCACTTGGGAATCCTCACTCGTAATTTCTGGGTGTCTCTATTCAACCATACCGGGGCGAGAAAGTCTCGCGGATTGGATTGCCGATATGGCGCGGAAATTCTCGAAATCTCGCTGCGATTGGTAAACAAGGACTTGCGACTGCGCAGGGGGGAAATCAGGATCCAATCTTCAGTGTTTCCAGCCAGCGGATGGCTTCCCGTTGATTGGCAATGATTTGGGCCTGCCAAACCAGGGCGATGGACATTAGTCCCATACCGACAACGCATATGCTCAAAACCACCCCTAAACTGGACTCGGTTGCCGGAATACCCATAACACGGCGAAGGTATGTCATTGCAGTGCGCTTCCTGTACTCAGAGTCACCGAACGAATACATCGAGTACGTCGTCGAGGTAATTATGGCAATCGGACTACCACCTGGCCTTCACCCAGCTATCCGGGCGATTGTCGCGCAAACACAGGATTTGCAGCGTTTTAGCTCAATTCGTTGCCTCCAGGCGTTAGGAACTGGGTGCAAATCTCGTGACTGCGATGCCATTTTCTTTCCCGTGTTTACCGAGGTTTTCCGGTGGCGCTGGCCAAGACCTGTTCCCAGGTCTTTGGATCGTGCAGCCCAAACCGGGTGGCATGCGACCCCGACCCGGCGGAATCCGACGATTCCTCATCCTTGCGCTCCGCCAGGAGAATGCTGCGGTCGCATGCGGCAAACAGTTCCGCGGCATCTTCCGAGGTAGCCACGCCCAGAATTGTCGGGTGATAGCGCAGCGCGCGATCGTACAGTTTCGCCAAATTCTGAATACAGCGCTTAAGACTTGCGCCCCGGGCCAGTGACCACAACATTCCATGCTGGTGCAATTGCAGTCCCAGTTCGCGCCCTCTCCCCACAAATCGTTGAATGTCTTCGTCCGAAGCGCCCGCGAAAAAAAACAGCTCGTCAAAATCCCGTTGGCGCATCAGCTCCGCTTCGCGCTGCGGCAGTCCAGTGTTCTGCGCCAGTTCCCTCGGCGAAAGCGACCGCAAACTGACTACCGGAACGTTTGTTTCTTCGGAGAGATTTTCCAGCGCTTCGCTCGCTGCCGGCAATGCTTCCGCTGCGGGAATGCACGTGAAGCGCCCCAGCCTGACGGTCTTTTCCGGGCGCAAATGAAAATAACCCTCCGGCAAATACACACAACTTCCACCTTCGGCAATAAATGGATGGGCGTGCGCGTGTTTGCGCCGCGCGTCGTCAAATTGCAAACGGGAGCGGCTGGTAATCCACACGGCGGGAATCCCCGCATGGTCCAGTGCCGCTGTGAATTCATCCAGGCCCGCAACGCTTTTCCCACGCGCGGGTATCAAAGAATCGATGGCAATATGTAAAACGCTCGACGTCTGTCGCAAGCAAGGCTCCGTTGGGGAGACTCATTCTAATAGGAACGGCCCCGGGTGAGCGAGTTATCCGCATCGAGTTGCAGGGCTTGGGCTGTTTCAAATTTCACTCAGCTGCGCGGCACATAAAAATAGGGCGAGCAAAAATCTGCTCGCCCTGTCAATCCACGGCGCAGTGCCGCTATTTATTTAGTGTCAGCGGCCGGAATTGGTGGCGTTGCTCGCCGACTGGCCACCGCCCTTAGGAAGGCTTACGTAGCCGCTGATCTGGTCTTTTCCAACCTTGTTAATCACCACTTCTTCCGCCTGGTGAGTGCCTGAGGTGTAGAAAAGAATGGGCTCGTTAAGCGCGCGGTTTTTCTTCTCGAAGCGCTTGTCTTCCACGGTCATGGCCACGGAATACTGATTGCGCTTCGGGTTGACGCCCTTCAGTTCCACGGTGACGTTGCCGACCTTTTGCGGTTTGTTCTTACCCGAAATCGTAAATTCCAGGTAATCGCGTTCGCCGAGCCGGCGCAGCTCATCGATTTCGTCATGGTTGCGCGCGATAAGCGTTCCAATTTCGCTGCGCGCCATTTTCAAATCCTGGCGCGTCGCATCCAAGTCGCTCTTCACGCCGACCACCTTGGTATCTACCGTTTTGACGTCGTCGGTAGTCGCCTTGGTCGCCAGTTCACCCTTCACGGAAGTGTCGAGAGCGGTCAGCTTCTGCGACGTCTCATCATTCAGTTTCGCGGACTCGTCGTGGGCTTTCCGAAGCTGGCCCTGCGTGATCTTCAGCTTATCGGTAACCAGCTTCAAATCGCCTTGCAGGTCTGCGTTGCTTTTTTCGTCCTTCGCAAGACGATCACGCAGCGCCGAAACATCCTGTTGCACCGTCTGCTGCTGCACTTTCAGTTGATTCGCGACCGACTGTTGCGTGCTCTCCAGCTTCGACGATGCGTTCCATCCAAAACCCAATCCACCCAGTGCAATCAATCCCAGCACGATAATCGCCGGCAATTGCCAGGACGGTTCCGTTCTCGTTTCTATAATTCGCTCGTCGGACATATTCGACTGTTCTCCTGTGCGCCGGTTAAACCGGCGAGGTGTAGTGA
>JRHI01002255.1_pt1 | contig 13666 bp, 14 predicted proteins | sample 215371 | NCBI WGS metagenome assembly JRHI01 (sample SAMN02929681, study PRJNA255918) | sediment metagenome | biome: cave system; feature: Ice Cave; material: Sediment; isolation source: sediment from deep within a dark volcanic ice cave with no known source of... ...
CCTGAGAACGGCGCAGCGTCGAAAGCCGACGCGACGGCGAGCGCCGCCGGTTTCAGCCGCCGCTCGCGATCCACCAGGCCGAACTTCCAGTCGTCGACCGTGTGGCCGCCGCGCCACCATTGGTCGGTCCAGGCAAACGCAATCGCGCCGCAGGCCCCTTCCTCGAAGGCGGCGCGGACGTGCGCCGAGGTGATCTCGGCCTGGCGCTCCTCGCCCTCACGGATGCTGTCGGCGCCTGCTTCGGCGAGCAGCAGCGGCTTCTGGCCGGCGATGTGATGCAGCCGCGCCAGGTACGCGCGCAGCTCGTGCTCGCGATGCAGGTAGACGTTGAACGCGCAGATATCGAGGAAGGAGAGATCGAGAAATTCGGTCGGCGGAAAGTTGACGTACGTGAACAGGCTGCCGGGCGATGCGCCCTTGGCGTCTTCGTACAGGCTGCGCAGGAAGCGCTCGACGCGCAATTGCCCGTGCCAGCGCACCACGCCCGGCGGAATCTCGTTGCCCAGCGCGAAAGTCAGAACGGCCGGGTGATCGCCGAGCTCGGCGACCTTCGCGAGAATTTCGCGGCGGATCGTACGCGTGAGCGCGCGGTCGTCGAGAAACGCGATGTGCTGCGACCAAGGCAGCCCGACCATTACGCGCAGTCCTTTGCGCGCGGCCGCGTCGAGCATGTCCCGGCGCGGCGGCGTGTACGTACGGACGGTGTTCACGCCGAGGCTCGCCATCTGGCGGAAGTCGGCGGCGACCTGCTGCATGGACGGGAACTGGTAGCCCTGCGCGTCGGGCGCAAAGGTACCGTAGGTCACGCCCTTGACGAGGAAGCGGTCGTCGCCGGCGCACAGAAATTTTCCGTCGGTTACGATTCGCGCGGCTGACGCCGGACACGCCTCGCGACGGAGTGCCGAATCGGCTTGGAGTGCGGTGCTCACAATTGTGGCGCCCCCCTGCCGAGACAGAGGTGCAACCACCTATTGTATCAGTCGTTTGGGGGTTTACCGGTCGATCTTGACGCTGCCGCTGAAGGTCCTGAACCGGAGCGTGCCGTTCCCGCCGCCGCCGAGCTCGGCCCTCATGTGACGCCGGGTGGCGCTGTGCATGGTGAGCGGCAATTCGGAATTCAGGCGGCCGCTGAAGGAGCTGAAGGTGAGGCTGCCGCTCGCGGCGTCCGGAAGATGGAGCTCGACATTGCCGCTGAAGGTCTCGACGTCGATGGCGGGGTTCGGTCCCCACGATTGTTCGCGGATCACGACCGATCCGCTGAAGGTGCGCGCCCGAACAGAGCCCGAAATGTCGGCCAGGCTCACCCGGGACGAGAAACCGTGGACGTCGTGAAATCCTTCGACCCCCTGCACCTCCACCGGGGAGCTGAACACCTGCAGGTGGAGGTCGGTCCGGCGCGGCACGTTGATGTCGAAGTCGGTCTCCACCACGTTGTCCCCGCCGGCAAAGCTCCACCACGAATGCTCGCGCTGGTTGGCGTCCACGACGATGACGTGCGAGCCGGCGGTGTGGATGTCGAGCTTGATCCGGTCGAGGCGCGAGCGCGGAGCGCGCCGCACGGCGTCGATCACGATCTCCGACCGATCGACCGCGGTAATGGTCACGCGCCCGGAAAAATTCTTGAGCCGGAGCGTGCCGCCGGGCTCCAGCTGGATCGTTCGGGTGACGTGTTCGGTTTCGTCAAAGACGCTCGCCGCGGTGTGAGCGGGCGTCGCGAGCGCAAGGACAGCGAAGGCGGCAGCAATGGTGCGCATGCTTCCTTTGACGGGACGGACCGCCGAAACGTTCAGCTATCCCCGTTCCGCGTAGACTGAGCGCCCAGCCCTGGGCCTTACTCCTGACGCGGCGCCACGGGATCCAGCGCGCCCGTGTAGATCGCCATGCCGACCACCGCGTCGACGCCGTGGGCGTGGAGCCGGTCGATCTCGGCCTGCGTGGTGATGCCGCCGGCGGCGGTGACGCGGCGCGTGGTCGCGCGGCGCACCGCAAGGATCGCCTCGAAGTTCGTGCCGCCCATCAGCCCTTCGGTGTCGACGTGCGTGTAGAGAAACTCGTCGCAGTACGGCTCCAGCGCGCCCACCGCCTCGACCGCGGTCAGCGGCAGCACGGTCTTCCAGCCGTGAATTACCACATGACCGCCGCGGCTGTCGACGGCGGCGATCACATGCTCGCGGCCGATGCCGTCGCAGAGCGTCTGCGCGAACGCGAGGTCCGGCGCGCCAGCCGCGAACAGAGACGAGCCGGCGATGATCTGCTGCGCGCCGGCAGCGAGCAGGTCGCGCGCGCGTTCGACCGTGCGGATGCCGCCGCCCACGCGGCACGAGAGCGCTCCGGCAATCTGCCGGACGAGCGCCAGGTTCTCGCCGCGGCCCATCGCGGCGTCCAGGTCGATGACCTGCACCTTCGGGAACCGCTCGAACCTGCGCACCCACCGGAAGACGTCCTCGTCCCGGATCGCGAGCGTCTCGCCACGCACCAGCTGCACGACCGCGCCGTCTTTGAGGTCGATTGAAGGGATCAGCATGTCCCGGGCTCTGCCACGACGAGGCGAAGGCCTGACAGAAGAAGGGCGGCGTTCATAGCCGCACGGGTACGCCGTGTTGTTGAAGGTAGGTTTTCAGCGCGCGCACGCTGGTTTCGGCGTAGTGGAAGATCGACGCCGCGAGCGCGGCATCGGCGCGACCGGCGGTGAAGACGTCCACGAAATGGTCGAGTCGGCCGGCGCCGCCCGAGGCGATCACCGGAATCGAGAGAGCCGACGAGACAGCGGCCGTCAGCGCACAATCGAAGCCGGCTTTGGTGCCGTCGCGGTCGATCGACGTCAGGAGGATTTCGCCGGCGCCGCGCGCCTCCGCCTCGCGCGCCCACTCGACCGCGTCGCGCCCCGCGTCGGACTGGCCGCTGCGCGCGTACACGGAGAAGCGATCGCGCTCCGGCGCCGCCCGCTTCGCGTCGATGGCGACGACCACGGCCTGGCTGCCGTATCGCTCCGCGATGCGTGTGATGAGCGCCGGGTCGGTGAGCGCGGCCGTGTTCAAGCTGACCTTGTCGGCGCCCGCGTCGACCGCCGCCGCCGCGTCCGCCTCGGTGCGAATGCCGCCTCCCACCGCGAGCGGGATGAAGAGCTCGCGCGCGACGGCGCGGATGGTGTCCGCGAGCGCGCGCCGCGCCTCGAGCGTCGCGGTGATGTCGAGAATCACCAGCTCGTCGATGCCTTCGGCGTTGTAGCGCCGCGCGAGCTCGGCGGGGTCGCCGGCCGACCGCAGTCCGCCGAAGTTGACGCCCTTGACGACCTGGCCGTTCCGCACGTCGAGGCAGGCGATGATGCGTTTCGATAACAAAAGAAGGGCCTCAACCTTTGTGTTCTTTGTGTTCCATGAATGCGGCCTATCCCACGAGCTCCACGAAGTTGCGCAGGATGCGCAGTCCGACCTCACCTGATTTCTCAGGATGAAATTGCACGCCGCCGATGTGGCCGCGCTGGACGACTGCGGCGAACGCCTCGCCGTGTTCGGTGATGGCGACGGTGTCGCCGGTGACCGGTGCGACGTAGCTGTGCGTGAAATACACCTGCGCGCCGGTCTCGACCTGGTCGACGATCGAGCCGTCGCGCTGGATCGCCAGGCTGTTCCACCCGACATGGGGAACCTTTAGGGATTGAGGATTGTGGATTGCGGATTGCGGATTGGCGCCCAGGCGATAGCAGCGCCCCGCGAGCAGGCCGAGTCCCGCGAGCGCCGGCGCTTCGTCGCTCCCTTCGAACAGCCATTGCATGCCGAGGCAGATGCCGAACAGCGGCCGCCCCTCGCCCACGCGGCCGAGAATCGCGTCGATCCACGGCTGGTCGAGGGCGCGTGTCGCGCCGAAGTGTCCGACGCCGGGCACGATGATGCCGCCGGCCCGCTCGAGACCGTCGGGCGTCTCGGGCACGAACAGGTCCGCGCCGATCGTCGCCAGCGCTTTTTTCACCGACGTCAGGTTGCCCGCCTTGTAGTCGATCAGCGCGATCACAGCAGGCCCTTGGTGCTGGGCAGCATCCGCGCGAGTCGCCGATCTTTTGCGACGGCCACGCGCAATGCGCGCGCGAACGCCTTGAACACCGCCTCGATTTGGTGATGGCCCGAGCGCCCGTAGAGCACCTTCATGTGGACGTTCGCCCGCGCGCCGAGGGCGAACCCTTCGAAGAAGTCGTGCACGAGCTCGGTCTGCAGGTCGCCGACGCGCGCGGCCCGTACCCGCAGATCGACGACCGCGTGCGGCCGCCCGCCGAGATCGATTGCGGCGACCGCCAGCGTCTCGTCCATCGGCATGACGAAGTAACCCGCGCGATTGATGCCCTTGCGGGTGCCCAGCGCCTTCGACACGCCTTCGCCGAGCGCGATGCCGAGATCCTCGACGGTGTGATGCTGATCGACGTCGAGATCGCCGCGCGCGTCGATCCTCAGGTCGAATGCGCCGTGCCGCGCGACGAGCTCCAGCATGTGATCGAGGAAACGGATGCCGGTGCGCACGTGGTAAGTGCCCTTGCCGTCGAGCGCGATCGCCAGCGCGATCTGCGTCTCGGTCGTCCGCCGGTCGATTACCGCGCGGCGCACAGGACCTCTTCCATCACTGCAATCGCGCGCCGCGTGTGCTCGACGATGCCGGTCGCGATGCGCAGCGATCCGGCGCATCCCGGCTCGGTCGACCGGTCGCGGAGGTAAATCCCTCTCGCCAGCGCGCCTGTCACCAGCGCGTCCGTCCGGTCGCCCGCGCGGACGAGCACGAAGTTCGACCGGCTCTGCACGTACGCCAGACCGAGGCGGTCGCACGCCTCGTAGAGCAGCGCCTTGGACTCGGCGACCTGGCGCAGGTAGTCGTTCACGTGCTCACGATCGCCGAGCGCCGCAATCACGGCGACCGCCGCAGCCACGTTCACGCTGTAGACCGGCACCGCGCGCCGCACGGCATCCATCGTGTCCGGCGAGCCGGCCAGGCAGCCGATCCGCAGCCCCGCCAGGCCGAAGGCTTTCGAAAACGTGCGCCCGACGATGACATTCGGGAACCGGTCGAGATCGGGGATGAAGCTGACGCCGGCGAACTCGGCGTACGCCTCGTCGATGAACACGATCGCGCCGGGCGGCACGCGCCGCGCGATCGTGCGGACTGCGTCGAGCGGTACGTCGACACCCGTCGGGTTGTTCGGGTTCGTCACGAACACGACGCGGGTGGCCGGTGTGATCGCCGCGAGCACTTCGTCGAGCGGAAAACGGAAGTCCGCGTGCGGCATCACCTGGACGAGCGCACCGCCGGCGACGGCCGTGTCGAAACGAAAAATCTCGAACGCCGGCTCGGGCACGATGGCCTCGAGCTGCGGACCGCCGATCGCCGCGCGCAGATACGCGACCGCGACCGCCATGATCCCTTCGTCGAGCCCGTTGACCAGCGTGACGCGGTCGGAGGGAACGCCCAGGTACGCCGCGACCGCTTCGGTGGCGGCGGCGTACGGGGGGTAGAACCCGATCTGATCCGGGCGCAGCCGCGCGAGCGCCTCGATCACGCGCGGCGAGCAGCCGCCGGTGTTTTCGTTCTGGTGGAGACGTAATCCTTCGTACAGCTCCGGCGGCTTCTGGTAATGGCTCATGTCAGCCTGACTTCGATCGATTCGGCGTGGGCCTCGAGCCCTTCGGCGCGCGCGAGGGCGAGAATCGTCGGCGCGAGGCGCGCGAGCCCGGCACGCGTCACGCGCTGCACCGACATCACCCGGACGAAATCGGCGGCGGAGAGGCCGCCGCGGAAACGCGCGGCGCCCGACGTCGGCAGCACGTGGTTCGATCCGGTCGCGTAGTCGCCGGCGGCCTGCGCCGTATACGGGCCGACGAACACGGCGCCTGCGGTCAGCGGCCGCCTGGCCAGCGCCTCGCGATCGACGACGAGATGCTCCGGCGCGAAACGGTTGGCGAGCGCCATCGCCTCGTCTGCATGGCGCGTCACGATCACCGCGCCGTTCGCACGCAGTGATTGCCGGACGATGTCGCGACCCGCGCTGCGCTCGCTGACCGCGTCCACCACGCGATCGGCGAGCCGCCGGCTCCAGGTGATGAAGATCGCCCGCGCGTCGGGATCGTGCTCCGCCTGCGCGATGAGGTCCGCGGCGATCCACGCCGGCTTCCCCGTGCCGGCAACGATCACGATCTCGGTCGGCCCGGCATAGAAGTCGATCGCGCAGCGCCGCGCGACGGCCGCCTTCGCGGCGGCGACGTAACGGTTGCCGGGTCCGACGATCTTGTCGACGCGCGGCACGGTCCGCGTGCCGAAGGCCAGCGCCGCCACCGCATGTGCGCCGCCGATGCGAAACAGCCGCGTCGCGCCCGCCTCGAGCGCCGCCGCCATCACGGCCGGCTCCGGCCGCGGGCAACAGACGATGACCTCGCGGACGCCGGCGACGCGGGCCGGCACGGCCGTCATCAGCAGCGACGAGGGGAGCGGGAAACGTCCGCCTGGCACGTAGCAGCCGACGCGCTCCAGCGGCTCGACGCGCTGTTCGATCGACACGCCGGGCGCGACCTCGAAGTCGAAGTGTTTGGGGATCTGGCGGAACGCGACCCTCGCGATGTTCGCCGCCGCCTGTGTGATGGCTCGCCGGACCGCCGGCTCGACGCGCGCGGCACCGTCACGCATCTCCTCCGCCGTGACCTCGAGCGGGCCGGACACGCGGTCGAAACGTTTCGCGAACCCGGCGAGCGCGCGATCGCCTCGCGTCCGCACTGCGTCGACGATCGTCTGGACCCGGCGCTCGAACGCGCGGTCGTCGCGGCGCTTCGGCGTCACGAGCCGGTCGATTCGTCGCATGTCGCTTGCGTTGACAATCTTCATCCCCACCTGCCCCACCTGCGCCGCCCTGCCCGGCCGATCCGACCTGCCGATCCACCTGACTCAGAGCACGATCTTGTTCAAGGGATACTCGACGATCCCTTGCGCCCCGGCGGCTTTGAGCTTCGGGATGAGATCGCGCACGGTGCGCTCTTCGATGATCGTGTTCACGGCGGCCCAGTCGTCGTCGCTCAGCGCCGAGATCGTCGGGCGCTGCAGCGCCGGCAGCAGGCCGATCACCGCCCCGAGATCCGCGCGCCGCACGTTCAGCATCAGCCCGACGCGCCCCTGCGCTTCGATCGCGGCCTTGAGCAGCAGCGCGATGTTCTCGAGCTTCAGGCGCTTGGCCGGATCGGCGAGCACGGTGTGGTTCGCGATGAGCTGTGTGTTGGATTCCATGACGACGTCGAGGATGCGGAGGCGGTTCGCGCGCAGCGACGAACCGGTCTCGGTGACCTCGACGATGGCATCGGCGAGTGTCGGCGGCTTCACCTCGGTTGCGCCCCAGGAGAACTCGACCTTGACGTTCACCTGCTGCTCCGCGAAGTAGGCACGCGTCGCGCGGACCAGCTCCGTGGCAATCGTCTTGCCCTCGAGATCCTTCGCCGATCGGAACGGCGAGTCTTCCGGCGCGGCGAGCACCCACTTCACCTTGCCGAAGCTCTGCTTGGCGTAGATCAGATCGGCGACGCTGGTGAGGACGCCGGTCTTCCCGTCGCCCGCCTCGTGCTCGGCGATCCAATCCTGCCCGGTGAGGCCGGCGTCGAGCACGCCGTCCGACACATAGCGCGCCATCTCCTGCGCGCGGATGAGCATGCACTCGATCTCCGGGTCGTCGATCGACGGGAAGTACGACCGCGAGCTGACGTAGACGTTGAAGCCGGCGCGCGCGAAGAGCTGGATCGTGGCGTCCTGCAGCGAGCCTTTCGGGATGCCTAGCTTTAGTTTCATCATTTCACCGCAGACTCATCACAACGGACACGATGGATACACAGGACGCGACCTAACCTTTGTGTCCGTGGTGTTCTTCGTCTTCATGCAGCGCTCGAAAAAAACAGGTACGTTGCCCGGTGTGGCAGACGTTGCCGTCACCCAGACGCCTCACCTTGAGCAGCACCGTGTCATCGTCGCAGTCCACGAGGATCTCGACGACTTCGAGCTTGTTGCCCGACGTCTCGCCCTTCATCCACAGCGTGTTGCGCGTACGGCTGAAAAAGGTGGCGTAGCCGGTGCGGCGCGTCTCCGCGAGCGCCACGTCGTTCATGAAGCCGACCATCAGGACTTCCGACGTGTCGGCGTCCTGGATGACGGCCGGAATCAGCCCGTCGAGTTTTGAATAGTCCATACGACACATGCCCGCCGAAAATAAAAAACCCCGCCGTGTCGGGCGGGGCTTCGTGGTCCTTGGTCCTGAGTCCTTGGTTCTTGGTCCGGTCCTAGATCACGCTGCGCCCGCCGGCTCGTGGCCGTGGTGAAAATGGCGGCGCGCGTGATGGTGAACGGAAGCCATCGAAACGTCAGATTACGCGATCGCGAATTGGCGTGTCAACGACGGCGGCGGGCGCGTGTCGACGCGCGCGGTTTCCGCGGAGCAGCGCCGTGCGGAGCCGCGACCGCCTCACGCGCGATCATGACCTCGGTCGATTTGACGATCGCCAGTGCCTCGTCGCCGCGGCGCAGCTTCAGCTCCTCGACGGCGTCGCGCGTGATGACGGCGGTCAGCGTCTGGTCGCCGATGCGCAGGCGCACCTGCGCCAGGAGCCCTTCGACGCGGACTTCGTCCACATAGCCGCGCAGCTGGTTCCGTCCGCTGATGGAGACGATGAGGCCCGTGCGTTCCGGGGCGGCGCGCGGGCCGGCGGCGGTGGCCGGGGCGAGCAGGCGGTCGACTTCCGCGTCGGCAATGCGGTGGTGGCCGCCGCTCGTCACGCGGGTACGCACCCGTCCTTGGTAGATCCAGTGCTTCAGCGTGGAGTAGCCGATGCCCAGCCGGCTGGCGGCCTGTCTGACGGTGAGGAGTGTCATGGTGTGAACGGCTGATACCGTTGAACGATTCAGCTTAAATCATATTAAACTGTTCAACAACAGTGAATGCACGGACCCTTCATCTGTGGGTGTGGCTGTGGGCGGGGATCGTCGCGGCGGGATGCGGCCCCTCGCGCGAGGCTGCGCCCGGACGCGGACGCGTGCGCCTGGCCGCCGCCGCGGATCTGAACGTGGCCCTCGGCGAGCTGATCACGAGATTCGGCGCCTCGCACGACGTGGACGTCAGCGTGTCGTACGGCTCGTCCGGCACGTTCTACGCGCAGCTGCTGAATCAGGCGCCGTTCGACATGTTCCTGTCCGCCGACGTCACCTATCCGAATCAGCTCGCGTCGCGCGGCCTGACGCTGCCGCAGAGCGAGTTCACGTACGCGATCGGGCGCCTCGTCCTCTGGGCGCCTTCGTCCTCGCCGCTCGACGTGGAACGCGACGGGCTGCGAGCGTTGACGGCTGCGTCGATCGCGCACGTCGCCGTCGCGAATCCGGAGCATGCGCCGTACGGCCGTGCCGCGGTGGCGGCGATGCAGGCCGCCGGCGTGTACGACCGCGTGCGGCCGAAGCTGGTGCTCGGCGAGAACGTCGCGCAGGCGATGCAGTTCGTGCAGAGCGGCGCGGCCGACGCCGGCATCGTGGCATTGTCGCTCGCGCTGGCGCCGAACGTGAAAGGCACGGGGCGGCGGTTCGAGATTCCGGCCGGGACATACCCGCGCATGGAGCAGGGCGGCACGATTCTCAAGTGGGCGGCCGACGTGGACGCCGCGCGCGCGCTGCGCGGATTCCTGCTGAGCGCGGACGGCGGCGCGATCCTGAAACAGTACGGCTTCTTTCTCCCGGATCGCTAGACGTGGACTGGACCGCGCTCTGGCTCAGCGTCCGTCTCGCCGCGGCCACCACGCTGGTGCTGCTGGCGCTCGGCGTCCCGCTCGCGTACTGGATCGTCTTTTCGCCGGCGCGCTGGAAATTTCTGGTGGAAGCCATCGTCGCGCTGCCGCTCGTGCTGCCCCCGACGGTGCTGGGCTTCTACGTGCTCATCGCGCTCGGTCCGTTGAGCCCGCTCGGTCGCGCCTACGCGCGTCTGGCGGGCCATGGCCTGCCGTTCACGTTTGAAGGCCTTCTGATCGCGTCGGTGTTGTACTCGATGCCGTTCGCGGTGCAGCCGTTCGCCGCGGAGTTCGCGTCGGTGGAACGGCGGCTGCTCGAGGCGTCGTGGTCGCTGGGGGTGTCGCGGCTCGACACGTTCCGCCGTGTCGTGGTCCCGCTCTCGATCCGCGGCCTCGTCACCGGCATCGTTTTGAGCTTCGCGCACACGCTGGGCGAATTCGGCGTCGTGCTGATGGTCGGCGGAAACCTGCCGGGCGTGACGCGGACGGTGTCGATCTCGATCTACGACGCGGTGCAGTCGCTCGACTATGCGGCGGCGTCGCGGACGTCGCTACTGTTGCTGATCGTGTCATTCGCCATCCTCGCGTCCACCTATTCCCTGCAGCGATCGGTATGGCTGAAGCCGCGTCACTGAGCCTCGAGGTCGAGCAGCGGTTCGCCGGCGGGTTCGTGGTCGCCGTATCGCTCCACGTCGACTGGCGTCCCGGATCGATGCTGGTCCTGTTCGGACCGTCCGGGGCCGGCAAGACGACGATCCTTCGGCAGATCGCGGGCCTCGAGCGTCCTGATGCGGGCACGATTCGCTTCGGCGGTGACGTCTGGTGCGATACCGCATGCAACCGCTGGCGTCCGCCGCAGTCCCGCCGCGTCGGCGTCGTCTTTCAGGAGCCTACGCTGTTTCCGCACCTCACCGTCCGCGACAACATCCGCTACGGAGTCGGATCGGGCCTGTCCCGGGGCCGGCCCGGGGCCGGGGTCGGGGCCGGCCCCGGGGCTGTCCCCGGGCCGGCCCCGGTGGATGCTGTAGAAGAAATTGCGAGGATGCTGGGGATCGCGGATCTCGGAAATCGCTATCCGCGGGCGTTGTCGGGCGGGGAAGCGCAGCGCGTGGCGCTGGCGCGGGCGCTCGCGCCGGATCCCCAACTGCTGCTCCTCGACGAGCCGTTTGCCTCGCTCGACGCGCCGACCCGCGTGCGCCTGCGCCGCGAGGTGCGCACCCTGCTGCAGACGACCGGCACGCCCGCGATCCTGGTGACCCATGACCGCACTGAAGCGCTCGCGATGGGTGATACGGTCGCCGTCGTCATCGGCGGACGGGTGCGGCAAGCGGGCCCGATTAGCGACGTCTTCAGCCGGCCGGCCGAGGCCGACATCGCCGCGTCGCTCGGCATCGAGGCGGTGCTGCCCGCGCGCGTGGTCGCGTCATCGGGCGGCCTGATCGAAGTGGCGGCCGGCGACGTCATCCTGCACGCGGCCGAACGCGAGCCGCTCGCGCCCGGCTCCGGCGTCTACGCGTGCATCCGCGCCGAGGACGTTGCGCTCGAAACACGGTCGCCTGGACAAGCCAGCACGCGCAACCACCTCGCCGCGCGCGTCGTGTCGATCGCGTCGGAGGGACCGATCGAACGCGTGACGCTGGACTGCGGATTCGTGCTCGACGCGCTGATCACGCGCCAGTCGCGAGAGGAAATGACACTCTCGCCCGGCGCGAAGGTGACCGCCGCGATCAAAGCGACGTCGGTACACCTCGTTCCGCGGATCTAGCGGCTCCGCCTTTCAGCCCAGCGGCTACGTCGGCAGCGTCTGGCCGCGCGTTTCTTCTCCAAACGGCAACAGCAGCAGCCCAATCACGAACGCGACCGATGTGAGCGCGACCGGCGTGCCGATGGTGTGGAAGTGCGCCACGCCGGCGCCGACGAGGAACGTAATGCCGGCGCCTGCAAAGCGGCCGACCGACGTCGCGAATGCGAACGCGCTGGCGCGGCACTCGGTCGAGTACTGTTCGGGCAACCACAGGGTGTACATCGCGAAGTTGGCGCCGCCGATCCCGAGAAAGAACAGCACGACGAAGAACCACGGCAGCGCGTTCGACGTGAGGTAAAACACGTAGCCGAACCCGAGCGAAACCGAGAAGAACATCACGACGAAGTAGATTCCCAGGGTCAAACGCCGGCCGAGCGATTCGGCGAGCGGCGGCAGCACGAGACATCCGAGAATCGTCCCGATCGACAACACCATCGTGCCGTAGGAGGCGAGGTGCGCCGCGTCGGCCGCGCTCCGGCCCTCGCGGATCGCGATCTGCGTGACCGACGTCGGTACGTACACGGATCCCGCCCACAGCCCCACGATCGAGACGAGCAGGTAGAGCGAGTTGAGCCACGTCCGTCGCGCATACGTCGCCGAGAACAGCTTGGCAAACGCCGCCATCATCGTCGGACGCGCCACATCGAGCTTCTGCCGCCACGCCTGCGACTCGTGGACGCCGTACTGAATGAACGTGACGAGCAATGCGGGCGTGCCGCCGACCGCGAACATCCAGCGCCAGCCGAACCTGGCGCCGATGAAATAGTTCGCAAGCGCCGCGAGAAAGAACCCGAAATAGTACCCGGTGTGCAGGTAGCCGGCGCCCATCTTGCGCCGATCCTCGGGCCATTCCTCGGCGACAAAGGTCCCGCCCATCGCCCACTCGCCGCCGATGCCCACGCCGGCGAGCAGCCGGAAGGCGGCAAGCTGCCAGACCGTTGTCGCGAACGCGGAGAGGAGCGTGAAGACCGAGTAGCACAGAATCGTGAGCGCCAGCGTGCGCACGCGCCCGAAGCGGTCCGCGACCGGTCCCCAAATCATCGAGAGACCCCAGCCGATCAGAAAGAGGGCGAAGAGCACGCTGCCGTACGAGACGATGTTCTCGGTTGTCGGCTCGATGCCGGAGCGCGGCAGCAGTTCCCTGATCGCCGGCGTGAGCACGAGCGCATAGATGAACGAATCCATGCCGTCGAGGGCCCAGCCGGCCCACGCGGCCCAGAATCCGCGAACCTGATTTGTCGTCAGCGGCGTCGGACGCCGGGTTCCGATGGCAGCGTGGGTCATAGGCGTATCCGGCACCGGCACCAGTGCCGGACCTGCGAGAGTATACAGACATGCGCCTGCTTCTCGCTCCACACGGAACCCGCGGCGACGTGCAGCCGATGCTGGCCCTGGCGATCGCGCTGCGCGATCGCGGCCACGTCGCCACGTTCGTCGTGCCGTCGAACTTCCTGGCGTGGATTCGCGCGCGTGGTTTCGAGGCGGAGTCGAATGGAATCGACGTGGAGGCGGTGCTGCAAACGGCGGGCGCCGACCTGCAGTCGATGCGCTGGCAGATGCGCCACCTGACGGAGCTCACGGCGCGGCTGTTCGAGTCGGTCGCGCGTGCCAGCGCCGGCGCCGACGTGATCGTCGGCGCCGGCATCCAGATGGCCGCCGCCTCCGTCGCCGAGTGGCGCGGCGTACCGTGCGCGAGCGTCGTGTTCTGCCCGTGCGCAGTGCCCGGCAGCGACTGGCCACCGCCGACGGTGCGCGTGCAGACGCTGCCGCGGTGGATCAACCGCCTGCTCTGGCAGCTCGGCGGTCCCATCGCCGACCTCGCGCTGCGAGGCGCGATCAACCGCGGCCGCACGACGCTGAGCCTCGCGCCGATTGGCAACTCCCTGGCTCACCTCGCCGGCAGCTGCATGATGGTCGCCGCCGATCGGGAATTGGCGCCCCTGGGCGAGCACGCACCAGCCAGTGTCGTGCCGACCGATGCGTGGGTGTGCGACGAAGAGGCCGATCTGGGTCCACGCGTCGCCGCATTTCTGGATCTCGATCCGGCGCCGATCTACATCGGCTTCGGCAGCATGGTGGCCAAGCG
>JRHI01002256.1_pt1 | contig 13663 bp, 16 predicted proteins | sample 215371 | NCBI WGS metagenome assembly JRHI01 (sample SAMN02929681, study PRJNA255918) | sediment metagenome | biome: cave system; feature: Ice Cave; material: Sediment; isolation source: sediment from deep within a dark volcanic ice cave with no known source of... ...
GCGCAAGCCGACGCGGGTTTGAGCAAACGGCTGGCGGCGGCGTTCGCGCGTGGCGACCTTGCGACCTGGGGCTACGACGATGCGTACGCCGCGAAGGCGAGCTCGCCGGCGACCATGTTGACCGATGCACGTTCGATCGTGTGCGTCGCAATTGCTTACGCGACAGCGTCGCCTGCTGGAAGGCTGCCGTTGTCCGGCCGCGTTTCGAACTATGCATGGTCGACCGATTATCATGGTTATGTCCGAGCTGCGCTGCAACGGATCGCCGCTTCTATCGACACCCTGGCCGGCGGACCGTCAACCAAGGTTGTCTGCGACACGGCGCCGCTGGCAGAGCGAGCGTTCGCCGCTAGTGCAGGACTAGGCTGGGTCGGCAAGCACACGAACCTGATCGTTCCCGGCGCCGGCTCGCTGGTTTTTTTAGGCGAAATCGTCACGACGCTGGCATTGGAAACCGACGCGCCCCTGCGCAAGAGCTGTGGCAGCTGTACGCGTTGCGTCGCGGGCTGTCCAACCGGCGCGTTGCGTGGCGATTACACGATCGATGCGACGCGCTGCATCTCCGATCTCACGCAGCGCGTCGATGCGATTCCACGCGCGCTGCGGCCGCTGGTCGGCGACTGGGTGTGGGGCTGCGATCTATGCCAGACGGTGTGTCCGCCGACCCGGCGCGCCTCGCCGCGGGTGGACCGGGCCTTCCAGCCGCAAACGACGGGGGCCGCCTTTCCGGATCTGCAACGGCTGCTAACGCTCAGCAATGCCGAGTTTAAGCGGTCGTTTCGTCGAACCGCGATGGGCTGGCGCGGACCGGTTGTGCTGCGCCGCAATGCCGCAGTCGCGCTTGGCAATACCCTCGACCGGGCAGCGGTCCCAGCCCTCGAAGGGGCGTTGATCGCGGATGTGCATCCCCTGCCGCGCAGCCACGCCGCCTGGGCGCTCGGCCGAATCGGCTCGCCGCGCGCCCTCGCATTTCTGGCGGAGCGATATAAACGCGAAGAAGATCCATCAGTACGAGATGAGATTGCGGCGGCGTTGGAACCGTACGACGGCCGTCTGCGTTCTCAAGCCGGAAAGCGACGGCCCCTTTTAAGCCCGTCGTGAGGGAAAACAAACTCCGCGATGTGCGAACTCAAACGAAACCGAGGCGCGATACCGTTTGGTATTGCGCTGTGCCTGGTAGCATTGCTGGCGAGTCTCAGACCGCTTGGCGTTGTCGCACAGTCGCCGTCCGCGCCCGCCACAGCCGGCGTGCCCTCGGCGTATGCCGGCGATCTGTATCGACGTATGACGCAAATCAACCCCAAGCTGCGATCGTATCAGGCGTCGATCCATGTCGATACGGCCCTGCGGACGTTTCCCTACATCAGTCCGGCGCTCGACGGGACGGTCTATTACAAGGCGCCGGACAAGGAAGCGGTCGTTTTCGAGACCGTCCCCGCGCTGGCCAAACAATTTCAACGGGTCTATCCGCGTATCGACCCGCCGGTGAGCTGGCCCGGGCTGTACGATGCCACCAGCGCCGGCAGCGAAAACGGGATGACAACTTTCCGGCTGGCGCCCCACAAACGCGGCCGGGTTGCGCACCTCGATGTCAAAGTCGACGACGCCACGGCGACAATCCGAGGATATACTTGGAATTACGAAGACGGAGGATCGATTTCGTTCGAGCAACGCCTGATCGCCATCGACGGTAATTGGGTCGTCTCCGCGCAAAAAGGCAAAGTCGAGCTTCCGGCATACAAAGCCGATGTCAGCACGACATTTTCGAACTATAAGTTGAACGTCCCGGTCGCCGACAGCACGTTCAACCAGCAGCAGCCATGACGACGGTGTCGTAGCCGGACTCCTGCGAGCACAAGGCGAAGCTGTGTCGGTGGCCTTAGAAACGATCGACCTGATCGGTGGCGCGCCGCTCGCCGATCAGTTCAACCGGCCGATCACCTATCTTCGGGTCTCGGTGACCGATCGCTGTAACTTGCGCTGCGTCTATTGCATGCCCGAAGCTGGGCTGCCCTGGATCGCCAAGACGGAAATTCTTAGCTTCGAAGAGATCGAGCAGATCGTGGAAGCCGCGGCGGCGGTCGGCGTTCGCAGCATCCGGTTGACCGGCGGCGAGCCGTTGATCCGGCGCGATCTTGCAACGCTCGTGCACCGGCTCGCGGTGATCCGCGGCATCGACGACATATCTCTTTCGACCAACGGCATCTTGCTCGCCGAGCAAGTGCGCGAACTGGCCGATGCCGGTCTGCGACGCGTGAACGTTTCGCTCGATACGTTGCGCGAAGATCGATTCTTTACAATCGCGCGGCGCGGCGGACTCGATCGCGTGCTCGCCGGCATCGACGCCGCGATCGCCGCCGGCCTGGCACCGATCAAGCTCAACTGCGTTGTGATGCGTGGCCAGAATGATGACGAGCTGGCCGATTTCGCCGCGCTCACTGGCAAGCGCGCGATCTTCGTACGGTTTATCGAAGTGATGCCGGTCGAAGAGAACCTCGATCTCCAGCGCGATGCGTATGTCAGCGCCGATGAGATTCTCGAACGGATTGGCGCCATCGGCAGCCTCCAACCGGTCCAGGGTCCGGGTGGAAACGGTCCGGCACGGTACTTCGCGCTCCCCGGCGCCCGCGGTGCGGTCGGTGTCATCAGCCCGCTCTCGCATGATTACTGCGAGCGCTGCAACCGAGTCCGGCTCTCGGCCGACGGACGTCTGCGATTGTGCTTATTCGGCGATCACGAAATCGACCTGCGGACGCCCGTCCGCAGCGGCGCGACACAACCGGAACTGGCGGCGATTTTGCGGGGCGCGATGTTCATCAAACCCGAGCGTCACCACCTGCGGCTCGGCGAGCAATCCAGCCGCATGCGCGCCTTCTCCGAGATCGGCGGCTAACCGACCACTTACACCGCTGGCCTCTTGTCACAAAGGCTCGCCGGCTGCGTTATAGGGGAGCATGAGTTCGGCGGTCCGCGTCCTCGGAATCGACCGGTCCATCGAGGCGGAGGGCCGTGTCGAGCGGCTCGTCACGGAGCACGAAAGTAAGCTGGCACGCTATGTCCGCCGGCTCGTGGGCGACCGCGAGGCCGCACTGGATGTCGTTCAGGAGACGTTTTTCGCGGCGTACCGCGTGCTTCGGGCAGATCCAGCGCGGCCGCTCACCCTCGGCTGGCTGTACAAGACGGCGACCAACCAGGCAATCTCGTTGCTGCGACGCCGCAAACGGCGCGGTGAGCCGGTACCGTTCCACGATGCGGCGTCGGCACTTCGGGTAGATGAGCAGTCCGCGGCGTCGCTCGATTTGCAGGCCGCCCTCGCGCGGCTGGAAACCGATCAACTCTCATGCGTTCTGCTGACCGCGTACACCGGATACTCGTCGGCCGAGGCGGCGCTGATCCTCGGCATCAGCGCCGACGCCGTTCGGCAACGCGTTTGCCGCGCAATGCGCACCATGCGTTCGGCGCTGACGGCATGAGCGGCAGAGACTTCCGCGCGCACCGGCGATTCGAAAGTTTGGCCGGGGCGATTGCCTTGGGCGAAGCCACTGCCGATGAGCGCGCGCAGTTCGAACTGCACGTACTGGAGTGCGCCGTCTGTCGCGCCGACGCCGTCGGCGCACAGCGCGTCCTTGCCCTCGTCGAAGCCGCGCGGACAGCCGAATGCTGGCAGCCGAGCGTTCGCGACGAGGTCGCACGTCAGGTCGAGGCGAGCCGCGCACGTCGCTATCGGACGATCTTTGGCGTTTTCGGCTACGCGATCGCGGCGTCGATCGTGCTGAACGTTGCGGTGGCAGGCGGTTTTGGCACGACGATGGCAACGACCAGCGACGACTCGGCGGGCCCCGCGGGGACGCCGATGACGATCACACTCGAACCGCGGCCACGTTCAGCGTCGCTGGCCTTAGCTGTTGAACCGCGGCCGGTTCGATCGCGCTCGAGCGCCTCTGCGCGCCGGCCGGCGCCGGCTCGCGCGGTCGCGCAGCAGTTCGCTGCAAGCCCGCAACCTCGCCCGCCGATCGTCGCACTCGAACCGCCCATGGCCTGCCGCCAGCGGCTTGATGCGTGGGCGTTCGACCCAGCCTGTCGCCCACCAATGCCGATCGTCCAAACCGATATTGCGCGCGCACTGACCCAATAAGCCAATTCAGCGGGACGGCGATGCCGGTCGCGCCGAATTGGGCCTGATCCATATTTCGCAAGGAGAAAATCGGTGAATCGGTTTGGATCGGTACTCGTGCTCGTGACCGCTGGAGCACTGCTCGCCGGCGGCTGCGCTAAAAGCGGCGGATCGAACGAAAAGTCAGCGGCGCAAGCGACGGCCGCTGGACCGATCAGCGATCTGGGTTCCACCGGCCTCAAGGGTGAAAAGCGTGAAGCCAAAGGGGCTGATGCCGCGCACGGCAAGGTGGTCTACACGCAGAACTGCGCGCAGTGTCACGGCGCGAGTGGCACAGAAGGCGGCGTCGGCCCCAGTTTGCGCAACGAGCGCTCCCGCAAAGATATGGCAAAAGCGATCGAGTGGATCAAAAATCCGCAACCGCCAATGCCAAAACTCTATCCTAGCACAATCAAGGAACAAGATGTCGCCGATGTCGCCGCGTACGTCGAGTCGCTGTAACCGCCGCTGAGCGCGGCGGATCGCAGTCCGCGGGCGCTGTTTTTATTCACGCGCGATCTCCGCCTGGATGATCACGCGGGGCTCGCTGAGGCTGGCCGATTTGGTGAAGTCGTTCCGGCGTTGGTCCTCGATCCGATCTTTGCCGCTGGCATCGGCCAGTCGCCGCGACGGGCGGCGCATTACGCGGCGGCGGTCGGTTCGCTGGCGCGCGACATCGCTGCCCGGGGGTCATCGCTCATCGTGCGGCGAGGCGCCCTTGCCCCGACGGTCAGGCGGCTCGCCCGCGGACTTGGCGTAGAGGCGGTCTTATGGTCCTCGGCGTACGACGCTGCGACCGTGGCACGGCAGCGAACGCTACAGGCGGCGCTGGAAGAAATGGGCCTGCGCGCGGGCGCGGTGCACGATTCGCCGGCGGTCTCGCCCGAAGAAACCGCAGCCGTCCGAACCGCGGACGGTGGCCGCGGGTACCGATCGTTCGTGCCGTACCTCAGAGCGTGGTCGCAAGTGACACCGGAACCGCTGCGGACTGCGATACGCTTGGCGGCGACCGGCGTGGCGTCCGAAGCGTTGCCGGCGGCTTCCGAATTCGGGGCCGCGCCCAGGTCGTCGATGGTCTCGGCGGAGGCGGCCGGCGCGGCGCTGACAGCGTTCCTCGATGGCCCGGCGCTAGCGTATTCCACGGGTCAACATACACCCGCGGGCTCGCCGACCTCGCAGCTGGCGGCCGATCTGGCGATCGGCACTATTTCAGCGCGTACCGTACTCGCCCGCATCAACGAGCGTCTGCGCGATCCGTTTTTACTCGCTGAAGAGCGTGAAGGGTTGCGCGACTATACCAAAGCCCTGGCGCGGCGCGACTTTTTCTTGCAGCTGGCGTGGTTCTTCGAAGACGTCCCGGATGCAATTTTGCAGCCGAAGATGCAGTCGTTTCGCTTCGCGCGCTCGCACCGGCAGCTTAGCGCGTGGCGCGAGGGTCGCACCGGCTATCCGCTGGTCGATGCCGGAATTCGCCAATTGCACGCCACCGGCTGGATGCATCCGCGAGTCCGGCTGGTTGCGGCGTCGTTCTTGTGCTTCGATCTAGGCGTCGATTGGCGCGTTGGCCGCGACGAGTGGGACCGCTATTTGATCGAAGACGAGCCGGCGCTAGCGACCGGGAACTGGCAGTGGATCGCCGGAGTCGGCGCGGATCTCGCCGCCTATCCGCGCATTTACAATCCCGTTAATCAAGCGCGCCGCTACGATCCTAGCGCCAGCTACGTGCGCCGTTGGATTGCGGAACTGGCGCGAATTCCAGGCGCTGACGTCCTCGATCCGGCCACGGCGGCGCACCGGCCACAGCTCGCGCTCGACCTCTTCGATGGTGATGCCTACCCGGCGCCGGTCCTCGATCATGCCGCCGTCGCCCGCGCGTTCCTCGAACGTTACGTGCGGGAAGTCGGCTCCGCCGCACCCGCGACGTTGTAGCGCGGGGCTTCGTGCTGATCCAACCAATCGCTCACCAGTGGCACGCGCACGTCGTCGCCATTCCAAACTTTGATGGCGTATACGACGTCGGCGACCACCAGCGCTGGGAATAAGAGCGCCAACAGCGGCCAAGCGCTCAGGCCCAGGATGGGGATGTGGCCGACCACCCCGAGCACGAGCCACAAACCGCAAGCGCCGAAGTTAAGACCCAGCGCTTGCAGTGCTTGACGCCGGACATAGGGTGAGCGCTTAGGATCGAGCAGCGCGAGCGCCGCGAGCGGCCATATGGGATAACCCAGGGCGACCAGTGCGCGCGTCTCGAGGCCAACCGGCTGCTCGGCGGTTGCCGTGACTCGCGGCGCCACGCCGCTGGCTAGGCGCTGGCCCAGCCGACAACTGGGACAGCGACCGGCGTCGTCGCGGCAGGTCGTGCAGATATCCCGCCGGCAGCCGACGCAGGCACCGGTGGCGGGAACGCGGTCATGAAAGGAACAGTCCATCCTTTGATCTCCGGCGAAGTGCGTGTTTGCATGTACTCCGAGGAACGCGCCGGGGTTTCGGGCGCGCCCAACGGTGAGCAGCGCCGGGCGGTATTGCGGCGGCTGATCGCTGAGGCCCGGCCGTATTTTCCCAAGTTGGCGATCTCGTTCGTTCTTGGCGCCATCGCCGGCCTTGGGCCGCTGGCATATCCGAAAGCCTTCGAGATCGTCATCGGGCGCGTCGTCAACGCCGGCGGCCACGACATGTCCATCCTATTCGAAGTGCTGGCCGCGCTCTTGATCGTCAACCTGGTCGCGAACGCGGCGTCGTATGGTCAGAGTTATCTGTCGGCCTGGAGCGGTCAGCGGCTGATCGCGTCGCTCCGCGTGCGGCTGTTCGAGCGCGTGATGCGGTTGCCGCTCGCCGAGTTCGACAAATGGCGGCCGGGCGAGTTTTTGACGCGGTTCACCAACGACTTGGCACTGATGACAGACGCCGCGAGTCTCTCGCTACCGCAACTCTTTCAAACGCTGGTCACCTTCATCGGCGCCGTCGGCAACATGCTTTACACGGATTGGCTGCTCACGCTGGTGCTGTTCGTATTCGCGCCGGTCGTCAACTACGTCGTCGCCGCCTTTACTCGGCTCATCTCCAGCGGTACGAGCCACGCTCAGGCTCGGGTAGCCGATCTGTCCTCGAATTTGACCGAGTCGCTGGCGGCCGAGCGCGTGATCAAGGCCTTCGGACGCGAGCCTTATGAAGTCCAGCGCTTCGCCGACACCAACGAGCGATTCTTCGGTGCCTACATGAAACTTACGCAACTCGGCCAAACACAGACGCCAGTCGTCGCCATGGTGATCACGATCGCGATCTTGGCGATCATCGCGTTCTCGGTTCGCGAAGTGCTCGTTGGTCGGATGCGCAGCGAACAATTGTTTAATTTTTGGACGTCGGTCGTCATCGCAATCAACCCGCTCAATCGTTTTGCGACCTACATCGCCGATCTTTCAAAAGGCATCGTCGGTGCTGCTCGAGTGTTCGAAGTTCTCGATCTGCCGGTCGAGCGTGATCAGACGCCGCCAAAAGTTACTGCCAGCCATATCGACGGCGCGCTGCGGTTCGAACGCGTGAGCTTCGCCTACGAACAAGCGGATGGACCAGCCCTGCGCGACCTGACGTTCGAAATCGCGGCCGGCGAAGTAGTTGCGCTGGTCGGGCCATCAGGGTCCGGTAAGACGACGATTGCCAATCTCATTCCGCGTTTCTACCTCCCGCAAACGGGTCGCATTACGCTCGATGGCATCGAACTCGGAGACCTGGGCCTGGTCCAACTGCGCACCGCAATCGGCATCGTGCCGCAAGAAGCACTGCTGTTTTCCGGAACGGTTGCGGAAAACATTCGGTACGGCCGGCTCGATGCGTCGAGCGCGGAGGTCGAGCGCGCTGCTCGCGAAGCCAATGCTGAAGAGTTTATCCTCGATCTTCCGCTGGGCTACCAAACGCTCGTTGGCGAGCGCGGCAGCCGGCTTTCCGGCGGCCAGCGCCAGCGGGTCTCGATTGCTCGCGCGATCCTGCGCGATCCGCGCATTCTGATTTTGGATGAAGCGACCAGCGCCCTCGATAGCCATTCCGAGAAGCTGATCGAAGCCGCGCTCGACACGCTCTTGCGCGGCCGGACCACCATCATTATCGCGCACCGTCTGTCGACGGTCCGCCGCGCCTCGAAGATCCTCTACATCGAAGAGGGTCGCGTGCGTGAGACCGGCAGCCACGAAGATCTGCTCGCCCGAGGCGGCCGGTATGCGTCATTACATGCCACCCAGGCGCTCGGCTAGCTCGGAGGCCTACTGCCCCTGGGGGTTCCGACCGATACCCTGGTCGTGGGATTTGCGGCGACAACGCCTCGCTTCACCGAATTGGGCAACCTGCACTTTCCGTGGGGTCTGCCCGGGTTCGCGTCACTGCGGCGCTTCGCGATCGTGTCGATCCCGACGGCGGCGCCCGGCCTTTGGCTTCGAAGTCTTGACACTCCAAACGTCGCTCTCCCAGTAGCCGATCCAGCGCTCGCGTTCCCGCACTATCGACCGGCGTTGCCGGCGTACGTAAAGCTCACGCTTGATGTCGCGGCGCTGGACGAGGTCGCGCTATATTGTGTCGTGCTGCCGAATGTCCATGGTCAGACCACAATCAACCTGGCCGCCCCGATCGTGATCAACAAGGCGACCCGAACGGCCCGGCAGGCTCTACTGGAAGACTCAGCTTACGAGGTGCGAACGCCGTTCGGGCTCTAGCCACCGAAAGGAGGCTGGGGTACCCTAGCGAAGCGGCCATTCGAGCTGCGCCCGGCCATGGAAGGGCACGATGTTAGTTTTGAGCCGCAAGCTGAACCAGGCGATCATGATCGGTGACGATGTTCGAGTAATCGTCGTCTCGGTCGATCGCGACCAAGTGAAGCTCGGCATTGAAGCGCCGCGCGAGATCGCCGTCCATCGGTCGGAAGTTTACGAGGAAATTCAGCGGACCAACCGCGCCGCCGCCCAAACCGCGCCGCCCCCTGAAGCCGACCAACCCGTCGAAGCGATGCGCCAGGCAGGCGAATAAACGCCGCGGAAATTCCGCGCCTGGCGGCGTTTCGACGACGTTGGGGAGCCCGCCAACCCTGACTGAACCCAGCGTGCTATAATGTTCGGGTTGTTCATTTCGCCCTCCACGGATGGGGGGCGTCGATGATTCCAAAGGGCGTCAGCGGCAGGGTGGCTGCGACGCGGGATCAGAAGGGCTAGTCGGTATTATGGCATCGATCATTTCGATGAAGGAACTCCTGGAGGCGGGAGTCCACTTCGGGCACCAGACGCGGCGCTGGAACCCAAAGATGAAACCGTACATTTTCCAAGAGCGCAACGGCATTTATATCATCGATCTGCAGAAGACGGTGATGTTGATGCGCGAGGTCTATGCCGCAGTCCGCCAGATGGCGCGCGACGGGAAAGTGATTCTTTACGTCGGCACCAAGAAGCAGGCTCAAGAGGTCGTTAAAGACGAGGCTGAGCGGGCGGGGACGTTCTACGTCAACCAGCGCTGGCTCGGCGGGACGTTGACGAATTTCGCTACCATTCAAAAGCGGATTTCGCGACTGCGCGAACTCGAGGGGATGCGCGACCAAGGCACTTTCGACCGGCTTCCCAAAAAGGAAGCCAGCCGGCTGAGCGATGAGTTGGACAAGTTGCAGCGCTTCCTGGGCGGCATCAAAGACATGCACCGCCTGCCGGATGCGGTTTTCATTGTCGATCCCAAAAAAGAACGGATCGCCGTCCTCGAAGCCCGCAAATTGAAGATTCCGATTATCGCGGTCGTTGATACCAACTGCGATCCCGAGGAGATCGATTACCTGGTGCCGGGAAACGACGACGCTATTCGGGCCGTCAAGCTCATGGTGTCGAAGATCTCGGACGCGATTATCGAAGGTCGCACCGAATCCGAGAGCGCGTACGACGCCGGCGCCTACGACGATGTTTACGCGGATTCGCCGATCCCCGAAACCGGCGAGCCGATCGCCGAGGAGGCTCCCGTTTAGACGGCTCGAAGTTCGTCGACTCGGCCGGCCGGTGCGCTGTTTGTTTTGCACCGGACCATCCGCCCGCGCGCGCCTTGGTTTGCCGACCTCCACCGGAGCGATCTTAGAGAATGTCTTATAAACCCTCAGCCGACGACGTGAAGCGCCTGCGCGATGACACCGGCGCCGGGATGATCGATTGTCGCAATGCGCTCCTGGGAACCGGTGGCGATTTCAACGCCGCCAAACGCGAGTTGCAGGAGCAGGGACACGCGAAGGCCACGAGCAAAGCGAATCGTACCGCCAGCGAAGGGCTAGTCGCCTCGTACATCCACGCCGGTGGAAAGATGGGGGCGCTCGTCGAGGTCAATTGCGAGACCGATTTCGTCGCCCGCAACGACCGGTTCACCGGCCTGGCCCGCGATATCGCGATGCACGTGGTGGCAATGTCGCCATCGTATTTGGATCGCGCCGCCGTTCCGCCCGAGGCACTGGCGCAACTGCGGGCTGAAATCGCATCCGGTAGTAGCGAGAACGGGAAAACTGCCGTCGAGGTCGCCGACGAGAAGCTCAACAAGTGGTACGAAGCGCATTGTCTGCTCGAACAGCCGTTCATCAAAGACGACGACCAGACCGTCGGGGAACTCATAACGTCGGTTGTCGGCGTGCTCGGTGAAAACATCGTGGTCCGCCGGTTCGCCAAGTTCGCGCTGGGTGAGGAGTAGAGTTCGTGCCGGGCTTCGCGCGCGTTCTGCTCAAGGTCTCGGGTGAAGCGTTCGCGGGAAAGGAGAGTTCGGTCGATGCGCTGACGACGGCCACGATCGCTGGCGAAATTGCCCCGGTTGCGCGCGACGGCGTTTCGGTCGCCGTCGTCGTGGGTGGGGGAAATATTTGGCGCGGGAAGGCGCACGAAGCGGCCGGGATGGACCGGGCCACTGCCGATTACATGGGGATGCTGGCGACTGTTATCAATGCGCTCGCGCTCCAAGACGCGCTCGAACGCATCGGCGTCGCCTCTCGGGTGCAGACGGCCATCGCGATGCACGAAATCGCCGAACCGTACATCCGGCGGCGTGCGCTGCGGCATCTCGAAAAAGGTCGGGTGGTGATTTTTGGTGCAGGCACCGGCAACCCGTATTTTACGACTGACACAACCGCGGCGCTGCGCGCCGTCGAGATCGGAGCTCAGGCCATTCTCAAGGCGACGAAAGTTGACGGGATCTACTCAGCCGATCCACATAAGGATGCATCGGCCACGCGCTTTTCGTCGTTGAACTATTTGGACGTCTTGCAGCGGGGACTCGAGGTAATGGACAGCACCGCACTCACGCTGTGCATGGATAACGCGCTGCCGATTATCGTCTTCGACATGCATACTCCGGGGAACATTCGCCGGGTGGTTCAGGGCGAGCCGATCGGAACGCGGGTCGGCCCCAAGCCTGCGGTAGGGGAGGTCGCGCACGCGAACTGAAAGGTCCCGCGTAGCAGCCCCCGGGAGGAGTGACCGATGATCGAAGACGTCTATCGCGCGACCGAGGCGAAGATGGCGAAGGCGTTAGACGCGACCCGCAGCGAGTTCGCCGCGGTGCGCACTGGCCGTGCATCGCCCGCGCTCTTGGATCGCTTGCAGGTCGAGGCATACGGCTCGAGCGTCCCGCTCAAACAGGTGGCAACGGTCAGCTCACCCGACGCGCGCAGCTTGCAGATCTCGGCATTCGATCGCGGAATCGTCGCGGCGATTCGCAAGGCGATCGAGACCAGCGACCTGGGCCTGACACCGAACGTCGACGGTCAACATGTGCGGCTTGCGATCCCGCCGCTGACCGAAGACCGTCGCAAAGATCTCGTCAAAGTCATCCGCAAGAAAGCCGAAGATGGCAAGGTCGCCATCCGGAACATCCGGCATAAGGGCGTCGATGAGATCAAAGCGCTCATGCGCGATCATAAGATCACCGAAGACGACAACAAACGCGCCGGTGAACGGATCCAAAAGCTCACCGACAAACACATCAAAGATGTCGATGCGCTGGTCGCCAACAAAGAAAAAGAAATCATGGAAGTCTGAAGGAGTGGCTGGAATCGACCTTTCGTTGTTGGCGCTGCTTGGGGAACAGGAGGCCCGCGAGCGGCTGGCGGATCGCGATCTGCGGTTTGCCGTTCTGGCGCCGCCGTATCCGGCGCTAGGGGTTGGCACGCTGCGCGTCCTGCGGCTGCGGGGCGAAGCCCCGACCGAGCTGCTGGCGGGCTATGAGCGCTATGAGCGGATCGAACCGTGAGCGCGCCCGCTATCGTGCCGCAGCACGTCGCGATCATCATGGACGGTAATCGCCGATGGGCACGTCAGCGGCGGCTGCCAGCAATCGAAGGCCACCGCCGCGGTATCGTCGCCTTGCGCGAGATTACCCGAGCGGCCCGTGATTACGGCATCGGCATTCTTACCGTCTACGGGTTTTCGACCGAAAACTGGAAGCGCGACCGCACCGAAATTTCGCTGCTGCTCGACTTGTGCGTCTATTTCGCCCGGACCGAACTGGCCGAGTTGGCAAAGAACAACGTGCGCGTGCGCGTCATCGGCCACTACGAGGCGCTGCCGAAAGCCTCGCGCGAAGCGCTCGATCGATTGGTGGCGCAGACCGCCGGCAACAACGGGCTGTTGCTGAACCTCGCTGTGAGTTACAGCGCGCGCGCCGAACTGCGCGACGCGGTCGCGGCGATCGCCGCCGACGTTGCCGCGGGGCGGCTGACGCCGGAGGCGATCGATGAAGCTCGGGTCGGCCAGTACCTTTCGACCGGCGACCTCCCTGATCCAGACTTGCTCATCCGGCCGGGGGGCGAATCCCGGCTGTCCAATTTCTTGCTCTATCAGGTCGCGCACACCGAACTGTACGTCACCGACGTTTTTTGGCCCGATTTCTCCCGTCGCGACTTTGCCGCCGCCCTGGCCGATTTTGGGGCGCGTAAGCTCGCTGCGGCGCACACATGAGTGCCGGCCAGGCGGCGACGACCGGCAGCGAGATGGGTCGCCGAATCGCCACCGGAGTCTTGCTCGCAGTCGCCGGCTACGCTGCCCTGCTTTATCTGCCGGTGTTCACCGTCTTGGTTTTAGTGGTGGCGATCGCGGCGTTGTACGAGTTAGCGGGTTTGTCCGCGCGCAAGGGCCAGGAGCTGGTGTTCGTGGTTGCGGCCGCCGCCGTCAGTATTTACATCGTCCTCGCCGCGCTGGGAATGCTACGCCGCTGGGAACCGGCGCTGGTCGCTGCAACGATCATCGGTTCGCTGGCCGTCTCGCTTTTCGGGGCACGCAGCGGTTACTTCGCCCGGAGCGCCTACACATTGTTGGGCGTCCTGTATATCGGCAAGCTGCTGTCGTATTTCGTCACGCTGCGGCTCGTGCCGCACGACGGGTTGGCATTGACGGCGATCGCCATCTTGCTCATCGCGACGACCGATATTGCGTGCATGCTTGTCGGCGTCAACATCGGCCGCACCCAGCTGTCGCCGATTTCGCCGCGCAAAACGGTGGAAGGAGCTCTGGGCGGGCTCGCGAT
>JRHI01002257.1_pt1 | contig 13659 bp, 11 predicted proteins | sample 215371 | NCBI WGS metagenome assembly JRHI01 (sample SAMN02929681, study PRJNA255918) | sediment metagenome | biome: cave system; feature: Ice Cave; material: Sediment; isolation source: sediment from deep within a dark volcanic ice cave with no known source of... ...
CAAGATGCATCTTGTCGATTGTGACATTTCCTTCCAGTGGATTATTAGCGATACAAAAAATATCCCGCCAGACCTGCCAGACTTAGAATAAGCAGAATGTTCACTTTACGGCTGAGCGCCAGTCCAAAAGCTGCGGCAGCAATGAGCAGCCCTTTCCAGTCCAGTCCGGGTTGATACAGAATCGTCCACACGACAGTCAATAGCAGACCAACCACAGCCAGCGACACGCCATACATAGCACCCTGTACCCACGCATGCTGCTCGATCCGTGTATACCCAGCAGATACGACTAGTACCAGCAACGTCGGCAGAGTGATCGCAATCAAGGCAAAGCACGCACCGAGATAGCCATAGCTGAAATAGCCGAGGCTGATAACCCATAAGCCATTCGGACCGGGACTAATCTGTCCAATCGCAATAGATTGTCCAAAGTCAACTTCCTTGGCCCAACCATTGGCTAGCAGGTCCTGATGTAAGCTCGGCAAATTGCTAAAGCCACCTGTTGAGAAGAGCGAAGCTTTCAGGAACAGCAGAAAGTAGATGAATGGATTAATCATTGTTGCCCTCCCTGCCCTTCTTCAAGCAGAGGGGATTGTGGCTTTGGTGCAAAGAAGAGCGCACCAAACAGAGCCGCACCAAGCACGACCACAATTACCGAAAGCTTCAACAGGATGATGACAAGCACACTGACAATGATGAGCACGCTACTTGCTAGCAAAAAAAGAAGTCCCTCCTTATAACCACGACGGATCAGAGGAAGCGCAAAATTCAACCCGACCAGCAGCATAATTGCGCCTGTTGCTGGAATCACGCCTCGTAGCACTGCCTGTACAGCCGTGAGATGTTCTATGTGCTTGAAGAGGGCTGCCAACAAACAGGTAATAGTGGCACTAGGCAAGAGCATACCAGCGAGTGAGGCGACGATACCCCAGGTACCACCAAGTTTTCTGCCGATCAAGACAGTGAGCGCCACAAGATTAATGCCGGGTGTCAGGATACATAAATTCCACAGGTGCAGGAACTCTTCTATAGTCAGCCATTGATGCTTCTCTATAAATGCACGTTGTATCAAGAACGTCGTTGATGCTCCACCGCCAAAGGATTGTAGCCCGATACTTGCCCAAATACGAAACAGGTGCCAGATAGTGGGTCGTGGGTCTTGCAGGTCCATGAAAATGGCTCCTAAAAAAGCATTCCGGCCAGGAATACCTTACTATATAGTAGAGGTGTGGTTTTCGGCAATAGTTCGTTGAAGAACAGAAGGAACTTGCCACCTCAGTTCGTAGTATATAATGATATTGTATGGGCTAGGTTGAGCGTTTGTCTAGTCAATCCATTTATTCATTTTGTTCTTATTTTCACGACGGCTGAATTTGAGTATACTAAGCACTACTACAAAGTTAACCATAGTCTGACATATCTGATGGCTCATGCATTATATCCTAATCCTCATTATCGAAGAATATCTACCCGTATAACACTCGGAGAAAGCCAGGATAGAGACATATGAAACTAAAAATCTTCTTCTGCTATGCACATGAAGATGAACTATTATTGAAAATACTAAAGACGCAGTTAAGGCCATTACAGAGGCTAGGTCTCGTCTTTGCTTCAATCCTGATGGAGACATTCTCGCTAGTAGTAGTCTAGATCAGACTATTAAATTGTGGAACTTATATTCAGGGAGACCGCTCCACACCTTTCCAGAGAATGCTCAATTCATTACCTTTAACCCTGATGGGCAAACACTAGTTAGTGGGAGTGGTGACGCAACAATCAAGATATGGAACTTGCAAACGGAAAAACTAGATCGTACCCTTCTGGGACATTCAGACGGCATTATGAGACTCGCCTTCAGCCCTGATGGACTGACTTTCGCTAGTAGTAGTATGGATATGACAATCAAGTTATGGCAACGAGGAGAAAGAAAATCTCGCTATACTTTTGAGGGATTTTCAGAGCCAATCGGCTCCTTTATTTTCAGTCCTAACGGACAAATCCTTGTTTGTGGGGATAATACAAAGATTAAGATATGGGACACATACACAGGAGAACTACTTCAAACCTTAGAGGGGCATATCAATACAGTTACAGTTCTCGTTTTTAGTCCAGATGGAGAAACATTTGCCAGTGGCAGTAGTGATGATACTATCATGGTGTGGAGAGGACAGTGAGTGGTATTCCACTCTATCTTTCTCCCTTGTCATTGCTTAACACATCTTTTCCCTCTATTACGTTGCAACAGGACCTAAGTTATGAGCAGATGTCAGGATGATTACCTTTGAGATCGTGGGAGTAGTGAGTATTTTTTATGCAGATCATACTCATTGATAGCCTTTGTGTTCATTGCCTATTGGGTATATCAATACAGCCCCTTTAGACGCTATGCTATAATGTTTCTCAGTGTTATGAGCGCGAGTGGCGCGAGGGCCAGGAGGAATAGATATCATGCCCGATACAGAACAATCGACAGCACAGATGCCTATTGTTGCGTGCATTACAGTAGGCATGTTTCAAGAAAACTGCTACCTGTACGCTTGTCCGCAGACACGCGAGACAGTCATTATAGACCCAGGCGATGAGCCTGAACGTATTCTGGACGCTATCCAGGAGTTGCGCCTCATTCCCAGGTATATTCTCAACACGCACGGACATATCGATCATATTGGTGCCATCGACGCAGTGAGCGAGGTCTATCCCGTCCCCCTAGCTATTCACTCTGCTGATGTGTATATGTATACGGATGAGCGCATGGCTACGCTGTTTCGCCGCCCCAGTCCCCTTGTGAAAAGGAAGCCCGATTTCTTGCTAGAAGAGGGGCACCGCATCACCATTGGCTCACTCACGCTCGAAGTTATCTATACTCCCGGCCACAGCCCTGGTAGCGTGAGTCTGGTCAGTCGCCCCTTCTGTATCTTTAGTGGTGATACGTTATTTCACCGTAGTATTGGGCGCACTGATCTTGCAGGCGGCAACTTTGAGCAGATTGTTGCATCGATTCGGAAGAAGCTCTACACACTCGCAGACGATTTGGTGGTCTTTCCGGGTCATGGAGAACAGACCACGATTGAAGAAGAAAAACACGAGAATCCATTCGTTACCGTAGAGGAGTAACTATTGTGTCTACGATATGTGTGATTGGTACTGGTTATGTCGGTCTGGTGACAGGGACGTGCCTTGCGGATATGGGCAACCAGGTGACGTGCGTTGATATCATTGCTGAGAAGATTGAGCGTTTGAAACGTGGCATTCTGCCGATTTATGAGCCGGGTCTGGAAGAGATGGTTGAACGCAACGTCCATGCGGGCCGTCTCTACTTCACCACGAACTATCCCGAAGGACTGGATGGGAGCGAATTTATATTTATTGCCGTGAACACTCCAACAGGCACAAGCCAGGGGGGTGCAGACATGCGCTATGTCGAGAGTGCCGCCCGCAGCATCGCCGAGCATCTCGAGCATGACGCTGTCATTATCAATAAGAGCACTGTACCCGTTGGGAGCGGTGATGTTGTTTCACGTGTCATTCACAACAACCTGAAACGTCCTGATGTGCGTTTCGCTGTTGTGTCTAACCCAGAATTTCTGCGCGAAGGCTCCGCTGTGCTAGACTTCCAGAATCCAGACCGCGTGGTGTTGGGTTCTTCTGATATGGAGGCCGCGTATAAAGTTGCCCATCTCTACATGCCGCTGCGTGCTCCCATTGTAACTACCGATCTGTATACCGCTGAGATGATCAAATATGCCTCTAACGCCTTTCTTGCCACTAAAATCTCCTTTATCAATGAGATCGCGCAAATTTGCGAACGATTGGGTGCCGATGTCAAAGAAGTTGCAGTCGGCATGGGCTATGATAAGCGTATTGGACGTGGTTTCCTCGATGCTGGTCTAGGATATGGGGGCAGCTGCTTTCCCAAAGACGTACGTGCTCTGGCACACATGGCAGACGAAGCTGGCTTGCACCCGCAGTTGTTGCGTGCGGTAATGGAGATCAATCACGACCAGCGCCGCCTTGTGGTCTCGAAGCTCAGTTCTATTCTTGGTTCGCTGCGTGGTTGCACCATCGGTGTATTGGGCCTAGCCTTCAAGCCAAATACCGACGATATGCGCGAAGCACCTTCGATTGATATTATTCGCTGGATCACCAGCCAGGGTGCTACAGTCCATGTCTACGATCCCGTCGCCACCGAAACTGGCCGTGAGGCTCTTGAGCGCGAAGGGGTGCGCATTGATGCCATCACCTTCTGCAAAAATCCTTATGAGGTGGCAGAAGGTGCTGATGCGCTCGTGCTTGTGACCGAATGGAACGAGTTCAAATCGCTCAACATGTTACAAATTCACCATAGTATGCGGCGCCCGATTCTCATTGATGGGCGCAACGTCTATGAGGCATCCGAGATGGACCGCCTCGGCTTTATCTATCGTGGCATTGGGCGTGGCACAGGTCCCGCACCCTCCATTCTGCCAGCGGGAGACACGACTAGCACCGTACACGAGCAACAGTCATTAGAATTACAGTAATGGAGACGCACAATGGACAATGACCAGCCACTGCTGTTTACACCGTTGGTGGGCAAGCCGGGGGAAAGCATTCCGAATTGGCTGTTTGGCCCCGCTGGGGTGGCTGGCCTACCAGCTCCATTGCATCTGCCACAAGGGGTGAATATTGGTGTGGGTATCGATATTATCGAGGTGGACCGTGTACGCAAAGTCCACGAGCATCATGGTGAGCGTTTCCTCAAGCGGGTTTTTACTGAGCGTGAAATTCTGCAATGTCGGGGTAGGGGCGTAACTCCTGATGCAGACCACCAACGTGCTGACGCGCTACACTTCGTGTCAGGTGGTCTGAAAGGAAGTATTCATTACGCCCGACTCGCAGGCCGCTTTGCCGCCAAAGAAGCTATCAGCAAGGCGCTCGGCACAGGCTTACATGGTGTGGCGTGGCGCGAAATGGAGGTGGTGCAATTACGCAGTGGACGCCCTACAGTGAGCTTACATGGCAGAGCAAAGCAGCGTGCTGAACAGCTCGGCATTAGTGCCTTTGATGTGAGCATCGCTGATCTTGCCCATATTTCTATTGCCATCGCTATTGCAGTACAGACGGGGTAGGGCCCGATGTCGTAGGGACCAGCTTCAGCGCGTCCGTCCGGACGAGAGTCAATTCCTCCGACATGGTGCATGCCGACGACGGACGCGCTGAAGCTGGTCCCTACGACGCGCTCGTCCCTACCCAAGCGCGGGATCACTCAATCGGTAGCCAAGATGAGGCTCGGTGAGAATGTAACGTGGATGAGCTGGGTCGGGTTCTAGTTTGGCACGTAAGCGCCGAATCACTCCTTTGACGTAATTGGTTGCATCACCATATTGCGGCCCCCAGACGCGGTGTAAGAGGCGGCGTGTCGTTAACACTCTACCGATATTGCTAGCGAGTTCAGAGAGGAGTGCGTACTCAATCGGCGTCAGTGTGATGGTACGTCCCGCTCTGGTCACAACACGCTTCTCAATATCGATCTCTACATCTCCACAAACGACATGATTGGCGGCAACACGTTTACCACGCCGCAGGACAGCACGTATACGAGCAACCAGCTCGGCTAAACGAAAAGGCTTGACAAGGTAATCATCGGCCCCTAATTCCAGAACGGAAACAATATCGGCCTCTCCCCCTTTAATACTCAGTACAATGATGGGAATAGTAGAAAACTGACGAATATATTGGCACACCTCTAGTCCACTACGGCGTGGCATGACGAGATCAAGTAATAAGAGCTCCGGAGGTTCACGTTCAAATAATTGGAGAGCTTCTTCTCCATCTCTAGCGGTCGTCATCTCATATCCATGGGCAATCAGTGCCTCCTTGACAGCGACCATGATGCCAGGATCATCATCCGCAAGAAGGATATGTTGTCTGGCATGACCCATGCTTTCACCTCCCGTTGGTACATATACTAGTAAGAACACTGTTCGTTCATTGTCGGTTGGAATATGGAGCTCTTCCTTACATCCTGCCTGAGTGCGCTAGCACTAGCGTGTCAGCGCGTTGGCTGGATGAGTCAGGAGCTCTTCAGACGCATCAAATCCTGTTAAATCTGCGGTTGGAAGTGGCAGAGCAATGACAAAGACGCACCCGCCACCAACGCGGTCCTCTACCCACATACGCCCACGATGAGCCTCTACAATACCTCGACAAATAGAAAGACCCAATCCAGTTCCCTTCGTGTGCGATTGCCGATCTTTATTGAGCCTATAAAAGCGTTGGAAAATCTTCTCATGCTCTTCCTCAGGAATACCGACACAACGGTCGGCCACGCGGATATGCACCTCATTTCCCAGCAAGTGTGTCTCAATACGTATGGGGAAGCACGGGTCCGCGTACTTGTGGGCATTCTCCAAGAGATTCCATAGCACTTGAGCTAGCCGATTGGGGTCAACGTAATGAAGAGGCAGATGATCCGCAAACACGCACTCAATGGAGCTGTGTGTACTTCCTTTCCGACTGCCTGTAGCTCTGCCTGGAACATCAGTTTGTTGACTATCGGAATAAGGATTACTTCCTTCCCGACTGCCTGAGCTTGCTAGAACGTCAGTTCGTTGGCAGTCGGAATAAGGAGTATGTAAGCGTTCAAACTTGGTAGCGGTATCTCTAATCAAAACCGGCAACTCTGTCCAATCACAATCGAGCGCGAGCGCTCCTGCCTCAATACGTGACAAGTCTAGTAACTGCTCTACAAGCTGATCCAGGCGATTTGTTTGTCCCGCAATATTGTACAGGAGATGCTCTTGAATTTGAGCTGATTGAATACCATCGGCATCGAGTAAGCTTTCGATGGAGGCACGTATTGCGGTCAATGGTGAACGCAAATCATGAGAAACGGCTGCCAGGAAACTGCTTTTCAGTCGATCTGCTTCGCGTAACGCTTCCATCTCGCTGGTAGAGCGTAGCAATTGGGCATTTTTCAATGCGAGGCCAAGCTGCTGTCCTATGGTTGAGAACAGCTTTAAATCGCCATCAGCAAAATCTTCGCTGCTATTGTTGCCTACCAGCAACACGCCCAATACGGTGCCGCTCGTGGTGAGTGGAACCGCCATCACATTACTACACCCAATATGGCGTAGTGACTCACACACCATTTCATCCGCGTGTCGCGCCACAGAGAGGGAAAAAGGTTCTCCTGACGCGATGACACCATAGATGAGCGGCTGCAATGTCTTTAACGGGTGAGACACTAGGTCAAGGCTTACTCCTCGCGGAAGGCCACAATGAGAGGCGAGTGTCAGTTGGTCTTTGCTCATATCAAGTAAGAGAATGATACCGGTCTCCAGATGCATAATTTCAGTGATGCGTCGTAGCACTGAATCGAGATGCTGACTCAGATTGGGTAGCGTACTGAGGATATATGCCACCGTATTGAGTGCTTCAATATGACGATTATGCTGTTGTAGTGTAGCAAATAAGCGCGCATTCTCAATAGCAGTTGCTGATTGTGTCGCCAGTGCTAGACCGAGCCGTATATCATCGACCAACCAATGATAGGCAGTTGATCTTGAGACGGTGATAAAGCCAATGACACCACGGGCCGTCACTAGGGGCAACAGTGCTATCGAGCCTATATCCATCTGCTCAATGAAGGCGCGTGGAAGTAAAGGAGAGGCATGAGCATCATCGATAATGACAGGTTCTCCACGCTCTCTGATCAGAGAGATCGCCATAGCTCTCTTGAGAAGGCTTGCTAAGAGCGCTGAGGGCACCAAAGGCTCCGAGGAAACATGTGCGCCATTCGATGCCACTTTTCTGGACGAAACATGCAGAGACGCAATACCATCATGCTCATCAAACAAATAGACACCTACTTTTTCAACGTGGAGCAGATGGGCAGTATGCTCAACCACTTTCTCAAGCGTCAATGGGAGATCTAGGCTGGCGCTAATTGCCCCTGCCGCCTCTGCTAGAGATTCCGCGTCATAGATCTTGCGTTCCTGTTGGGTACGCTGTAGGTAATCATTCGGGACGGTGGATAGTCTAGGGATGGCTGGTGTCTCATCATGAGAGGTGTTCCACTGATATGCATCATGCATGGTGTTTCCAAGGGGTTGTAGAGTGCTTGCCATGTGCGTCACCACATGAGCAAACTCAAACTGAGGACCTCCTTGCATCCTGCCTGAGTGCGTAGCACTAGACGCGCTAGCGTCGTTGGCAGGATGAGTAAGGATTACTTCCTCTCCGACCGACTGAGCTTTGCTAGAACGCAGTTCGTTGTCGGTCGGAATAAGGATTTCACCTGTGCCCTTCTTCTGTACAGGTGCCATCTGGAGTAGCATCTGTTGTTGAATCTCAAGGGCGGCAGTTGCAAGCACAGTGGTAAGAAATGGACGAATGAGTCGATAGTTGCCTGTCACATCGAGCACACCAACGATGGCAGTCGTGATGGGGTGGCGTATAGGCGTTGCTGTGCAGGTGAGGTCCTGCCACCCATCGCAATAGTGTTCTGCGGCCATTAATTGGACGATGTGCCCATCTGCAAGAGCGGTCCCAATGGCATTGGTGCCAGCGGCAGCCTCACTCCAATTGCCACCTGGCACAAAATCAATATGTGCGAGGCGTCGCCGAATACCTGCATCGCCAACGACATCGAGCAGACACCCTTGTGCATCAGTTAACACAATCACATAGCCCGAATCAGCAAAGAGATCGGTCAAATGTTGCATAATCAAGCGTGTTGCAGCAATAAGGGGCGCATTCTCTTCACGCACCTGCTGAAGATGAGCCTCGTGCTTTACCGCAAGCGGAGCACAGCGTCGCGAGGGATTGACCTGCAAGCTACGACAACGTTGCCACGAAGCCAGAATCAGTGATCGTGGCGTCCACAAAAGGTTTCCTTGCATCTCACCCGATATCATAAACCCTTCACGAATCATCATGAGTTGATGCGCTGTATGCTCAATCTCCGATGGTGATGCGATAGAAAGGTGTGCGCGTGGTTGTGTTATCATGAATAACCCTACCTCATCGTCTTAGGTGAGGCACGGCGAAGGCTGCCCTGCCACTATACGCCCTCAACAAAGAGGGTGCAACAACATAAGCTTGCGGCACACAAACACTCCCATTCCATCTTGCTTTCGGCTCATGTTCATACAAAGAGAACTTCTTGTTTCTTCATTGATAGTATCTCTACTGCAATGTATAGCACATTCTGTAACCTATGTCCATGAAAATAGGGGAGGAGTTACATATTTTTTACCAATTTTTCACCTTCCCGCCTTCCCACTGCTTGATGTCCTGCTATCATAAATGGGTATTTCTTCCTATTCTGAATGATACTTCCACCCTTCTCAATGCCTTTGCAAATATGAGCAATTTCTCCGATGATGTTGACCCGTTTTTGTGGAGACCCCAGTATGGGGATTTAACACATCAATTGTTCGTAAATGAGAGGACTCACATAATGTAGAGTTGAGTGCCGACGGGTCCGATTGTAGAAACACTCAATATAGTCAAACGTCGCTCGCCGCGCTTGTGCTCGTGTTTGAAAGCACTCACGATCAATACATTCTCCTTTGAAACTATGAAAGAAACTCTCCATAGCCGCATTATCATAGCAATTGCCTGTCCGGCTCATGCTGACTTGAATGCCTTCTCGCTTTAAGATCGCTTGATAGTTCTCGCTTGTGTACGTACTTCCACGATCAGAATGATGCAATAAACCTGCTTGAGGACGGCGACGAGCTACCGCCATTTGAAGGGCTTGTTCTACGAGCATCGCGTCTTGAATGCTCGCCATGCTCCATCCTACCACCATGCGCGAAAACAAGTCAAGCACAACTGCTAGATAGAGCCATCCCTCTGCAGTCCAAATGTAGGTGGTATCACTCACCCATTTGTGATTGGGGTGATCGGCACTGAAGTCGCGCTGCAACACGTTTCCTGCGACCTGAGCTCCTTTCTCACTTTTCGTGGTGATCGTTCGATGCCTTGGACGACGAGCGCTCAGTCTCAACTCCTGCATCAGACGGGCAACGCGTTTGCGGGCACAATGTAGTCCTTGTTCCTGCAATTCTGCATGAATCCGTGGACTGCCATACACTTGTCGATTGGCCTCAAATGCTCTTTGCACTTGTTGGGCTAATCGGGCATCATCTCGGCTGTGCTGACTAGGAGCACGTTTGAGCCAGGCGTAATATCCACTGACAGCTACCGAGAGCACATGGCACATGACGGTGATCGGATACTCCCGTTGATGCTGAGCAATAAAGTGATACTTCACTGCTGGCCCCGCGAGAAGATGCCCACAGCTTTTTTTAGAATATCGCGCTCCTGCTTGAGCAGTTCATTCTCGCGTTTGAGGCGACGATTTTCCTCCGCGAGACTGCTTTGATGGTCACTGCCTCTCAAGGCAGGTTCTCCCTGCTCGACAACTTGCTTACACCAATGGTATAAGGTGCTGTCCGCAATTCCCAAGTCTTGGGCAATGTGCAACATCGGTTTGCCACTGGTTTGCACCAGATGAACTGCTTCGCGTTTGAACTCCTCAGTAAAGACTCGGTGCTCTTTTGTCATCTTGATCTTCCTCCTAATAGATGAAATATATTCCAACTTCTCCCTCTCCACAAATTCGGGGCAAGATCAGTTGCAAGATTTCTTGCTTCTTATGCTCGAGACGCAAGATCGCGTATTGAACAAACAAATCTGCCTGCATTGGATTCTATACAAATAGCCTTAGAAAAGGCTTTAGGTCTTAGTTTTGATGACAAAAAGGGCAAGCATTTTTTCTATTCTACGTTGGTTCAGACAATCTTCTATGGTATCTTCTCTGCGTGGGTTCTTTGGTGCAAAGAGAATGGGTATGAGCAACAGAAGAAATTTAGTTGGAAAGAAGCAGTTTGGTATTTACACGTTCCAATGATTAAAGCTCTTTTCGAGCAAATTGCCATGCCTACCAAATTAGGTCCACTACGGCTTGTCGAGGTTTTGGACTGGACAGGAGCGGTACTGAACCGCATAGATAAGCAGGCTTTCTTTTCGAGATTCGAGGAGGATAACGCGGTTCAGTATTTTTATGAACCCTTCTTGGAGGCTTTTGACCCTGTATTGAGAAAAGACTTAGGTGTTTGGTATACGCCTTCAGAAATTGTCAAGTATATGGTTGCTCGCGTGGACATGGTTTTACGGGAAGAGTTAGGGATAGAAGATGGTCTCGCGGATCCTAGCGTGTATGTGTTAGACCCATGTTGTGGTACTGGCGCTTATCTCATAGAAGTTCTCAAGCATATCGCCACCACGTTGCACGAGAAAGGTGATGATGCGCTTGTGGGTTCTGATCTCAAAACAGCGGCAACTGAAAGAATATTTGGTTTTGAGATACTTCCTGCTCCATTCGTCGTAGCACATTTACAGTTGGGTCTTCTATTACAAAACTTTGGCGTACCTCTATCAGATGAAAAGGAAGAGCGTGTAGGTGTCTATCTCACGAATGCGCTTACTGGTTGGGAGCCTCCTGATAAAGCAAAAGAAAAAGTTATTCAACTGCAACTCGAAGGAATACCAGAGTTGCAAGAAGAGCGAGACGCAGCTGGACAAATTAAGCGTGAGGTGCCAATACTTGTGATCTTGGGAAATCCTCCTTACAATGCCTTTGCGGGAGTAAGTCCAGAAGAAGAGCAAGGAATGGTAGAAATTTACAAGGAGGGATTAACTTCTCAGTGGGGCATCAGGAAGTACAATCTCGATGACTTGTATGTTCGTTTCCTCCGTCTTGCGGAGCATCGTATTATTGAGGGAACAGGAAAAGGACTTGTATGCTATATTTCTAACTTTTCATACCTTGGGGACCCATCTTATGTTGTCATGCGTGAACGCTTCTTGAAGGAGTTCGATAGTCTGTGGTTCGACTCTATGAATGGTGATAGTAGAGAAACGGGTAAACTTACTCCTGATGGTAAACCAGACCCAAGTGTTTTTTCTACCGATCATAATCGTGCAGGTATTCGGCTGGGCACAACGGTGGGCCTGATGGTTCGTAAAACGAAAAGAAATAAACAATCTACTGTTTATTTCCGCGATTTTTGGGGAGCCGAGAAACGAGAAAATCTCCTTGAAAGCCTTCAAGCCAATAATTTTAATGCTCAATACAGCTTGGTTCCTCCTGACAAGCGTACACGGTACTCTTTTCGTAAGTTAAATATAACTGAAGACTATTTAGGCTGGCCAAGTGTAGTGGAACTATGTGAGAAAGCTCCTATTAGTGGTTTGCAAGAAATGCGTAGAGGAGCTTTAATGGGTATAAATAGAGAAACATTAGAGGAGCGAATACGCTCATACTTTGACCCCTCTATTGACTGGAATGTATTAGCAAGCTTAGGTACAGGACTAACTATAAATGGTGGCCGTTTTGATGCTATTGCGACGAGAAAAAAACTGCAAGAGGCGGAAAAGTTCAATCCAGAGCGAATTATTCGTTATACTCTTTATCCTTTTGACCCTCGTTGGTGCTACTATAGTACAACACGTCCACTTTGGAATGAGCCTCGCCCCGAGTTGGCAGAGCAGAATTGGGAGGGAAACAGTTTTTTTGTTTCGCGAATGATGGCAGAAAGACCCAATGAGCAAGTTCCTATGATGTTTACTACAACATTGCCAGATTATCATCTACTTCGTCCTAATGCCGTTGCCATACCTATTCGTCTTCGACTTTCGTTAAAAAAAAGAGGCAAAGCCAATATGCAAGCCTATCTTTTTGAAACCTCTAAAGAGAGTGAGGACACATGTATAGCTAATCTTTCTAAACAGGCTCGTGGATATCTAACTTCTCTTGGTATAGACAATCCTGATGCTGATACGGATACCGCAAGTCTACTATGGATGCATGCATTAGCTATTGGCTTCTCACCTGCCTACCTCATTGAAAATAAAGATGGTATACATCAAGGTTGGCCGCGTGTACCGTTACCGAGCATTAAAGCATTACTGTTCGCGTCTGCCTTATTAGGTACGAAGCTCGCAGCTTTGCTCAATATGGAGAAATCTGTTCCTAGCCTAACGTCAGGGAAGATATTACAACGTCTTGCTAGTATCGCTCATGTAGAAGGCAAGGCATTAAACCCTGATGCAGGTGACTTAGCAATCTCTGTTGGTTGGGGACATCCAGGAGATGAAGATATTGTAATGCCAGGTAAAGGCAAATTGGTAGAGCGTAGCTATACTACCGATGAATTAAGCAGCATCAAAGAAGGGTTAGAGGATTTTGATTTGACGCTTGAACAAGCTATCGAGCATCTGGGAGAAAATACTTGCGATATGTACTTAAACAAAATCGCCTATTGGAAGAATGTGCCTGTTAAGGTCTGGGATTACAGAATCGGCGGTTATCAAATTATCAAAAAGTGGCTAAGTTATCGCGAACAAAAGATTTTAGGACGGGCTTTGAGCAGAGAAGAAGTCCGTGAGATGACGAGTATAGTTAGGCGTATTGCCGCTATTCTTCTGCTAGAACCTCATCTCGATAGTAACTATGAGGCAATCAAAAATTCAACTTATTCATGGCTTTGGTCTAATGGCGTATAAATTGGATCTGTCGAACAAGCTATATTTCATTAATATGTCACATCTCTTCTATTTGAAGTTTAGACTAATTTCATTGTTTGCTTGCTAGTTGGAGAAGCTCAT
>JRHI01002258.1_pt1 | contig 13648 bp, 14 predicted proteins | sample 215371 | NCBI WGS metagenome assembly JRHI01 (sample SAMN02929681, study PRJNA255918) | sediment metagenome | biome: cave system; feature: Ice Cave; material: Sediment; isolation source: sediment from deep within a dark volcanic ice cave with no known source of... ...
AGGCAAGACGCACCGTCTCGGCGAGCCACTTGTCGGCGGGACGGCCCCGCTCGGCGATGCCGAAGGCAGCCCTCACTTTCAGCTCGGCCGGGTGCGGCTTGCCCTCCTCGTGCGCCACGTCGAGATCGAGGTCGAGGATGCCCTCGTTGCGGCCGCGCAGCATGGCCAGTGCCCGGTGCGAAGGCATGTCCTTGATGCGCTGGCCGAAGTCGAAATAGTCGGAGAACTTGGCGCCGTCCGCATCCTTGCCCTTCACCACCTTCGACGCCAGCGTGCCCTCCGACCACTCCCATTCGCGCAAGCTGCCGACGAGGGCCGGCGCCTCGCCGATGCGTTCGATCAGGATATGGCGGGCACCCTCCAGCGCCGCTTTCGCATCGGCGACGCCCTTGTCCGCGGCCACGAACTTCGCTCCTTCGGCTTCGGGCACCAGCGCGGGGTTCTTGAGCAACGCGTCGGCCAGCGGCTCGAGCCCAGCCTCGCGTGCGATCTGCGCCTTGGTGCGGCGCTTGGGCTTGAAGGGCGCGTACAGGTCCTCCAGCTCGACCTTGGTGGCCGCGACGTTGATCGACCTGGCCAGGTCCGGCGTCAGCTTGCCCTGCTCCTCGAGGCTTTTCAGCACGGTCGCCCGGCGGTCCTCCAGCTCACGCAGGTAGCCCAGCCGCTCCTCCAGCTTCCTCAGCTGCGTGTCGTCGAGGCCGCCCGTCTTCTCCTTGCGGTAGCGGGCGATGAACGGCACGGTGGAGCCTTCGCCCAGCAGCTCTACGGCCGCCGCCACCTGCGGGACGCCCACGCCAAGCTCCGCCGCGATGCGCTGGTTGATTTTATCCATGCTTCCTCCCTCTGCCACATCATGCCGATTGCAAAGCGAACCATCGCGCCCGCTCGAGCACGCAAACGCAAGGCTGCTTGGGCATCGGACCGAAGATAGCAATTCCCTGCGGCTCGGTGCACTGGGTCCCTGCCTCCGCGGGGATGACGCCAGTTGGATGCGTATTCCTCACCACAAACGTCACCCCGCGCAGCCGGGGCCCAGGTCACTTCTCCGCGAAGGTGTGGCGGGCCACTCAAGTGCCGGTGCCGCGCCACATCTGGCGCATGCGGGCGCCGATGTCGATCGTGGCCAGGGTGCGCTGGGCCCCGGGCTGCGATCCGCGGCCGGACCCCAGCCACGATCTCGGCTCGAAATGACCGGCGATGCCCGCCGKGACGAAGCGCGTGCGCGACGCATAGAGGTGCTTGTCGCCGCGTCGGGCCTGCTGATGCACGTAGAAGCGTTGCGGCAGCAGGAGCAGCAGCTGGTCCTTGGCGCGGGTCATGGCGACGTACAGCAGGCGCCGCTCCTCCTCGATCTCCTCGGCACTGCCGGTCGCCATGTCGGAGGGGATGCAGCCGTCGACCACGTTGAGCACGAAGACGCATCTCCACTCCTGGCCTTTGGCCGAATGGATGGTGGAGAGGATTAGATAGTCCTCGTCCAGCCGCGGCGGCCCGGCCTCGTCGCTGGTGGCGCTGGGAGGATCGAGCGTGAGGTCGGTGAGGAAGTGGGCACGCGAGCCGTAGTCGCCGGCGATGCGCTGCAGCTGATCTAGATCGCCGGCGCGCACCACGGCGTCCGGATAGCGCTGCTCGAGATGGGGCTGATACCACTGGCGCACGAGGTCGAACTCTGCCGGCCATCCCGCCGTCTCGCCGCATAGGCGTTGCATGAGGGCTACGAGATCGCGCCACGGTCCGGCCGCCTTGGCGGGGGGACTGAAGGTCGCCAGCGCATCGGTGAGGGCGCGGCCGGATATGCGGTCGAGCACCTTGCCGGCGGTGGCGGGGCCGACGCCGTCCAGCAGCTGCACCACGCGGAAGCCCGTCACGCGGTCGGCCGGGTTCTCCGCCCAGCGCAGAACGCTGAGCATGTCCTTGACGTGCGCGGCCTCGATGAACTTGAGACCGCCGAACTTGACGAACGGGATGTTGCGCCGCGTCAGCTCGATCTCGAGCATGGCGCTGTGGTGGGCCGTGCGGAACAGCACCGCCTGCTCCTTGAGCGCGACGCCGGCTTCGCGGTTCTCGAGGATCGTGGTGACGATGCAGTCGACCTGGCCGATATCGTCGAGCACCGAGACCAGCGCCGGCTTCTCTCCAGCGCCCCTGTGCGAACGCAAGTTCTTCGTGAACCGCTCGCGCGCGAGGCCGATGACGGCGTTGGATGCGGCCAGGATCGGCTGCGTCGACCGGTAGTTCTGTTCCAGCGTGACGATCGCCGCCGGCGGCTGGAAGTGCGCCGGGAAGTCCAGGATGTTGCGCACGGTGGCGGCGCGGAAGCCGTAGATCGCCTGCGCGTCGTCGCCGACCACCGTCAGGCCAGCGCCGGTGGGCTTGAGGCGCAGCAGGATCGAGGCCTGCAGCGCGTTGGTGTCCTGGTATTCGTCGACCAGCACATGGTCGAAGAGGCCGCCCACCTCGCCCGCCAGCTCGGGCACGCCCATCAGCTCGCCCCAGTAGAGCAGCAGATCGTCGTAATCGAGCACGTGTTGCTTCTGCTTGGCCTCGACGTAGGCCGCAAACAGGGGCCGCAGATCGTCCTTCCACTCCGCGCACCATGGGAACTGCTTCCCCAGCACGAGGTCCAGCGGCTCGGCGGCGTTGACGGCGCGCGAGTAGATGGCGAGGCACGTCGCCTTCAAGGGGAAGCGCTGCGCCTTGTCGGAAAGGCCAAGCTCGTGGCGCACCAAGTTCATCAGGTCGGCCGAGTCCTCGCGGTCGTGGATGGTGAAGGCGGGATCGAGCCCGATCGCGTGCGCGTACATCCTGAGCATCCGCGCGCCGATGGCATGGAAGGTGCCCGACCACAGAATTGGGTTGCGCGCTCCGCCCGCTGGCCCGCCCAGTGCCGCCGCGACGATGCGCTCGACCCGGCGCTCCATCTCGGCAGCCGCGCGCCGCGAGAAGGTGAGCAGCAGGATGCGGCGAGGATCGGCGCCGTGCACGATCAGGTGCGCGACCCGGTGGGCGAGCGTGTTGGTCTTGCCCGAGCCGGCGCCGGCAATGACCAGCAGCGGGCCGGCGACGTTCGCGCCTCGGCCGGCCACGCCGTGCTCGACGGCGCAGCGCTGCTCCGGGTTGAGGCCTTCGAGGGTGCGCGCTGCCGACATCGCTTGGGGCCCAGACGGTCCTTCGATCGCCTGTCCTGATCATGATTCGTTCGCGGGCGCCAAGCATGCCCGTTCGCGGCGGAAAAAAAGCGCAGACGGATTTGACCTGGATCAAGCCGGCAAGCCCCCTTCCGCGGGAGAGTGGAATCGCACCGGCGCGCGTGAACCGACGGGGCTCACCCGAGAGAGGCGCGCCCCTCGCAGCGTGGGAGGCGCTCATGCGTGAATTCTTGGCCGCCGCGGCCCTGTCCGCGATCATAATCGGCGTAATGCTGGCCATCGGGTACCCCACAGTTCTCGCCACCGACCGCTGCGCACACCGCCGTCGTCCTGAGCCTGTCGAAGGACGGGCCACGGGCGCCTTGCCGTGGTTCGACAAGCTCACCACTCGTGGAGGAGCACGCGGCTGGACGGCTTGGCCGGCGCCGGGCACAGCCCTACATGTCCATGTCTCCGTAGTTGTTTTGCGAGGAGCATGGATCATGGCTGCAATCACCAGGACGGCACAGGCCGAGTGGCAGGGCACGGGCAAGGAGGGCAAGGGAGCCCTCACCACCAAGAGCGGCGTGCTTTCGGCTACCCCCTACGGTTTCAACACCCGCTTCGGCGACCAGAAGGGTACCAATCCCGAAGAATTGATCGCCGCGGCGCACGCCGGATGTTTCGCCATGGCGCTCGCCTTCGCCCTGCAGGGCGCGGGCTTCACCCCGACCCGTCTCGGCGTGTCGGCCGCCGTGACGCTGGAGCCCGAGGGCTCGGGCTTCAAGATCTCCAAGTCGGCGCTGAAGCTCGAGGCCAATGTGCCCGGCATTGCCCGCGATCAGTTCCAGAAGATTGCGGAGGGCGCCAAGGCCGGCTGTCCAGTCTCCAAGCTGCTCAAGGCCGAGATCACGCTCGACTGGCAGCTCGCCTGAGCGTCGAGGAGAAAGCGGCGGTTCTTGGCGCGGGAGGCAGGGGCGTGCCATCCTTCCGCGCATGGCCAGCTCGCGGCGTCCGGCGCAACGCACGACGAATCCACCCGGCGCGCTCCTTCGCACGCTGGGACTGCTCTACGCGCTGGTGGCGTTTGTCGCGGCCTTCGCGCTTTTCATCTACACCATCCCGTTCCTGGTCAACCTGCGCTACCTCAAGCGCGCGGTCGTGTATCCGTCCATCGACATCGGCCCGTCCGCCCCCGTTGTCTGGGCGCTTCTGGTCGACGTCGGCCCGATCCTGCTGTTCGGCCTGCAGCATTCGCTGATGGCGCGCGGCGGCTTCAAGCGGTGGCTGGCACGCAATTTCCCGGAGGGGCTGGAGCGGGCAACCTACGTGCATGCCTCCAACCTGACGCTCTGGCCGGTGCTGCTGTTCTGGCAGCCGATCCCGATCGTTCTGGTGGACCTGTCCAGCGTGCGACCACTGATGACCGGGATCTACTGGATGGGCTGGCTGATCGTCCTCCTGTCCAGCCTGAACATCGATCTGTTGGAGCTGTGGGGGCTGCGGCAGGCCTGGAGTTGGGCGCGGGGCGAAGTCTACGAGCCACCGCCCTTCAAGCAGAGCTGGCTCTTCCGCCTGGTCCGCCACCCCATCTATCTCGGACTTCTGATCGCTTTCTGGGCGACACCGTGGTTGACGGCCGGACACGTGCTGTTTGCGGGTTGCATGAGCGCCTACATCTTCATCGGGGCTTGGTTCGAGGAGCGCGACCTCGTGCGCAGGCACGGCGATTCCTACCGAGACTATCAGCGCAAGGTGCCAGGCTATCTCCCCGGCAATTGGCGTCGGCTTGTGCCGCACCTGCGACGCACGTAATCTGAGTCATGGCAGACGAGGCCAAGAGCACGAAAAGCACGCGATCCGAGGATCGGCGCCGCCGTCTGGCCGCCGAGCTGCGGGCCAACCTGGGCAAGCGCAAGGAGCAGACGCGCGCGCGTGCCGCGCAGAGGCGTGCGCCGGTGCACCAGGGCGCGGATAATTCGAACGAAAGAGATCGCTGAGCGTTTTTTCGCCTGCCTTGTCGCGTAGAGTGCGTTTCAAACACCAATAACGCACGGGGCGCTACGCATGGATCGCATCAGCATCGTCGGCGGCAAGCCGCTCAACGGCATCCTGCCCATTTCCGGGGCCAAGAACGCGGCTCTGCCGCTGATGATCGCCAGCCTGCTTACCCACGACCGGCTGACCCTCAAGAACGTCCCCAACCTCGCCGACGTGAACATGCTCGCGCGCATCCTGCGCAACCACGGGGTCGATCTCGCCGTCGACGGCAAGCGGGCGGACCCGTCACCCTACCTGGGCGAGACCTTCCATCTCTCCGCGCGCGACATCGTCGACACTACCGCGCCCTACGAGATGGTGAGCCGCATGCGCGCGAGCTTCTGGGTGCTGGGCCCCCTGCTGGCCCGCTGCGGGGAGGCGCGCGTCTCCATGCCCGGCGGCTGCGCCATCGGCACGCGACCCGTCGATCTGCACCTGATGGGCCTCAAGGCGCTGGGCGCCGAGATCGATATCGACGGCGGCTACGTCGTTGCCAAGGCGCCACGGGGCCTGCGCGGCGCACGCATTGCCTTCCCCAAGGTCTCGGTCGGCGCCACCCATGCCGTGCTGATGGCGGCGGCGCTCGCCAAGGGCGAGACCGTAATCGAGAACGCCGCGCGCGAGCCGGAGATCGGCGACGTTGCCGACTGCCTCTCGAAGATGGGTGCCAAGATCGAGGGGATCGGCACCGCGACGCTGCGCATCCAGGGCACGAACCGCCTGGAGGGCGCCGTGCACACCGTCTTGCCCGACCGCATCGAGACGGGAACCTACGCCTTCGCGGTTGCGGCGGCGGGCGGTGACGTCGAGCTCAGAGGCGCACGCAAAAGCCTGCTCGAGACGGCGTTCGCGACGCTGGAGAAGACGGGCGTCGTCATCACCGAGACGCCGACGGGCGTGCGCGTTGCCCGCAACGGCGCGGAGCTTCAGCCGATTGCGATCGAGACGCAGCCGTTTCCGGGCTTCCCCACCGACCTGCAGGCACAACTCATGGCCCTGATGACGCGGGCGGAGGGCACGAGCGTCATCCGCGAGACCATCTTCGAGAACCGCTTCATGCACGTGCAGGAGCTGGCCCGCCTCGGCGCCGACATCCAGCTGCAGGGCGACACCGCCACCATCAAGGGCGTGAAGAGCCTGCGCGGGGCCCAGGTCATGGCCACCGACCTGCGCGCCTCGGTGTCGCTCGTCATCGCCGGGCTGATGGCCGAGGGCAATACCACCATCAACCGCGTCTACCACCTCGACCGCGGCTTCGAGCGCCTGGAGCAGAAGCTCTCCGGCTGCGGCGCCGACATCGAGCGGCTGGTGAGCGGCTGATTTCCGGCGATCTCACGCATCGCCGGCTACTGGGTAGCGATGCTTGTGTAAGGGTCGAGCCCGATGAGGGACGGCCGCACGGGCTGCAATATTCGCTGACCCTGCACGATCAGAATGGTGATCGCATTCTGGGATACGACAACTCTCACCGCGTGGATGCAGCAACCGGGCCAGCGAGGAAATCAAAGAGGCCAGGCACCCTCGATCACATCGACAGGAAGGGAGGGAAGTCGGTCCCCTACAGATTCACCACGCCGTTCAAGCTGCTCGAGGATTTCTTCACTGCCGTGGACGACATTCTGAGGAAGGAGGGACAACTGTGAGTCGCAAGCGCATCCTGCACATCGGCATAGCGCCGCGCGAGTACATACATCGGCGAATGCTGGATATCGCGAAAGGCGCCGTCCGCCGCCTGCCTGACGAGCCGCGCGTGTGGTTTACGTCGGCGGAAGCGCTGGCGCGCGTGCTTTCCAAGAAGAACATGATCCTGATCGAAACGATCCGCCATTCCGGGCCCGCCTCCGTGACTGAATTGGCGGAGAGGGTCGGCCGCAACAAGACCAATGTGTTGCGCTCGCTGAAGACCCTGAAACAGTTCGAGATCGTGGACTTCGATGAGGGTGAGGGCGGCCGCAAGGCCCCGCGCCTCAACTACGACGACTTTCGCGTCGACGGCCACCTGGGTCATTCCCTAGATGGCAAGGCCGCCTAATGGAGGTATCAGGCCCTCCGGGTCTGATACCTTTGCTGCAACAGGCGTCTTGACCATGGTATCAGACCCGGAGGGTCTGATACCTACGCGCCCCCTTACGCAGCGCCCCCGCGTTCGCTATCACGGTGTCCACGGCCCGCCACCGCCGCACAAAGGATCCTGCTTGCCATGGCCGAGCTGAAGCTCATCGCGTTCGACGCCGACGACCTGGCGGTGCTGTCGGCGCACCTGCAGGATGCCGTGCTCAAGGTCGGCGACATCGCCTATCTGCCGCGCGAGCGGCGGTTTGCCGCCATCGGCAACCGCTTCGATTGGGCCGACGCGCTCAAGGGCGGCAACAGCGGTGCGCAGGAGTACATGCGCCGGCGTGCGGCGTTGCGCTTCGAGCGGGTGCTCGGCGCCCAGCTGCAGGGCATCGACGTCGAGAGGAAGGACGCCGTGCTTTCCTTGCTGGCCATCAGCTTCGAGCCCAGCGAGGAACCGGCAGGCAATATCACGCTGCACTTCGCTGACGGAGGCGCAATCCGGCTGCAGGTCGAGTGCATCGAGGCCGAGCTCAAGGACCTGGGGCCGGTGTGGCGCGTGGAGACGATGCCGAAGCACCCCATCGATGACCTGCCGCCAGCGCGAGACACTTGACGGCGTCGCCACCGCGGGCCCGAGCAACCCATGCCCCTCCACCTCACCACTTCCGACCCCGGCTTCGAGCGTGCGTTCGCGGCCTTCCTTGCCACCAAGCGCGAGGTCTCCGAGGACGTCGATGCCGCCGTGCGCGCCATCATCGCCCAGGTGCGCGAGCACGGCGACAAGGCGGTCATCGAGCTGACGCGCCGGTTCGACCGCCTCGATCTCACTGCGAGGGGCATGCGCGTGACCCAGGCGGAGATCGCCGCGGCCGTGGCGGCGTGCGACACCGACACGATGGCTGCCCTCGAGCTGGCGTGCGCGCGCATCGAGTCGCATCACCGCCGCCAGCTCCCGGTCGACGACCAGTACACGGATGCGCTCGGTGCCCAGCTCGGCACGCGCTGGACCGCGATCGAGTCGGTCGGCCTCTACGTCCCCGGCGGGCTCGCCAGCTACCCGAGCTCCGTGCTGATGAACGCGGTACCGGCGCGCGTGGCCGGCGTGCCCCGCGTTGCCATGGTCGTGCCGTCGCCGGGCGGAGAGATGAACCCGCTGGTGCTGGCGGCCGCGCACCTGGCCGGCGTGTCGGAGATCTATCGCATCGGTGGCGCACAGGCCGTGGCCGCCCTTGCCTACGGGACGCAGACGGTGCCGGCGGTCGCCAAGATTGTCGGTCCAGGCAACGCCTACGTGGCCGCCGCCAAGCGGCAGGTGTTCGGGGTGGTCGGCATCGATTCCATCGCCGGGCCGTCGGAGGTGCTGGTTATCGCCGACCGCGACAATGACCCCGAGTGGCTGGCGGCCGACCTGCTGGCCCAGGCCGAGCACGACACCGCGGCGCAGGCCATTCTCATGACTGACGACGCGGGGCTCGCCTCCCAGGTCGAGGCGGCCGTCGCCCGCCAGCTCGCGGCCCTGCCGCGCGGCAACATCGCCGGCGCCAGCTGGGAGACCTTCGGCGCGGTGATCGTGATCCGCTCGCTCGACGAGGCGGTGCCGCTGGCCGACCGCGTCGCCGCCGAGCACGTCGAGATCGCGACACTGGAGCCCGAGAAGCTCGCCCAGCGCATTCGCAACGCTGGCGCCATCTTCCTGGGCAAGCATACCCCGGAGGTGATCGGCGACTACGTGGCGGGCTCCAACCACGTGCTTCCGACGGCGCGCAGCGCCCGCTTCTCCTCGGGGCTCGGCGTGCTCGATTTCATGAAGCGCGCCTCGATCCTGCGGCTCGATGCGCGCGCGCTCCAAGCCCTTGCACCCGCCGCCATGACGCTGGCGCGCGCCGAGGGCCTCGAGGCCCACCGCCGCTCCGTGGCCATCCGCGTCGGCGCCGGCGACAAGAAGGCGTGAGGGGTCACCGTGTTCGAGCCCCCCGAGTTCGACGCGACCTCCAAGGCGAAGCTCGTCGCCATCACCTTCGACGAGGCGTCGATCCGGCGCGGCAGCACCAACATCGAGCACGAGCGCGAGGTGGCCGTGTTCGACATCCTGGAGGGCAACCGCTTCGCGCTCGACGGCCGCGACGGCGGTCCCTACACGCTCAATCTCTCCATCGTCGAGGACCGGCTGGTGTTCGCGGTCGCCCAGGAGGGCAGCGACGACACCTTCACCGTCGTCCTCTCGCTCACCCCGCTGCGCCGCATCATGAAGGACTACTTCGTCGTCTGCGAGACCTACTACCAGGCGATCCGCACCGCGCCGCCCTCGCGCATCCAGTCGATCGACATGGGCCGCCGCGCGCTGCACGACGACGGCAGCCGCGTACTGGTGGAGCGGCTGAAGGGCAAGATCACCGTCGACCGCGACACGGCGCGCCGGCTGTTCACGCTCATCTGCGCGCTGCATTGGAAGGGATGACGGGTGGGGCGCGGGGGAGACCACGGTCTGCCGGGGGCGGTACTCTTCGTCTGTACCATGAATTCGGTCCGCTCGCCGATGGCGGCGGCGATCCTGCGCCACCTGGTCGGCCGCAGGGCCTACGTGGAGTCGGCTGGAGTGCGTGCCGGCGGCCCCGATGCCTTCGCCGCCGCGGTGATGGAGGAGATCGGCATCGACATCACGCGCCACACCCCGCACACGCTGCGCGAGCTCTACGACACCTCCTTCGACCTCATCGTCACGCTCTCGCCCGAGGCGCACCACCAGGCGTTGGAGCTGACGCGCACCATGGCGGTGGAGGTCGAGTACTGGCCGACCTTCGATGCCACGATGCTGATCGGCCATGCCAGCCGCGAGCAGATCCTGCAGGCCTACCGCGACGTGCGCGATCACCTGTTCCGGCGCATCAAGCAGCGTTTCGGCCTCGAGGGCGGGCCGACGGTGTAAGGATGCCTGCAAGGCGGCCCGGGGCCAATGCGGACACGCGGACTTCCGCTTTCGGACGCCAACGGCTGTACGCCACGCGTAAAGGGCTCGTTTTGACTCGATTCGGAATAAGTTGCTGTGCAGTGGCGGGTGTAGCCTGCGAGCGTCGCTCGAGCGATTCGCACGACTGACCGCTCCTTTGACATGGGTCAAAGCGCTCATGGCGATATGGCCTCCCTTTCTCTTCTAAGGCTTGAGCTCGTCAAGTAAGCTGGCCAGGGGATTCCCCCCGGAGCAATTGAGAAGCGACATGCTGCAATGGATTGCCGCACGACTAGACGTGGGCACACTCGCACCGGGGAATTGGCTGAGCGCAATGACGGCGCGGGCCACGCGGTTGGGCAAGCGCACAGGCCTCCTTTCTATCGCACTCTTGTCGGTCGCTATCATTGCAGCAGGCTACGCGTTTCTTTCATACCGTCCTATCACCGTAAAGGTGGCAGCAGTGTCTGAGACCGTTCCGGTCCGCGTCTTCGGCCTCGGTACCGTCGAGGCCCGCGTTCTCTCCAAGGTTGGTTTCGAGATTGGCGCAACTGTCACCGAGCTCAATGCTGATCACGGCGATATTGTCAAAGAAGGCGTTGTCCTTGCCCGACTGCACACCACACAGCAAGATGCGAAAGTGGCCAGGGCCAAGGCCGCCGTTCTCAGTGCCGAGGCCGCTATCAAAAAGGCAGAAGCCAACCTCACCAAGACGCGTGCCATCCTCGCTCAAAGGCTCACAGCGAATCGACGCAAGCAGCAACTGGTCGAAAGTCGCGTGACCTCGCCGCAGGTGGCTGAGGAGGCGCAGCGCGATGAGGACGTCGCCAAGGCTGACGTTCTGGTCGCTGAAAGCGACATCGAGGTTGCCAAGGCGCAGCTATCCGACGCGCAATCCCAGTACAACTACGAGAAGGCCATTCTCGATCAGCACACATTGGTCGCACCGTTTGAAGCCCTGGTGATCGAACGCCACAAAGAGCTTGGGACCGTCATCAAAGCGGGCGATCCGATCTTCACGTTGATTGCCTCTGGGTCGGTGTGGGCGCTGGCCTATGTGGATGAGGCACGCGCAGGCGCGATCAAGGAGGGGCAGCCCGCCGAAGTGCGGTTGCGGTCCCTGCCTCAACAGGTCTTTTCAGCTAAAGTCGTGCGTATAGGCCTCGAGAGCGACCGCGTCAGCGAGGAGCGGCGCGTCTCGTCAAGTGTGACGTGTGCCCCGTCCGCTTCCATCTGGGCGAACAGGCCGAAGTGCTGATCCAGGTCGCCACTCTCGAAAAAGCAACGCTGGTGCCCGAGGCCGCCGTTACTGGCTTTGACGGCAGCAAGGGGACGGTGTGGACCGTCGAAGGCGGGCGCTTGGCGCGCCGAGCGGTGTCATTCGGCCATCGCACGCAGGATTCGCGACTGCAGATCGTTGCCGGCCTGCCCGATGGCGCGCTCGTCGTCAGCGAGGTCAGCGCCGCATTGCAGGAAGGCCGATCCGCGCGGACCGTGGCGGAGACCAGGCAGTGAACTTGGCCTACCGCGACGTTCGTCACAATCTATTCCGATTCCTGCTGACGTGCTTCGGGCTCAGTCTGCTCCTCAGTGTCGTGCTGGCCATGATCGGCATCTATCGCGGCATCGTTGTCGACGCCCTGACGGTGGCGCGCAATCACCATGTCGACCTTTGGGTTGTCGAAGCCGGCTCACGCGGGCCCTTCGCTGAAGCCTCGCGCATTCCCGGCGACAGCCGTGAAGCGATCGCACGACTTGCCGGTGTGACGGAGGCAGGCTCGGTCACCTACCAATCCGTCGAGGCAGAGCATCTGGGCAGAAAGGTAAGACTTTACGTGATCGGCTTCGAGCCGGGACGCCCAGGTGGACCCGACCGCATAGCCAGCGGGAGAATGATCGCGCAAAGCCATTTCGAAATGGTCGCCGATCGCGGCACTGGCCTTTCTCTTGGAGATCGCATCAAGCTCGGCCGAACCACCTTCAGCGTCGTCGGCCTCACGGAGAACCAGGTTGCGTCGAGCGGCGATCCAGTTGCCTTCATCACTTTGCTCGATGCCCAGAAGCTGCAGTTCGACCTTGCGCCGCCTGCGACCCGTGTGCAGACGGCGCGGGGAACGTCAGGCACGAGCAAGGATACCGTCAATGCGGTGGTGGCGCGGATCGCCCCGGAGGCCAATGCAGAGACCGTTGCCGAAGCGGCGCGACGTTGGAAACACCTCTCCGCCATGACGCAGGCCGAGCAGGAAAGCATCCTGACCCAATCTCTGGTCGACCGTGCACGTCGGCAGATCGGCATGTTCACCAGCATTCTGCTACTGGTATCCGCAGTCATCATCGCGCTCATCATCTACACCATGACCATGGAGAAGTTGCGTCAGATCGCCATGTTGAAGCTGATCGGTGCGCCGGACCGGACCATTGTCGCCATGATTGTGCAGCAGGCGCTGGCGCTGGGATTGACCGGCTTCATGTTCGGAACGCTGCTCATTGCCAATATCAAAGACTTCTTCCCGCGGCGGGTGGTGCTGGAGCCCGACAATGTGCTCGCCCTCGGAGGGGTTGTCTTCATCGTCTGCATTCTGGCCAGCGGACTTGGCGTGCGAGCGGCACTCAAAGCGGACCCCGCAACCGCTTTAGGTGGCTGACCATGGACTTGGCCCCGCATCCAAAGCAGCTCGTAAGTCTGCGAGGCATCTCCAAGCATTTTGGGGCGGGTGAAACGCGCATCGACGCGTTGCGAAAGGTTTCCATCGACGTCGCGCCGGGTGAGGTCGTGGCCCTACTCGGCCCCTCGGGCTCGGGCAAGACGACGCTCCTGAACGTGATAGCCTGCATCTTGGATCCCTCGGAAGGCATCATGAGTCTCGAGGGCGAGGTCGTCTACGATCAGAGATGGCTGCGCACCGACCTACGACGCCTGCGCCTGGACAAGATCGGCTTCATTTTTCAGTCCCACAATCTGCTTCCCTTTCTCAATGCCATCGACAACGTCGCTATTGTGCTGCAACTGGCGGGCTACGATCACTCGGCCGCGCGCAATCGTGCGGTTGAACTGCTTGAATATCTAGAGGTCGGCAATCGCAAGAACGCCTTCCCGGCAAAGCTCTCGGGTGGCGAAGCCCAGCGCGTTGCCATCGCCCGCGCGCTTGCCAATCGCCCACGCATCATTCTTGCTGACGAGCCCACGGCGGCCCTGGATTCGAAGCGCGCACAGATCGTCATGGACTTGTTGCGCAAGCTGGCCTTGGACCAGGATGCCGCCGTTATTGCGGTCACGCATGACGAAAAGATCTTCGATCGCTTCGATCGCATGTTCATGTTGCGTGATGGCCGGCTCGAAGATGAGCGGCGCATGCCGACGGCCGCGTAGATTGTGCCCCGGAAAGCACGTGATCCGGGACATTCCGGCTTCGCCCTCTTCCGTTGTTGGCAGTGCGCCCTGACGGCGCGGATCATCAGTGGAGGAGGGTTCCAC
>JRHI01002259.1_pt1 | contig 13646 bp, 13 predicted proteins | sample 215371 | NCBI WGS metagenome assembly JRHI01 (sample SAMN02929681, study PRJNA255918) | sediment metagenome | biome: cave system; feature: Ice Cave; material: Sediment; isolation source: sediment from deep within a dark volcanic ice cave with no known source of... ...
GGCCAGCACGTTCTACACCGGCGCGCTGCAGACCGTGACGTACCACGTCCCGACGTACCACTTTCAGGGCTGCCGCGTCTTCACGAACAAGCCGCCCTGCGGCCCGAAGCGCGGCCACGGCACGCCGCAGAGCCGCTTCGGACAGGAGATCCAGCTCGACAAAATCGCCGAGTCGCTCGCCATCGATCCCGCCGAGCTCCGCCTCCGCATCGTCGAGAAGCCGGACGCCCTGACCGCGAACTATCTGCGCCTCGGCACGATCGGCCTCGCCGAGTGCATCCGGCGCGTGACGGCGGCCGCCGACTGGAAGCACACGGCCGGAAAGCTGCCGCCGGGGCGCGGCGTCGGCATCGCCTGCTCGTCGTATCTCTCCGGCGCGGGGCTGCCGATTTACTGGAACGACATGCCGCACTCGGGCGTGCAGCTCAAGCTCGATCGCAGCGGCGGCGTCACCGCGTTCTGTGGCGCGACCGAAATCGGCCAGGGGTCCGACGATGTGCTCGTCGGGTGCGTGGCGGAGGTGCTGGGGATCGAGCCGATCGACATCCGCCCGGTCACCGGCGATACGGACCTGACGCCGGTGGATCTCGGATCCTATTCGAGCCGCGTGACGCTGATGATGGGCAACGCCGCGATTCAGGCGGCCGAGCGCGCGCGCGATCTGCTGGCCGATGCGGTGTCGAAGAAATTGTCGATCCAGAAGGAGCGGCTCGTCTTCGCCGGCCGGCGCGTCTTCGACACGGAGAACGCGGACATCGGCGTCAGCTTCAGCGACGCGGTCTGCCTTGCGGAAACGATGTTCGGCACCATCGGCACGACCGGCTCCTATACGCCGCCGCGCTCTGCGGCGACGTTCAAGGGGGGCGGCGTCGGCCCCTCGCCCACCTACTCGTACTCCGCGGCGATCGTCGAAGTGGACGTTGACGCGTCGTCGGGCTGGATTCACGTGCCGCGCGTCTGGATCGCGCACGATATCGGCCGCTCGCTGAACCCGACGCTCGTGCGCGGGCAGGTCGAAGGCAGCGTCTACATGGCGATCGGCGAGGCGCTGATGGAGGAGCAGACGTTCCGGCGCCTGCCGCCGAAGCTCTCGCACGCGCTGGTGCACAAGTTCCCGTCGATGCTCGAATACAAGAGCCCGACGACCCTCGACATGCCGGAGGTGGTGACCGATCTCGTGGAGAACCCCGATCCGCGCGGTCCGTTCGGCGCGAAGGAAGTGGGTCAAGGACCGCTGCTCCCCGTGATGCCGGCGATCGCCAACGCCGTCTACGACGCCATCGGCGTACGCATCGACGAAGTTCCGATCACGCCGGACAAGATTCTGAAGGCGCTCGACGCGAAGGCCGCGGGCAGAGCGCCACGCTACGGCCCGACGCGCTTCCCCGACATCCCATGGCCCGAGACACTGCAGGTACCGCCGCCGTGGGACGGTGGCGACGGCAAGGCGCGCGTGACTCCGCCATCTCCGGCTCCGCAACCTCCGGCTTCGCAATCTCCGAATCCACAATCGAATCCGCAATCCGCAATCCGCAATCCGCAATCCGTGGCGGTGCGCCGATGATGCGGCTGCCGCACTTCACCTACCGCTCGCCTCGGACCGTGCGCGAGGCGGCTGACTGTCTCGCCGCGTCGCCCGCTGGCACGATGCTCGTGGCCGGCGGAACCGATCTGCTGCCCAACATGAAGCGTCGTCAGCAGGTCCCGGACACGCTCGTCGGCCTGCGGCGCGTGGAGGAGCTGCGGCACATCACGAACGGCGACGGGCTGACGATCGGCGCCGGCGTCACACTGACCGAGATCGTGCGCAACGTCCGCCTTCGCCAAGACGACCGCGGACACGCGTACGGCGCGCTGTGGCAGGCCGCCTCGCAGGTCGCCACGCCGCACCTGCGCAACATGGGCACGCTCGGCGGCAATCTGTGCCTCGACACGCGCTGCAACTACTACGACCAGGGCTACGAGTGGCGGAAGGCGATCGATTTCTGCCTGAAGAAGGACGGCGAGACCTGCTGGGTCGCAACGGGAAGCCCGAAATGCCTCGCGGTCTCCTCCACCGACACCGCGCCCGCGCTGCTGGCCCTGGGCGCCCGCGTCACGCTCGTGTCGGCCAACGCGACGCGTGAGGTCGCGGCGTCGGATCTCTATCAGAACGACGGCATCCACTATCTGACGCGGCGGCCGGACGAGATCCTCACCGCGGTGCACATCCCGGCGATGGCCGGCTGGCGCAGCGTGTACTGGAAGCTGCGCCGGCGCGGCTCGTTCGATTTTCCTGTCTTGTCGGTGGCCGCCGCCGCGAAGCTGGCCAGAGACGGCACGGTCGAAGCGGCGCGGATTGTGCTTGGTGCGGTCGCGTCGCGGCCGATCGACGCCGGCGCCGCAGCCTCGGCCATCGTGGGTCAGCGGCTGACCGACGAGGTGATCGCCGACGCCGCCGCGCGCGCCGCCCAGCCGGCGAAACCGATGGACAACACCGACTTCGATCTGACGTGGCGCAAGCGCGTGATGAAGGATGTGGTGACGTACGCGCTGCGCGAGCTCCGCGGAGACGACGTGCGGGAGTGGCGGCGGAAGATCTCGAAGCAGGTGCTCTAGATCCGACAGGTCTCTCCGAAGCGCTTTCAGTAACCGCTCGGCGCAGCCGCCGATGCCTTTTCGCCGCGCGACTGCTGGACGATCTTCACGCCGGCGCTCGCGCCCACGCGCGTCGCGCCGGCGGCGATCATCGCCTTCATCCCTTCGAGGTCGCGCACGCCGCCCGCCGCCTTCACACCCATCTCGGCCCCGACCACGCGCCGCATGAGCGCGACGTCGGCGGCGGTGGCACCGCCGGACGCAAAGCCGGTCGACGTTTTCACGTAGTCGGCGCCCGCCGCCTTCGCCAGCGTGCACGCCGTAATCTTCTCGTCGTCGGTCAGCAGCGCCGCTTCGATGATCACCTTGCTCAGCGCGCCTGCCTCGCGGCACGGGCGCGTCACCGACTCGATGTCGCACTCCACGACCGCGAGGTCGCCGGACTTCAGCGCGCCGACGTTGATTACCATGTCGATCTCGCGCGCACCGTCGAAAATGGCCCGGCGTGTCTCGTACCCCTTCACGTCCGGTGTGGTGGCACCCAGCGGAAAGCCGACGACCGAGCACACGCCGACGCCGCTGCCCGCGAGCAGCTTCGCCGACAGCGCCACCCAGGTCGGGTTCACGCAGACGGTGGCGAACTTGAACTGCGCCGCCTCGCGGCACAGCTCTTCGATGTTGGCGCGCGTGGCGTCCGGCTTCAGCAGCGTGTGATCGATCATCGCCGCGACGCCGGCCGGCGCGCCGCCGCCCGCGTACATCCCGACCCGGCTCGCGCCCGCATCGAGAACGCCGCGGAGACGGTCGGGGCAGCAATCGTCGAGGACGGCGTGACACGAGCAGCGCCCCTGCGGCCGTGCCGTCATCGTCGGCATCAGCTCGCTGACGATGGTGTCGATCAATTGCTGTAATTGGTCTCGCGTCATGCAGCTCTCAGTCCCCAGCGCTCAGTGCCTGGCCCTGTCCTCCAGCGCGCGAATCTTGGTCAGGCGTGCGATGTACCTCGGTTCCTGCATCGGCGTCGTCAGCCACACGGTGACGATGGCCTTGGCTTCGTCCGCGCTGACCAGTGTGGCGCCAAGCGCCAGCACGTTGGCGCCGTTGTGCTCCCGCGAGTAGCGCGCGATCGTTTCGGTCGTCGCCATCACCGCGCGAATCCCGTTGATCTTGTTCGCCGCGATTGCCGATCCGATCCCGGCGCCGTCGATCACGATGCCGGCGTCGGCCTCGCGCCGGACGACGGCGTCGCCTACCGCCGCCGCGACATCAGGATAGTCGACCGGGTCAGGTCCGTCAGTCCCGAGATCCAGGACCGCCAGCCCACGGCCGCGGAGAAACGCCGCCAGCGCCTGCCGCAGCTTGACGCCGGTGTGATCGCTGCCAATCGCGACCGTCCGGATGTCGGCCTTGGGCACCAGCCCCGCGTCGTCCTCGGAGGGGCGCCCCTCGCGGACGAGGATCACCCGGCGCTCCTTCAGCGTGTCCTGCGCGAGCGGCGTGACGTGCCCGCCTTTGGCGAGCATCACGGTCTCGCCGTGCGCGAGCACGCGCGCGTCGCTCTCGGTGATGATCTCGAACCGTTTCATTGAAGTATGATTTCGTTCCTATGCCCGAGTTGCGTCCCGCCGAGATCCTACTATCCGAAGCACAGATTCAAAAGCGTGTCGCCGAGATGGCGCTGGAGATCCGCCGCGACTTCCCCGACGACCTCCACGTGATCGCCGTCCTGAAGGGCGCGTTCATCTTTCTCTCCGACCTCGCCCGGCACATCCCCGGCCACGTGTCGCTCGACTTCATGGCGGTCTCGAGCTACGCCAAGGGAACAACCTCGTCCGGCGAAGTGCGGATGCTCAAGGACCTCGATACCGCGCTCGACGGCCGCAACGTGGTCATTGTCGAGGACATCGTCGACACCGGCCTGACGCTCACCTATCTGCAGAACATCCTGCGCCGCCGCACCCCCAAGTCGCTGCGGACCGCGTGCCTGCTCAGCAAGCCGTCGCGCCGGAAGGTCGACGTCAGCGTCGAATACATCGGCTTCACGATCGAGGATCGCTTCGTCGTCGGCTACGGCCTCGACTACGCCGAGCAGTACCGGAACCTGCCCCACATCGCGGTCCTGGAACCGTAATCCGCAATCCAATCCACAATCCGCAATCCGCAATCCGCAATGTCATCGTCCGACCGCCGCTCTGACGCCCGCGGCCAGTCGGTTTGCGTCCGCGATCACGGTCGCGCGATTCAGCGTCCTCACCCGCCGATCCTTCATCAGGATCTTGCCGTTGACGATCGTCGTGCGCACGTCGTCTCCCCGCGTGACGTAGACCAGGTGCGACACCGGATCGTACATCGGCGTCTGGCGCGCCGACGCCATCGAAACGGTAATCAGGTCCGCGCGCTTCCCCGCCTCGAGCGAGCCTATCACCCGATCCATTCCCAGCACGCGCGCGCCGCCGATCGTCGCCATGTCGAGCGCCGTCTGGGCCGGGACCGCGGTGGGGTCGTGCATGGCGTGTTTGGCGAGCAATGACGCCTGGCGCATCGCCTCGAACATGTCGAGATCGTTGTTGCTCGCCGCGCCGTCGGTGCCGAGCCCGAGCTTGACGCCGGCCGTCAGGTACTTCGTGACCGGCGCCGCGCCGCTCGCCAGCTTCATGTTGCTTTCCGGGTTGTGCGCCACGCCCACGCCGCGCGCCTTCAGGATCGCGATGTCCGCGTCGTTCACCCAGACCCCGTGCGCGCCGATCGTGGCCGGCCCGAGGACGCCGATCGAGTCGAGATATGCGGTCGGCGTCATCTGATACTGCTCGCGGGCGATGCGCACCTCGTCTTCCGTTTCGGCGAAATGGATGATCACCGGCACGCCGTACTTGCGTCCCAGCGCCGCCGAGGCCACGAGCGTCGCTTTGTCGTTCGTATAGAGCGCGTGCGGCGCGACGGCCGGCACGACGAGGCCGTTGTCCCTGAATTCTTCGATGAACCGCTCCGCACGCGCGAGCGCGTCGGCCGGCGTTTTCGCGTCGGCTACGGGAAACTGGATGATCGTTTCGCCGAGGACACCGCGCAGCCCGGCTTCGACGGTAGCCCTCGCGATCTCTTCCTCGAAGTAATACATGTCGGCGTACGCGGTGGTCCCCGACTCGATCATCTCGAGCGCCGCCAGGCGCGTGCCGACGCGGACCAGCTCCGGCGACACCGTTCGTGCCTCGGCCGGGAAGATGTACTTCTGCAACCAGTCCATCAGGGCGAGATCGTCCGCCAGCCCGCGGTACATCACCATCGGCGCGTGCGTATGCGTGTTGACGAGGCCAGGCAGGACGACCTGACCGCGGGCGTCGATCGTCTCGAGAGCCTGATACTTCGCCGCGATCGCGTCGGGCGTCCCGACCTCGACGATGTCGGTGGCGTCGATGGCGAGGGCGCCGGGCGACAGGATCGTGTGGGCGCCGTTCTGGGTGATCACCGTGCCGCCGGTCACCACGAGCGACACGCGCCGGCGCGCCGGCTGGGCCGAAAGGGCCGTCAGCGCCGCCAGGAGCATCGCGGTCCATGACCACTTCATCGCGCTCGATTCTACCGCACGCTGTTTTTCGTGGGCCTTCAGCCCTCAGCCCTCGGCCCTTCGCCGTTCATCGCGAGCGCCGCAGCCCTCGGCCCTTTAGCCCTGTTGTATAGTCCCCCTGTGCCGGTTCACATCGTCAATCACCCGCTGGTGCACGACGCGCTGGTCACGCTTCGCGACAAAACCACGACGCCCGACCAGTTCCGCCGGGCGGCCACGCGCATCAGCGTGCTGCTGGCGGCCGAGGCGCTGAACGATGTGCCGGCGCAGAGCGTCACCGTCGAGACGCCGCTCGGCCCTGCGCCGGGACGCCGCATCGGATCCGACGTGGTGGTGGTGCCGGTGCTGCGCGCCGGCCTGGGCATGCTCGACGCGGTGCTCGAGCTCGTCCCGGGCGCGCGCGTGGGCCATATCGGACTGCAGCGCGATGAGATGACCGCCGTCGCGTCGCAGTACTACTCCAAGCTGCCGCCGCGGCTCGACGCCAGCTACGTGCTGATGATCGATCCGATGCTGGCCACCGGCGGCAGCGCGGTGGCCGCACTCGATCTGCTGCAGAAGGCCGGCGCCAGGGTGATCCGCATGATCTGCATCGTCGCGGCGCCGGAAGGCGTCGCGCTCGTCGAAACGCATCATCCCGACGTCGCCATCTTCACGCCGGTCGTCGACGAAAAGCTCAACGACCACAAGTACATCGTCCCCGGCCTCGGTGATTTTGGCGACAGGTTGTACGGAACGATTTAATCGGCCTGAGGCCGTAGGGCGGCGGTGTGAGGGCGGGGATCTGATGGAGCGCGAGCCTTCCAGGCGAGCGTTCTGAGAGCTGAGAGCTGATATATGGCAAAGCGAACCGACTCCATTGCCGGGGAGCGTCGCACGCACGCGCGTTCGCCGAGCGAGGGCTGGCAGTCGTCGCTCACCGACATCGCCCCCAACAAGATCGCCGTGCGCGGCTATCCGCTCGACGAGATGATGGGACGGCTCGGTTTCGCCGAAGCGGTGTACCTGCTGCTGATGGGCGAGCTGCCGACGCCGGCGATCGGACGGATGCTGAACGCGGTGCTGGTGTCGTCGGTGGACCACGGCGTCACGCCGCCGTCCACGCTCGCGGCGCGCAATGTGGCGACGACGGGCGCACCGCTGAAGGACTGCGTGGCCGCCGGCATTCTCGCGTTCGGGCCGCACCATGGCGGCGACATCGAGTCGTGCATGCGGTTCCTCGACGGCGGGCTCACGATGATGCGCGCGGGCAAGACCATTCAGCAGGCGGCGGACGCCATCGTCGCCGAGTGTGTCGCGGAGAACGCGGAGCCGCCGGGCTTCGGGCATCGCTTCCATACGCGCGATCCGCGGGCCGCGCGGCTGTTTCAGATGGCGCTGGAACTGGAGCTGGAGGGCGAGCACGTGCGGCTGATCCGGGTGACCGAGCGTGCGATCGAGGCGCAGGCGTCGCACTTCGGTCGAGCGCTGCCGGTGAACGTGGACGGCGCGATCGCAGCGATCTGCGCCGACCTCGGCTTTGCGTACGAGCTCGGCAACGCGATATTCCTTATTTCGAGGCTCCCCGGTCTCATCGCGCACGCGCACGAGGAGCGGACGCGGCAGTCGCCGATGCGGCAGATCGATCCGAAGGATTACGACTACGACGGCGCCGGTCAGCGGCGGTTGCCAGAGGGCCGGAAATGAGCCGGAAGTCAGCGGCGATGTTGCTTACGAGCGTGCGTGTCGGGAACGGCAACGACGGGCGGCGGATGTCCTGGACGTTATGTGTCGCCGCGCTGATTCTCCTGACCACCACGCCGGCTGGGAAGGCGTCCTCGAGAGAGCTCGCCCATGCCGACGTGCCTCAGCACGACGGCTTGTTCTTCATGCCAGGCACGTGCGAGCGGGGTCCGGAACTGTGCGCCCTCACCACCCCTCGCGTGTGGGCATCGAGCGAGATCGATCTGGTCCGCTCCGCGCTCGACGAGATCACCGCGAGCGACATGGGCAGACGAATCACGCAGCGCGCCGGCCGGAACGGGTTTCGCACGCTGAGACGTTTTGCGCAGGCCGCCGTCCTCAACGCGGAAGGTCACGCCGAAGCGCGGCCGATGATCGTGGCCACGACCCATACCGACGACGATCATTCCATACGCACGATCGATCTGACCGATCGATTCTTCGAACGGGCGCCGGCACGGGATCACTTCAGTGGCGAGCCCGGTTACCTTTTGACCACGGAGATTCTGGCCCACGAGCTGGTGCACGCAATGGATCTCGGCCAGCAGTATTCTGGAACGGCCGAATTCCGGCGGGTAGCCAGGCTCGGCATGCCCGCCGCCCGGCAGCGGGAGGCCGATGAGGCGAATATCGAACGAGAGCAGCTCAATGGGGAGGGGCGCTACGAGGCCGGCTGGCAGGTGAGCCGCTCGTTCGGCATTCTCAAGCTGAGGGGACGGCTGCCGTCTGTGCAGGCCCTCGACAGTTATCGCGAGGCCTTCGCGGAATTCGGGGCCCATCTGGTTCTCGATCCAAATGCGCGCCGGCGCATTGAGCCTCGCGTCATTCGGTTTTTCGAGCGTGCGGTTTCGGCAGCGCCGTGAGCGTCAGAGCTGGCACGTCGCGCGGCGCAGGCTTCGTGCGCCACCTATGGCCGGCGACGCGCCTCTCGTCATTTCGAACGCATGGGTGTGACGTCCAGACACGGCGCCGTTCGCGCACCGACCCTCAGCGGGCTTGCGCTTTGCCGGAATTTGACGATTCTGTTGCAGTTCCTGCAAACGGCGATCGAGCTTCTGATAAAACCGGGACGTTTCGCCTGGATACCAGTAGCTTCGGTGGCAGCTCTCACACGCGATGTCGAGATTTTCGGCGGCTTCCCACAGCTCGTTGGCGTCCCTCCTCTTCACGATGTCGAGCACCTCGCGCCCGACGTTCCGCAGGGCTTCAATTCTCGCATTCCACTCCACCGGATCGGCTTTGACCTTGGCCATGATCTGAGCCGGCGCCAATTCCACGGCGTCCGGGCCGGTGCTGTTGTTCAGGTCTCCCGGCGGCGCAAAGGGCCGCGGGATCTTGAGGAGATACACCCCTTCCGCGAGCGTGACGGCGCCGATTCGGATCTTCTCCCAGTCCGCGTCCGTCTTTGGCGATGTTTCGACGGTCCCTTTCCTGGTGACGACGATACTGACCGCGTTGAAGATATTGTCGGCCACCGGATCGAGCATGTCCTCCATCAGTTCCTTGACCGAGACAACCGGTGTCAGGTCTCCCCAGAGTTCGGCCGCGCGAGGCGGCGCGGGAGTCTGTTTCGGCGACGAACATGCAGACGCCAAGACCGTCGCCATGAGCGAGACCCCGAGGGTTGCGATCGCCAGATTCATGCTGCCCATCTATCACCCCAGATTTGCCACGCCGAACGTCGCGACGGTAACACACACACGTGAGGAAACGCGGCGCGCACGGGAACAGGCGCCGTCGTCAGATGCAGGTCTGGAATTCTATTTGGCTGATTTCGATCCCCGCGCCGGCGCCTGCTGACTGCCGAACAACTCCGGATCGACGGCGTCGGCCATGGCCTTGTATCCGACATCGTTGGGATGCAGATGGTCGCACGAATCGAAGGCCGCGAGTAACCGCTTCGGATCGCTCGGATCGCGCGTCGCCTTGTCGAAGTCGACGACCGCGTCGTACGCGTGGCCGGTGCGGATCCACTCGTTGACGGCGGTCCGCTTCTGCTCGCCCACTTCGCTATAGTAGGCGGCCCCGTAAAACGGCGTCAGTGTGCCTCCGTAGATCTTCAGGCCTCGGGCGTGCGCCCGCTCGATGATCTGCTTGTGGCCCGCGATGATGTCTTCGGCCGTCGGGGTGGGATTCTGCAGCGCGGCTCCGATGTCGTTGATCCCCTCCATGAACACGACGTGCGTGACCCCCGGCTGCGCCAGCACGTTGTGCTCGAAACGCGCAAGCGCGTTGATTCCCGCCTGAAATGCGCCGTCGCTGAGCACGCGGTTGCCGGCAATACCCGCGTTCATCACGCCGATCCGGATCGGGTTCGGCCGCGTGAGCATGCGCCGGACGAATAGATCCGGCCAACGGCTGTTGGTGTCGGGGGTCGACCTCGTTCCGTCCGTAATCGAGTCTCCGTAGGTCACCACACCGGCGGCAGCGTCCGGCGTCAGAACCTCCAGGCGATAGAGGACGAACCAGCTTTGCGTGGTGGCCACGACCGGCAGCTTCGCGGCGCCCACATGATTGCCCGTTTCCGACACGTAATTGGTCTGAAACGCCGCGGTGTGCATGGTCAAGGGCGTGGCGATGTTCGTCGTGCCAGGCAGGTAGAGATCGACGGCGACATCGGCCATCTGCGGGATGGCCAGGTCGGCCGGATCGCTGTAGGCGATCGCCCCAGGCGGAATTGTGAACGTCGATTTTCCGCTGAAGGTCAGCGGCCGGCCCGAGCCCTCCCGGACCGCAGAGGCCGCATCGCGAAGCGCGATCTGGGCTGCGCCCACCGTGAGCGGCGCCGTCCCGTAGCCATTACTCAGCACGACGCGCACCTTGCTGCCACCGATGCTCGCATGGACGATCTGGCGGAGCGTCTGATTGGTGAAGTGCATGAATCCGGAGGCAGGCGGCGCGCCCGCCGGGCACTCGTTCCGCATGAAAGGCGGCGGCCCTTGCACGGGTGTCGGCGGCGTCTGGGGGCGGGCCACTTCGGACGTTGCCCAGGTCCCCAGCCAGCGCTCGCCACCGCTCTGCGCGTTCAGAAGAGAAGGCAGCGTGGCGAGTAGACAAGCCAGCCCGGCACCGGCGGCGATCGATCGGCTCCGGGCGTTCCGTGCTTTCAGTAATTTCGCAGAACTCATGACATCCTCTCCTGATGCTGGCGGGTGCCCGAGTGACCTGCCGCTCGAAGTGTCGGCCATTATGCGCCCGGCGCGGCGCGGCGGCAACTGCACGTGGACGGCGATCCCCGGCCATGGGTCGGCCGATCCGCCATATCATGCCTTTGTTATGAGGAGGGCTGGAATGCGACTTCTGCGACTGTCGGTCCTGTTCGCCGTGGACGTGGACCGACCAAGAGGGCTTCAGATGACCATGCTCGTTCTGTGCCTGAGCGCATGTGCGCTCGCCGGCTGCAGAGGGGCCAATCCGGAGCAGCAACTCCGCGACTCGTTCATCCAGCAGATCGCCTCGACCAAGAACGTGCGCGACTTTCAACGTCACGGCGACGAGGTCTCGTTTACTCTGCGGCACGGCGAACATCCCGATGCGAAGTGGCGCGTGCACGTCGACTCGGCCTCGATCGAACGCGCGGCGGATGGAACGGCTCCATACAAGGGGATGGTCAAGTCGTCGTGGTACGCCGACGGCGAGCCGATACGTCCGCGCGGATCCCAGTCCGATCTCCCCTTGGCGTTTCTGGACAGCGGAATCGCCCAGGAATGTTGGGCGCTGTGGGACAAGAACCGTGGCGAATGGTCGTGGAAGTAGCCCTGCTTCTCGACTGAGACTCGGAAGATTGTGAGGCGGTGTGGACAGCCGCGTCGTCAGACGAAACAGGCGGAGCCATCGCACTCCCGAGATCGCGGGTCGCCAGCTATCTCGGGTCGTCCGGCGATCCGGCATCCGCGGAGCCGAGCGACAGCGTGCGTCCATCGGGCAGAGTCAGGTCGCGCCCCCTTGCCGTCGGGGTCCTGTTTTTCGCCCGGTATCCACTCACGCTCACCGTCATGCCGGGCAACACGCTCTGCCGGCCGACGCCCCGGCGCGCGAGGGCGCTCGGAGCGCCTGCCTCAATCGCCCAGGTGACGACGGTGCCTGCGGGATCGGCCACTGCCAGATAGATCCACGCGTGCGGGTTTCTCCACTCGACCCGGGACACGGCGCCTTTGAGTCTGACCGGCTGCGATGCGTCGAACTGTGCGGCGAACGAATGGTGCGCGGTCAGCGGACGGGCGTTCGTCATCGCGCCCGCGAACGCCAGGGCCGCCACCAAAACCGTTTTCAGCTGACATGCCGCGCTGGAGTCAAAAGATTTTTGGACCGTCGATCGTGAACTGGCAGTACGGGTACTCGGCATCGTTCGCGCAGATACTACCGCCATTTTTTTGAGGTCTCCGGCCCACCGCACTCCGGAATGGGGAGACATTCGGGGTGAACCGGTGTCGGCGCGCGCCGGTAATCTGTTGAAGGACAACATCTTGTCGGCCAAGGGCCCCAGCCCTCAGCGCGGGCGAATGCCTGACCTCCCCCGGTTTGCGCGAAATGCGAAAGTTCGAGGGCTTGCACGAGTACGCTGTATCATGGGCACGCAATTGGCGCGGCTGACTGGCTGTGCGGCTGAACAGGAGGGTTAGATGAGTCCAAGGCGTCTCGCGAACCTGCGGATGGTCGTTGCTCTAATCGGCGCGGTTTCGCTGGCGGGAGTCACGCTCGCCGGTCAGGCCGCCGCACCCAAAGCAAGCAAAGGGTGGACGCCGCCGCGCGCTCCAGATGGACATCCCGATCTGTCGGGGGTCTGGGAGCACAACGCGGCCACACCGCTGGAGCGGCCCGATGAACTCGCCGGCCGGGCGATGCTGACGGACGAGGAGTTGAAGGACATCCAGCAGACGGCAGCCAAATTGTTCGACGGCAACGGTGACGCTGCATTCGGCGACGCCGTCTACATCGCCGCGCTGCACAACGTGCTCGGCAAGGAAAAGGGGTTCAAGTCCCGGGATACCGCCACCGGCGATTACAACTCCTTCTGGGTTGTCGGGAGGTGGTTCGAAAACCGGACCTCGCTCATCACCAATCCGTCCAGCGGCAAGCTGCCGGCGGTCACTACCTACGCGCAGAAGCGGCAAGAGGAACAGGTGGAGCGCCGGAAGACGCACCCGTTCGACGGACCCGAAGACATCGCGCTCGGCGAACGCTGCATCACCGGCAACGTGCCGATGATCGGCGCTGGCTACAACAACTACTACCAGATCGTTCAGTCGCCGACGCACGTGGCGGTGAACATGGAGATGAGGCACGACAGCCGGATGATTCCGACCACCAACCGCCCGCATCTGCCGGCCAACGTCCATCTCTGGCTCGGCGACCCGGTCGGTAAATGGGAAGGCGACACCTTCGTTGTCGACACCACGAACTTCCGCAGGGACGCGTTCAGCGGCCGCACCGGCAACAGCGAGAAGCTCCACATGATCGAGAAGTTCAGCCGCGTCGGTCCCGAAGCACTGAAGTACGAAGTGACGATCGACGATCCGGAGACCTGGGCGCAGCCGTGGACAGCGGTGCTGTACATGAAGCAGTCCAAGGATCAGATCTACGAGTACGCCTGTCACGAGGGGAACGAAGCCATGTCGGGCACCCTCAACGGCGCTCGCGTGCAGGAGAAGAACGCGCGGGAAAAGGGTCTGAAGAGCAGCAGCTCCAAGTAGCCGGGAGTGCCACCGGCTCACCGGGCCTGTGCCGGTCTAGTCGTAATGCCTTTCGGAAATTCGCTCGCAACGCGAATAGCGCCGGAAAACAG
>JRHI01002260.1_pt1 | contig 13634 bp, 11 predicted proteins | sample 215371 | NCBI WGS metagenome assembly JRHI01 (sample SAMN02929681, study PRJNA255918) | sediment metagenome | biome: cave system; feature: Ice Cave; material: Sediment; isolation source: sediment from deep within a dark volcanic ice cave with no known source of... ...
CGCCGCGCTCCCGATCAGGTGGCCGATCCACAGGTTCTGGTTATAACTCGGTAGTTGCTTTTCCTCCCTTCAGGGCGAGACAGATCCGGTAGAGAAGATGACAATGTCAACGTCCACGATGCGACGCGCCCATGATGAAGCGATGGGCAGCGACGGCCCGACCTTGCCTGGCAAACCCGTGCGGCGGATCTTTACCGCCGAGTACAAGCTGGCGATCATCGCCGAGTATGAAGCCTGCACCGGCACCGGCGAGAAGGGCGCCCTGTTGCGCCGGGAGGGCTTGTATTCCTCGCATCTCGTCGAGTGGCGCAAAGCCCGTGACGCTGGCGCGCTCGGTGGGCTGAGTGCCCAGCCTCGCACGCGCCGCAAGGTCCAAGTCAGGCACGCCCGCGGCCAGCGCGCCACCGGCGGTGAGCGATACCGCCGCCTTGGTGAAGGCGAACCGGCGGATCAGTCGGCTCGAGGCGGACCTGCCCGGGCGAGGCTGGTGATCGACATCCAGGGAAAAGCACACGCGCTCTTGGAGATGCTGGCCGAGAGCGCGGACACCGAGCCGAAACCGAAGCCGTGATCGACGCCTGCGTGGCCGAGCTGATCCCGATCGTCGGCGTTGCCGGCGCCTGTCGGGCGGCCGACAGGTCCCGGGCCACCCACTAGCATCGAGACCACCGCGTGTAGGCGCACTCGTCGCCATCCAGGAGGTACGCATGGCTGATTTCCCCGCGATCACGCATGTCGCCTTGACAGTGAGTGATCTAAACCGGAGCGTTCCGTGGTACAAGAAGGTCTTCGGAGCAGAGCCCGTCCTCGACGAGGACACCGGACCCTTTCGACACGTGGTTTGGCTGCTCGGAGGGCAGACGCTTGTCGGCCTCCATCAGTTTCCTGACCCCACAAGCGTTGCGCCGTTTGACGAACGTCGACTTGGGCTGGATCATTTGGCGTTCGCGTGCTCGAACCGCAAAGAGCTTGAGCAGTGGGAGGGTCGCCTCAACGAACTTGGCATTCCGAACGGCGGCATTGACGACGCGTCATACGGATCGGGCCTCTCGTTTCGCGATCCGGACAACATCGCGCTGGAGTTCTTCGCTCCCCCCGGTTGATCCGCACCCGGAACGTGCCGATCTTCGCCGGTCGGCGATGGCCGAAGGATCTAGTGGGACAACCGAGATCGACGAGCAGAGCGATCCAGCATGGGTTCGCCGGCTGGATCCGATAGCCACCCTCGACCGCATCCTGGCAATATGGCATGGTCGCTCGCCTGGATGGGATGCTTATGAAGTGCCCCTCCGGCGGTCCCTTGTCGTCACGATCGGAATGTTGGTCGGAACTGTTCTGCTGGTCGCCTCTGCGATCCTCGCCTCTGCCGGTATGCGGGTGTGGTCCAGAACCGAGACCCCATCATTCTCCGACTGTGGCAGCGTCTTGCACCCAGCAAAACTCATCAGTCTTGGAAGGTTTCCGACTCCGAACACGGCGTTCCCTTGTACTCAGTCACTCGAGCACAGGCGCTGGATCGTCTTGGTCCTCTCGACCACAGGCTTCTATGTCATCGTGGTCCCGCTGTTTCGAGGGGTCAGGCCCCGTATCAGGCGGGCGGAGAGGGTCGGGATCACGTAAGACTTGAATGCCGGATGTGCCGTTATTACACGGTCGGCCAGCGGCCGCCCGCCGGCGTGATCGGCCGGGAATCGCAGGTGCGGCAACACCGCACGGTCTCCGCCGCCGACATCGGACAACGAACCCGTGCGAACACGGCACTTACCGGATGGGCACGACATCTCGTTTGGACGCGAAACGAGAGGGCCGAAGCCCTCCCGCCATCGCACTACCCCACAAGTACCCGAGGCGTGGGGCGAAAACGAAAACGAAAACGATATCGCCTTGGGTGGCCGCTAGAACCTCCCATACTGCCAGGGAAAGAAGCTGTCTACATCGGTTGCTCGTGACTGATGCAGCGCGGTGAGAACGGGGACTGAACGTCCGAGCCTGGCGCCCGGGCCACGTGTAGGGCGGCCGTGTGGGGTGCATGGGGTTCGCGCCGTCAGCGACGACTACCGCGGCGCGGCCACCGCTCTCAACAACTCGATCGTGGCGGCTCGTCGACTACGGCGATGCGTAGCGGCCGGAAACGTACTGTAGTCCCGATTCTGAGGGAATCAAACTCTGGACTTATTCCAGGATCAGGGTTAGGGTCTGCGCGTGCCCAGAGACACCTTCGCCGACGACGCGCTCCTCCGCCGCCATGGTCTGCAGGTGACTGCCCAGCGGCTGGCAGTGTTTAGGGCGGTATCGGATGCGCCGCACATCGCAGCGGACGACATCTACGCGGTCGCCCACGCCGGCATCGGAGCCATCTCCCGTCAAGCGGTCTACGACGCCCTCGCCGCCCTCACCGACAAGGGTTTGCTTCGGCGCATCCAGCCGGCCGGCGCGCCGGCCCACTACGAGGACCGGGTCGGGGACAATCATCACCATCTGATCTGTCGGACCTGCAGGCGCATGGTCGACGTCGACTGTGCGGTCGGCAACACACCGTGCCTGACGGCCGCGGATGACTCCGGCTACGAGGTCGACGAAGCCGAAGTCACCTACTGGGGCCGATGCCCCCAGTGCGTGGGCGCCCCCGCCGCGTTGTAGTGCAGCATCGGAAATACATAACACCCACGTCCAGAGCAACCGCCCATCAGTGCAGATCACCGATGAAGGAGAAAGACCTCGTGTCTGACAAAGGTAGCGACAGCGAAAATCCAGTCATCGAAGCCCCGACCGTGAAGGAGGGCCGGCCCCGGACCAACCGGGACTGGTGGCCCAACCAGCTGGACCTGCAGGTGCTGCACCAGCACTCGCCCCTGTCCAACCCGATGGGCGATGACTTCAACTACGCCGAGGAGTTCAAGACCCTCGACCTCGAGGTGGTCAAGAAGGACATCTTCGAGGTGATGACCACCTCGCAGGACTGGTGGCCGGCTGACTGGGGCCACTACGGACCGCTGTTCATCCGCATGGCGTGGCACAGCGCGGGCACCTACCGGGTGGCCGACGGCCGGGGCGGCGGCGGCAGTGGCGCCCAGCGCTTCGCGCCCCTCAACAGCTGGCCCGACAACGCCAACCTCGACAAGGCCCGGCGTCTGCTGTGGCCGGTCAAGCAGAAGTATGGACGCAAGCTCTCCTGGGGCGACCTGATCATCTTCGCCGGCAACTGCGCCATCGAGTCGATGGGTCTCAAGCCGTACGGCTTCGGTGGCGGCCGAGTCGACATCTGGGAGCCCGACGAGATCATCTGGGGTCCGGAGGACACGTGGCTCGGCGACGAGCGCTACAGCGGTGAGCGGGAACTCTCCGGCCCGCTCGGTGCGGTGCAGATGGGCTTGATCTACGTCAACCCGGAGGGGCCCAACGGCAACCCGGATCCGGTGCTCGCAGCCACGGACATCCGCGAGACCTTCGGTCGGATGGCCATGAACGACGAGGAGACCTTCGCTCTCATCGCCGGCGGTCACACGTTCGGCAAGTGCCATGGTGCGGTCTCCGCGGACTACGTCGGTCCCGAGCCCGAGGGCTGCCCCGTCGAGCACCAGGGATTCGGCTGGATCAACTCATTCGGCGAGGGCAAGGGCGGCGACACGCTGACCAGCGGTCTCGAGGGCGCGTGGACCAACGAGCCGACCAAGTGGGACAACGGGTTCCTCGACAACGTCATGAACTACGAGTGGGAGCTGACGACGAGCCCCGCCGGGGCCAAGCAGTGGACTCCCAGGGATCCGGCGGCCAAGAACAACGTTCCCGACGCCCATGATCCCTCCAAGCGCGTGGCCCCCATGATGTTGACGACGGACCTCGCCCTGAAGATGGATCCGATCTACGCCCCGATCGCCAAGCGCTTCCACGAGAACCCCGATCAGTTCGCCGACGCGTTCGCCCGGGCCTGGTTCAAGCTGACGCACCGCGACATGGGACCCGTGTCGCGCTACCTCGGACCGCTGGTGCCCTCCGAAGAGCTGATCTGGCAGGACCCGGTGCCTGCGGTCGACCATGAGCTGATCGCCGCCGAAGACATCGCCGCCCTCAAGGCCAAGATCCTCGACGTCGGCCTGTCGGTATCCCAGCTGGTGTCCACCGCCTGGGCGTCCGGCTCGTCGTTCCGCGGCACAGACAAGCGTGGCGGGGCCAACGGGGCCCGGATCCGCCTCGCCCCCCAGAAGGACTGGGAGGTCAACAACCCGGCCGAGCTGGCCAAGGTGCTGACCGCCCTCGAGCAGATCCAACAGGATTTCAACGGCTCGCAGTCCGGTGGCAAGAAGGTCTCACTGGCTGACCTGATCGTCCTCGGCGGATGCGCCGGCGTCGAGAAGGCGGCCAAGGCTGCGGGGCACGACATCACCGTCCCGTTCGCGCCCGGCCGTACGGATGCCTCCCAGGAACAGACCGACGTGGACTCGTTCAAGTGGCTCGAGCCGACCGCCGACGGATTCCGCAACTACCTCCGAGCCGGAGAGAAGTTGCCGCCGGAGACGCTGCTGTTGGACCGGGCCAGTCTGTTGACGCTGACCGCCCCGGAGATGACCGTCCTAGTCGGCGGCATGCGGGCCCTGGGCACCAACTTCGGTCAGTCCCGACACGGCGTCTTCAGCGACCAGTCCGAGTCCCTGACGAACGAGTTCTTCCTGCACCTGCTCGACATGAGCACGGAATGGAAGGCGTCCGTGGCGTCGGAAAATGTGTACGAGGGTCGCGATCGTTCGAAGGGCGAGGTCAAGTGGACCGCCACCGCCGTCGACCTCGTCTTCGGTTCCAACTCCCAGCTCCGGGCCATCTCGGAGGTCTACGGATGCGACGACGCCAAGGAGAAGTTCGTCCGTGACTTCGTCGCCGCCTGGGACAAGGTCATGAACCTCGATCGGTTCGACCTCGCCTGATCCACGTGCGTGCGCTGGTCACCGGTTCGCACTGAACCGGTTACCGGCGCCGCCGGCGTTTTACGACAGCGACGTGGCCGGAACGGAACGCAACTCGCCGGCGTCAATCAGCTCGCGCAACGCCGGCATCGGATCGGGGTCGGCGCTCGCCGGTGCTGTAGTCGGCGGCCCATTTTGCCAACATCGCCAACGCCATGAGTAACCGCGGCGTGTGTGCCACCGAATATTCGATCTGGGCGGGGAACGCTCATCTCCTTGTCCGGGCCCAGACCGCGCCCGAACGATGCCTCGTAACGCGACCTCTACGACTAGCGACGCAACAGAACGTCGCCCTCCTGACGACGGCCCCACGCGTGACCCGGCCCCGGCGTTCGGGGCTAGTCGAGGACGGGGTCTTCGACGCACATTCTGGGACGCTGTTCGGGGCGCGGATTGTCGAGCAGAACGCGCGACTATGTGCGGCGTCGCGATGCGCCAATTCGTCGTCACTGTCAGCGGAGCCCCGGAGTTCTGTACTCCGTCCTCGGACGGGCGCCGGGGCCGACCCCAGGAAGGGGGCGGCGGCGTTACCCGGGAGCGATCGTGCTGCCGGCGTTCAGCAACGGACGGATAGCGGCGACGAGCTCCTGGGGTCGGTCAAAGTTGGGCTGGTGCGAGCCCGGCGCGGGCATCACCGCCGTGCCGAGGTGCTCGGCGACCCAGTTGCTCGCCTCGGCGAAGAACGGTGCGCTCAGCTGACCGCACATCACGTTGACGGGGATGGCGACGCGAGCGAGAGCATCCTCGTCGGGACGCCAAGACTCGAGCGACCCGAACTCGACTCCGAAGACCACGTCGGCATTACCCATCATTCGCGCCACGGTCGGGCGGGGAAGCGCTCCGAGGGAGTCGCCCGCGGCGAAGCCGAGGAATGCCTCGAGCGCTCCGCTCGAGCCGCCGCGGGCCATGCCCGCCTCAACGATGGGTTGTACGACACCCATGGCTTCCTCGGGGTGAGCGAGCACGGACATGAGGGGCGGCTCATGAAGGATGGCCACCCGAAGCCACCGCTCGTGACGCAGGACAGTGGCCAGGGCGATGATGGCGCCGACACTGGTTCCATAGACGGCTGCTGGTCCTATGCCGAGGGCGGTAATGAGTCCGGAGAGGTCGTCGGCCTGCTCGTCGGTCGAGGTTTGGGCCCAGCCGTCCGGGCGGGGGCTGCGTGAATTGCCCCGTCGGTCGTAGGTCACGCAGGTGAATTCTTCGGCCAACAGGTCGGCGACGTAGTCGAAATGGCCCGCGTCACCCGTGGTACCGGGGACCAAGACCACGGTGGGCCCTGCTCCCCGCAACTCGTAGTACAGCTGAGCACCGTTGACCTCGACGGTCCCGGTTCGGGGTGGTGTCTGCACGGCCATCTCGTCCTCCTGTCATTGCTGCCTGTGACGGAACTGTCCCATGGACAGCACCGGGCGACATCGTTCAGGTAGATGATTCCCCATCATCTCGGGATGCCTGCTGGTCGGCGAACCACGCTGCGACCTGCGCGCGCGACGAGAACCCCAGCTTGGTGAGGATGTGGGCAACGTGGCTGGCGACGGTGGGGCGGCTGAGGTGAAGCCGTCGGCTGATGGCGGGGTTGGTCATCCCGGACGCGATCAGCCCCGCGATCTCGAGCTCGCGCGCCGAGAGGCCACTGACAGGCGTGCGCCCTGGTATCGCCCGTCCACTCAGCGCGGCAAGGACGGCGTCTGTCCGCCGCAGGCCGGCGTGCGCGTCGAGCCGTTCGAAGCACTCGCGCGCGGCTCCTATGGCTCGGCGGTCTCGCAGGAGTTCTCCTTTCCAGCACAGGATATGGGCGGCCAGCCACGGCCAAGGCGCGTCGTCAGCGTGTCGGATGGCTTCCGCAGCCGATGGAGCGGTGGGACGCAACCGGAACGTCGCTGCCGCAGCCGAGGCATCAAAGAACCGGTCTGGTGCGGGATAGGCGTGCCTGACTCGCTCGATGAGGCTCTCGGCTTGGCTTCTTCGCCGCAGCCGTAGGAGCGCATCCACGTGGAGGGGGAGCAGGATCGGACCGCCGACAGTGAGGTGGTAGCCCCCCCGCCCGCATTCCTCCTCGGCCTTGCCCAACCAGTCGGCCGCGTCGGCCCAGCGACCCTCTTCCCAGGCCAGCCAACCTTCGGCGGCCGACCGCTGATCGGCCCACACCGTCAGGTGGGCGGCCTCGGATCGACCCGCGGACCCGTTGAGTAGTCGACGAGCTTCCTCCAGATCACCGCGGTGGAGAAACAGCCAAGCTTCGACCGTGTCCATCCAACCGGCCATGGCCGGGACTCCGTTGCGAATCTGCGAACCGACTCGGACGAAGATCGCCTCGGCCTCGTCGGGGGTCCCCTCAATGACGTGAAGCATCCCCTTCCACACTCGGGCCGGCTCGGCGTACCACGTTCCGGCCCTTTCGGCCGCCCGCTCTGCGGCCTCGTAGGACTCCATCGTCGCGATGAAATGGGACGCGCTCCACAGCGCATTGGCCTCAGCCACAGCAAGGCCGCGGGCGCGAGCGAATCTGGCATTCTCCCAATGGCTCTGGGCAGCTGCGACTCGGTCGTGGTCGAGCTGGAAGGTGGCGTTGGCGACTGCATTACTGGCCCGACACTCCGCCTCCGCATCGCCTGCCACGCCGGCGATCTCGATCGCCCGACGTCCGACTGTGAGGGCTCTTTGGCCATCGCCCCGGAACCACGCGATGAACGCCGTCTGAGCCAGCAACATCGCACCGATCTCCAGGTGGCCGGTCTGCTCGAGATGAACGATCTCCTGCTGCCCGACGGCGTCGGCCTCGCTCATCGATCCCGTCCAGAAGAGATGAAGAACGAAGACACCCGCCAGCCAAGCACGCTCCCGCGGCTCGAGTAGCTGTCGCTCACTCCATCGTCCCCGGATGAGGGGGTCGAGGTCCGTCCAGCGACCAGCGCTGAACATATCCCCGATGGCCACCAGCTCGAGCTCCTCCACCGAGCGGCCAAGCCCGGGATGGCGTCGCGCGAGATCGACGGTCATCTGGATCAGCGAAGCGGCTCGACCCACGTTGCCTACCTGTCTGGCATCTCTCGTCGCGGCTTCGAGCGCTTCCAGCGCCTGCGCAGGTCGCCCAGCTCGCTCGACGTGGCGCGCCACCCGCTCGGCCGTACTGGTGCCCCGCTCGGCCAGCGCCTCGCCCACCTGCCGGTGCAGGCGCGCCCGGCGTGATGGGGCGACTGCCAGGTACGCCGCGTCGAGAAGCAACGGGTGGCGGAAGAACGTCACTCCGTCGTCTCTGCGGAGGACCAATCCCACCGACTGGCACTCGGCGAGGGGTTCGTCGAACGGCGGTAGATCGAGTGAAAGAAAGAGGTCATCCTCGGCGTCGCTGCCGGCGACAGCAACGACATCGAGGAACTCCCGACCTAGCGCCGACAGTCGACCTGCCCGGTCCAGGAAGGTCACCCGAACGATCTCGGGGAGCGGTGGGAGGGGTCCTCCGCTCGCCGCGACCAACGCCGCCAGCTCCTCAACGAACAGCGGGGTGCCGGCGCTGCGCAGCCCGACATCCCGCGCCTCCTGCTCCGACAGAGCCGGCGCCAGCATCGCCACCAGCGCGGAAGTCTCCTCCTCGGTCAGCCGCGCCAGGCGGACGACTTCGACTTCCCCCCGGCTCCCGACCGAGACCAGACGCTGCCACCAGGCGTGGCGAGGCCCTACTTCGTCCTCGCGATAGGTGGCTATTAGCACGAGGGGGAGCTCGCTTATGCGTCGAATGGTGTGCTTTACGAACTGCCATGTCGATGCGTCCGCCGAGTGGAGATCCTCGAGAACCCACACGCACGGGCCGTCCGTGCATGCCTCCTCGACCGCATCAAGGAGTGCTTCGAAGAGGACCGGCAAGTCCGCGGGTGCGCCAGCACGCCCGTAACCGGCCTCCCCGCCGAGCTCCGGCGCGATCGCAGACAGAGGCGCCGAGCGGGCGCGGGCGGCTTCCCAGAGCGCCGGGTGGCGCCGACGCGCGTCGCGCAGCGATTCGGCCAGGGGCCCGAAGGCGACGGAGGCGTCATCGGGAAAGGCACTGCCAGTGACGAACCAAGCTGGTCCGGCGTGGTTCGCTCGGCGGAGCTCATTGACCAGTCGGGTCTTGCCGATGCCGGCCTCACCGCTGACGAGGGCGATGCGCCCTCGTCCCTCGCCGGCCTGGGTTACGAGAGCCTCGAGAAGAGCCAACTCCCGTTCCCGGCCGACCAAGGGTACGTCGACGGGCGCAGTCAACGCGCCCACCTGAGGCATCGGTCCGTCGTTTGGACGTGTCCGGCCCTCGGTCATTCCCGTGTGCATCTCCTCCCTGGCGGCCGGGGTACTGCGATAACCCCGGAGCGTCGCGCACTCGTAGGTTGTCTGCATGCTGGGCCACGACCGAAGGTTCAATCGGGAAAACCATTGGAGGCGTCGGTGCCGTCGCGCCGACAGACATATCGAGTCCTCTTTGTGTCAAGAGGCTTTCTGGGTCGTTTTTGAGGAGCGAGTTGGACGCCGGGCGGAGGTGCGGCCGGCTGGTTGCCGTAGGCTCGGTTTGGGCCCGGGAGTGGCTTGGTCGAAGAGCCGGTGTTCGGGGTGTGAGCCGGCCGCGCTGGCGTCAGAGTCGTTCCCCGTCTGCCCTCCCGGGCCCTCGCCGTTGGCTCGGGCGGCTCGCAGAGCGTCGGCGCGGTGATGGTTGTAGATGGCGTCGCTGATGCGCCGCTTGAGCGCACGGATCGCTTCTTTGCCGGTCTTGCCCTCGGCGATCTTGCGGTCGTAGTAGGCGCGCCCTTCGCTGTGACGGTTCCGGATTTGGGTGATGGCGGCCATGTGGATGGCGTGGTTTGATGACGTTGGCAGCCACGATCGGGCCGACACCGAAGATCTCTGTGCTGGTCGTCTTGGACGCGGCGACGATAGCGGCGATGCGTCTTTTGGTGTCGGTCCGCTGCTCATCGAGGGAGACGAGGTCGGCCAGCAGGTCACGGGCGAGGTCGTGGCGGGCGGCGCCAACCGCTCCCTGGGGCTCGAGCTCGTCGAGCATTTGTGCTGCCTTTGCTGCATAGATCTCCCCGGAATAGCCGCCGGGGACCAGCTCGCATAACACGGCGTGCAGTCGACAGGCCACCCGGGTGCGATGCGAGCCGAGATCGCGGTGGCGCTTGGCCCAGATCTTCATCACCGCCGCGTGATCCTCGGTGTGAACCTCGGTCAGCGTCGGCGACCGGAGCGCGGCGACGGCCACCGAGCGGGCGTCGTTCGGGTCGTTCTTGTTCGTCGACGCCGTCGCCAGCAGCCGGGCTGCCAGCTTCGGTTGGACGTCCACGACGCGCTCACCAGCGGACACGAGCTGCTGGGCCAACAGATACCCGATGCCGCCGGCGCCCTCCACAGCCCACGTCCGCTGCTCGAACTGCGCTGCCCACTCCAACAACCCAGCGACCTGGCCCGCCGCGGCGCGTACTCGAAGCGAGCCGAGCGGCACCTCGCACTCGTCGATCGTCGACGCGGTATGCGACCCCTTGTGCGGGTCGACTCCGATCATCACTGCCACGGCCGTCTCCTTCTCATCGTCGGATTGAAGAACCGCGGCAGGCATGTCTGATTTCAGATCGGTCGGCGCTCGCGCCTCTTTCGAGCCACACCACGGCGAGACCCGACAGGCTAGGCACCTCGTACGGAAGCCAGACCAAGGTCGGCAGACGGCTCGGGAGCCAGCCCGTCAGGATCTCTGAACGCTACGAACCAGCCGCAACGCCTAGGTGGATTCTCAATCAGACGGCTCGGGGCGCGCTCTGATGGGCACAAGGTGTCCCCGAACGAGCGCTCCTATCGACATGGGGCATCGCCCCGAGTGCCGGACCGGGCACAGAAACTGGCGCGAGCACAGGGTGCGGTCGCGCCTTTCGATGGGCCCCGAACATCGACTCGAACCGTCGCAGCGTTGCGCCGACGTGTCTCAGGCTGCGCCATATTCGGCAGGGAGAATGGAGTCAGAGCTTCTGATCCTTCATCCCCGTCGAGGAGGCGGTGGGTCGTTAGGGTCAGGTGCCCTGGGTCCCGGCCTGACCTACGAATCGGCTGACGCCGGTTCGGTTGTCTTGCGAATCGATCTGTCGGCCGGGTCCCAGGGTTTGTCCCGGCACCCACCGGTCGGGCCGTCTGATCTGCCCGACCTGGATAGAGGTCGGGGTTCACAGGTCGGTCGGGCCAGCAGGTGCGTGCCACCCCTATGCAGAGAAAGGGATGGCATGACCATCGTAGAGAGCCGCGCCGTTACCGGCGGCGTTGACACCCATCAAGACGTGCATGTGGCTGCTGCACTCGACGGGATCGGCGGCCTACTCGGCGTCGAGGAGTTCGCCACGACGCCCGCCGGCTATGCAGAGCTGCTCGGCTGGCTGCGCGGGTTCGGCACCCTGGCGCTCGTGGGCATCGAGGGGACGGGCAGCTGGGGCGCCGGGTTGGCCCGCTACGTCCAGAGCGCAGGGGTGCGCGTGGTCGAAGTCGATCGCTCCGACCGCCAGGACCGCCGCCGCCAGGGCAAGTCCGACCCGCTCGACGCGGTCAGCGCCGCCCGTGCCGCCCAGTCGGGCCGGGCCCGGGGGGGCGCCCAAGGGACGCGATGGGATGGTGGAGGCGATCCGGGCGTTGATGGTGGCCAAGCGCAGCGCCCGCAACGAGCGCACCCAGACGATCAACCAGGCCCGAGCCCTTGTGGTTACTGGCCCTGACGATGTGCGGGCCCGTTTCGCCAAACCCAGCACCGCGGCGTTGGTGGCCGAGACCGCCGGGCTGCGTCCCCGCCCCGGAGACACCGTGGGCTACGCCACACGCGTCGCCTTGCGCGAGCTGGGACGGCGTGCCGAGTTCCTTGATGACCAGATCGTGCGTCTCGACGAGCTGCTCGTCCCGCTCGTCACCGGCCACGCCCCCGGGTTGCTCGGCCTGCACGGTGTTGGGCCCGACACGGCGGCGATGTTGTTGGTGGCCGCCGGCGATCATCCCGACCGGCTCCGCAGCGAAGCCGCCTGGGCGCACCTGTGCGCCAGCGCCCCCATCCCGGCGTCGTCGGGCAAGACCAAACGTCACCGGCTTAACCCCGGTGGCGACCGCCAGGCCAACCATGCGTTGTGGCGGATCGTGATCACCCGCATGAGCTCAGACCCCCCGCACCCGCCCTTACGTCGATCGGCGCACCAAAGAAGGGCTCTCCAAGATGGAGATCATCCGCTGTCTGAAGCGTTACGTCGCCCGGGAGGTCTACCGCCACCTCCGACCGGCCGCTGACTGACGCAGTCTCTCGAGGACGGCCTGGCCCAATAATCGGCTGCCGCTCAGTGCTGGCCTTCGAACGATTCGCCGGCCGTCCCCGAGCCTTTCGATCAGCTGACGCGTGACCTCATAAGAGCTTGCCCTCACCTCGAGCGGCCCCTCCCTGTCTTGTCCGCACCACCAGCAAAACTCGCCTTGACAACCATAGGAGCATCGTTCGGAGGCATGCCGGAAGCTGGCCACTCGCCCCGAACGCGCTCGCAGACCGACACCACGCCGCGCGCCCGATCGCCCCCTCGCGGACAGCCGGTGCCGCGGATCGTCCTGGCCTGGGGCCACGGTTCTGTGCGATGCGAACTCCCTCATGTGCCGAACGCTACGGCGATGCGGAGCGGTCACCTCGACGATCGCGTGGCGGCCTCACGTTCCGTAGTCATCTGGGTAGTCGGGCGCTGGACCGACATTGTCGGTGGCAACCCCGGATGCGGCGCGGCATTCGTTTGGAGTGGTCGATCCTTGGATCAGCTTTGCAGCATTGGCCGCGCCCCTCACGGTGGCCTCCCAGGACAGGGCATGACGGGAAAATGGCTAGGGAGCGGGGCTGACGCCGCCCCCCGCGGTCACCAGGTAGGCCTTCTGGTCATAGCTGGCATCTTCGGCTATCTCGACGATGAGGCTTCCCACCTGGTCGGGTGTGAGTGCGGGGCCTAGCCGGTCGAGAAAGGTGGGACATCGAGCCCGTCCCTTTCGGCGTATGCAGCAACCCCGACTGCGCCCGTGTCCGTGGCAGGGGTGAGTTGGGGCAGCACGGATACGAATCTGATACCGAGCGCGTCTCGTTGGGATTCGGCGGCCGCGTAGGCGCTGATGAAGGGAATCGTCGCCTTGGCGCCCGCGTACCCGCCGCTCATCGGCGATCCTCCGATGGCCGCGCCGTCGATGATGGCCCTTGCCCCGCTGCCCATCACTCCGGTCTACGCGATCTCGAAGGCCGCCGCGTTCAACCTGACGCAATCGCTGCGCGCTCTTCTGGCCGGACGGGGCGTGAGGGTTCATGCCGTCCTGACTAGCCCGGTGGACACCGATATGACCCGAGGCTTTGACATTCCGAAGGCCTCGCCGGAGTCCGTTGCGCGGGCCAGCGTCGATGGACTGCAGAGCGAGGAGGAGGACATCTTCCCCGATCCGATGTCGGAGTCCTTCGCAGACAGCTGGCGCAGCGGTCCGGCCAAGGCGCTCGAGCGCGAGAACGCCGCCCTCGTAGTGGCATAGCGCACGTCACAAGCGAAGGCACGTTACAAGCACGCTACTCAAAGCAGAGCACAACCATGACTGATCACAACTGGCAAGCCGTCCGGAGTGGCTTGCGGCACGCAAGAAGGTGCTCGAACGCGGAAAGGAGCTCACACG
>JRHI01002261.1_pt1 | contig 13633 bp, 10 predicted proteins | sample 215371 | NCBI WGS metagenome assembly JRHI01 (sample SAMN02929681, study PRJNA255918) | sediment metagenome | biome: cave system; feature: Ice Cave; material: Sediment; isolation source: sediment from deep within a dark volcanic ice cave with no known source of... ...
TCGCGAGACGGTTGCAGCAGCTGCATGGTAAAAACGTTCATGCCGCCGCCCGCGTCGCCCGTTAACGCAGCCGCGTCAATGCGATATGCGGACAGGGTGCCTTGTTGGCTGTCGCGCCGCTTGCCGGGCGTCGTGCCCCACAAGAGATAAAGCCCGCTATCCAGCGTGGCGAAAAACAATTGCTCACCGGCATACGATCCGCCGGTGAGGCGTGGCGCGCTGTCTCCAACGCGCATGACGGCGACCGCCGCGTGCCCCAACCACGGCTGCGTCATGGCTACCCAGATCGCGGGGCCGCTCAGGCCAACCGCGCCCACGTCGCCCGGGAACTGTCCGGCGCTGTGCCACTGCGTGCCATCGCGCGACCACCAAAGATCCGACGACTGCTCCGACAGACTTTGCCCGTCAAAGGTGCGAGAAAGAGGAGCGGCGCCCCACAAGCGGCCGTCATCGCTGCGGCCAAGCAGCGCGAACGGGTACCGCGGCAAGGCCACATATCTTAAGAAGCCGCGCTCATCGCTGCGCATCAAGTGACCGAGATATGAAGCTATCCAACGCCGCCCGAGGGGGTCGCCAACTGGATAGACGCGCCAAGCGAGCAGTGCCGTGTCCAACGCATCTTCGTCAGGACGCAGCGGCGGCCACAGCGGGTCCTGGGATGCAATTATTTGCATCGCCTGGTAGAGTTCGGAACTGCGCCCATTGCCGCTAGGGAAGTGCAACAGTTCGTGCACGTAGTGGCCGTTGTGCCAGTACAAGACCTGACCATCTTCGGGACGGGCGAAATACAGATGACCGCTCTTGTCGGCTCCGAAACCATCGCCGACCGTGTAGACTGGCTCAGCGGGCAAAGGCGGGAAACTAAACGAGACCAAGTCGCGAGTCGCGGCGACAATGCGTTGCATGCCGTACGTAAAAGCGAAATACGCCTGGCCGCTGCGATAGCTCCCTTGATAGACCGCGTGACCCAGCGGCAGCACCGGCACCACTGCGTCGCCGAACGCCGAGCCCGTGAAGGCCGGCGGCTCGAATGCGTCCGGTCCGTCGCGCTGGATCAACGTGCCGGCCGCCTTCGCACGATCCACCCAGGCGACATAACTGCCGATGAGTGCATAGGCGCCGTCAGCGCAGGCGCCCTCAAAGCGAAAACTACGTGCGCCGACTTGCAGCGCGGCGAACCGGCCCGCGTCGTTGCGAGCCAGCAAGAGTCTGCCATCTCCCGCTTGCGCGATCGCATCGCTTTCGCTGACATTATTCGGAGAAGTCATGCGTAAGGGGGGCACGGCGTAGCTTACGGCTTCGCCTACGTCGAGCTTGTGTTGGCCCGAGTCATCCCAAAGTTGCAGCCAACGGTTGCCTGACCAGGCGATGCGCTTGACGTCGCCGACGCTTGGCAACGCTCGCAGCGCATGCGCGCCAGGATCATATAAAAAAGCCTGCACCGGGTTCAAACGCCGCCAATCGCCCTCGATCGTCGCGCCCGGAAATGTTGCCAAGAAGGCAGCGCGGTGGCCCTGCGGTTCAAAAGCCGCTTGGCCCACAAGCGCGCCATCCATTCGTCCCCACGGCAGCAGCAAGAAATGCATGTACGCTAGCTGCGGAAGCTTTACGGTGACCGTCGCGTTCGGCAAACCCAGGTGGAGGTCGTTTCTTTCCGGCGCAGGTGAGCTTGGCAGGACGGCGGCGATCTTGGCCGCCGGTGGTTGCGAGTTGCTGCAAAACGAAAGTCCGGCTGCGCTGAACACGCAAGCACACGCCAGGCGAACGCCGCGTGAAAAGGGTAATTCCATCAAACTCCGGCAAATCTACAGCGCGTGCACATCACTCAATTGATGCGTTATCCGGTCAAGTCATTAGCCGGCGAGTCGTTGACCTCCGTTCAGATCGCGCAAGGCGGCATACCGTTAGACCGCCGTTATGCGGTGATCGATCGCAGCGAAAAACTCGACGGAAAGCAATTGACGGCGCGGCGGAACGCAGCGCTCTTGTCATTTCAAGCGCGCGTTGCTTCCGATCAGGCAGTCATGGTTCGAACGCCTTCGGGGTCGACCCGCAGTATCGAGGATCCGCGATTCGCGGCCGAGCTTCAAGATACGCTTGGTCAACCTGTTACTATCGAGCGCGCGCAGGGTGAGAATTTTCACGATGCGCACGACGTTTTGGTCCTTAGCGCAGCATCGCTGCGCGCGCTTGAAGCGCAGTGGCAGGCAGCGATCAATCCGCTGCGCTTTCGCCCTAACATCATCATCGACGGTGACGGTCTTGCCCCGTTTGAGGAGACGCAGTGGGTCGGGAGCACGTTCCAGGCCGGAACCGCGACGCTGGCGGCTGCCGCACTGTGCGAGCGCTGCGTCCTCACGACCATCGATCCGGAAACCTTGGTCAAGAGCCCCAGCTTCTTAAAGCTGATCGTGGAAGAGCATGCGGCCTGCTTCGGGGTTTACTGCCGGGTGCAAAATCCCGGTCTTATGAGCGTGGGCGACCCATGGACGATTTGCCGATAAACAAGGCAAGGGGGATCACCATGAACGCACGCTCATCGCGAATCTCGCTGTGCATTGCGCTCGCTGCGGGAACATTGTTTTTTAGTGCCGGTATGCTCGCAGGAAAGGCAGACGGCTACGCTTTCATGCCGCCGCCCGGCTGGCAGTCTTTGCAAAAGCCCGGACACGGCATCGGCATCTGGGTTCATCCGGGCGACACCGGTTTTCGTCAAAATGTGAACGTAGTCGCAGAGCGTTACACGGGCTCGCTCAACCGCTACACGATTATGGGTATACACTCGATCAAGGCGGTGCTTTTGGATGTGCAAATCGGAACCGCGCAGCACGCGACAGTATGCGGTTCGCATCCGGCCAGTTATCTCACGTACGCAGCGACCGTTCGCAGCCACCGGCTCATCTACGAACAAATGGCAACGCTCTGGAACGGGGTAGCCTACGTCGCCACCTACACGCGCGAGAGCTCGCAGCCGTCACTGCCGGCAGCACGCACCGCTTTGACCAGTCTGTGCGGCGGTTTGCCCGGGACCGGCGGTCCGGCGATGACGCGCTCAGCAACCCCGCCCTTGCGCGCGGCCGCAACGACTACGCCTTCAGGCTATAATCCCTATCCTGCACCGGTCGGATCCGTAGCTCCCACCATCACGCCGAGGCCTTGACTATGAAACTTGCTCGCAATGCGTTTATGCTTCGCGTACTAAGCGCGATGGCCTTGATCATACTCTTCACCACGTTCGCCAACGCCAATCCATACGCTTACGTGCCGAGGCCAGGCGATCAAGTAAGGTTTGATGCGACGTCATCCGGCCAACGCGCAGCCTGGGCGTATCCCGATCAGGGTTGGCTTGAAACCTTCTTGCGATCGTCGATTGACGCTGCGCTGAACGGAAACAAATCCGACAACGAGCCGCCCGCCGTCAATCGCGCACGGCAAAAAGCGGTGGCGGTTGACAACGGAACGCAAGGCATGGTGAGCGAGGTGCGAGCTTTTCACTATCGCGACCATGACGACAGCGAAGTGCAAGTGCTCATAAAACAAGGCCCGCTGCGCAATCACCTGTATTGGACGACGCCCGCGGAACTCATAGACGCCAACGGGCGCAAATACCTGAAGTAAGGTCACAGGCGCAGTCCGTACCTTTGCCGTAACGCGTGGGGCCATGGCAACGATCGCCGAAGTGCTCAACGCGAATCCAGGTTTGCAACGTCGCCTGTTTTTTCTGGCGCGCCGTTTCGTGGCGGGCGAGTCGCTCGATGATGCGATGCTCGCGCTGCGGAAACTCAATGCCAGCGGTTTAAGCGCATCGCTGGATTTTCTGGGAGAAGACATTTTTAGCGAGCGCGAGGCGGCCGAAACCGCCTCGGTGTATTGCCGCATGATCGAGCGCATTGTGACGGAAGATCTCAGCGCCAACATTTCGGTGAAGCTCAGCGCGATCGGCCAGTCCATTCACGAAGACCTGGCATTCGCCAACCTGCAACGCATCGTCAACGTTGCCCGGCCCCATGGCATGTTCATCCGTTTGGACATGGAAGGCTCCGCTACGGTCGACTCGACCTATCGCATTTTATATCGTGCGCATGCGGAGTACGAACATATTGGCGCGGTCGTACAAGCATATTTGCATCGCGCCGCTGGCGACGTCAGCCGCTTGCTCGAGAACAACATAAGAATACGTCTGTGCAAAGGCGCCTACAAGGAACCGCCAAGCGTCGCGCTGCAGCGGATGCCGCTCATCCGCCGTAACTATATGGAGCTCGCCCAGCAGATCCTCACAAGCCCCGTTTACTGCGGCATCGCGACGCACGATCGATATCTCATCGATGCGGTGCGTGCGTTTGTCGAGCGCGAAAAAATCGCCAGCGATAGCTTCGAATTTCAAATGCTCTACGGGATCCGCAGCGAGGCCCAGCAGGCGCTGGTACGCGAAGGTTTTCGCATGCGTGTGTATGTACCGTTTGGAACCCACTGGGCTGGTTACTTCTATCGCCGCCTGGCCGAACGCAGGGAGAATGTCCTGTTCGTGTTGCGAAATCTGTTCCGGCGATGAAGGTCGGGTTCGATTTCAGCACCGTGTACGTTCGCGACGCGACATTTGCCGCCGTGCAAGACGCGCTCATACAGCTGATGGGCGATACAGAACGCTTGCCGACGCACGAACGCGGACTAGAGCCGACGCCGGATTTGAAGAGCGCCGCGAAACGCGTGCGCAGCTTTGCGTTGATGCCGGTCCAAGACGGCTGGATTGCGGTGTTAGAAGATGGTCACGCGCTGGACGACGGTGGGGTAGCAGAGGGGTTGTCGGAGTTGCTGCAAACCGAAACCGTGCAGGTGGCGTACAGCGATCCGAAAGGCATGTGGTCGTTCGTCAAATATTGGGAAGGCCAGCCGCTGGAAGCGGGCGGATCAGAAGACACCGACTACGATGCGGCCGCACTCGAATTCGTGCACAATCAACTGCTGCCGCATTTCGGCGTCTACTATGAAGAAGTCGCCGCCGCCATGGGTGGCGACAGCCCTGCGCTTGCTGGATCGTTGGCGGTTGCCGGTGAGATCGTCCCGAACGTTCCGCTCGGAACAGAAGTATTGACGTTTCAGCGACCGGGCAAGGCTCTGCCGCGCTAGGTCGGCGCGAATCGCCGGCGCAGTAGATTCAAGCGCGAGTTCACACTTGCTCGGTTATTTCTGTCCGGGCTTCCAAACCCAGGCTCGGCGCTGCATGACGACTCCGTGTGCGGCGCTGCCGACCAGCGAGACCTGCAGCGGATGATGCCAGCGGAGCGGCACCTGGATGCGTATAGTGTTGCTTGCGAGCTGCGGCTTATTATAGAGAACGTTCGCGCCATCGGCGACGGTGAGCTGGAGATTCGAAAGACCGTGGCCCGCAAATCCCACGACAATGGTGTTAGGCGCCACGTAGAGCGCCGTCAGCGAGCTGATTGATGGCTTCACCGTCACGCCACTTGCAATCGTTTGCGCCGGTGGACGCAGCGTCGTAGCGAGCGATGTGGTTGCGGCCTTATGCGCTTTTGCAGGAACGCTATGACTTTTCGCTTTCGGTCGATGCCTCTTGGCCGGCGGCGGCGCTGTCGCACGCGCCGGTCGCGTAGTCGCGAGCGCAACCGCATGTGTTTTTTTATCCGGTCGCAAACGATGGGCGCCTTGCCACGTCACTAAGATCGCGTGCTTACCGAAGCCGACGATAGCGGCCGCCGTATCGGGCACGATCCGCAACGCGCGTGTTATCGGAAGAATCTTACCTTCCGCGGCTGCCTGAAACGCGTCGTGCTGCGACTGCTGTAGGCCGATGACCATGCCTTCGAAAGCAATGACCAGCATCAAGAGCGGTAGCGGTTTGACGCGCCACCGTCCGCCGCTTTTTTGCACCAGCGGCCACCACGGGTTGAGCCTGCGCCCATACGTGTATTGCACTTCGCCCTTCGGCAGAAATCGAAACGGCGGGGGCCGCTCGAGCAAATTTTTGGATGCCTTTTCTTTTCCGGGAGGCGCCTGAGCGACGAGCGCTTCCTGTGCCTGTCCGTTGGACGTCGGCGCCGCGGCCGGCGCGTTGCTTCCCGCGTTGCTTCCATTGTTCGGCGCCAACTGCTCGCCGCTGACGAAACTGTCCGGCGCAAGGTCTTTGAACTCCACAAAGCCGGCGGCAGGCTGTCGCAGCGAATGCGGCTCCGGCTGCTGCATCCAGGAAAGTGAAAGTAGCTCGTCCTCTTCCTCGGCGGTAGAATAGATCGGCATGAACGGCTCGAGCGCTTCTGCGACGTATCGCCATTCAATCATTGCTGATGCCTCACCATCCCGGTAAGGAGCTCGCAAGGTCACCGTCTCGGGGTGATTCGCGCGCTGCGTAGCATTCCAGCGCACCTCGATGTCAAATGACACCTCGCCTTGGAAGGGAACTTGCACGGTGCGTCTGCTAAAGGTAAGACTTGGATGTGCATCGCCCGTCGGCGTGACCGAGACGTCAACATTGCCGCGATTGGCAAGGGTGCAGTGCAGCACAAAACCCTCGGCGAGGCCAAAGCTCATGAGCGGGCCGCGTAGGGCCACCGTCATGGCAAGTTCTTGGCGTTCTTCAACTTCGAACATGCGGGTGCACTCGGCGAAGATGACGCCTTCCAAATCGCGCAGCCGGATGGCAGCACGATGCTCGCCTGCTGCGACCGTCGTTTCGCAGCTTGGAGAGAATACAATGGAAACCGTCGTAAGGTCTCCGGGATCCAGGCTTATGCGTTGCGGTAAAGCCCAGGCCCAATTGGCCGGCTCCTCGACGCACACGGCAACGTCATGGCCTTCGCCCGTTTCATTGCGGATGGAAAGCGGAAAGGCAGTCTGACGGCCGGGTTTTGCAACCCATTTCTGGCTGTTGTCGGGCTCTGAAAATTCGAAAAGCGAGCCTAAATCGCTCACACAATGGCCCTAAGACAAGCGTCGAAAACTCCCCAGGAGGCCGCCGCTTCCGCCCGCGAACGCCTAAGGTCCCGCAGATGATGCATCAGATATAGTGTTCGGACGGATTATGAGGTGTCATAATGGAGAGTAAGCAGACCGGGACGCGCACTGAGCGTGATTCTATGGGCGAAATGCAGGTGCCCGCCAGCGCGCTCCACGGTGCCAGCACGCACCGTGCCTTGCTTAATTTCCCCATAAGCGGCCTGCGCTTTCCGAGCCGGTTCATCCGTGCGCTGGGTCAAATAAAACTGGCGGCTGCCCAGACCAATGAGGAGCTGGGGCTGCTCGACCACGGCATCGCCGAGCGTGTCGTGGCGGCCGCCCAAGACGTCGTGGACGGCGAGCTTGACGACCACTTCATGCTTGACATCTTTCAGACAGGCTCGGGCACGTCCACCAACATGAACGCGAACGAAGTCATCGCCAACCACGCCGCCAGAAAAACCGGTGGGGAATCGGCGAAACGAATTCATCCCAACGACCACGTCAACTTCGGTCAATCAAGCAACGACGTCATCCCAAGCGCCATACACATCGCAGCCGCCGTCGCCATCAAGAACGATTTGCTGCCGGCGATGAAAACGCTCCAAGCGTCGCTCGGGCGCAAGTCGAAAGAATTTTGGAACATCATCAAGACCGGACGCACCCATCTGCAAGATGCGACACCGATCCGCTTGGGGCAAGAATTTCTCGGCTACGCAGGTCAGATAGAGCGCGGCATCACGCGCGTGCAGCACGGCTTAGACGAACTCACCGAAATCGCGTTGGGCGGCACCGCCGTTGGAACCGGCATCAACACGCACCCGGAATTCGCGAAGCGCGCAGCGGCGCGGCTGGCCAAAATGACCGGTCTGCCGATCAAAGAAACGACGAATCACTTCCAAGCCCAAGCCACGCTGGATAATTGCGTGTCCGCGAGCGGGGCGTTGAAGACCGTCGCCGTTTCACTGACGAAGATTGCAAACGATCTGCGTTGGCTCGGCTCGGGCCCGCGCGCCGGCATCGGCGAGCTGGATCTGCCCGCCGTGCAGCCCGGTTCGTCCATCATGCCCGGCAAAGTGAATCCGGTGATCTGCGAGTCAGCGCTGATGGTGTGCGCGCAAGTGATCGGCAACGACACGGCCATTACGGTGGGGGGTCAAAGCGGAAATTTTGAAATCAATCTCACCATGCCGCTCGTGGCCTACAACTTGTTGCAATCCATTGAGCTGCTCGCCAATACGTGCACGAATCTCGCGACCCAGCTCGTGGATGACATCCAGGCGACGGCCCGAGGTCCTGAGATGGTCGAACGAGGACTCGCGATCGGCACCTCGCTTGCGCCGATCATCGGCTACGATGCGGCAGCCGCAATCGCAAAGGAAGCGGCCAAAACCGGTAAGTCGATCCGCGAGGTTGCGCGCGAACAGACCAAGCTCTCCGAGGCCGAACTTAACACGATTCTCGATCCCGTCCTCATGGTGGAACCAAGCGCCGATCGCGTGGGCGCTGGCGGCGGCTAGGGACGGGTTGAAGTGCCTGCTCCCCGTAATTTTTCGGAAAACATGAAAAGCTCAGTGAAGCAATGCTGGCTGGTTGCTCTTGCCTTAGTGCTGGTCGTGACGACGGCGCGAGCGGCTGAAGAAGGACCCAGAACGCAGCCCATAGCCTGGGTTGTGGGAAGCGTCCTCGATGAAGCTGGTCACCCTATTGCGGGCGCGACGATCTCCGTTATCGATAGTAGGGGGTGGCCTTTCACGTCGGGCGACGGCGAGAAGGGTCGGTCCATGATCTATTTGTTTCCGACCGCCGTCACGAGCAACCAGAACGGAAAGTTTTCCATCGGTGTGTTCTTCGAAGGGACGTATCGAGTGCGCGCTTCGGCGCCTGGCTTCGCGCCCGTCACACTCGAGGAGCTCAAGGTCACCCCGTTGGAAATTGTTAGCGTCGAGATCCGATTGGCGCCGGAAGCAAACTCGTCACTGCTATCGCTTGGTACGATACGGGTGAACGGCAGCCAATCAGTATCGCACGCCTCGGCTCCCTCGGTAAGCCTTGATCCTCAAGATCTGGCAGGTCAAGGCATCGAGCAGCTCAGCGACGTTTTATCGCAGCAGGTTGCCCTCACGATGACGCGCCCCGCCGGCGGCGCACCAGGGTTGCCGCAGAGTGCCGCGCTGCGCGGGCCGGACCCCTCGGAAACGGTCATCGACATCGACGGCCATCAGATCAACAACGCCAACACCGGTGATTTCGATCTTTCCTTGCTCGACCCGAGTGAATTTCAAAGCGTCCAAGTTGTGTACGGCATCGGCCCATCGTCACTGGTCGGCGCGAACACACAAGGCGGCGCGATAAATTTTCGGACGATAGACCCCACAAAGCAGCAGCACGGCTTGCTGCGTTTTTCTGCCGGTTCTTTCAATACTTTTAGCGGGACCCTGCAGGCAACCGGAACTTCGCAGCGTTACGGTTACGCGCTGTCGCTCCATCGCTACACCAGCAACGGTCAGGTGAACAACTACCGCGTCACCGATGATCGAACGAGATCGGCCGCGACGATCGGCAGCACGATCCTGGCAGACTCTTCTTTGGCGAAACTGCGCTATACGCTTGGCAGCGGCGACGGTTTCATCGAAGCCACCTACCGCAATATTGTTGCTTTCCGCGATTTGTCCGCGCCGCTGGCGGTGCCGGACTCGGCGACGAACATCACGCAGAACGCCTTATTCACGGTCTTGCCGGATGCCAGCGCGCAAACGATTGCGCCCGCCTTTGGCATCGATTTGCAATTGCCGCTGGGCTCCCGCAAAAGCAATGGTGCGACGACGGCGTCGCTTATCGCGCGGCACGAGGCCAGCATAGGTTCGCAGACGGTGCCGAGCGACGTGGAAGCACTAGGCAATCCTTACCTTTTCAATCAACGCGACCGCGTGGTCGACGACTCGATCCAATACAATCACGACCTCGATACCGGCTCGCTGACGCTCGCGTACGATGTACGGCGGGAGACGCTCACTGCGGCGGCTGCGTTGGCGCCCGGCCCACCTGCGCAATCACAGGCCGGTCGTTCGTTTGTCGGCCGCTACGACTGGCGTCCCGGCAATAAGCTCGCGCTCACCGCCGCCGCGTACGCCAGTATGTTCGATACATTCGGTCGGTCAATCGATCCGCGGCTGGCCGCTGTCTGGACGCCCACGCCGGGTCAGGTCTATCGCGCCTCTATTGGCACCGCATTTCGCGCGCCGCTGCTGGCAGAACGCGTTTTCAACCCCGCCCTCACGGCAGAACGCACGACTGAGTACGAGTTGGGTTATGAACGGCGCTTTGGCGATGGCCCGCTTGCGGCGCGCGGCGTGCTGAATCTATATTGGACCAGCTTACGCAGTCCGATATTTTTTACCACCAACGCAACCGGCGGTTTGACCTTTCTCGCCAATCTCGGCGACGTCGTCTACAAAGGCGTCGAGCTGCGCATGGACAAGGCGCTCAATTCGCGCTTGGCAGTTCGCGCCGCTTATGGTGTCAGCATCGCCTACCCGATCAACAACCCGTTCGCATTCGATCCGGCTGCCCCAAACGTTGTCGCCGGCCAGCAGTTTCAGGGTATTCCACCCCGCAAAGCGCAGCTGAGTTTTACCGGTCGTGGGGCCGCCAACTTCAATTATTTCGTCTCCGCCGCATACGAAAGCACGAACAACGAGCTCAACCGCCCGCAATATGCAACTGTGGCCGCCGGCGTGTCGAAGACGTTTGGGCACACGCACATCGCGCTCACGGGCCGGAACATCACAAATCAGTACAGCAGTCTCTTCACCTTGGCCAATGCCGGCACGTCCTATCCCACACCCGCGGGTCCGGCTGCGACGAATGCTTATTCGCTCCAAGGAGCGGGAGTGACGCTGACGCTGACGCAGTTCTACTAAGGAAAGGCCGGGTGCCGGTCCGGCACTTCCAGAACGTTTTTATCTGAAATGGCAACAATACAAGACGTAGGACTCGTGGGTGTGGGTGCTATGGGGGAACCCATGGGAGCGGCCTTGCTGCGGGCAGGCTTCACGTTAAACGTCTCCGTCCACAAGAATCGGCAGCGTCTCGAGCGGCTGGTCGCACAAGGCGCGCGGGAGGAGGACACTCCAGCCGCTGTTGCAGCCAAGTCACAGGTCGTCATCATCATGGTGCCCGACGCGCCGCAAGTTGAGGAAGCTCTTTTTGGCGCGCGCGGCATCGCATCGGGGATGAAGCCGGGCGGCGCCGTCATCGACATGTCCACGATCTCGCCGGTGGCGTCACGTTCCTTTCACCAGCGGCTGAGCGAAAAAGATATCCGCATGCTCGACGCGCCGGTGTCAGGCGGGCCTGCCCGAGCGCAGACCGGCGACCTGACGATCATGGTTGGTGGAGACGCGCCAACCTTCGCGTACTGCCAGCCGGTGCTGGACGCGATGGGCAAGCCCACGCTCGTCGGTCCAGCCGGCATGGGAGAAACTTTCAAGCTCGTCAATCAGATCATCATCGCAAACGTCATGATCGCCAACGTCGAGGCGCTGGTCTTCGCAAAAAAGGCAGGCGCGGACATCGAGCAGCTCCGGCAAGTCATTGCGACTGCAACCGGCTCAAACTATCTTCTCGACAAGTGGCTGCCGACCGCGTGGTTCAAAGAGCACCACAAAGGCGGCTTTGCCCTCGATCTCTTGCGTAAGGATCTCAACGCTGCGATAGAGGCGGCGAAACAAATGTCCGTGCCGGTGCCATCGTCTGCACTCGCGTATCAACTCTACACGACGGCCTCTGGCGAAGGGCACGGCCGCGAAGATTACAGCACGGTCGCAAACATTTACGAGCGCGCCGCGAAGGTGCGCGTCGCCGACGACGCTCCGCAGCAGGTTGAGTCTAGCACGAGCGACCCTCCCCCAGTCGGTAAAGCCTAGCATGCGCCAAGCCCAGCTTAACGCACCGAAGACGCTCTCTTGGTCCGAGCTGCCAACGCCGCAACCGGCTGCCGGCGAGCTGGTGGTGCGCATTCGCGCTGCCCTGACGTGCGGCACCGATCTCAAGACCTACAGGCGCGGCCATCCCAAGCTCAAGTTCGGCCCGTTCGGACATGAAGCGTCGGGCGATATTGTCGCCGTCGGACGCGGCGTAGAGAACCTCCGGGTCGGCGACGCGGTGATGTGGGTGCAAACCTCACCCTGCGGACGCTGCCCACGCTGTCTGGAAAGCCGCATGAATATATGCGAGCACCTCACTGACGATATCGCGCTTGGCACCTACGCCGACTACATCCGACTGCCGGCCGGCATCGTCCGGCAAAATTTGTTTTCAAAACCCGCGGGGCTCAGCTATATTGAAGCCGCCTTCCTCGAGCCGTTTTCGTGCGTCGTACACGGTTGGAACGTGATGCGCCGGGCCGCCGCGGCAAAACCAATGCCGGACTGGGTCGCGATCATCGGCGCCGGCACCATCGGCTTGCTGCATCTGGCATATGCAAAACACGCTGGCGTCGCCGCAACAGTTTTCGCGAAACAGCCGCAGCGGCTGGCGCTGGCGTGCAAACTTGGCGCCGATGAGGCGGCGACTTCGATCGATGCGGTTTCACCCCAACGCTCATTTCCCGTGGTCATCGACTGCGGCGGTACCGCCGAATCTTGGCGCGACGCGGTGAAGTTAGCTGCGCCGGGCGGTCGTGTTTTGCTCTTTAGCGGTTTGCCCGAAGGCGCCGCGGTCTCGCTGGATGCAACGCGCATTCATTACGATGAGCTCGCGCTGCTGGGAAGCTTTCATTTTTCGCCCGACGACGTATGCGAAGCCCGTGACTTGCTCATCGCCAAAGTTGCGCCCGCCAGCGACTTGATCTCGCAAGTCTTATCGATGGATTCGCTCGGGGATGCGTTTGAGAGGCTCGATCGTCGCGAGGCATACAAATACGCGCTGATCCCGCCCCCAGCGGAAGCGAACTGGATTTGAAGCCGACCGTTCAAGCACACCCACCTGTGCTGCCTACATTCACGCGCGCCGCAGAATACTTTGGCAGCGGCCACGTGCGGGTGCACGATGTACCGTTACCGCCTCCCGCAGAGGGCGAGCTCACCGTGCGCGTGAGGGCGTGCGGCATTTGCGCGAGCGAAAACCTGCGTTGGTATGCGGACAGCAAAGCGCCGTTTGTTTTAGGCCATGAGCCTGTCGGCGAAGTAGTTGCGCTTGGTGCAGCAGCGCCGTTTGCGCTAGGCCAGCGCGTGTTCGTGCACCATCACGCGCCCTGCATGCAGTGCCGCCAATGCCGTCGCGGTGACTACGTACAGTGTCAGACCTGGCGCTCGAGCAAACTCTATCCGGGCGCGCTGTCGCAGTTCACGACCGTGCCGCGCAGCAATGTGGAGCACGACGTGCTGGCCGTGCCCGACGAAGTTTCCGACGAGAGGGCAACGCTTGTCGAACCGCTCGGCACCGTGATCAAGTCGGTGCGGCGCTCGGGATTGCGCGCCGGCGATCGCGTTCTCGTTGTGGGCCTCGGAGCGATGGGGATGCTGCATATGCTGGTCGCCCGGCAGCAAGGCGCCGCCACGATCTTTGGCGCGGAGCGTAGTAAGTTCAGACTGAGCAAAGCCACCGCATTTGGCGCGGATAAGGCAGTTGACGTCGGCGCCGCACCCTTGCACGAACAGATCATGCACGCAACGGCAGG